>Ga0079301_1000271_pt1 | contig 24848 bp, 27 predicted proteins | sample Wag4_2014_7_11_3_FD_74797 | JGI IMG/M metagenome (GOLD analysis project Ga0079301, IMG submission 74797) | Fresh water mixed with fracking chemicals microbial communities from Ohio, USA - Utica-2 Time Series FC 2014_7_11 | ecosystem: Engineered > Industrial production > Chemical products > Input... | reverse complement strand
ACCCCGCAGGGGCGACGCACCAATTACTCAAATTACTCAAAACGCCACACAAATACACCGCTTCACCCCTACCCCCGCTTGTCCCACCGCGACATCATCGCCCTATCGCCACACAAATATGCTAAAAAACCGCCCCCGAACCTTATTACCGTTCAAAAAATCATCTTTCTATGTCAAAAGTCATCCTACTCAACAAACCCTACGGCGTGATTTGCCAATTTAGCCCATCACCCCCCCACCAATCCCTAGCCGACTACGTCCCTGTGCCAAAAGTTTATCCCGCTGGCCGCCTCGATACCGATAGCGAAGGCTTGGTACTTCTCACCGATGATGGCCCGTTACAACATCTGATTGCACACCCCCGTTTCAAACAAGCCAAAACCTATTGGGTGCAAGTGGAAGGCATCCCCTCGCCACAACAAATTAGCCAACTACAACAAGGCGTCGATTTAGGCGACTTTGTGACACAACCCGCCCAAGCTCGACAGATCGCAGAACCCACGCTATGGCCACGACAACCGCCGGTGCGGTTTCGCAAAAATATCCCCACCTCGTGGCTAGAAATCATCTTGAAAGAAGGCAAAAACCGCCAAGTGCGGCGGATGACTGCCAAAGTTGGGCTACCCACTTTGCGCTTGGTTCGGGTTGCAATTGGCGAATTACAGTTAGCAGATTTGCCCTTGGGCGCATGGCGCGAACTTTCCGACAGCGAGAAACAAGCTTTATTGCCACCTGCCCCATCCAAGCGCGTGAAACCGTCACCCCCTCCTGTTAGACAAATACGATGGACAAACCGCAAATAACCTTAATTTGTTCAGTACAAAAATAAGACAAATTTCTTGACAAAGGGTCAGGTGGGGCATAAATTGATCTAAATCAATCTGCTTTGCGGGAGTCCCAGAATGTCTGCTCGCGTGTCTCGGCCAAATTGGCAACGTCTTAGTTGGTGTGGTGTCGCACTGTTTGGTGCAGCTTTATGGTGGAGTGGCGAGAGCCTCGCCGCCTCACCAAAATGTCCTGCACTACTCGACCACCGTTTCACCACCCTACAAGGTGAAAAAATCAACCTGTGTCAGTACGCAGACCGCCCGATTTTGGTCGTTAACACCGCAAGCAAATGTGGCTACACACCGCAGTTTGAAAAACTAGAACAGCTCTACCGCCAACATCAGGGCCGTTTGTTGGTGGTGGGTTTTCCAAGTAATGACTTTTTGCAAGAGTTAACCAGCAATAAAGAAATCGCTGACTTTTGCAAGCTGACCTACTTCGTGCAGTTCCCGATGATTGAAAAATCGGTTGTGCGGGGGCCGCATGCGATGCCGTTCTACCAACAACTGCGTACCGCCACCGGCGAAAGCCCACGCTGGAATTTTCACAAATACGTGATCTTGCCGCAGGCAAGCAAAGTCTTGAGCTTTGGCAGTTCTGTCGAACCTGATAGCGCCGCTATCCAAAATGTGCTGCGGCCTTATCTTGCTGCGAGCTAACCCTCTTGTGACTCACTCTCCATTCTTTTGCAAGGAACTCACACCATGAGCGCACTGGAAATCCTCCCTGATGTCCAAGCCACGCAGCAAGACTTTGGCCTTGCTATTGACCAAGTCGGTATCAAAGCTCTGCGTTTTCCGGTTTCCATCGCAACGGCAAGCGGTGCCCAAAGCACGGTGGCTACCTTAGATATGTATGTTTCGCTGCCATCCGATCAAAAAGGCACTCACATGTCGCGCTTTGTCGAACATATCGAGGCTTTTGATGGCGCGTTTGACTTTGCCAGCTTTCAACAGTTTTTATCCGAAATGACGACGCGCCTTCACGCTGCTGACGGTGAGGTTTGCATGACTTTCCCCTACTTCATTCGTAAGACCGCGCCGGTCTCGGGGGTGCAAAGTTTGTTGGATGTGCAAGCCAGTTTTACTGGTCGCTTGAGTGCAGCACAGGGATGGCAGTTTGAATTAGAGGTCAAAGCCCCAGTGACCAGCCTTTGTCCTTGTTCCAAACAAATTTCTCGCTATGGCGCACACAATCAACGCTCGGAAATCACCTTGCGTGTGGCGTTGAATGCAGCGATGTCGATTGAGGAATTGGTCAGAATCGCAGAAGAAAAAGCCTCGTGTGAAGTCTTTGGTCTGCTCAAACGCCCTGATGAAAAATGGGTGACTGAGCGTGCCTATGACAATCCAAAGTTTGTCGAAGACTTAGTCCGCGAGATTGCTTTGGCGTTACGCGAAGACAGCCGAATTGATCGTTTTGTGGTGGAAAGCGAAAACTTTGAGTCGATTCACAACCACTCTGCCTTTGCCCGCGTTCGCTGGCAACGGCCCTCGGCGAGTGTGGCCGCATGAGTACAATTTTAATCACAGGTGCCACAGGTGGGATTGGCCGTGTCTTGGCACAGCAACTGTACCAACAAGGCCACCAACTGTTATTGCTAGCGCGGGATGAAAGCAAGCTGGCGCAATTGGCGGCAGAGCTGGGGTCAGAGACTGCTTACATAAGCGCGGATTTAACTGTCAGTGGTGCAGCAGAACAGGCCATTCAGCAACTGGCTGAACACCATCCGGTGATAGACGGTTTTGCACATTGTGTTGGTTCCATCAGCTTAAAACCGCTGCACCTGTGTCGTGAAGATGAGTTTGAAACGGTGTGGCGGCAAAATGCCTTTACTGCGTTTAGCGCGCTGCGCGCTTTCACTGCCTTGGCCTTAAAGCGTCGCCATCCTGCCGCAGCGGTGTTGGTGGGCTCGCTGGTGGCGATGCCGCACAGTGGTTTCCCTAATCATGAAGCTGTAGCCAGTGCAAAAGCTGCCGTGGCTGCGTTGGCGATGAGTGCCGCTGCCAGTTATGCCAATAAAGGTATTCGGGTAAATACGGTGATGCCGGGCTTAACGCGGACGCCATTAGCTGCCCGTTTCTTAGCCAACCCAGAGGCCGAAGCGCGGATGCAAAGCATGAATCCATTAGGACAAGTGGCCGAGCCAGAAGATGTTGCTGGTTTGATGGCTTTCTTATTGTCACCAGCGGCGCGCCATATCACGGGGCAAGTGATTGCCGTGGATGGTGGTCAAGCCAGTTTACAACGTCCAGCTGTCTAACCTCACCAGCGGAAACGGCGCGTGCAGCGTTCTCCCTGATTGGGCGGTGAAAACCGCCCTTTTTTGCTATGACACATCACAAACTGACCTTGCCGAGCAAAATTTGTCTATGCTGTGGCCGTCCTTTTTTCTGGCGTAAAAAATGGGCCAAAGTATGGGACGAGGTGCGCTATTGTTCGACTCGTTGTCGCCAACAGCGCCGTGCTTAGAATTCGTGGCGCGGGCCACGTTCTAGTAATTGACTGACGGCAGTATGAATACTGACCGTGCCAGATAAAATTGCACACACGGTTTCGGTGATTGGCATATCCACCTGTAGCGCCTGTGCCAGCCGTTGTGTTTCATAGGCGGTTGCGACGCCCTCGGCAACATGACCGAGTTCTGCCAAAATTTGTGGCAAGGTCTTGCCACTGGCGAGGGCTTGTCCAACCCGACGGTTGCGTGATAAATCGCCAGTGCAGGTTAAAATCAAATCACCCATACCAGCTAACCCCGACAGCGTATGCGCTTCACCTCCCAAACGGCTGGCTAAACGTGCCATCTCTGCCAATCCTCGGGTAATTAACGCTGCACGGCTATTCATGCCGAACTGCAAACCATCAGCCATACCTGCCGCAATCGCCATCACATTTTTTACTGCACCGCCGATTTCGACACCAATCACATCGTGGCTGGCATATAAACGCAAACGGGAATTGTGTAAAGCTTGGGCGGTTCGGTCGGCAAAATCGACATCATGCGAAGCCAGCACTAAGGCCGCCGGTAAATCGGCTGCCACTTCTTTGGCAAAGCTAGGGCCAGACAACACACCAACAGGCAAATCGGCGGGATAACACTCAGCAACCACTTGATGCGGTAATAAGCCGGTGTTGGCTTCAATCCCTTTACACGCCCACAACAGCGGTTTGCACTGTTGTTGCTCTACCAGCTGTTGCAATGTCGGGCGTAACCCTGCCATTGGCGTAACGACCAACAGCAGGTCTGCATCACTCACCGCTGCCGAAAAATCAGCACTGAGAGCAAGTGATGGCGGTAAGAGCGCACCGGCAAGATAGCGGCTGTTTTCACCTTGTTGTGCCAGTTGTGCGATATGTTGTGCATCACGTGCCCACAGGGTCACCTGATGTTCTGGATGCCGCGCATAAGCGATGGCGAGGGCCGTACCCCACGCACCAGCACCGAGTACGGTTAAACGCATTTACAGACCCCAAAAAAACTGAATGCGGGCATAACCGCTGACACCATCACGGTGTTTCACTTTGACCCATCCCCCTTTGGGTGGCTCTATCAGCTCTAAAACACCGTCTTTTGCCACAGTGAATAACAGGGGGGCGGTGGCTTGTGGTGCTTGGCGGACTTCGGCTTGTTCCGAGGTTACAACAACAGTGCGTTGTTTTAGCAAGTCAGGTGTTGCAATCCAAGCAATACCGCCGGACGCATCGCGTATCCGTGACCAACCATTTTGTTCTGCTAACACTTCTACCGGATAGCCACGGCTGACCACGAACAGTTTTTTTGCTGAACTCGCCGGCGCATCGTAGAGGATGCTGCCATGTTGTTTGACCGAGCGGAATTCTAGCGCCGAGGCCGGCATCGCCAGCAGCAGGGCAAATCCCCCTGCTAGGCCAGCGATTGACACCCGTTGGCGTGCTTTACGCTTCATTGCTAGCTTGAGCGACACGTTGTGCGTACAGCGCATCGAAGTTGATGGGCGACAATAAAACAGGTGGGAAGCCTGCGCGGTTGACGACGTCAGACACCGTTTCACGTAAGTAAGGGAACAGGATATTTGGGCATGCCACACCGAGGATAGGATCTAATTCTTCGGCTGGAATATGACGAATTTGGAAAATACCCGCTTGGGTGGCTTCTACCAAGAACATGGTTTTGCTGTCTGCCAATTTGGCGGTAACGGTGACAGTGATCGAGCTTTCGAAAATCCCTTCTTCCAGCTGTTGTGCACCCAGATTCAATTGCAGATCAATTTCTGGGGATTCGCGCTCCAAAAACACTTGTGGTGCATTTGGAATTTCGAGCGACAGGTCTTTGACGTAGATTTTTTCAATCGAGAAAGTGGGTTGCAGCTCTTGTTGTTCGCTCATGGCAAAGAAAACTTTCTAAAACAGCGGCCCGCAAAACGGGCCGATAGGTGAAAAAAGAAGGAGATTTGAGAATAACAGAAATTGCTGTTAGCGTGCATTTAGGCGCTTAACAATACGTCTAATTTCCCTGCCCGATCCAGTGCAGATAAATCGTCATAGCCGCCAACATGGGTATCCCCGACAAAAATCTGTGGCACAGTACGACGACCTGTTAATTCCATCATCGCTTCACGTTGTGTTGGGTCTAGGTCAACGCGAATTTTTTCAATATCACCCACCCCTTTTTGTTGCAACAAACGTTCTGCCATCTGGCAATAGGGGCAAACGGCGCTGGTATACATGCGAACTTTAGCAGTGGCGGTCATGGTGCGGTTTCCTTTTCCTCGGTGAGATAAGTCATTAGTCTATTGCAGACCTTGCACATGGGGATGAGAGTAAAGTCTAGCAAGATGCTTTAGGCCTCCCAAGGATCAATCTCTAACGACCAGCGTAAGCCATGACCATAGGCACGGGCATATTGGGCCAGATGGGGACGGAGTGCTTGCATCACAGCGCGCAACGGGTTGCGGTGTTCGGCTTGCCACAATAAATGGGCTCGTTCTCGATTGGCTAAGCGAGTCATCGCAGCGGGTTGCGGGGGGAATAAATAGACTTCCCCTTGCGTGTGCCAATCTTGATAAATCTGTTCTAAAAAAGCCAAGGCCGTTGCCAGCTGTGGGGCATCAGCACGCAACAAGGCTTGATAACAATACGGCGGCCAACCGAGTTGTTGTCGTTCTTGCAAGAGATGTTGGGTATACCCTCGGAAATCATGTTTTACCAAGGCTTGATACAGGCGGTCTTGTGGCAATTGGGTTTGAATTAACACTTCACCACGTTTGTCTGCCCGTCCGGCTCGTCCTGCCACTTGGGTTAATTCAGCGAATAGGGTCTCACTTGCTCGATAGCTGGCGCTATACAGCGCACCATCGGCATTTAATACCACAACCAAGGACAACGCCGGAAAATCATGTCCCTTGGCCAACATTTGTGTGCCAACCAAAATATCTAATTCATGTCGGGCAATTTTACCCAATAGTGCATCCCAGCCACTTTTGCGTTGCATGGTATCGCGATCAATACGTGCAATACGGGCATGGGGGAAGTGTTGTTGTAATGCTTCTTCCAGTCGTTGCGTGCCTTGTCCTAAGGGACGTAAATCCACATTGCCACAGCTGGGACAGGCAGGGGGAATCTGTTGTTGGTGGCCACAATGATGGCAGCGCAGCCGCTGTTGTGGTTTATGCCACACCAAACGGGCAGAACAACAAGGACATGCCGCCAGCCAACCACATTCACCACACGCCAATGCTGGGGCATAACCGCGACGATTGACATACACCAAACTCAGTTGGCCCTGCTGCAAGCGGTGGTTGATGGCGGCCAACGCCGGTGGAGAGAGACCGGCATCGAGTGGCTGTTGCCGAATATCGACCAGTTGCACGTTAGGCAGAGGGGCGCCGGAGGCGCGTTGATTCAAAGCCAAATAGCGATAACGACCACTTTGGACATTGGCGAGGGTTTCGAGGCTTGGTGTGGCCGAACCGAGCACAATCGGTATCTGGGTTTGCCGAGCACGCCAGACGGCTAAATCGCGTGCCGAATAGCGCAGCCCTTCCTGTTGTTTAAAAGAACTGTCGTGTTCTTCATCAATGATGATTAAACCGAGGGCTGGTAGCGGCGTAAATACTGCCAATCGGGTGCCAATCACCAATTGTGTCTGTTGTTGCCATGCGGCAACCCACGCCTGTGCTCGTTCGCCTTCGGCCAGTTGGCTGTGCAAGCTGACCATCGGTGTGTGTGGAAACCGATGCCGAAAACGCGCTTCAAGCTGGGGAGTGAGACTGATTTCAGGGACTAACACCAACACCTGTTTACCCTGTGCTAACACCTCGGCAATACGACGCAGATAGACCTCTGTTTTGCCACTGCCGGTGATGCCATGTAACAGGGTCACGCTAAAACCGGTGGCTGTCTGTTGTAGTGCTTGTACGACATCCGTTTGTGCGGTAGTGAGGGTCGGCTGTGGGCCAATGACCAGCGGTGGGGTTTCACCCGTCGCCGTGTCCACCACGCTCACCCATCCCTGTCCCTGCCATTTTTCCAGCAACTTGGCTGCTGTTGGGTAATGTTGTTTAGCGTGAGACAGGGATAAAGGCTGTTGTCGCAACACATCAAGTAAGGCTTGTTGGCGGGGGGCGCGCGTTGAGCAGTGGGCAGATAATTTGCCAGCTTCAGTTAAACGATAGATCGGGTCGGTTTTTGCCTGCCATGCCTTGGGCTGCCGCAAACGCGTTGGTAAGGCGGTGAAGAGTGTCGCACCGAGGGGATATAAATAGTAATCGGAGGCAAATTTGACCAAATCCAGCCAAGCAGTCGGTAGCGGCGGCAAATCGTCTAGCACTGTCTGAATGGGGCGCAATTTGACTGGTGGCTCAAGGCTACCGGGCCCCATCACCACACCACATAATTGGCGGGGGCCAAATGGCACCACCACCCGCTGCCCAATTGCCAAGGCAGCCGAGGTGGTGTAATCAAAACAACGATCTAACGGTACATCTAACGCCACCTGTACCGTGTAGGGCGTGTCAAACAAGGTCATACAGCGTGATAAGGGCGGGAGAGACGATGCACTGCTTCGACCAAAGCCGCGGCATGTTCTGGTGGAACGGTTTGGCCAATACCATGACCGAGATTAAACACATGACCATGACCGTGACCATAGCTTGCCAAGATGCGTGCTACCTCGCGCTCAATCGCAGCAGGTTGAGCATGTAAGGCAACAGGGTCAAAATTGCCTTGCAGCGCGACTTTATCGCCGACTTTTTGTTTGGCCACAGCAAGATCGGTTGTCCAATCTAAACCAATGGCATCGCATCCAATCGCGGCAATGTCTTCAATCCATTGCCCACCGTTTTTGGTAAACACAATCACCGGTACGCGGCGGCCTTCGGCCTCACGGGTTAAACCACTGATAATCCGCTGCATATAAGAGAGTGAGAATTCACGATAGGCAGCATGACCTAAAGCACCGCCCCACGTATCAAAAATTTGTACCGCCTGTGCACCAGCAGCAATTTGGGCGTTTAGATAATCCGTGACGGTATCGGCGGTGACGGATAAGAGATGGTGCATTAAATCTGGCCGATCATAAGCCAAGGTTTTCACGCGGCGGAAATCGTCCGAACCGCCGCCTTCGACCATATAGCAGGCTAAAGTCCACGGACTGCCGCTAAAACCAATCAATGGCACTCGACCTTGTAATGCGCGGCGAATGCTGCTGACCGCATCCATAACATAAGCCAACTCGGTGCCAACATCGGGCTTGCTGAGCGCCAAAATCGCTTTTTCATCACGCACGGGCCGCCCGAATTTAGGCCCCTCACCTTCAGCGAAATACAGCCCTAACCCCATTGCATCAGGAATCGTCAGGATATCAGAGAATAAAATTGCTGCATCAAGGGGAAAGCGTTCCAGCGGTTGTAAAGTCACTTCGGTTGCCAATTCTGGCGATTTGCATAAGGCCAAAAAGTGGCCAGCACGGGCACGAGTAGCGCGGTATTCTGGCAAATAGCGCCCTGCTTGCCGCATCATCCAAATGGGGGTGTATTCAGTCGGTTGACGTAACAGGGCACGTAAAAAAGTATCGTTTTGTAGAGGGAGCATCATATTCTCACGATAAAAAAATTGGCAGAAACGACAAGTATAACGGTTTCGTGCCGTTCAACACTCGCCAGTCAAGGCAAGACAGACGATAATGCCGCACTTGCTGTCTTTATGCTTGGCAGCCCATTTCGCATTGCCGGTGGCTGGCAATGGCGGAAAGACATAACAAGAGGATGATCAAGATGCCTGTGCCCGGTCTCTCACTGAATGAAAACCATGCCAACGAATTGGTATTGACCTATACGCCGGTTGACGGTGCCGATGTGCCCCGTACCGACCCCATTAGCTTGTTGCGTTGGGTTGAACAACAGGGTTATGCCGGTTGGAAAATTGATGAAAATGCGCTGCGGGTGGTGGTGCAGGCGTTTAGCCAAGAGGCTGGCTTTTCTAAAGTCATCGGGCAAAAAATTGATGCCCATTATGATGTCACGGTGGTGCCTGATCGTCTGACGGCTTATCTCAAAGTTTCCCCTGCTTGGGGCGGAAAAGTCGCTTCGCCACAAGATGCTGTGGTTGCTTTGCAAAAAGAAGGCATTAGCTTTGGTTTAGATGCTAAAGCGGTGTTGAATGCTGTGCGTGACCAGATCGGCGAAATGGTGCTTGTCGCTCAAGGTCGTGCTCCCGAGAAGGGCAAAGATGCGTGGTTTGAGCCTTTGGTAAGTGTCAATCGTGAACGTCATCCGCGCATGAATGAAAAGGGTGAGGTCGATTTACGCGATCTTGGTGTAATTCCAACGGTGGCGGAAGGGGCGCCGGTGATGCAACGGCATCCGGCTACCTTAGGTGTCGCAGGCAAAAATGTGTTGGGCGAAGATATCCCGCCGCCGCCCGGTAAAGACACTCGCTTTGGCAGCCGTTTGCAAGGGGTAATGGTTGATCCAGAAAATCCCAATTTGTTGCGAGCGGCAGTTGCTGGTCAGCCAGTGTTATTGCGAGATGGGGTCAATATTGAACCTGTGGTCAAAATGGCAGTGGTAGATATCAGCACCGGCAATGTCGATTTTGTTGGCAGCCTGACGATTACCGGAGATGTGCAAAGTGGCATGAAAATCAAAGTCGGTGGTGATGTGACGGTTGAAGGCACGATCGAAGCAGCTGACATTGAAGCCGGCGGTAATATCATTGCCAAAGGTGGGATTATTGGCCAAGGGGCGCACGGTGAAGGCGATGCCCCTGCACCACGCATTCGTGCAAAGGGCAATATCCGCGCTCGGTATGTCGAAAATGCTATTTTGATTGCTGAACAGTCAGTGTATATCAGCGAAACCTTAATCAATTCCGATGTAATGGCGATGAATCGGATTGAGGTTGGCAAAAAAGGCACCAAGAAAGGTTACATCATGGGTGGCTATATCCGCGCCACACAGGGGGTGAGTGCCGATTTTTTGGGGGGGCCGGGCAGTGGGCATACGCGTGTGTCGGTGGGAGTGAATCCTTTGTTGCAACAGATGATGGAAGCAAAAAAACAGGCCATCGCAGCAAAGGTGCGGGAACATGCCGACCTCAGTAAATTGATTAAATTGTTACAGGAAAAACCTGATAAACGCGAGATGTTAGACCGAGCGCGTAATACCTTGCGTAAAGTGTCCGAGGAAATTTCCGCTGCGATGGAAGAGGAACGTGCTTTGTTATCTGAAGCCAAGCTGGCAGATCAGGCCGATATTGCAGTGCGTGAAGGTATTTTTGGTGGCACCACGGTTACCGTCGGGCGCCGTTCAAAATTTATTGCAGAAGATTGTGGCCGTGGCGTGTTCCGTCTCACCGAAGGCCAATTGGTCTATGCCGAGAAGAAAAATGGCTAAGAAATAGTGCAGTATGGCGGATAAGCACAGCATATCCGCCTAATCTGTTTGTGGCCGGGGGGCAAGGGGAAGCCGTACCCAATCCCCTGCTTGCACCGAGCGCAAATTGCCATCGGCGGCGGTAGCAACGGCTAACAAAGGCTGTACTTGAGTGACGGTAACACTGCCAACAATTTGTTCCGCCAATCCTAATGGATCAGCCGTTGTCGTAGCGGCCAGAGGGAAAGTTCGTGCTTGACGATAGACTAACAGCGTATCTCCAACCGCTAAGGACGATTCTCCACCCGCAGAAAGATAAAACTGGCCTTTCTCAATCCGCAAAATTCGTGCTGTAAAAGGCAAACATGAGAGCGCTTCTGTCATGTGAGCGGCCATCTCGCCGAGCCAATCTTGAATCTGTGCTGGCTTGGCTTCTGCCATATCGTGGGTAAATAGCTGCCGCCACAGCACATTCCCCGTTAAGCCATCATGAACCCACATCTCCCATTGCCAACGGCGTGCAGTGGGTTTTTGCATCAAGACCGGTGCAGCCCAGTCACGTTCTTGTTGTGGTGCGGCATCTTCACCCAATAGCCAAGGACCAATCCGCCATCCCCGTCCACTCACACTGGCATCCAGAATGCGCCCTGCCACAATAAATTGTGCGTGATGTTGTGTTGCTAACTGGCGCGCTTGGGCATTGCCGCTACTGGGGTGTGAATGGGCATCGTTCAATGGACTCCATTGCGCCACCCCAACTGTACGAAACCATCCAGTGCTAGCAAGTTGATGGCCAAACCAAGTGGGCCAGTGAGGTAAGTCCGAGGCTAACTCATTCCCTCCTCGATCAGGTGCCGGCGGCCAAAAAGGGGTGATTAACACGCTGCGGCGCAATGGCTGTTTATCTTGCCCAACACAACTACCGCCAAAATCAGGGGCAAGAGTAAGGTACAGCAAATTGTTTTCTTGTCGCTCGGCGATAATGGCCGGCCGATCAAACAGCGCACGGCCACGCAATTTCCCTGCTTGATAGGCTGTACCATCACTTTGTAGGGTTTCGCTGACCGAAATTTGGATACCAAGACGGCGATTGCGTTCGCGTAGCGCATCTTGATAGGCCATTTCACGAGCCACAGTTAGCCCATATTGCAGTGGTGCCACGCCAGTATCTGCGCGGGTACCACTGCATAGCACACCTAGCAGGGCAAACAATACTGTGGTGCGACAAGGAAAACGGGACAAAGTAAGCATCAATGGGCGAGGTAGTAGTTACCCTTTACCGGGGTAGCAGCAGAGGTCTTCTTTACGGTGTTGTCTTGCATCGACTGATAGGCCATTAAGAATTGGCGGTAGAAATCGCGATCAATTTCAATTTCAGCCCGTGCTTCGTAGCTACCATCACGATTTTTGCTGGTGGAAACGACATTCACACCACGCAAATAGGCATCCACATAGGTACGGAAACCATCATGTTTCACCGCCATAGATTCAACCGTACTGTTACCCACCAAGCGTAAGCCTTGAACTTGTTCAGCAATCGCACGATATGCATCTAATTTTGCGGCACGCATTCCCAGCAGGTGGCGCTGAGTGGTGCTCAGTCCTTTGGTGGTTGGCCGCGCGCCATAACCAACGACACTGACTTTAATTGGTTTATAGGCGTTTAAGTCTGGTGCTGGTGGTACAACAACCGAGCCCGGCCCAGCATAGCCGATGGCGCTGTTATCAGTGAGCACTTTGTTTGGTGTGACCTGTACTGGTTTATCGACATAAACCACAGGTGCAGGGGCGGGATGATGAACGCAGGCGGCCAACAGTGAAACCGCAGTGGCACAAGTCAAAATACGTAACATAAGCACACACCTCGAAAAAACAAAAGACGATACGATATACGGATATCGTGATGCTGTCGAATCACTCAAAAACGTGCAATCGCGGACGAATCGAGTTCTCCATCACCTTGAGCCACCAAACGATCAATTTTTTCTTGAACCAATTTGGCTGCAGGTAAGGCAACGTTTAACGCTGCGGCAGTGTTTGCCACAATCCCCATGTCTTTTTGATGTAATTTTGCCTTGAATCCGGGGGCATAGTTATCATCAATCATCCGTTGACCATGTATGTCTAAAACACGACTACCAGCAAAACCACCTAGCAGCGCCTCGCGTACTTTCGCAGGATCTACACCCGCTGCGCGTGCTAATTTCATGGCTTCGGCTGCGGCTTCGATATGAATCCCAACCATAATTTGATTACATGCTTTAGCAATTTGGCCGGCACCTGACTCGCCAATATGTGTGATACTGCGTCCCATTGCTTGTAAAACCGGCATCGCTCTTGCCAATGCCTCGGCCCGCCCACCGACCATAATGGTCAAGGTGCCCTGTGTGGCTCCCACCTCACCCCCCGAGACGGGTGCATCTAAAAAGTCTACCCCTGCTGCCGCCAGTTTCTCGGCAATTTGACGGGCAGTAAGCGGATTGATCGTGCTCATGTCAATGGCAACGAGGCCCGGATGTGCTCCAGCGATCACCCCTTCCTCTCCCAACATCACGGCTTCAACATCGGGGGTATCTGAGACATTAGAACAGACTACTTCAACCTGTCGTGCAACCTCTGCGGGTGATTGGCAGAATGTGGCACCTGCAGCAACCAATTCAGCGGCACTCTCTGGGCGACGGGCATAAACAAATAAGCGATGTCCGGCTTTAAGTAGGTTCAAAGCGCAAGGGCGTCCCATGATACCAAGACCAATATAACCAACATTCATGTTTAGGAATCTCCTCGTGGTGGGGGTGGCATGACAGGAATAGGGGGTAGAGCACTGTCATTACCGGCTTGTCGTTCAAGAAAATAGACAAATGCCAATACTTCGGCAACCGCTTGGTAGAGCTCGGGCGGAATATTGCTATCTAAATCCACTTGCATCAGTAGATTAACCAACTCCGGCGATTCATGAACAAAGACCCCCGATTCTTTTGCTCGATCAATAATCCGTTCGGCCAATTCGCCCCGTCCTTTAGCAACCACCCGTGGTGCTGTTTGCCCTGAACCATACGCAAGGGCAACGGCGGTTTGACGTTTATAGCGTTGGTTAGTCATGCGAACCCCGGTCGATTTGGAACTGGTTCAGTGACAGGCCGGCGCTTAAAAAGCCTTGTTGGAGTCGCGTGCGATGGGTGTCGATGAGTTGTGCGACATCACCTCGCTCGGTCACGAAATGTAATGACACGCCCTGTGGCCCAACGCTTAAACGTGCTTCCACACCGCCAAGAGAGGGTAAGTCCATCGCAAGACGGGTGTGCCAAGTCCTTTCTTCTTCGCTGCCATAGGCTTGGCGTTCTTCGGTACGTTGTTCTTCCGGTGGCTGTTCAATTTGCAGGATAAAAGATTGCCCCGGCCACAATTCACCCTGAAAAGCGACTTGTCTAAATTCGAATACGTCGAGTTGTTTTGACACAATTTGTCCAAGCAGGGGACTCATATTGACAGAGCTTGACTCTTTATTTGCACCCTTGCCCGCAAGGTCGGCCAGTTTATTGGCTAATAAAGCTTCATCAATCGTTTGACCTTCGGTAGGTTTGAGTAAATTGAGGATGGCTCGTGGCAACTCGGCCTTTGCTTGAGGTTGTTCTAATAACTCGGCTAAAGGACGTTCTCCTTTAAACCATTCTTTCAGATGCGATTCATAAAATAAACCGCTACTAGACACCAATTTTTTCAAGCCAGTTGCTAAGGTTTGACTGTCTGGAAGCGGTAAGTCTTGATTCGCACTAAGGAGTTGAGACACTTTGGCTGGGGTGTTAAATAGGGCTTGTGTTCCTGCCATTTGACTAGGCCAAGGTTTGGCAAGACTGGTTAATCGGGTGGTTAAATTAGCCTGTTTACCGAGTGCAGCCGCGCCAAAATCAACCACTTTCCCTGCGGCTTGATTGTTCCAATTCATGTCACGGCCAAAGGCCGTATTGCGTGCCGATAGACGAGGCTCTCCACTTTCTGATGGGAACTGACTGCGCGCTTGTAGCAACAGTGCTGATAAATAGCGTGTGGCACCGGACAGCGTGACACGGCTCATCGAGCGGTTAACGGGCTCGTTGGCCACCTCTGACGCCATGGTGAAGGTTAAGCGTGGGCCGACCGAGGCCACTTTTAACTTCATTAAAGAGCCCGGTTCCGCGCCAAGTGCTTGTTCACCACGGGTGCTGACGTTTAGTGTCAGTAGATTATTCTTTACCATCACCACAAAGCGGTTGTCAGGTAAGGTGTTGACAACCCTCGCTGTTACCTCTTCGCCTACCTTAAGTGAGGGTAAGCGTGGCGGGATGGGATTGACTTCAAGAAGAGGCTTGCCGACGTCTTTGACGAAGCGGGCCAATTGCACCGGATTGAGACCGGCAACGGAATTAACCTGTTGCATAAGAAAACCTCATCAAGAAGGGGTTCGGCGATATAAAGCCACAATCAGTTCAGCCTCTGAACGCGAGATACCACAGGCCTGTGCTACTTCTGCTGCCGCAACACCACTGCGGGCTAATTCAATTGCACGCCGATAGGGCGTGCTATTTGGATCAGGCACGGAGGGATCCACCACTTTGGTGCGCGGAGGTGGACTGATCGGTTTTGGTGGCGGAGGGATGTGGGGTGGTGGTGTTTCTGGTATCGACTCTGTCGGTGACGGTACCGGTGCTGGTGCGGGAGGAGGGGGATTGATCACAGGGTCAGGTATCGGCGAAATATCGGCCACAGGACGTAACACCTCTTCACGCATAGGGCGTCTTTCTAGGCGTTCTATCCGCTGTGCAAGGGCTCGCATGTCTTTTTGTAATGCAGTCATTTGTTTTTGTAATGTATCAAGATGAAGACTATCCAACTGTGACCGCCGATGTCGGCGTAGGAGTAGCCACATTTCCAGAGCATATAAAGCCGCAAGGGCCATCAATACCCAAATTAGATCAGACCAGGAAACCGCATGTTCCATATTGGTAATCCATCAAATAAAAGAATACACACGACTGCAAAAGCTATTTTAAGAAAGTCTAGGTGGTTTTAGGTGACTCTACTACTGTCTTGAATGCCGCTGCCTCTCACTGTTAAGCTGATCGTGCGTTGCTTCCCAAAGTCAATGACGTCTTTTCTTGGTGGGCGTAAACGACAACAATCGTGGCATTTTCGCATAGAAAACCGGCTTGGGTTGTGCGCAACTTCAGCAAAACTGCTAACTTTGATGCTATGGCTACCAACTCTATCTCAAGTTCTATTTTGCACGAGGCATGGGCGGCTTCCATCCAACGCCTTTCCAAACGAGAACAATTGCGCCGCGCTGAACAAGAAGTGTACCGGCGTTTTAGTGTCTTTAAAGCATACCAACCATTACAACACGGCATACATCATGATTTACAACAGGCGTTGCCCGTTTTTCCTCCTGAGGTGATTCAACGCGTGTTGCAGTGGCATTGTGCTCGTGTTCGCTATTTAAAAGCATTGCGTGCAGGTGGGGCGCGATATAATTTGGCTGGGGAAGCGGTTGCGTTGGTGTCTGATGAAGAACAGGCTCAGGCGGCAATCCGATTGGCAAGTTTAGATGAAAAACAGGGTGTTTCTTCCGCTGGTTTGGAGACAACGACAGTGAAGCAGTTTGCGCATGGTTTAACATTTTTGCCGGTGGAGGACATACCAGTACCTGACACCCTGATTTTCTGTGATATCACTGATGCTGAACCAACGGAAATCCCCACCACCGTCCCCCCACCAGCGCCGCTAGCCACAGCTTTACCTGTTGCCACTGCCTCGCCTTGGTTGGCGCAAGTCGTGTCTCGTCCGGCTTCTGCTCGTCCTCAAAAACCAAAGACGTACGCTATTGGCCAACGCCGGCTGGTTGCTATCAAAACAGAAAAAACGCTCATCTTGCAGCGTGTCACTCAACAATTGCGGCACGTGTTGGTGGATCTCGGTGGGGCGTGTCCACCGGGTCTGCCGCCTCGCCCAGAGCCTTTACCCTTGGCTTTTCCCTCGCGTCATCGGGTGGCACGCCAGATGACGCGACCTTTGCGTTCTCAATCGCGTGCGCGCCATGCCCAATATGCGGCCCAAAACCAACCGACCAGCATTAAACTGCCACCAATCGGCGTCAAATAAACTAAAGGCTTCCAGCCGGAAAGACTGTGTAGATACAGACTGCCAGAAAATAGAGTCGTGCCGATTAACAGCAGTAACGCACTTAGGTAAAAACGCTCGAATGCTGGCCGTTGGCTGGCGATTAGCCACAGTAAACCCGCACCCAAGCCATGCCAGAATTGGTAATTGACTGCGGTATGCCAATTCTGTAAGGCAGTCGCACTCAATTGGTGTTTTAAGGCATGGGCGCCAAATGCGCCCAGTGCGACGCCCACGGCTAATAAGAATAGCGTATAGGTGAGCACATAACGTTTCACAGTCCAAGCTCCTGCCATATCGTATCGATTTTATTTTTGGTGGCTTGATCCATCGTGATTGGCGTACCCCATTCGCGATGTGTTTCCCCTGGTAATTTGTTAGTCGCATCCAGTCCCATTTTGCCACCTAAGCCAGAAATGGGGCTGGCAAAGTCAAGGTAATCAATCGGCGTATGCTCGATCAGCGTGGTATCTCGTACGGGGTCCATTCGTGTTGTAATGGCCCAAATGACTTCCTTCCAGTCACGGGTATTAACATCCTCATCAACAATGACAATAAACTTGGTATACATAAACTGGCGTAGGAAAGACCACACACCCATCATTACCCGTTTTGCATGACCGGGGTATTGTTTTTTGATACTGACCACGGCCATGCGATAACTGCATCCCTCTGGCGGCAAGTAGAAATCAACAATTTCTGGAAACTGCTTTTGTAAAATCGGTACAAAAACTTCATTGAGTGCGACACCGAGAATTGCAGGCTCATCTGGGGGTTTGCCGGTGTACGTACTGTGATAAATCGGCTGCTGGCGCATGGTGATGCGCTCGATGGTAAACACGGGAAAATGATCTTGTTCATTGTAGTAACCGGTGTGGTCACCATAAGGGCCTTCCAGTGCAAGATCATTTGGATAGATAAACCCTTCCAACACTATTTCGGCACTTGCTGGGACCTGTAAATCTGATCCAATGCACTTCACCAGTTCAGTGCGACTGCCGCGCAGTAAGCCAGCAAATTGGTATTCACTTAATGTGTCCGGTACGGGTGTCACTGCACCTAGAATGGTGGCGGGATCACAACCCAAGACCACTGCAACGGGGTACGGTTGATCGGGAAAGCGTTGTCTAAATTCTCGGTAATCGAGGGCGCCACCACGATGTGCCAGCCACCGCATAATGACACGATTACGACTGAGTACCTGTTGGCGATAAATTCCCAAATTTTGTCGTTTTTTATTTGGCCCTCGGGTGACAGTGAGTCCCCAAGTGATTAAAGGCGCAACATCACCTGGCCAACAATGTTGTATTGGTAGCCGACTGAGATCAACGTCCTCCCCTTCCCAAATAATGTCTTGGCATGGCGCCTTTTTTACCTCTTTTGGTGCCATGCTGAGCACTTGCTTCAGTAATGGCAGTTTGTCCCATGCATCCCGCAGCCCTTTGGGGGGCTCTGGCTCTTTGAGATAAGCCAAGGTTTTGCCGATTTCGCGCAACTGCGCTAGATCTTCGGCTCCCATACCGAGGGCAACCCGTTCTGGGGTACCAAATAAGTTGGCTAACACAGGAATGTCATAGCAGGTGTTGCCATGTTGTGGGGTTTGAAACAACAAAGCAGGGCCACCTTGTCGTAACACACGGTCTCCAATCTCTGTCATTTCTAAAATGGGTGAAACTGGGCGTGAAATTCGGTGGAGTAACCGTTTTTTTTCTAGTAAATCGATAAAATCTCGTAGATCGCGATAAACGAATGACATTTTCTTATGGCTTCTCATGCGAAAAATAGGGTTTGATGCAGTGAAAACTGTCGTCAATTTGCTGCATTGAGTTCGCTGCTGTTTGATTTAAGTCATATCCACACCGGATTAGCGTCTGTTTTTTACAACAACAGGGTTTTTTTCATACTCTAGCTTGGGTAGAGTGCGTGCAGTTAAAAAAGTTTACCCTGCTTGACTGTGCGGTAGTAACCGCTTGGTGGCAAGTTTTTGAAAATCGTTTGTATCTTCGGAGAAAAACATGAAAAAAATCGCTCTCGCCCTCGTGGCTGGCTCGTTGTTCGCTGGTGTTGCTGCTCCTGCTTTTGCTGAAGCGGGTGATGTGTTGGTTCGTTTGCGCGCTATTAGCATCAACCCAGAAGAGTCTCGTACCGCCACCATCAACGCTTTGGGCGTGAATGTGTCGAACCAAGTGGTACCAGAACTCGACCTGACCTACTTCGTGACCAAAAACTTGGCTGCTGAATTGATCTTGGGCACTGCCCGTCACGAACTGAAATCTGGTGGCACCAGCTTGGGCAAAATCAGTCACCTGCCTCCAACTGTGACTTTGCAATGGCACTTCAACCCAGAAGGTCAAATTCGTCCATACGTTGGTGCTGGTCTGAACTACACCTTCTTCTACGACAATGACCTGAAATTTGCTGGTAAAAAATTGGACGTGGAAAGCGGTAGCTTCGGTGGCGCTTTGCAAGCAGGTGTTGATATTGGTGTGACCAAAGACGTGTTCGTGAACGTGGACGTCAAGAAAATTTGGATTGATACCGATGTGAAATTAGATGGTGCCAAAATTGGTAACCTCGGCATCAACCCATGGGTCTTCGGTGTGGGCGTAGGGATGAAGTTCTAAGCTTTATTTATTCCCTCTCGTTGTATCTTGCGGCACTGTTTTTTGGCAGTGCCGTTTTTTTTCTGTCATTTGTCGGATGGTGTTATGCCATGGTGTTGTGTTTTTTGTACACCTTTTCTGAAGATGACTTGATGTGTGTGTTTTTTGCAACACTGGCTTAAACACAAAAATGTTTTTTTAAACATGATGTTATGTGTTTTTTGTTTGCTGCAGTGCTTTGATTGTCGTGTTATGACTTGGCCGGCGTTGGTGTTTTTGCAACGATGACCGCTATATTGCACTGCAAAGACTGGTGTTCGTGTTGCGCTGGTTTTTCTCAAGCTGGGCTGTGATGTTGCCAGCTTTGTCCAACAAAAATTAAGGATTCTTGCGATGAAAAAGTTGATTGCGATTGCAATTGCTACTTTGCCAGCTGCTGCAATGGCTGACGTGGTTCTGTACGGTAAATTGGCTGCTGAAGTTGGTTACAACAAAACCTTGGGTGATTCCTTTGTGAACGCACCTAACGGCGACTTGAAAGGTGGCATGACCGTTAACATGGTTGACACCTCTCGCATCGGTTTCAAAGGTTCTGAAGACCTGGGCAATGGCCTGAAAGCGATTTGGCAAGTTGAGCAAGGCCTGAGCTTTGATGACAACTCCACTGGCAACCGCTTCGCAACCCGTGACAGCTTCATCGGTGTTGAAGGTGGCTTCGGTAAAGTGCGCGTGGGTCGTTTGTCCACCTACCAAAACAGCGACATGGAACAAGTTGATCCATGGATGTACGGTTCTGCCAAAGGCAGCGTAAACGGTTTGGGCATCTTCACCCGTACCGACGGCCGTGTGAACAACGCTATCCGTTACGACAGCCCTAACTTCGGTGGCTTCACTGTGTCCGCCCTGTACGGCGCTGACGAAGTGCGCGCTTACAATGCTGGCGAACGCACTGACAAAAACACCGCTAACTTGGCTGTTGCTTACAGCAACAACGGTGTCTTTGCCGCATACAGCTACTTGCGCTACGGCGATGCCATCAAGAACAACGAAGCTGGTCACGGCCATCGCGTAGAAGCTGGTTACGATGCTAACAACCTGTACGTGGCCTTGGGTTACCAGCAAGTTAAGAGCGGTTCCGATGCAAGCTACGGTGCTTACACCGGCGCTTTGAATGGTGAAGTGAAAACTCGCGAAATGGCATTGACTGCTTCCTACACCATCGGTGCAATCACGCCTCGCGTGTCCTTTGCTAAAGGTTGGGATATGAAGTTGGATGGCAAAGAGTTGAATGACTCTGGCTACAACCAATTCGTGATCGGTGCTGACTACGCATTGTCCAAGCGCACTGCTGCTTACGTGTCCTACGGTCAAGTGAACTGGGACAGCAACATTGCTAAAGATACCGACAAAGAGCAATCTTTCGGTGTTGGCGTGCGTCACAACTTCTAATTTTTTCCTCGCAAGAGGGTTAAATTAAGAATGAAAAAAGGCAGCTTCGGCTGCCTTTTTTGTTGCGCTTGACAGCGACCTATCCTCCTCACGATACTGCTGCAGTCTTTATTCTTTACAAATATCTACCTTGGACGACATTCCTTTATCCACGCTTTCCTTAGCTTTGGTATTGTTATTATTATTCTCTGCCGGTTTCTCTATGTCAGAAACGGCAATGATGGCAGCCAATCGCTTTCGCTTAAAAAATAAAGCCACACAAGGCCATCGTGGTGCAAAATTGGCGCAAACCCTATTAGCGCAAACGGATAAGTTGCTAGGTGTCATTCTGTTAGGCAATAACTTCGTTAACTCCGCTGCTGCCTCTCTCTCAACAGTGATTACTTTTCGACTATTCGGTCAAAATGAAGCCGCACTCGGTATTGCAACGTTAGGCGTTACCTTTGCCATTCTGGTTTTTTCCGAGGCAACACCAAAAGTGATTGCTGCAACGCATCCCGACCGAATTGCTGTCGTTGCAAGTTATCCGCTAACTGGATTGTTAAAACTGTTTTATCCGGTCGTTTGGTTTGTAAACCTATTTGTTAAGGCAACCATTCGTATCTTGCGTGTGCAACCGCAACCTGAAACACCCATGTTGACCCCAGAAGAGCTGCGGGTATTGGTATTGGAGTCGGGACAGTTTGTTGAGAAGAAACACCAAAGTATGTTGCTCAACCTATTTGAGCTGGAGAATCAAACAGTCGATGATGTGATGGTGCCGCGTGGGCAAATTGAAATGATCAATCTTGCAGATGAGATGGATATCATCGACCACCAGTTGCGGACTTGCCACCATACGCGGTTATTAGTGTGTGAGGGTAATCAGGACAATATTGTCGGTATTTTGCATGCCAAAAAAGTTTTGCATCTTTCTAGTGAAGATCTCAGTGTTGATGCTTTACGTTCTGTTTTGCGTGTGCCTTACTTTATCCCTGCAGGCACACCACTCTTTACTCAATTGCAAAGCTTTCAAGAAAACCATCGCCGAATTGCGATTGTGGTGGATGAATATGGTGAGCTACTCGGTTTAGTCACCCTAGAAGATATCCTAGAACAACTCGTTGGCCGTTTTACCACTCAAGCCCCTGCTCGTGACAATCGATTATTAGCCAAAGAAGATGGCATGTTAGAGGTTGATGGCACAATACAGTTGCGAGAACTGAATCGTCTGTGTGGGACAAATTTCCCTCTCGATGGCCCCAAAACCTTGAATGGTTTAATCCTCGACTATTTTCAAGACATTCCCGAAGTGGGGACCTGTTTCAAACGCTATGGTTGTGTATTTGAAATTCTGCAAACACATGAGCGTGCCGTGAAACGTGTCAAGCTGATTCCCTGTGTTCGCTGATGTTAGCTTTGGCCTGTGTCCTTGGTTTGCTGTGCGGTAGCTTTTTAAATGTCGTGATTTATCGGCTACCGCTGATGCTGATGTCGCCCGAAGGCACGACTCGCTTCAATTTGGCGTGGCCACCCTCTCATTGCCCAAACTGTCAACACCGGCTGGTGGCCATAGACTTAATACCCATAGGGAGTTTTTTGGCGCAACGGGGACTGTGCCGCTATTGCCAGTCACCGATCTCACGCCGTTATCCTCTGGTTGAGTGTGCAACCATGCTTTGTTGGGGCGGCTCATATTGGTTCATTGCAACACCTGTGACTGCTTTCATGACAGCGCTGTTGCTTAGCCTCTTGTTTGCCCTCGCGATGATCGACATTCAGCATTTATTGTTGCCGGATGTTTTGACACTCTCCTTGTTATGGCTGGGGCTATTGTGGACTGTGCTGGGCCCAGATCAGCGTCTCTCGACACAAGAAGCCGTGCTTGCCGCTGCCCTTGCTTATCTTCTGCTATGGCTTGTTGCTCAGGGCTATTGGTTATGGCGAGGTGAGATGGGACTTGGTTTAGGCGATGCTAAGTTATTTGCGGCGATTGCGGCGTGGATTGGCTTAGAAAATTTGCCTTTGGTGTTATTATCCGCCTCGTCCTTGGCGATTGTGTATGGTGTGTTGTGGCGTCAACGACAGCAAACACCTTACATCCCATTTGCACCCGCACTGGCCTGTGCTGGGGCGGTCATCTATCTTTGGCAGCTTTTTTCTTATTCTCATCAGTAAAAGGAATCGCCCTTTGTTGTCCCCCGCTTCTTTACCTACGCTTCCCGTTCACCTTTGGGTCCTTGGTTTAACAGGGGGTATTGGCAGTGGTAAGAGTGCTGCGGCTGCGCATTTTGCGACATTCGGTGTCGCAGTGATTGATACGGATGTGATTGCACATCAGTTAACCTCTGCCGAGGGTATGGCAATGCCAGCCTTAGAAGCCGTATTTGGTCGTGAGTGTCGCTTAGCCGACGGGGCACTGAATCGGGCTTGGATGAGACAGCGTGTGTTTAATCAGCCAGAGGAAAAACAAAAACTCGAACAGGTTTTACATCCGTTAATTTTGACACAAAGCCTACAGCAGTTAAGCCAAGTGACGACACCGTATGCGGTGTTGGTGGTACCGTTGTTATTCGAGTTGGGGCATTACACCCCGCATTTATCGCGCACGCTGGTGGTTGATTGTGCCGAGCAGCAGCAAATTGAGCGGGTGCAACAGCGTAGTGGATTGACGGTTGAACAAGTGCAAGCCATTATGGCCAATCAATTGACCCGTGCACAGCGACTTGCTGCGGCGCAAGATGTGATTGACAATAGCAAAGATTTATCACACTTATTGCTGCAAGTTGAGCAGAAACATCACTATTATCTAGCGCTTGCCACGCAAGCTGCTTCCAGATTGTAGTCCGTCTCCTATTCTTTTCCTTTGGCCACGCAGTGATTTGCTTTGAATTTCCCCTCGCAGAAAAAATTCGTACCCTTTTGCGCCTAGAAGATATTTTCAAGCGCTTAGCGTTTTTTCAACAACAAGAACAAGGCCATGCGCATTATATTGCGCTATTGGTATTGTTTGAGTTGCTCGATTTAGCGGGTCGTTTAGATTTGAAATCTGAATTAGTGCAAGAGCTGGATAAGCAAAAGCATATTCTAGAAGGCTTGCGTGATAATCCCTTGATTGCAGAAGACAGTTTAGATGCCACTTTAGAGAGAATCGAGCAAACCTCCGCCCAGTTATTAGAAAATAGTGGCCGTTTGGGGCACCATTTACGCGAACATGAATGGCTCAATAGTGTGCGCCAACGCGCAAATATTGCCGGTGGCGTGAATGAATTTGATTTACCGTCGTTGCATTACTGGCAAAATTTAGCCAGCGCAGAACGTGGTGAATTATTGCAACAATGGGTGCAACCGCTTTTGCCGGTGAAAGAAGCTGTCGATATTCTGTTAAAGCTATTACGCCATCGCGGCAAAAAAATAGCCCATCTCGCCCCACGAGGTGCTTTTCAACAGATGTCTGGTGGGAACGTTTTTCACCTACTGCGGCTAGAGATGGCAGCAGACATAACAGCGATTCCAGAAATTTCGGCCAGTAAATATGCTGTCAATGTTCGTTTTATCACGCCAAATTTTGATGGAGGTGGGAAGCAAGTTATCGACCAAGCGATCCCCTTCACCATGACGTATTGCAAACTGTAAAGAGAAAATATGGCTGTGCGTACTGTATCGTGCCCGATTTGTCGGAAATCTGTCGTGTGGGAACCAGAAAGTCTATATCGTCCGTTTTGTTCTGAACGATGTAAATTAATTGATCTTGGTGCATGGGCAGAAGAAAAATATGCTGTTCCAGCGCAAGACGAAACACCAAGCCAAGAAGGTCAGCGAGAATAAAAAAATCGCCGTCATGTTGACGGCGATTTCTTTCTATCTGAAAAAACAAAAAAGCCCGCATTAAGCAGGCTTCTTTACTTTGGGGTGGCTGATGGGACTCGAACCCACGACAACCGGAATCACAATCCGGGACTCTACCAACTGAGCTACAGCCACC
>Ga0079301_1000270_pt1 | contig 24858 bp, 27 predicted proteins | sample Wag4_2014_7_11_3_FD_74797 | JGI IMG/M metagenome (GOLD analysis project Ga0079301, IMG submission 74797) | Fresh water mixed with fracking chemicals microbial communities from Ohio, USA - Utica-2 Time Series FC 2014_7_11 | ecosystem: Engineered > Industrial production > Chemical products > Input... | reverse complement strand
ACCACGATGCCCGCGTCCAGTTCGAGGAACTCGCCACGCCCGCCGAACTCGGCATCACCGAGATCGGGTGCGACTACGAACTCGTGACCCGAAAGGACGACCTCGCCCTCGTCTCGACCTTCACCCAGAACGGCAAGACCTACATGTCGGAAGACGTCTGGTTCGCCGAGGGACCCGAGCCCCGGCCCGCCCGGAAGAGGAAAGCAAGATGACACACCCCGCGCTTCAGGTGGCCACACGCGTGGCCGCGGCCCTCCTGGTGGGGTCCGCCTTTGCTGGTCCCGCCCTCGCCGCCGACACGTGGCTCCTCGACGGGCCACCGACCACCACCGAGATCTTCGTCCCCGACACCCAGGTGCCCTACATGGCTGACGAACCCGTCACCATCACCACGACCGTTCCGACCGCCGATACGGTCGACCGGACCACCAGTTCCGGGTGGAGCCAGCAAGCGGTGACGGCCATCCCCGCCACCGCTCGCCCCGCGCCCGCTCTCGGAAAAATCCTCGTGGGTGGAGATGGAAGCTATCAAGGAACCTACATGGCCCGGAACAAGACGCGGGTACTCATGAACTCCGACAGGGCTGCCGTTTCACGCCCTGCATACCCGGGTGCATCCGCAGGAGCGATCCTCGGGCGCTGACGGGCCGATCACCTGGGTGTCGAAACAACAAAAGCCCCGGCAAGAGCCGGGGCTTTGAAGTGGCCAGGGGCAGAATCGAACTGCCGACACTGCGATTTTCAGTCGCATGCTCTACCAACTGAGCTACCTAGCCGCACGCGAAACGTCGCGATATTCATGGAATACCTTGCCCGGTCACGCCTGTCAAGGGCGCCACGTTTGGTACCATGGCGATCGTCGCCCTCCCAGGAGATGCCCGATGAACCGCTACTACATCACCACCGCGATCGATTACGGCAACGCCGCCCCCCACATCGGTCACGCCTACGAGAAGATCTCGGCCGATGCCCTGGCTCGCCACCAGCGCCAGCGCGGCCGCGAGGTGTTCTTCCTGACGGGTCTCGACGAGCACGGCAACAAGATCGAAAAAGCGGCCATCGCGGCCGGGACCGACCCCCAGTCCTTCGTGGACGGCATCGCGGCCGAGGCACGGGCCGTCTGGGAGGCGCTCGACATCTCGTACGACGGCTTCATCCGGACGACCGATCCGGCTCACCGGAACGCCGTCCAGGCCATCTACGCGCGGCTCGTGAGTCAGGGCGACATCGTGCGGTCCCGGTACGAGGGCTGGTACTGCAAGGGCTGCGAGGAGTTCAAGAACGAGCGGGACCTCGGCGAGGACCGCACCTGCGCCCAGCACCAGATGCCGCTCGAATTCACGAGCGAGGAGAACGACGTCTTCCTGTTCTCGCGGTACCGCGATCGCCTCGTGGCGCATTACGAGGCGAACCCGGACTTTCTCGAACCCGAATCGCGCCGCAACGAGATCCTCAACCTCCTCGAGACCTTCCCCGACGTGTCCGTGTCGCGCCAGTCGGTGCGGTGGGGCATTCCCGTGCCCGGGGACGACACCCAGGTCATCTACGTCTGGATCGATGCGCTCTCGAACTACCTGACGGGCATCGGCTACGGCTCCGACGAGGCCACGTTCAAGAAATGGTGGCCCGCCCAGCTGCACCTGGTCGGCAAGGACATCACGAAGTTCCACTGCCTGATCTGGCCCGCCCTCCTGATGGCCCTCGACCTGCCCCTCCCCGAGCGCGTCTTCGGCCACGGCTGGGTCAACGCCTCGGGCCTCAAGATCAGCAAGACCATCGGCAACGTCATCGACCCGCGGGACCTGGTCCGCGACTACGGCGCGGATGCCATCCGCTATTACCTGCTCCGCGAGATCCCCTTCGGCCGCGACGGGGACTTCACGCAGGAAGCCTTCGAGAACCGCATCAACGCGGACCTCGCGAACAACCTGGGCAATGCCCTCAACCGGACGCTCGCGATCCTCGACAAGCACTTCGAGGGCCGCGTGAGCCCGCGGCACGAGGCGATCGAGGGCGACCTGCCCGAGGCCACGGCCCGCGCCGTGGAGGCCGTGGCGACCCACATGGACGCCTGCGCCATCGACCTCGCCGTGGCCGCCATCTGGGAACTGCTCAACGCGGTCAACAAGTACATCGACACCACCGCCCCGTGGGCCCTGGCCAAGCAGGGCGACCGGGACGCGCTCGGCGGCGTCCTGTACACGGTGCTCGAGGCATTGCGCCACGTCGCCATCCTGGCCCGGCCGTTCATCCCGACGCTGGCCGGCAAGATCTGGGACCAGCTGGGATACGACACAGGGCTTGCCGACGAGCGCTGGCCGGCGCTCGCCTGGGGAGGCCTCGCCGTGGGCCAGCCGACCCGCAAGGGCGGCCCGCTGTACCCGCGCATCGGTTCCGAGCTGGCCGGAGCCGCCAAGAAGAAGGCCTGAGATGCTGGTCGATACCCACTGCCACCTCGACATGCTGCCCCGGTGGCTCGAGCCTCCGCTGCGAGGTAACGCGGCCCACGCCGAGATCGCCGAGGTGCTCGAGCGCGCCCGCGCGCGCGGCGTGGGCCCCGTGCTGAACCCCGGCGTCACCTGGGCCGAGCTGCCCGGCGTGCTCGAGGTCGCGGAGCGCCATCCCGACGTCTGGGCTGCCGCGGGCATTCACCCGCACGAGGCCGAGACCTGGCTGGACGGTTCCCGCGATCGCCTCCGCGCGCTCGCGAACCATCGCCGCGTCATGGCGATCGGGGAGACGGGACTCGACTACTTCTACGAGAGCGCCTCCCGGGAAGCCCAGATCCGGGCTTTTCGCGAGCAACTCGCCCTGGCCCGGGAACTCGACCTGCCCGTGATCGTGCACACCCGCGACGCCGAGGCCGATACCCTCGACATGCTCCCCGAGGCGGGTCCAGCAGGTGGGGTCCTGCACTGTTTCACGGGGACGGCCGACCTCGCGGGAGCCGCGGTCGCACGCGGCTTCATGGTCTCCTTCAGCGGGATCGTGGCCTTCAAGAAGAGCCAGGACCTGCGTGACGTGGCCCGGCAGGTCCCGCTCTCGCATACCCTGGTCGAGACGGACGCGCCCTTCCTGGCCCCGCCGCCCCACCGCGGGAAGCGCAACGAGCCCACCTGGGTCGTCCACGTCGCCGAGGCGCTCGCCGAGGTGCACGGGGTCGACCTCGAGACGCTCGCGCGGATCACGACCGAGAACGCCAGGCGGCTTTTCCGGTTCGAGGAGCGGAACCTCGGAGCGGCCAGGTGACCCCGCCGAAAGCGCGCCTCAGGCCGGCCGAACGCGAACGGATCGCGCGCATCCTCGAGACCCTGCGCCGCATGCACCCGACGGCCCGGACCGAGCTCGAATACGGCACGCCCTTCCAGCTGCTCTGTGCCGTGATGCTCTCGGCCCAGACGACGGACAAGCGGGTCAACCTGGTCACGCCCGGGCTGTTCGCCCGGTATCCCGACGCCCGGGCCCTCGCCGGGGCGGACCCGGAGGGCGTCCTCGCGCTCGTCGGCAGCGTCAACTATGCCCCGACGAAGGCGAAGCACCTCGTCGAGATGGCGCGACTGCTACTGGAACGTCACGGTGGGGACGTCCCGGACACGATGGAAGGCCTGGTGGCTCTGCCGGGTGTGGGTCGCAAGACGGCCAACGTGGTCCTGAGCATCGCCTTCGACGTGCCGGCGATCGCCGTCGACACGCACGTCTTCCGGCTGGCTCGCCGGCTGGGGCTGTCGAAAGGCGGCACTCCGGAGGCCGTCGAGCACGACCTGATGGCCCGGATTCCCCGGGAAGACTGGTCCGTGGCGCACCACTGGCTCATTCTCCACGGACGCTACGTCTGCACGGCCCAGAAGCCCGCCTGCCCGGACTGTGCCCTGGCACCGGATTGCCCTGCGCTGGCAAAGGGAGGGAATCTCGGTGGCGTGCCTCACGGCAGACGGAGGCCTGCCCGCCTATGATGTCCCCGGCGAGGTCTGCTAACATGAAGTCCCGTTTGGAGGGATGATGCGCTCACGAATCCGGAACCTGGCTCTCCTGGTCGGTCTGACGACCCTCGCAGGCTGCGCGTTGCTCGGTGGCGGTGATGTCACCACGAAGCCTGGCGGTCGCCCCAGCCTGAACGTGTATCTGTCGATCCCGAGCGAGAATGCCATCCGGGTCGTCAGCGTCACGGACCGACGCTTCGTGACCAGCTTCCCGGTCGGAGTGTCCCCCGCGAACATCGCCGTGAACCCCCGGCCCGATCGCGAATACCTGTACAGCGCCAACGCGGGCGACGGGACGGTCTCGTTCGTGAACCTGCGCAGCCGGGTCGTGGAACAGGCCGTCCAGACGGGGACGGGGCCCAACAGCGGCCCGTGGGGCATCGATGTGACGGGCCTCCTCAACGGCAAGGACCAGTTCCTGTTCGTCACCAACCGGAACGACCGTACCGTTTCGCGCATCTCGGTGGAGGGACGCACCGTGCGGACGACGGCCCTTCCGCGGGCCGACCTCGTCCCGCAGGGCGTCGTCGCGGCGCCCACGGCCGCCGAAGCTTACGTCTTCGCCAACAGCCAGTCGGCCTCGGACAGCGTGATCGTGAAGATCGGGCCGGCCGGGGAAGTGGCAGCCCAGCTCACGGTGACGGGTGCTCGCCAGCTCTGGCGGGGTGCCCTTTCCGGGAACTCGCTCTACGTCACGGATGCAGCGAACAGCAACCTGTACAGGGTCGACGTGTCGACCTTCAACAGCGTGACCCCCATCGCGCTGGGCCGGGCCGGCGCCACCGACGTGGTGGTCGATCCGTCGGGCAAGTCGGCCTTCGTGGCCATTCCCAACCCCCAGGTGTCGGGGTCGACCCCGGACAAGGGCGTCGTGGCCGTGGTCGACCTGACCACCAGCTCCTCCAACCTGTTCCCCGTGGATCGCGGCACCTTCAACGAGGCGAGCCAGCCCCAGTGCCTGGCCATCAACAATGCCGGCACGGAACTGTGGGTCGGGCTGAGCAACCGCCTGGGCCTCTACGGGGCCGTCACACCTGGCGCCTCGCGGGTCCTCGCCGACGATCTGCAGGCCGTGTCATATGCCCCGGCCGGTGGCCAGGCTCCCCCCATCGCCGACATCATCTGCGGCCCCGGCATCCAGTGACCTCGGGAGAATCCATGGCCGAATCCGCCTCCAGCACGAGCAAAAAAGCAAGCCCCTCCGGTTCCCGGGTGGGGATCGTGAGCCTGGGTTGCTCCAAGAACACCGTCGATACCGAGAACATGCTCGGCCTCCTCGCGGAGGAAGGCTACACGATCGTCGACGACGAGACCCAGGCCGACGTCCTGCTCCTGAACACGTGTTCGTTCATCGAGGCCTCGCAGAAGGAATCGATCCAGACGATCCTCGAACTCGGGGCACTCGACAAGAAGCTCATCGTCACGGGATGTCTCATCCAGCGGACGCAGCACCAGCACGAACTCGACGAGCTCATGGGCGAGTTGCCCGAGGTTTCGGCGGCGATCGGGACGTCCGAGTTCCACCAGATCGTCGACGTCGTCAAGCGCGTGGAGGCCGGTGAGCGGTTCACCTCGGTGCTCCCGAAGGCGAAGGCCCCGGTCGAGACCCTGTTGCCCCGCCTGGCCACGACGCTCGGCCCCTCGGCCTACCTCAAGGTGTCCGAAGGCTGCGACCACGGCTGCAGCTTCTGCATCATCCCGGCCCTGCGCGGCCGGTATGCCTCGCGTCCCATGGAACTCATCCTCGAGGAGGCGCGGCAACTCGTCCGGGGCGGTGTGCGGGAACTCGTGCTCATCGCCGAGGACACCACGCGCTACGGGCACGAGACCTCGGGGCAGTACCTGCTCCCGAAGCTGCTCGATGCCCTGTGTGAGATCGACGACCTGCTCTGGGTCCGCGTGCTGTATGCCTATCCGAACTACATGACCAACGAATTGCTGGACACCATTGCCCGGCAACCCAAGGTCGTTCCGTATCTCGACATGCCCCTGCAGCACACGCACCCCGACATGCTCCGGGCCATGCGCCGTCCGCGCCACGAACCGGTCGACCAGCTCATCACGCGGATGCGCGAGAAGGTCCCGGGGATCGTCATCCGGACCACCTTCATCACGGGCTTCCCGGGTGAAACCCGGGAACACCACCAGCACATGCTGGACTTCCTGAAAACCCACCGGATCGAGCGGGTCGGAGCGTTCGCGTATTCGCCCCAGATCGGGACGGCGGGCTACGCGATGCCAGACCCCGTACCGGACGAGGTCAAGGAAGCGCGCCGTCAGGCCGTCATGGAGGCGCAGCAGGGCATCTCGCTGTCGTTGCACCAGGGCCTGGTCGGCCAGGTCATCCCGATGCTCGTCGAGGGCGTCGAGACCGAATCCGGACGCCTTATCGGGCGCACCCACCGGGATGCTCCCGAGATCGATGGCACGACCTACGCCATCTGCGACCGCCACGTGCATGCCGGTGATCTGGTGCCCGTCCGCATCACGCACGTCGATCCCTACGACCTGCACGGGGAAGTCGTGGGCGACCCCATCGCATGACGTTCGCCACCTGGATCACGCTGGCGCGCCTCGCCCTCGTGATCCCGCTCTCGATGGGCTTCGAGGGCCTGATTCCGTCATCCGGGACGTTCTGGTGCTACCTGCTGGCCAGCAGCACGGACTGGATCGATGGCTGGGTGGCCCGGAAGTTCGACCAGGCCTCCGAACTCGGTGCCCTGCTCGACCCGCTCGTGGACAAGGTCCTCGTCACGGCCAGCCTCGTGGGACTGCTGAAAACCGGACTCATTCCACCCTGGTCCGTCACGCTGATCCTGACGCGCGAGTTCCTCGTGACGGGCCTTCGCGCCGTGGTGGTGCGCCAGGGGCTCGTGATGAAGGCCTCTCCCATCGGCAAGTGGAAGACCGTGACCCAGATGGTCGCGATCGGTGGCCTGCTGGGCCGGGACCTCGTTCCCGGAGCGCTGGCCCCTGCCCGGGCCCTCTGGTGGGTTGCCGTCCTCCTGACCCTCGTGAGCGCCGGGGAATACCTCTGGTCGACGCGATCCGTGTGGTCCAGCCGAGAGGTGTGACGCCGCGGGCCACCCGGGTACATGGTTCACGTCCAACTGCCCGGGAGATCCACCTTGTACGCCGCCGGAACCTCGCCCCAGCTCGTCGTCCTCGACCATCCTCTCGCCCACCATGCCCTCGCCGAACTGCGTCACCGGGATACCCCGACCGCCCGCTTCCGGACGCGCGCGCGCGAACTCGCGAAGTACCTCGTGCTCGAGGCGACGCGTGACCTCGAAACCGACCCGATCGAGGTCCCGACTCCCCTCGGCACGACGGCCCCCGGTCGAACGCTCGGGAACCGTGCCCTCGTCATCGCCCCGATCCTGCGCGCCGGCCTCGCGATGGTGGAGCCCGCCATGGAGCTGCTGCCCGAGGCAGAAGTGCGCCACATCGGGCTCTATCGCGACGAGACCACGCTCGCGCCCGTCCCGTACTACGTGAAACTCCCTGACCGCTACCCCGCCGACACCACGGTCCTCGTGGTGGATCCCATGCTCGCGACGGGCGGGTCGGCCGTGGCCACCATCTCGCTGTTCAAGGAACGAGGGGTCTCCCGGGTCAAGTTCCTGTGTCTGATCTCCAGTCCCGAGGGCATCGCGAACGTGCATGCCCATCACCCGGACGTGCCCATCCTGACGGTCACGGTCGACCAGGGCCTCAACGAGCACGGCTACATCGTGCCAGGCCTGGGTGACGCGGGTGACCGGAGCTTCGGGACGCTCTGACCCATGCGCGCCGAGATCCTCAACATCGGGACGGAGCTGCTCGTCGGCCAGATCGTCAACTCGAATGCGGCCTGGATGGCCCGGAGCCTGGCCGAGCTGGGCGTGGACCTGCATCACGTTTCCGTGGTCGGGGACAACCTGCCCCGTATCGTGGAGGCCCTGCAGCAGGCCTGGTCCAGGGTCGATCTGGTCCTCATCACGGGAGGTCTCGGGCCCACCAGTGACGACCTCACGCATGAGGCCCTGGCCTGCTTCCTGGGCGTCGAACTCGTCACCGACGAGCAGGTGCTGGCCGACCTCCGGACCCGCATGGAGCGCCACGGTCGCGGCCTCCTGCACGGAGAGGACCGCATGGCGAGCTTCCCCGGAGGCTCGCGGATCCTGCCGAACCCGACGGGCACCGCGTCTGGCGTGCACGCAAGCTGGCAGGGACGCGACGCCTTCACGTTTCCCGGCGTCCCGCACGAGATGATGGCCATGTGGCAGACGCATCTCGTTCCCTGGATCCAGGCACGCACGGGCGGGGTCATCCGGTCCCGGGTGCTCCGCTTCGTGGGCATCGCCGAGGCTGAACTGGCGGGCCTCGTGCAAGATCTCCTCGACGGAGCCAACCCGTCCGTCGCCCCCTATGCAGGCGGGGGCGAGGTGGTCCTCCGGGTCACGGCGAAGGCTGCCGACGCGCCGACGGCCGAGGCCCTCGTCGACCCCGTCGTCACCGAGATCCTCGCCCGGGCCGGTACCTGGTGTTACGGGGAGGGCGAAGCATCCCTGCCGGCCGTCGTGGGCCGGTTGCTGCGCGCACGCCATGAAACGCTCGCCACGGCGGAATCGTGCACGGCAGGCCTGATCGCCAGCCGGATCACGGACATCGCGGGCTCCTCGGATTACTTCCTGGGGGGTGCCGTCGTCTACAGCGTCGCCGAGAAGGTCCGCCAGCTCGGACTCGAGCAGACCTTCATCGAGCGGTACGGGCACGTCAGCCCCGAGGTGTCACGGGCGATCGCCGAGCGCATCCGGGAACGGACCGGGGCGACCTGGGCACTCGGAGTGACGGGCTTCGCGGGCGGGGCTCCCCACGCACCCGATCCCGCCAACGGGACGGTCCACGTGGCCCTGTCCGGCCCGCCTGGGACCGAGGTCTTGACCCACCGCTTCGGCTCCTTGCCTCGCGAGCAGGTGAAGCTCTTCACCAGTCACCGGGCTCTGGCCATGCTCTGGCGCGCCATCCGGTCGGACTGAAGGAAACGGGCGCACGGGAGGGATTCCCGCGCGCCTATTGCCTTCACGCGTGCGCTCAGAAGCGAGTCAGCACGCCTCCGAAGAAGCCCGTGAGCGGCGTACTCGCGAGGCCTGACGGAACGTCCTGGAACGACAGTCCCGCACCCAGCGCGAGCGTGGGTGAGAGATGGACGTCGAGCCCCAGTTCGTTGCCCCACAGCCAGGGCGACCAGCCGCCCGTGCTCTGCAGCGTGCTGCCCTGAAGCTTCCAGGTCAGCGCGAACGGCGAATCGGGGAAGCGCATGTAGGTGAGGTTCCCCACGGCAGGCCCGATGCCCCCCGGTAGCGACGAATCGAACGTCGCAAGGCCCCTCAGACCCGCGTACGGCTGGACCTGGACCGGGCCGATGAACGGGAGGCGGAACCCTCCGACCAGATCGAGATCGAGAGCCGTACCGCCGTCGCGCTCCGAGACGAGCCGATCGGCGCGGAACCGGGCCCGCGCATCGACCATCCAGAACCAGGCATCCGGATACTGCACGTGACGGACCCGCAGCCCGGGAAGGGTGACGTTGGCCGCACCGACGAGGCCGTCGAAGCGCCAGGGAAGCGACTCTTGCAGCCGGAAGGGACCCTCCGCCTGCCGCTTCTCTTCGAGCTTGAGATCGCGGGTCTCGGTGATGAGCTGACGGATCTGCGGCACGGTCTGGCTGATGGCCTGGGCATACTGGAACCGCGTGAGCTCCTGTCCGCCCCGGAAGGTATCGTCCGGGAAACCCACCATCACGCGGTAGCGCGAAGAGACCTCCAGGATGTCCGAGTAGGCCCAGTCCTTCGCATCGAGATCCTTGAGGCGCGAAGCAGCGGCCCCCTCGCCGCGCGGCCGCACCACATCGAGGGCCCTGGCCAGATCCATGAGCCGACGCAGGACATGGGCCATCTCGTCGCGGGTGACGGTGTGATCGGCCTTGAACCGGTTCTCATCGATGCCAGGCGTCCCCTCGAAGAGGCCATATTCGTTGGCCACCACCAGGATCTCGTCACGCCCGGCCCCCGGGGCGAGATCGGCGAACACGTTGAGTTGCCTGTCAGCCGGACGCCAGCTGGTACCGGAGAATTCTTCGAGTTCGCGCAGGAGGACGGCGAGGCTGCTCGCGAACTGGCCGCGCGTGAAGGGCTGCTCACCGCGAAAGGTCCCGTCCGGATACCCCTTCATGAGGTCGCGGCGGATGGAGACCTCGGCCACCCCCTGCTCGGCCCAGTGGCCAGCGGGGATGTCCCGGTAGGTGTCGGAGGCCTCTCCGGCCACGGCGGGAGCCGTCATGACCAGGCCGACGGCCACGAGGGTACTCAGGGCGACGAGGCGCATGGAAACGGCGATCCTTTCCGGACGAGGAAACGTGCTCGGGCCATGGTGTGCCGTGAGGCGCATGCCGTCAAGGATCGCGGTCACACGTCGCTAGATGCCGGCTCCATCGATGAACAGTTGCACCGGATCGCCCGGAGGTTCATGAGGGAGGCAGGAAGCGGTCTCCGGCTCGAGTTCCGGCATGAAGGCGCTGCGGGTGAGGGGCGCCGTGACACGCCGGCCCTCGAGGGCTTCCACCCGGCGAGCCAGGGCCCGGATGGCCTCGGCCTCGGGATCGGGCAGGACCTCGACGTGGCGGTCCGGGGGAGGTGGGGCGTGATCCCGGCCTGCCACCACGCGGCCCGGGATGCCCACGACGGTGGCTCCGGGTGGGACGTCGCGCAGCACCACCGAATTGGCTCCGATCCGGGCTCCGTCTCCGATGGTGATGTTCCCGAGCACCTTGGCCCCGGCACCGATGACGACGCCGTTACCCACGGTGGGATGGCGCTTGGCCGACTCCTTGCCCGTGCCGCCCAGGGTCACGCCGTGATAGATGAGGCAATCATCGCCGATCTCGGCCGTCTCCCCGATGACGATGCCCATGCCATGGTCGAGAAACAGCCTCCTGCCGATGCGGGCCCCCGGATGGATCTCGATCCCGGTGAGGCTCCGGGCGAACTGTGACAGCATCCGGGGCAACAGCCTCGAGCCGCGTCGGTAGAGCGCGTGGGCACACGCGTGGGCCACCTGGACGTGGACGGACGGATAGCACAGCAGCACCTCGAGCGGGCTCCTGGCAGCCGGATCCCGCGCCAGGATGCTGGTGACGAGCTCGCGCACGTCCAGCGGCATCAGGGGGCACTCGCGACGACGTGGGCCGGCTGCGGCACCAGACCCGCGAACAGCGGGGTGCTCAGGTACCGCTCGCCACAGCTGGGCAGGATGACGACGACCCGCTGGCCGGCAAGCTCCGGACGACGAGCCACCTCCACGGCAGCCGCGACGGCAGCCCCGCTCGAGATTCCCACGAGGATGCCCTCCTCGCGGGACACCCGGCGGGCCCAGTGCATCGCCTCGTCGGAGGAGATCCGGGCGATCTCCCCGAGCGAGCCATCCCGCAGACCGGCCAGCAGGCCAGGATCGAAAAGACCGGGCACGAAGCCGGCTCCGATGCCCGCGATCTTGTGGGGTCCGGGTTCCCCTCCCGAGAGCACGGGGCTCTCGGCGGGCTCCACCGCGACGTACCGGATGCCCGGGTCCCGCTCGCGCAGACCCTGATACAGGCCATTGAGGGTCCCGCCCGTCCCGACGCCGGACACGACCACGGCGAGGTCGCCGTCGGTGTCTTCCCAGATCTCCCGGGCCGTGGTCCTGGCATGGATGGCCGGATTGGCCGGATTGTCGAACTGTCCGAGCATGTGGCCGTCCGGCGTGGCGGCGAGCAACTCCTGGGCACGGGCCACGGCCCCGCGCATGCCTTTCGTCCCGTCCGTCAGGACGATCTCGGCGCCATAGGCCGCCAGCATGGCCTTGCGCTCCCAGGACATCGTCTCGGGCATCGTGAGCACGAGCCGGTACCCCCGTGCCGCGGCGACGAAGGCCAGCGCGATGCCGGTGTTGCCGCTGGTCGGCTCGATCAGCGTCGTCCGCCCGGGAGCGATGAGCCCCCGCGCCTCGGCATCGTCGATCATGGCGATCCCGATCCGGTCCTTCACCGAGCTGGCCGGGTTGTAGCTCTCGACCTTGGCCACCACGCTCGCCACGCAGCCGTCCGTGACCCGATTCAGCTGGACGAGGGGGGTGTGACCGAAGCGTTCGGTGAGACAGCTCGCGATGCGGGCCATGGCAACCTCCAGGGCAACGAGAGAACCACACGCCCCTCATCTTACGGGAGGGGAGAGGCTCCTACCAGGGCCAAGCAGCCAGACGGCGACGTCACCCCGCGACGAGATCGGGCTCGCTCCGGTACCGCATCGACTGGCTCGAGACGGCGCCCGTCCCGGGGTCGTAGAGGTTCATGACGTCGAGCGGCCCCGCATAGAAATGAAGACTCACGAGGCGGCGATCGCCCTCTCCCCCGTTGCCCAGCCGGTGGATCATCCCCTCGGGAGCCACCGACAGGCTCTCGGGACCGTGCATCAGGGTCTTCACGCCCCGGGGCGCGGCCCCGTCCTGGACCCGGAAAATTTCTTCGCGCATGACCCCTTCCACGACCCGGACGACCCCGAAGGATCGCCCGTGGTCGTGGATGCTGGTCGCCTGGGAGTCCATCCAGCAGAGGCAGACGCACTCGAACAGCTCGTCCCGATGGACGAGATTTCGTGCGTAGGCCTCCTCCGAGAAGGCGATGCGCCCCTCGAGCAGGGCCGGCGTGACCTCGAGCCGCGAGACCAGGTCTCGCAGCACGTGCACGTCGAAGGTCTCGGCCGTATGCCGGCCGGCCTCGGCCAGAAGGTCATCCCAGGACAGTCCCATGGCTACACCCCGAAGAAGTTGGCACTGCGCTCCGAGGTGTGGACCAGGACGGCCTTTTCCTCGGTGTACTGGTGCATGGCCTCGAGCGAGAGCTCGCGACCGAACCCGGATTGCTTGTACCCGCCGAAGGGCACCCCGGGGAAGGTTCCGCCCGGCGTGTTGATCGTGACCCCGCCGGCGCGGATGCGTCCGGCCACGCGATGGGCCCGGGCGACGTCCTGGGTGTAGACGGTCGCAAACAACCCGTAGGGGGTGTCGTTGGCCAGCTGGAGCGCCTCGGCCTCGGTCTGGAAGGTCTCGATGACAACCACAGGCCCGAAGATCTCTTCCCGGGCGACGCGCATGGCGTTCGTGACCCCGTCGAGCACCGTCGGGGCATAGTAGTAGCCGTCGGCAAGGCCCTCGGGACGTCCGCCGCCCAGCTTGAGCGACGCGCCCTCTTCCTGCCCGAGCTTCACGTAGCCGTCGACCCGGTCCCACTGCTCCTTCGAGATGAGGGCACCCATCTGGGTCCTGGGGTCGTACACGTCGCCCTGGCGGATCTTCCGGGCCTTCTCGACGAACAGCTCCACGAAGGCATCATGCAGCGAGGCGTGCACGAGGATGCGGCTGCGCGCGTTGCAGCACTGACCCGCGTTGTCATAGATGCCGAAGAGCGCCCCCTCGACGGCCGCCTGCAGGTGGGCGTCCTCGAAGACGACATTGGGGCTCTTGCCTCCCAGTTCGAGCGTGACACGCTTCAGCGTGCGCGCGGCCTGGGCCATGACGCGCTTGCCCACCTCGGTCGAGCCGGTGAAGGCGACCTTGTCGATACCCGGATGGTCGACGAGCATGGCGCCGACGGTCTCCCCGCGGCCATTGAGCACGTTCACGGCACCGGACGGGAAACCGGCCTCGAGGCAGATGTCGGCCAGGAGCAGCGCCGTGAGCGGGGTTTGCTCGGCCGGCTTGAGAATCACGGCATTCCCGGCCGCGAGGGCAGGAGCCAGCTTCCAGGCCGCCATGACGAGGGGGAAATTCCAGGGGATGATCTGGGCACAGACCCCGATCGGTTCACGCAGCGTGTAGTGCAGCATCGAGGAACCGACGGGCATGGCCTGACCGGCGAGGACAAGGGCCGCGGCGGCGTAATACTCGAAAACCTCGGCCGCGTGCTGGATCTCGCCGTGGGACCAGGAAATCGGCTTGCCGGCATTGCGCGTCTCGAGCTTCGCGAGGTCCGCGATGCGCTCGCGAAGCAACTCGGCCACCCGGCGCAGCGCCTTGGCCCGACGGCTGGCGCCCATCTTGGCGAGCGGGCCGTCAAACGCCTTGCGAGCGGCCGCGACGGCGCGATCGAGGTCGGCTGCCGAGGCCTCGGACACGCGGGCGATCGCCTGCCCGGTCGTGGGGTCGAGGGTCTCGAAGGTCAGCCCCTCGCTGCTCTCGACTCGCTCACCGGCGATGTGGAGGGCCTCGAGGCCCAGGTCCAGAGTGGTGCTCATCGACAATCCTTTCTGTGGGAAGTCGTTGCGGAAACGGATGCCCGCTCGCCGGGCGTGAAACGGTCGCGCGCTCCGGTCACAGGCGCTCGATGACGGTGGCGATGCCCTGACCGAGGCCCACGCACATCGTGGCGAGACCGAAGCGACCTCCTCGCCGCTCGAGGGCATGCAGGAGGGTCGTGAGGATGCGCGCCCCGGAGGCCCCCAGCGGATGCCCCAGCGCGATCGCCCCACCGTGGACGTTCACGCGTTCCGGATCGAGCCCGAGTTCACGCAGACATGCCACGGCCTGGGCCGCGAAGGCCTCGTTAAGCTCGATGCAATCGAGGTCGTCGACCGAGAGACCTGCCCGATCGAGGGCCTTGCGGGTGGCCGGCACGGGGCCGATGCCCATGTGCAGCGGATCGACCCCCGCGACCGCCCAGCTGACGATGCGCGCGCGCGGCCGGATGCCCCGGGCCTCGGCCGTGGCGCGATCCATCACGACCAGGGCCGCGGCCCCGTCGTTGATGCCGCTGGCATTGCCAGCCGTGACCGAGCCACCCTTGCGGAAGGCAGGCTTCAGGCGCGCGAGCTGCTCACGGGTGGTGTCCGGCCGGGGATGCTCGTCGGTCGTCACGAGCAGGGGGTCGCCCTTGATGCGGGGAATGGCAATGGGCATGCGCTCGGCGTCGAAGGCGCCGGCCGCCTCGGCTGCCCCGTAGCGATGCTGGCTGATCAAGGCGAAGGCATCCTGGTCCTCGCGCGAGATGCCGTAGCGCTCGGCGACGTTCTCGGCCGTCTCCCCCATCGAGATCGCCGGATGCGTGGTCTCCCAGCGCGGGTTCGTGAATCGCCAGCCGAGCGTCGTGTCGAACAGCTGCACGTCCCGGCCGAACGGGGTGGCCGACTTGGCCAGCACGTAGGGAGCCCGGGTCATGTGTTCGACGCCCCCTGCCACGAAGGCATCGCCGTTGCCCGAAAGGATGGCCGCAGCGGCCTGGTTGACGGCCTCCAGACCGGAACCGCACAGCCGGTTGACCGTCACGCCGGCCACCGAGAGCGGCAGCCCTGCCAGCAGGGCGGCCATCCGGGCAACATTGCGGTTGTCCTCGCCAGCCTGGTTGGCCGCACCGAAGTAGACGTCCTCGAGGGCTGCGGGTTCGAGGCCCGAGCGACGGACGGCCTCGGCGATGACGAGGGCGGCCAGGTCGTCGGGACGGATACCCGAGAGGGTTCCCCCGTGGCGTCCGATGGGAGAGCGGACGGCCGAGACGAGGACGGGTTGACGCGACGACATACCTTCAGGAACTCCGTTTCGGGGTATAGTAGGGGCCAGAAAGGGGGATGGTGCGCATGTCCGACAGGAAACTCTCGGTATATCCGTGTCCCGAGGTGAAGCACAACGTGAAGGTCACGTATTTCACCAAGCTCGACAAGTGGAAGCGGCGCGCCCTTTCCCAGACCATCGTGATGTGCAACTACCGCATCGAGAACCTGTGCACGGTCGAGCTGTATCCGGAAGACGGGGACTCGAAGTGCCCGGCGGTCAAGCTTGCCCGGGTCTGCCAGTTCAAGTGAGCGCCTCCAGTCGCAGGCACCGGGCGATCGGATAGCGTTCCACCCCGTGCCAGCGTCCGAGCGCCTCGAGCACCCCCATCACGCGCGGTGAGCCGAGCCAGGCCCCCCAGTCGACGAGGCCCCGGGGATAATTGAGTCCCAGCTGGACGCCCTCGTCCGCATCGGCCGGGGTGGACACGCGTTCCTGGACCGCGAGGTGCGCCTCGTTGACGAGACAGGCGAGCATGCGACCGAGCACGAGCCCCGGGGCATCCTCGACCTCGACCAGCTCGGCACCCGTCGAACCGAGCATCCGGACCGTCCGCTCCACCCAGGGGGCCCGGGCTCCGTGGGCGGAAGCCCATTCGATCAGGGTCGGCTCATCCAGGACCTGCGTGCCCGTCACGAGGACCCGATCGCCCAGGTGCCCGGCCCCGAGGTGCCGGAGCTCGCGAGCGACCTCGGTGGCGGCCAGCGTGGTCCCCGGGCAGACGAGCCCGTTGACCCGCTCGAGTCCGGCATCCAGCCAGGTCAACCAGGCTTCCTCGCGCTCGACGGGCGCAGGGGGTAACTGGAGGACGGCCCACTCGAGCAGCCCTGGTTCGACGGTCTCGAGGTCACGCACGATCGTGTGCCCGGCGGCCGTCAGCCGGGTGGCGAACCACGCGGCCTCCCGACCTTCACCGAGCACGGCGAGGCGCGCGGGACGCACGGGCTGGCCGGGGACGGGCGGCGAGACCACGGGGGCCTCCGGATGGAAACCGGGGCCGACCTTGCGCCCGATCCAGCCCGAATCGACCTGCCGGATCTGGAGCGGATGGGGACGGAAACGCGGTTCGTGGGAGAACCCCTCGTACACCGAGCGCGTGACATCCAGGTTGACATCGACCCCGATGAGATCCATCAGGGCGAAGGGCCCCATCCGGAACCCGGCCCCCAGCTGGAGCAGCCGGTCGACCGTGGGGATGTCCGCGATCCCTTCCCCGACGAGCCTCAGCGCCTCCAGGTAATACGGTCGCGCCACCCGGTTGACCAGGAAGCCCGGCGCATCGGCCACCTCGAGGCCGCGCTTGCCCAGGGTGGCGACCCACGTCCGCACGCGCTCGAGGACCTCGGGCCGCGTCCGCGGGGTGGGGATCAGCTCCACCAGCCGCATGAGCGGCACGGGATTGAAGAAATGGATACCCACGAGCCGGGACGGATCCGAGAGCGCCGCCCCCAGCCGTGCGATGGGCAAGCTGGATGTGTTGGACCCGATCCAGGTCGAGGAACCCAGTTGCGCCTCGATCCGGGCCAGCACCTCGAGCTTCAGATCGAGCCTTTCGGGAACGGCCTCCACGACCCCTTCGAGGGATCCGGAGTTCGCGCCGAGTTCCTCGAGACGGGAAAAGGTCACGAGACGCTGGTCAAGGTTTTCGAGGACCCCGGTGGCCAGCTGTCCCCGGTCCCGCCTGCGCGTCAACCCGGACGTGATGCGTTCACGAGCCCGTTCGAGGGCAGCATCATGGGCATCGACGAGAAAGACCCGGTCAGCACCGGCCTCCAGGGCCACCTGGGCGATGCCGGCCCCCATGGTGCCGGCACCGACCACGGCGATGGACGTCATGCCGACCTACCAGGACGGCTGCCACGTCGGCAGCGTGAGACCCCACTCGGCGACCTTGGGTGCGATGTCGTCATGGAAGGCCTGGCGGACCTCGTCGTTGTCCCGGACCTTGAGACCGAACTTGCGGTACAGGGCATTCCGGCGGGAACCCGGACGACCGAAGATGTTCATCGTGCGCAGGTACCACTTGTCGAGCCCGGCCTGGCATTCGTCCTTCGTGGCAGGATCGTGGGCCAGCTTCTTGACCCAGTCATCCCCGTGCTTCACGTGCGCCATCTCCTCGCGGAAGATCTTCTGGATCTCGCGGCGCCAGGGACCGTACGAGCCCTGCAGCACGTCGTGAAGCTGATGGCCCGCCCCGCGGTCCATGCAGAAGTTGAACATGATGAAGTCGACCCAGGTCTCGATCGGGTAATAGAAGATGTTGACCCGGCCATCGTCCGCCTTGCGCTCGGCGCCGATGTTGGCCTCGCCGTCCTCGATCCGCATCGAGTAATCGTGCTGCGCGATGTGGGCCTCGGTGTCGATGCCGAGATCGGCGAGCAGCTTGTACATGGCCGTGGCGTGACGCATCTCGTCCTTGACGATGATGCTGACCATGAACTTCTCGTGCAAGTTGGGAGCCTTGGCGATCCAGGGGACGTATCCCAGGCCACCGGCGAGTTCCGAATCGGCCTGCATCGTCATGAGGTTCACGAGGTGCTGCCGGTACTCGTCCGTCATCTCGTCTGCCGACTCGATCGTCTCACCGCGAGCGATCTTGGCCAGCAGGGCCTCTTCTTTGTCGAGCGTCGTCGTCATTGACCAACTCCCTGTTCACGTGGACGCCGCCGGGGCGTCTCGACACCCATGTTATACCCTGCGGCCCGGTGGGGACAGCCGTTCGCTCATCGTCCCTGAAACGCGGCGGGGCGCTTGGCCAGGAAGGCAGCCACCCCTTCCCGGAAGTCATCGCTCCGACCTGCGATGTGCTGCAGATGCGCCTCGTAGTCGAGCTGGTCGGTCAGCTCGCTCTGGAAGGAGCGCTCCAGGGCGCGCTTCATCAGGGCGATCGCCTTGGTCGGGGCCTGCGCCAGACGCGTGGCCAGGGCCATCGTCTCGGCCTCGAGCTGATCGGCCGGAACGACCCGGTTCACCAGGCCCCAGCGCTCGGCCGTCACGGCATCGACGTCGGAGGCGAGCGCCATCATCTCGAACGCTCGACCGAGGCCGACGAGCCGGGGCAGGAAATACGAGCTCCCCGCATCGGGCACGAGTCCGACGCGCGCGAACACCTCGATGAGTTTCGCCTTTTCGGAAGCGATGCGCATGTCACACGCCAGCGCCAGGCTCAGGCCAGCCCCGGCCGCCACCCCGTTGAGAGCAGCCACGACGGGCTTCTCGACCTTACGGATGGCCATGATGAGCGGGTTGTAGAGCGAACGCAGGGTCTCTCCGAGGTCGGGAGCGGGTCCGTCGGGATCCCGATGGTCGAGGTCCTGTCCGGAACAGAACCCCTTGCCGGCCCCCGTGATCACGAGGCATCGGACCGAACCATCCCGGCCGAAGGCCTCGATGGCCTGTCGCAACTCCCGCTTCATGACGTCGTCGAAGGCGTTGAGCACCTGCGGTCTGTCGAGGGTGATCCAGCCGATGCCCGGGTCCCGGACCTCGATCCGGAGGGTGGTCGTCTCGGCCATGTCAGGTCCCCTTCCATTCGGGGAGGCGCTTCTCGAGGAAGGCCCGCATCCCCTCTTTCTGGTCGTCGGTGCCGAACAGCAGCGAGAAATTCTGGCGCTCGAGCGCCAGCCCCTCGCGCAGGAAGGTCTCGTGAGCCTTCAGCACGGACTGCTTGGCCAGCTGGAGAGCCAGCGGCGGCAGGGCCGCGAGTTGCCCGGCCAGCTTGAGCGCCTCGTCGAGATACAGCTCGACGGGCACGACCCGGTTGACGAGGCCCCAGTCCAGAGCCTGTCCGGCCGAGATCTGGCCGCCCAGCAACACCAGTTCCATCGTGCGGACCTTGCCAAGGACGCGGGCCAGGCGCTGGGTGCCGCCAGCCCCCGGGATGACTCCGAGCGTGATCTCGGGCTGCCCGAGACGGGCGGTCTCGGAGGCCACGACCAGGTCGCACATGAGCATCAACTCGCACCCGCCACCCAGCGCAAACCCGCTGACGGCCGCGATGAGCGGCTTGCGGATGGCCGCGATCCGGTCCCAGACCTTCAGGAAGTCCCGGCGCAACATCATCGAGACCGTGGTCTCGGACATCGCCTTGATGTCGGCCCCGGCCGCGAAGGCCCGTTCAGACCCCGTGAGGACCATCGCCCCGATCTCCGGGTCGGCATCGAAGGCCTCCAGGGCCGTGGCCACCTCGAGCATGACCTCGGGGGACAGCGCGTTCAGGACCCTGGGTCGGTTGAGCTGGACCAGGCCGACGCGGCCGTGGGTCCACACGAGCAGGTGTTCGTAGGCAGGCCCCTCGGCACCCGCGGTCTCGAGGGGGGACGCGGTACTCATGCCTTCACCTCCGTCAACGCGTGACCACACTGGCCGCAGAAGCGATTCTCGCGCGGGTTGACCGTCTCGCAAGATGGGCAGGCCGTACCCGTGGCCCCGGCGTGCTGGCGCACGGCCGCGTAATCGACCGGACGCTTGGCATGGAAGGCACCGATCCCCTCCCGGACCTCGTAGGCGTCACTGTGGACGCCCAGCCAGTCCCGGGCATGACCGATGGTCTGGTTCCAGGACAGCGCCTTCCAGAAGTTCGTCTGCTCCTTGGTGTACCGCATGCAGTCGGGAAGACGGTCCACGAGCTTCGCGACCATCGCATCGACCTCGGCATCCAGGCGGTCGGCGGGAACCACCCGGTTGACGAGGCCCCAGTCGAGGGCCTGGGGCGCGGAGATGCTGTCACAGAGCCACAGGATCTCGCGGGCGCGGCGATCGCCGACCATCAGGGGAAGCCACTGGGTCGCCCCGCCGGCCGGCACGGACCCGCGAGCGGTCCCGACCTGGCGGATCACGACGTGCTCGGCGGCGATCGCCAGATCGCAGCACATGTTGAACTCGTTGCCCCCCCCGACGGTCATCCCGTTCAGGCGAGCGATGGTCGGTTTCCCGATGTTCCGGAGCTTCTCGAGCGCCTCGATGAAGGCCCCCATCCACTTCCAGTAGTCCTGGGGACGCGCATAGAAGGATTCCTGCTCGTCGAGGTCCGCCCCCGTGCAGAACGCCTTGTCCCCCGCCCCCGTGAGCACGACGACGCGCACCCGGTCATCCCAGCTGGCATCCTCGAAGGCGCGAGACAGCTCCCGAAGGGTGCGGAAGTCGAGGGCGTTGTAGACCTCGGGGCGATGGATGGTGATGGTGGCCCGATGGTCGTGCTTCTCGTAGCGGATGCGGGCGAAGTCGAACGTGGTAGCCGGTGCGGCCTCGGGATATTCCAGGCTCACGCGACGGGCTCCGGTGCGCGCGCCACGTCGGCGATCGCGAAGGTCACGATCCCCTTCGCGAAGCTCATGAGGTTCTTGCCTGCCGCCCGGTTCTCGGGCGAGGCCATGCCGGCATCGAACGCGGCCGGATCGGCGAAGTGCAGCTCGGCCGTCATGTAATACGGAGCGGGCCCCATGGGAGAATCGCTGAACCGGTTGACCACCACGTCGAGCAGCCCGGGAACCTGGCGAACCAGCGGGACGTGGGTCTCCCAGTAAGCCTTCTCGAAGGCCTCGACGTCGTCCGGGCGGGAATAGAAAGCCACCAGCTTGCGCACCTGAAACGCTCCTTCGCGAGGTCCCCGGCCACCTTGCCGGAGACGAACCCGGGTCGCTTGGCGATCGGGGATGAAAACGGACGGGCGTCATCATACGAACGACGGTCAGCCAAGTCAAACGACCAGGAAGACCGGCCGTCTGGTCGCCATTCCGGGCTGACTGGTATACTGCCGGACGCCGGAGCGTCGACCAGGGAGACCCACATGCCAGGCGAATGGACACACCGCGAGATCCTGCAGCAATTCGCCTGCTGGAAACAGCTGCGTGAACGCCTCCGGGGCGACATCATCCTCCCGAGCACGCCGACCCGGCATGTCCTGATGGTCGGTTGCGGCTCCTCGCTTTGGGCCGCCACCTGGGGGGCGTGGTGGTGGTCGAGTGGCCTCGCCATCCAGGCACGGGCGCTGCCCGCCTCCCTCCTGTGGCGAGACCCGGATATGGCGCTCGACGGGCTTGACGACCCGTTGCTGGTGGCGCTGTCCCGGACCGGGGAAACCACCGAGGTCCTGGAGGCGATCGCCTCGTATCGCCGGGTTTACGGCTCCAAGGCCGTCGTCTGGGGTCTGACATGCGAGTCGGAGTGCAGCCTGGTCAAGGCGAGTGACCGCGCCATCGTCCTGCCCGTCGAGGAACGCAGCGTGGTGACCACCTCCGCGCAGACCTCGGCCCTCCTGACGCTCTGGGACTGGGCACGCCAGAACGGGTGTGCCGTGCCTGAACTTCCGGGCGATCGCGAGATCGACATCCAGGAAGCCCGTTTCCATGCCCTGGAACCGCGGCTCGCAAGGCTTGCAGCCGATGACACCCTGTCTCACGTGATGATCCTCGGCTCCGGTGCCGACCACGCCATCGCGGCGGAGGGCGCGCTCAAGTTCCGCGAGATGGCGCTCGACGTGGCCGTGGAGGCCCTGCCGACCTACGAGGTCCGCCACGGCTACAGGGCCGTGGTGGGTCCTGCGACTCTGGCCATCTGGATCGAGCGCGACGGGGAAGAAGCGGTCCTCCGGGACCTCGTCGCCTCGGGAGCCACGGGCCTGGTGCTGGGTGAACGGGTGCGCTTCGTCCGGGCCGGTGCCGAAGAGGATTGGGGGCCCTGGTGCGAAACGCGTGGCCCCTGGCGCGGCATGTGCGCGCTGCCGCTGATGCATGCGCTGGCGTACCACCGGGCCATCCACCGCAGGCTTGATCCGGACGAACCGCGACAGCTGACCCGGACGGTCCGCCTGTGACGGGAGGTCTGCCGTGCCGCTGGTGAGTGCCCTGCCCCTGCTCCAGGCCGCCCGCGAGGGTCGCCATGCCGTCGGAGCCTTCAACGCCCAGAACCTCGAGTTCGTCCAGGGCATCCTGGCCGCGGCGGAAGCCCTCGACTCCCCGGTCATCCTCCAGCTCAGCGCCCGGACCATCCAGTACGGCGGGATGGCCACCCTGACCGCCATGGCTCGGGCTGCCGCTCAGGAGGCGCGGGTTCCCGTCGCGCTGCACCTCGACATGGCGGGCTTCGAGATGAACGTGCGCGCGCTTGCCGCAGGCTTCACTTCCGTCATGGTCGCCGGCTCCAACCAACCCTTCGCCATGCACGTCGAGGAGACACATCGAGTCGTGGAAGTGGCCCATGCCCTGCAGGTGCCGGTGGAAGGGGAACTCGGACTCCTGGGGGAGACCGGTCGCGACCTCCAGACCGCCCGGCGGCTCGATCCCGATCTGGTTCGAAAGTTCGTCACCCTCTCGGGGGTCGATGCGCTGGCCGTGCCGCCCGCCCGGATCCAGTCCAGCCCCGATGCAGCCCCCCACCTGGATCGCGATCGTCTCCGGGCCATCGTCGACACCTGTGGCGTCCCCATCATCCTGCACCACGCGTCGCAACTCGAGGACTCTGAACTCAGCGCGGCGATCGCGGTGGGCGTGGCCAAGGTGGCCATCGGGACGGAACTCATGGCCGCATTCACCCGGGCCGTCCGGGAGGCGTCCCTGCGCGATCCGGACGAGATCGACCCGCGGGTCCTCCTGGCTGCCGGGCGAAGTGCCATCCGGGACCTCGTCACCTCGCGCATCCGCCTGTTCGGAAGCGCCGGCAAGGCCACCCTCGCGGGGATGAAGATCCTCGCGTGATGCCCGTCATGACTTGACATGTGGACGTTACAACTCCGGTCTCTCCGGGTTCAAGAAGAACACGGAGAGGAGGTCCTCGATGGACAAGGAAACGGGTACCCCCGGGGACGAATGGTCCTTCCTTCAAGACAATCCCACGGGCACCGACCCCCAGACCTCGGACTGGCGATTCCGGAAACTGGAGGCCGATGGATCACACGGGGCTCGCCTGCTCGGTCGCTCGTCGCGGCGGCGGTTCTCGTCGACCTCGGTCGCGGCTCCGCCTCTCGAGGAGCGACTCGAGAAACTGGGATGGTCCGTGCTGAATCCCGACAGATATCCCACCAGGACCCCGTGATCCGCGGACGCCGGCCAGCGCGTCCCCACGGACGGGGCAAGCCCGGACCGGAGGCAACGTGTTCCGCTGGATGATGGGGGCTCTGACCCTCCTGGCTCTGGCCGCTCCTGCCAGAGCCTATCCGACTGCACTCATCACCGTCCCGACGGCCGGGATCCAGCCGTTCAAGGGGTATCATCTGGGGCTCGCTGCGGCCATGCAACGGACGGGCAGTTCATCCCCGCTGGCGATGGCTTCCCTGGCCGTGGGGCTGACTCCCTGGTTCCCGCTGACGGAGACGCTCTCGGCCGGCGCCCTCGAGGCCGGTGTGGACCTCTATTATCCATTTCCGTTCGAGAACGGGCTCTACCCCGCCAGAGGCCTCACCTCGGCCACCGGCCCCACGCTGGCACAGCCGCACCTCAAGCTGGGATTGCTCCAGGAAACGGACTGGCTCCCGGGCCTCGCTGCTGGCGTGTACGGGATTGCCCTGCCCGACTGGCAAACCTCGGCCAACCTGGTACACCTGAGCCTGTCCCGCACCGTCACGGTGGCCGGAATCGATCTCGGACAGTGGACGCTCGCCGGGTACCACGGCAACCCGCAAGTCCTGCGAGGTCCGACGAACGACGACGCCTCCAACGGCTTCATGCTCGGGTTCTTCAGAAACCTTCCCTACGACCTGTACGTGATGGCCGACTACACCTCGGGTCAGCACCGGACGGGGGGGCTGAACCTGGCGCTGGGCTGGGCCATCAACGAGCGCCTGAGCCTGACCGTCGGGGGCTTCACGGCCAACGCCGGAGAGGCAGAGGACAAGGCCCTGCTGCTGCTGGATTACGTGGACGAACTCACGTTCTGACCCCGAGAGCCGAGCCATGTCGCAAGCACTCTGGATAGTTCCGGGAGCGGTCCTCGGCGCTCTCGCGCGATTCGCCCTCGCCGAGGGAATCTCGGGCCGCCTCGGGGATGCGTTTCCCTGGGGGACGCTGGCCGTGAACTGGCTCGGTTGCGCCCTGATGGGCCTGCTGGCGGGGGCGATCGCCAGCCGTGCCCCCTGGGCTCACGAAGGGATGTCCCTGTTCCTGGGCGTGGGGTTTCTCGGGTCGTTCACGACGTTCTCGACCTTCGGTCTCGAGACCGTCCGGTTGCTGCAGACGGGCCAGGTGGGTCTCGCCGCGACCTACGCGATCGCCAGCACGGTAGGTGGCCTCGTCGCCACGTGGCTCGGGCTGCGGCTGGCCTGAAC
>Ga0079301_1000266_pt1 | contig 24923 bp, 21 predicted proteins | sample Wag4_2014_7_11_3_FD_74797 | JGI IMG/M metagenome (GOLD analysis project Ga0079301, IMG submission 74797) | Fresh water mixed with fracking chemicals microbial communities from Ohio, USA - Utica-2 Time Series FC 2014_7_11 | ecosystem: Engineered > Industrial production > Chemical products > Input... | reverse complement strand
CGCGAACTCTACCTGTCCCAACGCACGCTGCAAGAAGACATTCGTTCAACCTTCCCGGGGCACACAGCCATCAATCCCCAACTCGAACGCCCCGACCCCTGAACAAGGTCTGGACCGCGGCAAGCGGTGGACAAGGCTATCGAGGGAGGGTGAGCCATTCGTGGACTGCTTTTACTCGCTCGCAGTCATTCAAAAAATGATTCACCCCGCGCGAATCAATCACGCCAAAAGCCAACGATGGCTTGCAGCAACGTTTCCAACACGCCGCACTCGAAGCTGTTGAGCAAAACCGGCACACCATCCGGCGCATGGTAAAGCACCTGGCCCCAGCGGCCAGCACAGGACCATTGACACAGCACAATGTGACCCAACTGGGCGATTTGCCAATGCCGTTTGCGTTTGGCGAGGTGCGGAAAACGTTCAAACACGAAGCCCAAGCGCCCGTCGCGCGCGGTAATTGGTCTCAGACCATCACACGCGGGACAAGGCACAGGTCCCTGGACGGCGCATGCAGAGCAGGCGTGAAGCCCACAGTTGACGCAACCCGTGCTAGCCCCGGTTGCCATCACGGTGTGACAGGCGCAGCAAGTAACTGACGCGCTTGGCTTGACAACGGGTGCTGCCTCTTGCGTCACAAGCGCTGAATCCTCTGCGACAGCGCCTGATTGCTGCCCACTCGGTATTGCTTGAAGCGCGGCAGGCACCGCAGATGACACAGCGATTGCTGTTGGGGTATCGGCCAACGCCTGTTGACCCCCAACATCGCTGCCACGCTTCACGGCGTGTGTCACGTGCCTCGGACAAGCCAGTTGACCCGTCTCGTGGTCAAGTTTGGCGTGTGCAAAACAGAGTGCCACACCACACGTTTGACAGGTCGCTTGACAGGTCGCACACACGGGCTGTTGGCAGCCCCCACACAGTTGCACGTGGTTTTGGCATGCTGCTTGTTGACATTGCCCACAGGCGATCGCACACGCCTCACAGGTTTCTTGACGACAGGTATGGCACACTGACGTCGCAGCTGCACTGGCTACGGAAGCGGCACCACAGGTTTTGCAGCCGCTCACGCAGTCTGAGCAGGCAAAACGTCCCCCCGCGAGTGGGACCGGGTTTTTCAAGGGCGCCTGGCAGCGTGCGCACGGGGGAAGTGTGAGCTCACGCGCAACGGGGCAAAAACTCAGTTCCCATTGGTGGTGGGTCCCGTCGGGTGCCTGCACCGTTGCGTCGTACCAAAGGCGATCATAAGCCACATGACAAATCGCGGCGAGATCGGTCACGGCGGTCAGTTCGTGACGCGCCCGTTCCTGTTCGAGTTTCTCAGCCAATGCCTCGTCAATTTTAAGCATCTTTTCAGTGGTCTGCGCCTGAAAACCTTCCAGATGCGCACCGAGCTGCTGATGTTCTTCAAGCAGACGGGCGCGATGGTGCGGGTGGCCGGTTTGTTCCAAAGCCAGCGCAAGGCCCGCCAGCTTGTCCTGCAACACCTCGAGGCGCGTTGTCAGGGTGCGACGCTGCTGGGCAAAGTATTCCGTAATGCGGTGATTGGCCTCTTGCGCCAGATCCTGCAGTTCGGCCTCGATTTCGAGTCCCCGTGCGTCTGTGGCTTGATCAACCAAATCCAGCGAGCGTGTCAAGAAATGTTGCACAACCGCCTCGGCGATTTGTTGCTCGGGTTTGAGCATGATGTAGGGGGTTTGGTAAAAAATCGGTTCCAGTGCCACAAAGCGCTTGGCGAGTCTCACATCCCACAGATGGTGTTGCATCATTTCGCGTCGGGCGTTGAGCGCGGGCGAGTCAAAGGTAACGCGGTGCGAGTAGCCCAGTGCCTGGCGACTTTCGACGCGATTGAGCTTGGCATCGAGGAGCGTCCAGTCCGTGGGCATCAGGGCGGACAGGGTTTGCACGTGATGGGCGATCGGCCCGGCTGTCAAGTAGCGGTAAGACACGGTAACATCACCGGTAAGGTCGTCGATGATGCTGCGCCATTGCGGCGATGTAGCGGTCAAGGCATGGTGCGGCTCCTGGTTGTCACAACCGAAGTTGACAGTCAATGGCGTGCCGTCTGGGGGTTTGACCTCGAAGGTGTCGCCGTGATCATCCAGACTGCGAACCATCGCCCCGCTCTGACGGTAGTATTTGAGGGCGAAGCGGCGTATCGATTGGTCGTTCACAAGCACCTCCAGCATGATCCACCTTGAAACGAAGCGTGTGGGACTGACAGACCAATCCAACCAGCGCCTGAAGCATCCGGTGCCACGGTCGGCCCTGATTGCCGAAACAGTGGCCTGACGGGCGCCCGTTGGATCGGTCTCCCATTTGATTCAACACATGACAGTCTGGACAAATGGGCACTCCTCATGGGGTAACGCGTGGTTTAGACGGCGGTCTCTAAAGCGGATAGATCGAGCAAAGCCAAGGTTTTGGCATCGAAAGCCTTGATCTGATCCGCGGCTTGCTTGGCCAATGCCAACGACTCGCCGAACGCTTCGAACTGATAACGCAAGGCTTTGGGTTCACGCGTCGCCGCAATCAGATCGATCACCGCCTTCTCAAATCCGTCCACCCCGCGCAAATTGCTCAGGATCAGGTCCGTTTCACCGACCGCGTTGGTGAAGAGTTCTATTTTCTGCTCCAACAAATGCAAAATGTACTCTTCCACCGTGTCTTTGATGGCCATGTTCAGGATCACCACATCCCGTTGTTGGCCGATGCGGTGCACGCGACCGATCCGTTGCTCCACCCGCATCGGGTTCCAGGGCAGGTCGTAGTTGATCAACACATGGCAAAATTGCAGGTTAATGCCCTCACTGCCCGCGTCGGTACACAAAAACACTTCTCCATCACGGGCTTTAAATGCCTCCACCGCTTCATCCTTGGCTTTTTGCGACATCGCTCCGGAAAACACGATGACCCGATAGCCCACTTGCTCAAGCTGCGCTTTCAGATACCGTTGGGTCTCGTGGAAGCTGGTAAAAACGATCGCGCGACCATCGCCATCAGGGCCTGGCCGGATCACCTGCTTGAGCGATTGTAACAAAGCCAATGTCTTGGAATTCGTCACCACCCCCTCCGCAGCACGGCGCACACGCTGCAACGACGCCGCCTCAAGCTCGCACTGACACTGCGCCAGCAGGTTTTCAACACTGCTCTTCAACGCCTGCGGACTGCTTGCCATCATCCGCGAGAGGCGAATGAACGTGAGCGTCCGGCTGCCACGACTCGCTGCCGCACCGGGTACGGTCGGCGCGCCGCGTACGTGATCCAACACGGCTTCGTGCAAGGCAAGCTCCGCCGCCGTGCCATCGAGCAACACCGTTTCAACCCGCCGGTTCGCAAAACGAATGCCCACATCCACCCGGCGATTCCGGACCATAATCTTTGACAGCACGCGCGACAGGTGCTCGCTGTTTTTCAGGACCCGACCGTTCTTGTCCGCGACATAGGTCGCCTTGAAATGCTCCGGTGTACCCAAAACGCCCTCTTGCAACAAACTGGCCAGGTTGTAAAGCTCAAACAAACTGTTCTGCACAGGTGTCGCGGTCAGCATCAAGCAAAAGCGGCCAGACAACTGCGACACGAACTGGTACGCCTGTGTGGCGGCATTTTTCAACCGATGCGCCTCATCCACCACGATCAAATCCCACACCTGTTTAAGCAACGCCGGCGCGTTGGTGGCCGACTTTGCCGTATCGAGGCTGACGATCAGCTGCGGGTGCCGGTCCAAGCCCTGGTACAGCGGATCATCCTCTTTATCCGCCACCACGAACACCTCGCCAAACTTGTGCAGCAACTCGCCGCGCCACTGCGTTGTCAATGGCGCCGGTGTGAGGATCAAGACACGCTTGACGAGGCCCCGCGCCAGATACTCCTTGATGATGAGCCCTGCTTCGATCGTCTTGCCCAAGCCCACCTCATCCGCCAAAATGGCCCGCGTGCGCATCTTGTTGATCACCGTCATCACCGCGTTCACCTGGTGCGGCAAAATCTGGATCTGCTGACGGTCCAGCACCGATACCGCCAACAGGCGATCGATTTGATCCTGCAAGCTCAACTGGTGCGCCCGCACCGTCAAACCCTGCCACTCCGGATGGCAATACTCCCGATTCACAAAACGACGCAGCCCTTCACCGGCCTGTCGGTACACCTTTTTCATTCAATCGCCCGCGTTAAAAAACCTGTTGCTCAACCTCGAAAAACCTGGTCCCCATCCTAACGGTTGCCACCCACAGTTGTTAGTGACACGGGTTACACCACGCCACAACGCCGCCCCCAACCAATAACAAAAGGGTGCCTGATGCCCAAGGCGCCATCCGAGCGATCGCGGGTCAAAGCAACCCGGGCCCTCGCGACGGTCCGCACGATCAGACCTTCTTCAAGGCCATCTACGGCGTGGCCCCGTCGGCAACAACTCGGGCCTGCTGACCGACGGCCCACGCATCCGGCAAATCGACCGGCTATCATAGTGGCATGGTGTCGATTTAAGCGATAATTCGATAGGCTGGTTTTCGGGCTTCGCCAGCCAAACTGTCAAACAACCGCTACAGAGGAATTGGAATGAAAACTGACTGGCGTCTGGTTGGTGCTTGGGGACTGTCAGATTTTGCTGGCACCGCCATTGCCATGAACATCTTTACGACCTACTTCGCATTGTGGGTCATCAAAGATCTGGGCTCAAATGATCTCACATACGCCTTGGTCAAAGCTGCCTCGATGGTGTTGGTGATCGCCGTCTCACCAACTTACGGCGCACTGGCGGACAACCCGCGCAGGCGGCCGGCCTTGTTGTGGGCCACGTTGGCCGTGATTATCGGTTGTGCGACCTCCCTCGCATTGACCCAAAACCTCTGGGTCGCCTTCTTGCTCTTTGCGCTGGCCAACGTCGGCTACCAACTCAGCACCGTCGCCATCAACGCCCTGTTGCCACTACTGGGGCCCCCGGAACAGCTTGGGCGCATCTCAGGCATCGGACGCACCATCGGCTATCTCGGCTCACTCAGCGCCGTCATCATCGGCATGGCCTTTGCGACCGGCCAAGTCTTCGGTCACACCCTGCCGTGGTCCAAAGGCGGTGCCCACGCCGTCTTTGCGCCGACAGCAGCTCTCGCACTGGTCATGAGCCTCCCGCTCCTTCTGATGCTGAAACGCTTGCCGCACCACGATGAGCACGCACCCGTGCCCCTGCCCTCACTCAAAAGCACCATCAACGACCTGTGGCATGACCCCCAACTCAAACAGGCGGCCGTGTTCATGATTGGCTGCCTCTTCTTCCTGGACACCGTTAACACCATCCGCGACTTTATGGGTGTCTATCTGGTGCAGGTCGTTGGATTTTCCGAAACTGACGGCAGCCTCCAACGCTTCTTACTGGGCGTGGTGTTGTCATCTTTGGCTGGCGCCATCTGCTGGGGCACGCTCACCGACCGCTGGAGCGCCCACAAAACCCTCGTCGCAGTCCTGGTCACACTCACCGTCGGCTTCGGCGCTTTGGTCGTCGTCACCGACAAGAGCATTGTCACCAAGGTGCTCTCGCCTTTGATCGGCTTTGCATTTGGCGGCATCATCGTCTCCGCGCGCACCCTGCTCGTGCAGTTGGCGCCGCCGCAGCGCGTGGGCGAACTGTTCGGTGTGTTTGTTGTTTGCAACGACGTGGCTGCGATCGGCGGTCCGCTGCTTTGGGGCATCGTCGTCAACCAGTTCAGCCACCTCGGGGCGATCGCCTACCAACTCGCGCTAGCCAGCCAATTGATCTTTCTGGTCATCGGCACGGCATGGGTCGCGCGCGTGCGCCCCGCCCAATCCCTTGCCCGGCCCAGCCAAACCATCGTGCAGAAACCCTGAATACCGCTCAGCCCCGGGCCCACCGTCAACAAAAACGACAGGCCCGTTTGAGATGCCAAAGTTCACTCGACGCCGCAAGCACCCGCCACATGGGGTTCTTCCGCATCCAAGGTTTCCCACGCCAGCGCCAACCGATCCAACGCCGCCAAAATGCTGTCGCGTTCGTTTTCGTTCAAGGTTTCCAACACCTGCACCATCACCTGCCGCTTGGCCGCAACAGCCTGTTGCAAGGTTGAATGACCCAAAGGGCTTAGTTGCACATGAACGGCCCGGCGATCGCTCTCATCCGCCATCCGCGACACCAACCCACGCGCAACCAGGCGATCGACCAAAGTCGACACCGCCCCCATCGACAACCCCAAGGCTTCCGCCAACGGCGACATCTTCGGCCGCCCCAACGCCTCAATCCCATGCAACGCACACAACTGCGGCGGCGTTAACTGCGCATCCCGACACGCCCGCGCCACACTCACACGATGCGTCCGCGCCATACGCTCAATCAAGGCCTCATACCGCGCCAGGTCACTTGCGACCGACATCTCTCAATGACCCCTTCTCAAACTACCCCGGCGCAGCTAAAACCATCCGCACTATGTTCATCTCGACATAAAGGCAACTTGCCCTCTGACTATTTTACCTGTTAAATTGTTTTGGTTCAAAAATTTTAATTCAGGAACTGCCGCTCAATGGGTTTCGCAAACCTTCAATCGTTCGAAGACAGGTGATCGGTCATGGGCAGATACACAAAGGTACCATTGGTTCTGTTAAGCGTGCTGATGGGTTGTGATTCGCAATTGAATCTGACCGCGCAACCCGCCAGGCAGCCTGTCGAAGCGGCTGCGGGCGTGCGGGCGATCGTCACGGCGACACCTTTCGGTCAAAGCGTGACGATTGACAACCCGGCAGCATTGCCGGAGGCGATTCGCGCTGCGCGTGAGTTACAGGTGGCGCTCGGCGGTGGTACATTGATTCCTGTCACGCGGCAAGCAGGGGGGTATTACACGTTTGTGCTGCCCTCCAATGCGAGGGTGACGCAGGATGTCAGCGGGAGCATGCGGGTCACGTTCGTGATGGATGAGCGTCAGAGCCAGATTGTTGCGCTGAACACGGGGTCGCCGATCACCTTCCAGACGCCGGCGATTCTGACGGAACCGGCGCCAGCGTTTTTGGTACGAGGGCTGGATGCCACGTTGACCGCCAACACAACGGCCGACGAGCAGGCCTACCAATTCAACTGGTTTTATTCGACCACAGGTACGGCGCCGTGGGTCTCGATTCCTGGCGAGGGCAAGAAGGTGCGGTTTACGCCCCCTCAAAGCGGCAATTACCACATCAAGCTGGATACGGTGGATCGCAAGACGCAACTGTCTTATTCAACCGTGACGCCCACCGCCTTAATCCTCGTCACGGACGGTGATAACGTCATCAGCACCACACCCAGTGGTGGCAACATCGAACGCGGCACTGCAGTCACCCTGAACTTCAATCGACCCAACAGCCTAAAAGGCGATGCGCTCAAGTGGTCCTGGGGCTACGGAGCCAACCCTGGTGGCCCATTCAGCACCATTGCAGGCGATACGGCGACCACCACGTGGTTGCCCACAGGCTTGGGCGCGTTTTTCATTCGTGCGGAGGTCTCAAACCCTGTCACCGGCGAAGTCAACACCTTCGTGACACCCAGAGCAGCCGTGTTCGTCAACGAGGGGCGTCCGATTGTCACCGTGAATCCGCAAAGCGTCCGCCGTGGCGATTTGGTCAATTTGCAGTTCAATGTCGCCAACCCGAACAATCGCCCACTCAACTGGTACGTCAGCCGTCAAACAGGACCTGCGCCAACCTGGACGTTGATTCCAGGCGCGACCAACACCAATACCTTGATCGTCAACGAATCCGGCAGTTATCAATTCCGGGTGGATATGCCGGATGACAACGGCAACCTGCGCAGTTTCACGACCACGGACCCGGTGCTGGGTGTCACGGAAACCGAACCGCTGCTGCAAAGCGTTCCACTCAACCAGGTGGTCAATCCCGGGTCGAGCGTCACCTTGCAGTTGAACGCCAGAGGCGTCAACGAGTCGGATTTTCAGTTGACCTGGTATGTCTCAAACAACCCGTTGCTGGGCGCGTGGACGGCCTTGCCATTCAAAAAGGCGCGTGACGCGAGCAAGAAGACCTTCGAGTGGGAGACCAACGCTGCAACAACCCGGCCCGGCTCGTATTTCGTGAGGGTGGATGCGGCGCGCCGGGATGGCACGGCGGTGTATACCTTTACCTCCAGTGGTCCTGTTGTCACCGTCGAAAACTGAGCATCCTGAGGCAATCCGATGAAAACATATTTTGCTTTGACCCAACACGCCATGTGCCTGATGCTCATTCCCACCTTCACGATGGTCGGGTTGCCCGAGGCGGCGCAAGCGGCTGCGGACTCCGCACGCTCAACAGTATCGGGCAAAGTCGTTGATGAGGCGGGCAAGCCGATCGCCGGTGCGTTGCTCACGCAGCAAGGCGGCTTGGCATCGGTGTTTTCTGGCGCGGATGGCTCCTTCAAATTGGCGCTGGAAGCGGATGCTTCGCGCGAGCTGGTGGTGTCGGCGGTCGGTTATGAAACAACCACCGTGGTTCCTGCAACGACGGGCGTGACGGTGGTTAAGTTAAAGGCGCTCCAAAGCTTTATTCCCGGTTCGCAGTTCAACGAAGCCCCAAGCGGCACAGAGGCGATCGCAGCGTCATCACCCGCTGTGGCGCCGCTCAACAGCGGGTTGATTCTCGCGTACCGTTTTCGGAACCAGGCACTCAGTGATGGAACCGCCACGCTGAACGGCGTGGCGAACAATGATTACCGCATGGGCTTTCGGTTGCGGTTGAAGCCTTGGCTGCTCGAAGCGGAAGGGGCACATTTTCAGACGCCGGTTGATGTGGCGGGCCTGGCGCGGGAAGACAACCCCGCTTTCAGTCCCAGCACGTGGCAGCTGGGTCTGCGGGCCGGTCGCCTGTGGACCTTGGGTGAGAACATCGAAGCGTCCTTTGGCGCGGGTTATCGCTGGACGAACACCGTTCCCAACAACCGCAATGTGGCCTATACAGGCAGTGACATTGATTTTGAGCAAACCCGCCACGCATTCGGCGGTGTAATGACCTCGGCGTGGCACCCCGGTGGCGGGTCATGGCACGTCGAAGGCATGTTGGGATTGTACCCGTTGGTGCTTGGCACGGCGGATGCGCCGGGACAGCCCTTTGCGAATTCGCTGCTGACGGATCTTCGCGGTTTGGTGGGTTATGAGGTGCAAAAGGGCATGCGTTTGGGTGCGGGCCTTCAGTTTGAGCGCTGGTCCGGGCGCGGTGAGGATCGCTCCTTGTTGTATTCGTTGCAGTTGCACTACACGCCGGGCGGCTTGCCTGCAGGAGACGCGCCGTGATTCCCGTAACAACCCCGTTTCAGGTTTGGACCCGGGCCGCCTTTATGTCGGCCTGGCTGTGCGCTGTTGGCAGTTCTCCTGCTTGGGCAGCAGAAACCCCTTTGAGCTTGGCGGAGGTGGTCAGGCTCGCGCGTGACAACAGCCTTGCCGGGCAACTGGTGCGTGCCAATTTGAGGGTCAATCAAGCGGAGCGGGCAGTCACGGTGGCCAGCGCGTTTCCCACCCTGTCTGTGTCGACCCAAGCCAACTATCAGCAGTTGCCCGGGGCAATGGGTTCAGGCGGTGGGTTGGGTGGCTTTAGTCAGATCGTCGGCTTTCCGGCCACGGGGTCGAACATGGATACGACCATCAGTGCCAATCAGGTGATTTTTGATGCGTTTGCGACGCGGGATGCGTTGGCGATAATGGACGAGAATATTGAAGCGACAAAACTGGCATTGGTTCAAGCGGAACAAGATGCGATGTTTACGGCATCGATGTCATTTTTTGAAGTCACACGTGCCGAGGGGTTGGCGCGGGTGGCGACCGAGGGTGTCAAACAGGCGCAACAACATTTGCAGCTTGGTGAATTGCGTAAGAAGAGCGGAGTGGGCACGCATTCCGAGGTGTTGCAGTTGCGCGCGCAGTTGGCCAATGCACAGGGGGTAATGACCCAGGCGCAGTCGGCGGTCAATACGGCGCGGCTCAATCTCAGCAATGCGATTAACGCCTCGGTGGGCGATCGCAAACTGGCGCCCGATGCCAACGTCCCCAGCGTTCCGGTCGCCAAGAACGTCCTTGATGTCGTCAACCGGCGGCCAGACGTGAAGCAACTCGCGGCGCGGCAACGCGCAGAAGAAGCGCGGGCCTCGCTGGAGAGCCGCGCGACGTGGCCCAACGTCACGCTCAACTCACGCTATGCCCAGCGTAACCTCAACGACGGCCAGTTTTTGGCCGGCTTGAGTGTCAACTGGACGGTGTTTGACAGTTTCAAGGTGCGCAACAAGGTGGAGTCGGCCCAAAATGCGGCTGTCGCTTCAGGCATTCAACTGGAACAGGCACGCCAACGGGCGGCTTTGGATGTTCGGACCCAGATTCAGGCGCGTCAGGAAGCCCAAGCACGGTTGAAAATTGCCATCGAAGGTCTGACTGCGGCACAAGAAGCTTATCGCCTCAGTCTCAAGCGCTTCGAAGTGGGCATGGGCACGGTGTTTGAGGTCACGGATGTCCAGGCGACCCTGACACAGGCCTTGCAAAACCACCTGCAGGCGTTGGGGGATCAACGCTTGGCGGAGCTGCGCCTGGCGCGCGCCCTCGGCTACAATCTGGCCGAATTGCTGCTGCCCTCCGCAATCAAAACCGCCTCGCAACAGTAAACAATTTACAAAAAGCGCTGCGCCATCCGAGCCAAGCCTCCCGGGGTTCGATGACCCACCAGGGCCCAGTGGAGGCCGCGGTGACGCCACACCAGTGTGGTTTCTCCAAGTCGCGAGTACGCCTGCCCCTGCCAGTTCCCATCAGACACAGAGACGGCCGGGCCCGTCAGAGTCAGGGGTTTGGTTCCCACAAACGCGGATACTGCGTTGAGGCCATCGTGGTAGTGCTGAACGAGCAAGCGGTTGCCTGAGGCGTCTTTGAGATGGCGCCAGGCATAGCGATGATAGCCGCTTGCAAGGCGCGACGGGCTGATGATGGTGACACCCGCCCACTGGGTAGGCGCGTTGTGGGTTGCACCGCGTTGCAGTTCCGCGATCGGTGTATGGGCTTCGCCAGCGGGCGGCAGCTTGAAGTCAAAGGCATCTGTGCGGGGTTTGATCCGTAAGGCAAGGCTTGTGAAGCGGGTGCGATCCAACACCTGACCATCCGATAACAAGCGTTCGGTGAGCAGGGGCAGTGCAGTGGCGAGATCCACCGACATGCGCCAGGTCAGATTATCCGGGTCCTTGGGGCGCCACAAACACAGCAAGACAGCACGTCCCAACGCTTTGCCCTGTCCCAGGACGACCAGGCGATAATTTCGCTCAAGCAGGGTAATCCGCTGCTCAAGCGGCGGTTCAGGGTCTGCCTGTGCCACCCGCACCCGTGAATCGGTGGCACTGACACGCCAGGTAATGTGCCTGGTTGAGACGGACACGTGCCTGACCCGTCCGTTTTTGCCAAGCCATTCCACGCGCGATCGCCCATCACTGGCGTGCCACACCCGCAAACGCTCAGGTGGCAAACCAGCAGCGGGGCGCTCAACCGAGATATCCGCCCGATAATCCCGCCCCGCCTGCGCCCGCACGAGGCGCTGGGCCGTCAACCAGCGTGCCTGCGCAGGCGGGGCGCACATCAGCGCGACAAGCACAATGCCAAGACCCAACCAGCCGCTTCGAGCGCTCAAGGCGCCTCCCCCATCTCCAGTGTGGAGAGCATCGGGCCCAGCAAGGTGGCTCCGCTCGCACGATATTGGGCACCCGCATGTTCCTGCAACAACCAAAGCGCCGGTGTCGCAGCCTCTTCACCAGCAGGCCACCAGTACCAGGCAAACAGTGCAAGCAGAAAAGCACCAACCACGGTGACAAGCAACCGCGGTATCCTGACAGCAGACCCCGGCACGGCCAGAGCCGGGGTAGCGCTTGCCTGTGCAGCGACTGACACGTCAGCTGGGTCAAAACGCCTGAGCGCAGACTGGTTGCCGGACTCAGGCTGAACGGGCGAGGCGCCTGCGCCGTCAAATAACCCGGCAACAGGCAGTGTGTCCGTGGCTGGTGCCCCGGTGCCGCCAAGCCACTCAGCAGCAGGCATCATGTCAACCACCGTGGCTGCGCAATCAGGACAGACACCGATATGACTTGCCACGGCTTGGGCGTCGGCGGCGGGCAAGCGACCGGTGACATAAACTGCGAGCAAGCGTCGGTAAGGCGCACAGGTCATGGCCGAACCCATCTGAAAGAACGGCTATCGTTTGGTACCTGTTTCGGTACGCTCGACCTCGCGCGCAAGAATGATGGCATCGGCCACCTCACGAATGGGTTTGCGGCTGTTCATCGACAGTTTTTGAATCCGACGGAACGCCTCGGCTTCACTGAGACCGTGTTGCTCAATCAGGATACCCTTGGCTTTTTCGACCACTTTACGCGTTTCGAGAGCGTCTTTTAGGTCGGCCACTTCCTGACTCAATACATTCATTTCTTCGGCGCGGCTCATGGCTACCTCAATGGTGGGCATCAAGTCACCCTCCTTGATGGGTTTGACCAGATAGGCAAAAACCCCGAGACCCACGGCCTGCTCGACCAGTTCGGGTTGGGAATAAGCCGTCACCATCACAACGGGGATTCTGCGCTTGCCGCTGGCGTTAATCAAGCGCACCGCCTCAAGCCCATCCAGGTTCGGCATCTTGATATCCATCACAATGAGATCAGGGGCCAAACGTTCAGCCATTTCCACAGCCACCTTGCCATCCGTGGCTTCACCAATCACCGTGTGCCCATACTCCTCGAGCATCTCCTTGAGGTCCAAACGGATGATGGACTCATCATCCGCAATCACGATCCGCAGTTTCTTACTCACGCCCCGCTACCCTCCACACGCCCTGATTTGTCCCACCACCATCATCAAAAACTCGTACACACGATGATAACTTGATTTTAAGCGGCCGTCACCACCCCATCCAAAACCGATAAAGGTCCAGGATGGCACGCATGGGAGCCTCCCCTCCGGCCTATTGAGCGCTTGCCAAGGCTGCATCCAGTTCCTGTTGGCGGCGCGCACGTGTCCAGGGCCACCACGCCGACCGTCCCGCAGCAGCCAGGCGGACCCAGGACACAGGGTCTTCCAACAATGCCTGATGCCGCTTGGGGCTGAGGTGCCCGCGACGGGCGATCGCCTCGCGCACGGGCCACACGGGATCCCTCGCCAAATGCAGCGCCGCTTCACGACTCAAGCGCGGCAAATTGGCAATCTCCAGGCGTATCCGCGCGTAACGCGACAACACCAAATGATGCAACACCCGCATCCTGGCGCGCACCCTTTGCAAAATCTGGTGCTGCAAAGCCTCCGAAGCCTCAGCCAAAACCCAGACATACCACTCATCCGGTGCGCCCGGACGGTCCAACAAAGCCAGCTTCAAGCGCTCATCCGATGCGCGCACCACCTGCCGAACCACCTCATCCGCGATCACCGGCTGACGCAGCACCGTCAAACGCACCCCCTCTACCGGGTCCCCCAACAAATAAAGCCGCGTCGCCAGCCACGTGTCCGGGTGCGCCGCCACACGGCCCCGGATGCGGGCATCCCTCGAGCCCGCAAGCTCCGCCAGCACTGCCCCTTCCAATCGGGGTGCCATCAACATGACGTCTTGCACGGCGTATCCGGCGCCGCGACGCAACAAATGCACCATCGTGACCGCATCCATCAACCGATGGCGCACCGCCATCTGCCAGATGTCTTCGTCATGCCGGGACAACAACGCCGTAAACGCCACCACATCCAGACGCGGATGCCGCAACAGACAAAAAGCAAGTTCTGCGGATGCCCCTTGAGCCAAGTGCAGCAACTCAGTCGCCGACAAACGCGGGTTCAAGGCGACCGCAATGCGATCCGCCTCGGCACCCGCCAACGCTTCCTTCAAACTCTCTGGGCTCAATGCCGGATGACGCAACACCAACTCGCGCACCCGCCCATCACCAGCCAACAGCAACTCCTCAAGCAAAGCAGACGGCGTCAACGGATGTGTCGCCACCGCCTCCATCACCCCCACATCCCGCGACTTGACCAAAATTGACAACAGCGACGGCGTAATCTGAGGATGCGACGCCACCACCACCCGCGCTTCAGGCAACCCGGTGCGCGCCAGCAACTCGATCACCGAACGCGACAAATGCGGATTCCGCGCCAACGTCACCTGCACCGGGGCCAAACGGCTCTGCACCAGTTTAAACGCGGTCGCCTCATCCAACAACGGACTGGCCGCCAACTGCAGCATCGACTCCTGCGTCAAGGGCGCAGGTGCAAACGTCACCGCGATCCCGCTTAAATCCGCATCGTGAATCTCGCGGGTCCCACGGTAGCGATCCACCCCCAACACCCGCTGCACAACCTGCTGCTGCTCCGTCAAAACCCCATCCTCAGCCACGTCTCATCAATCCATAAAATGAAACACAGGTTTCTGTTCAAAACTTGTGTCGCAAATTCAAAACCATCAGGCACTCACTTGTCTTAACCCAACAACAGCCAAAACCTGATTACCAGTAAACGCTTTCAATGTATGGCATAACAACGCAAAACCTTGAAAATCGAGCCACCCGAGACCAACTGACAAGACACCCCGGCTCAACGCCACGAAGCGATATGACACCCACTTGCATTGCCTGCTGTACCACGATTGGCATCCCGAATTTACGTTTTCTTAAATCAACTATCGTGCTTTCTTAAAAAAACTTGCTCGGGTTATTGCATGGACGGTTATCCTGGCCAGGTGATATACAAAATGGCTGTTAGACGGTCCTAGGCGAGTTGGCTGGTATTGTATATGAGCAAGTGCTTGCTGGATGTTTTTGCATTTGCTGCACAGGTTTTTGGCAACAACTGATGCGTCACGCTCTGGACTGATTGCCCACTGGATGGGGTCACTTGGGAGTGGCTTGACCTGGCGCGTTGCCGAAGATCCGGAAGCGTTTGCCGTGCGATTGCGATGGTTGTTTGAACGTGCGTGGTGCGAGAAGAGGGGGGTTGATGGTGCGGCGAAGTTTGCGGGAGGCGCGGTTGGTGTTGGCGTCGGCGTCGCCACGCCGGGCTGATCTGTTGCGTCAGTTGGGGCTTGGGTTTGCGGTTGTGCCGGCATTGGGGGATGAGGTGTTGCAGCCGGATTTATTGCCGCATGACCTGGTAGAAGGGTTGGCGCATCAAAAGGCGTCAGAAGTCGCATTGCAGGAGAGCGGGGCTGACCTCGTCATTGGTGCGGACACGATTGTGGTGCTCGATGGGCAGGTGATGGGCAAGCCTGGGACGTCCGAAGCGGCCGTCAGGATGTTGCAGACTTTGTCGGGCAACTGGCATCAGGTGGTGACGGGGTTTGCGCTGATTGAGCCTGGCAGTGGCCGGCAGTTGAGCGGTCATGCGGTGACAGATGTGCGGATGCGATCGCTCGGGGCGGAGGAGATCGAAGCCTATGTGCGCAGTGGTGAGGTGATGGACAAAGCGGGCGCGTACGCGATTCAGGGGTATGCGGCGATTTTTGTTAATGAGATTCGGGGCTGTTATCACAATGTGGTGGGGTTGCCGCTGTCGCGTCTGGATGCGGCCTGGCGTGAGCTTGGTTGGCAAATTTGGAATTGACGGTTTTGTGATAGACGCGTTGGACTTTTAGGATCGGGAAAGAGCATAATGGGCGCGAATGGGGTCAGGGTTGCAATCATGGTTGCCCGGTTGGGTTGCCGTGATTCTTTGAAAGTGAGTAAAACACCGTGCTGAGCTCGCTGATGGGGCGTTTCTCTCGGGATATGGGCATTGATTTGGGGACCGCGAACACGTTGGTCTTCGTCAAGGGGCGCGGCGTCGTGTTGAACGAGCCGTCCGTGGTGGCCATTCAGGGTGGAAATCGCAACAAGCCGTGGGCGGTGGGCGAAGAGGCCAAGCAGGTGATTGGTCGGACGCCGGGGGATATCCGTGCGGTGCGTCCGCTCAAGGATGGTGTGATTGCCGATTTTGATGTCGCTGAGGCGATGCTGAAGCATTTTTACCACAAGGTGCAGGATCGTCACGGTATTTTTAAGCCGTTGGTGATCATTGGGATTCCGTCGGGTGTGACGGCCGTGGAGCGGCGGGCGTTGAAGGATGCGGCGATTGGTGCGGGTGCGCGCGAGGCTTATTTGATTGATGAGCCGATGGCGGCGGCGATTGGGGCAGGTTTGCCCGTATCTGAGCCGATGGGTTCGATGATTGTGGATATTGGGGGTGGAACGACGGAGGTGGCGGTCATCAGTCTTGGTGGGATTGTGACGAGCCGTTCGGTGCGTGTGGCGGGGGATGAGCTGACGGACGCCGTGTCCAATCATTTGCGCAAGGTGCACAGTTTGAGCATTGGGGAGCGGACGGCTGAGGAAATCAAGATCAAGTTGGGCTCGGCGTATTCGACGGGGCCGGATGTGAGGATGGATGTGCGGGGGTTGAACCAGTTGACGGGTTTGCCGCGGACGGTGACGATCAGTTCGCATGAGATCCGCGAGGCGTTGGCTGATCCCGTGGCGAAGATTGTGGATGCCGTGCGCGACACGCTGGAAAAGTGTCCGCCGGAATTGGCGGCGGACATCATTGATCGCGGCATTGTGCTCGCGGGGGGTGGTGCGATGCTCAAAGGGTTGGATGAGCTGATCAGCCACGAAACGGAAGTCCCTGTTCACATTGCGGAGAACCCTTTGCAATGCGTGGTTTTGGGAACGGGGCGGGTCATTGAGAATCTCGACTCCCACAGGCGCGTGCTTGGCGAAATCGACCAATAAACAGCCTTCATTCACTTCGGTATTCCTTGGGACGCTGACAGGAACCCGCCAAACCCATGCGTGCGCGAAAACACCATCGCCTGAAAATCTGGCCATTATTGGGCTACACCAGCCTTGTAGCAGTTGCGACAGGGCTTGGTTGGTTTTTGAAGCCAGACATCCAGGTGGCGGTGCTTGTGCACCCGGTTACCAGCGTGCTCCAAGACTGCCAAAAGCGCTGGTTGGCAGTCCAAGACACATTCAGGAGCCAGCGGCGCCTGCTAGAAGAAAACAGCCGGCTCAAGGAGCACGTGGGGTTGCTTGAGCGTCAGCTGAACGCGCGGGATGAGGCAGTGCTTGAGAATGTACGTTTAAAGGATCTACTGAGACTGCGGGTCCCCGATGCATCCTGGGTACCGGCAGTCGCGCCTGTTGTGGGACGTGCGCCGGATAACTGGCATCAGCGGGTGTTGGTGACATTGAATCCGAAACTGACCTGGCATGCGCCTGCCACGGCGATCGCCCGCACCGGGGTGGTGGGTCGTTTGACCGCGCTCAGTGGTCAAACGGGGGTGGTGGTGCTTGTCACGGACCCGGGCAGCGCGTTGCCGGTCATGAACGCACGGACGCGATCCACCGCGATTATGACGGGACAGGATGACGCGTGGCCGAGCCTGAAGTATATGATGGACCCGGATCGCTGGCGGGTGGGGGATCGCATTGTGACCTCCGGACTCAGTGGCGTCGACCCCAAGGGAATTCTGGTGGGGCATGTCATCCAGCTTAAACGGGTGGCTCATTCGCTGTATCCGGAGTTGCGCGTGCAACCCGTCGTCAAACTTAACACGCTCGAAGAAGTGGTCATCTTGCCCAAAGGAATGCGTGCCCTACCGATGCCCAAACCAAGCCCAACACCACAGGCAACCCCAACACCTGCGGCAGCGCCCGCGTCAGGTGGCATGCCACCCCGCAACCCCAAGGCGGCATCGTCCAAGCCGGTCACGGCGGGGTCTCGCCCGCCTGCCACCAAGCCAGGTGCGAGTCCGACGTCACGGTCGTCAGCCGGTCCGACGGTTTCGCCAAGCGCGGCGCCCGTGCTGGTGCCGTCGGTGGTACCATCCGAAGTTGAGGCACCGCAGGGAGCGACGTGATGACAAAGGGAGCACGTAGGGTTCTTTTGGGTGGTTTGGCTCTGCTGGCAGTGTGCTGGCAGTGTTCCGTCTGGGCAGTCGTGCCGGTTTTGGGGCTTCGGTTGGATGCGGTGCTGGTTTTGGCGGTCGCCGCGGGATGGTACTGGGGCCCCCTTGCCGGGGCTGGCTCCGGGCTTGCTTTGGGCGCGTTGCTGGATGGGGTCTGCGGGACCGGCTTGCACCACGGGGTGAGCAAGACACTGGTTGGCTTGCTCACGGGTTGGTCACGTCGAACGCTCGACCACTTGGATCCGTGGGTGATGGGCCTGCTCGTTGTGGTGTCAACTTTGGTTGATGCGCTGTGTCTGGCCGCATTGTGGCGTCTTTCGGGTCACACGTGGGCGTGGGAGCGGGCCATGAGCCATGCGCTGCCCCTGGGTTTGGTGCATGCAGGATTGTGGCTGGTGCTGCAACGATTTGAGCGGCCCGGGGAGTTGCAGCCGTGATGCAGCCGATTGATGATGCGGAGCGGGAGTACCGCGGCTGGCTGATGTTCGGCGTGGCCGTCAGTTTGTGTCTGACGCTGACCTTCCGGCTGGCTTATCTGCAGTTGTATCAAGGTGCCAGGTTTGCGCAGCAAGCGGAAGGCAACCGGGTCCGAATCATCTTGCAGGCTGCGCCGCGCGGCATCGTGTCGGATCGCAAAGGACGCATCCTGGCGGCCAATCGTTTGTCTTACAGCCTGACCCTTTATCCGATCAAGATGCCGAAGGATCGCATCGACCAGGTATTTTTGCGGCTGGAAAAACTGCTGAAGGTTGACTTGAACGAGCGGCGCAGAGGGGTTGAACGCGCGGGTCATCGCAGCCCACATCGGATCAAGTTGCTGGGTGATATGGATCCACGGGCAATCGCCGTGGTGAGCGAACACTTGGCCGAATTGCCCGGTGTCGCCATCGAGCCGGATATCATTCGGTATTATCCGAATAATCAGGTGGCCGCGCACGTGATCGGCTACACCGGTGAAATCACGGAAAAAGAACGCCAACGCCTCAATCCTGAACAGTATCGCACCGGTACGGTGATTGGCAAGAGTGGTCTTGAACGCCTGTATGATGCCCGTTTACGCGGGATAGATGGGGCGCAGCAAGTCGAAGTGGATGCACGCGGCAGACCCATTCAGATTCTTGGCAGCCGTACGGCGAGGCACGGGGAAAACATGCAACTGTTCTTGGATCTGCAACTGCAGATGGTAGCGGAGAAGGCCTTGGACGAGCAGAGATTGGCGGGGGCGATCGTCGTGATGAACCCGCAAAATGGGGAAATTCTGGCGATGGCGAGCCGACCGGCTTTCAATCCAAACTTGTTTTCACGCAAACTCAAAGCCCACGAGTGGCAAGCGTTGACCCGGGCAGACCATCCCTTTGTCAACCGGGCCCTGTCTGCGTATCCACCGGGGTCAATCTTCAAGATTCCCATGGCGCTTGCCGCGCTCGAAAGCGGTCGGACAACCGCCCAGCGCAGCTTTTTGTCCACCGGGTCGCTGCGGGTCGGTAATCGAGTTTTTCACGATTGGCATGCACCCGGGTTTGGTCGCGTGAACCTCGCTCAAAGCCTGGAGTGGTCGATTGACACGGTTTATTACCAACTCGGGGTTGAAATGGGTGGCGAGATCATGAGCCGGTATGCGCGTGAAATGGGCCTTGGCGAGCCAACCGAACTCAAGCTCGACCCTGAAAGTGCGGGGCTGATTCCGGATCCCGCCTGGAAGCGCCGGGTGTTTCGCGATGGTTGGTGGCCGGGTGATTCCGCCAATATGGCAATCGGGCAGGGCGCCGTTAATGTGACGCCCTTGCAAGCGGCAGTCATGGTCAGTGCGATCGCCAATGGTGGCCGTGTCCTGGTGCCGCGACTGGTGGATGACAAGTCAGGCATCCGCATTCGAAAGCAATCCGTGTGGAAACCGCAACACGTGGAGGTGGTGAGCCAAGGGTTGCGCAAGGTGGTGACGGGCGGAACCGCGACGGTGGTGGATCTGCCGGGCATCGCGATTGCAGGCAAGACGGGATCCGCGGAAAGCGGCAAGCGTAAGACCCACTCGTGGTTCGTGTGTTATGGCCCCACGAAGCACCCAACCGTGGCAGTGATCGTTTTTGCTGAAGCCGCGGGCCATGGTGGTGCGATCGCCGCACCGATCGCGCGCAAAATCCTGGAACACCACTTCGGCATTCGCCCCTCACCCGACCCAAACCCGAAAAAATCGCCTTGACAAGTCAGCCGACCCGGTGGCGGAAGCCTTGTGCAAAGCGCTACAATGGTACGGTGTCGCAGTATGCGTCCCAATCATTCCGCTGTGGGGAGCCCCGGAGACAGAAATGGTGAGCGTCTTGCCAGAGGTTTTAGTCACAACAACCGATAACGGGCTGCTGATTACCATTCCAGACAATCTGGAGTGGTATGTGGCTGCGCGGGACCTCCACGAGAAATTAGCGAAGTTGACGCCGATAGCGCCTGAACAACGGGTCTTGCTGGATCTCGGCCGCCGGGCGCTGAATGTCCCGCAATTGGAGGCGTTGCGTGAAGAATTGCGCAACGATCATCGCTTGTCGCTGCATGGCATTCTGTCGCTGAACGATGCCACCCGTCAGGCGGCGGATGGTTTGGAACTCTGGACGGCAATGAGTTTACCGCCTGCCCCGGGCGCCGTGGCACCCAAGCCGGAGCCGCCGCAGCCAAATACGATGCGGTACAACCACAACGCGCTGTACCTGAAGCAAAACTTTCGTTCCGGCCAGTCGTTGCGCCACGACGGCACGGTGATTATCTGTGGCGATGTCAATTCCGGTGCGGAGATCACAGCGGATGGAGACATTATCGTTTTAGGTACTTTAAGGGGGACCGCGCACGCGGGAGCAAATGGCGATGCTGGCTGTCAGATCGTGGCATTGAGTTTACGGCCCACGCAGTTGCGGATTGCCGGTTTCATTGCCCGTAGACCGGACCATGCGTCGCAGGCGCCCAGTGCCTATCCCGAGGTGGCTCGGGTTCATGGGGCTGAGATTCACGTCATTCCGTTGCGGGATATGCACTAGGTAGGCCGTCAGCGGGACTGCCGATTATCGAGAGGACAATCATGACAGCGCAAACCGAATCCACTGCCGCGTCATCCCGCGTCATTGTGGTTACATCAGGCAAGGGCGGCGTCGGCAAAACGACGACGAGCGCCAACATTGGGATGGCCTTGGCGGCGATGGGCGAGAAAGTCGCGTTGGTGGATGCTGACATTGGCTTGCGCAATCTGGATTTGGTCTTGGGGTTGGAGAATCGCATCGTTTATAACGTGGTGGATGTGATTGAGAACCGTGCGCGTATCAAGCAGGCGTTGATTAAAGACAAGCGATCGCCGAATCTGGCGTTCTTGCCCGCGGCGCAGACGCGGGACAAGAGTGCGATCACCCCCGAGCAAATGACGTGGGTTATTAATGAACTGGTGTCAGAGTATCAATACGTGCTCATCGACTGCCCTGCGGGTATCGAGCAGGGTTTCAAGAATGCCATCGCGCGGGCGGACGAGTCCATTATTGTGACCAACCCCGAAGTGTCTTCAGTACGGGATGCGGATCGCGTGATCGGATTTTTGGAGACCCACGGGGTGTCGCGCAACCAGCTGATCGTGAACCGCATCCGGCCCAAAATGGTCGCAGGCGGCGACATGATGAGTGTGGAAGATGTCTTGGAGGTGCTTGGCACGAGTGTCAAACTGGTGGGTGTCGTGCCGGATGATGAATCGATCATCACCTCGACCAACCGTGGTGAGCCGGCGGTGTTGAAGCCGACTTCGCGTGCAGGGCAGGCCTACATCAATATCGCGCGCCGTTTGCGTGGCGAGGAAGTTCCTTTTATGAATCTCGAAGCTTCGAACGGCTTGTTTGAGCGGTTCAAGCGTCTGTTCAGCTGAGTCGCGCCGGGCGTCCGAACTGGCCAGTCCTTCTTCCTGCAACCACTACGGAGGTTTTTAGACCATGGGCCTTGCATCTATCTTTGACCGACTGTTTGGTCGCAATGGCGACAGCGGCAACGCAGCCAACGCGGCCAAGGATCGCTTGCGTCTCGTGTTGATGCATGACCGAACGGATATTCCGGCCACGATGATGGAGGCCATTCGTGCGGAGATGATCGAGGTACTGACCAAATATGTGGACATTGATCAGGCGGCACTTGAAGTCCAGCTCGAAAAAGAGCAGGGCGCCATTGGGTTGGTTCTGAACATCCCCATTCGCCGGGTCAAAAACGAGGATGAGGCCGCGGCGGCCGTCGCGGCGGCGCAGCGTCTCGCGGAATTAAAGGCAAAGCTGCAGGACGAGGCGGCACAGCGTGCCTCAGCTGCTGAACCGGCGGTTGCAGCAGCCGAAGAAGCGACACCGGAAGCCTTGTCGGCGGCAGTCTGGCCCACAGTCGTGGTGGATGGCGCAGGTGAGGTGGCGGGTATCAACGGGGTGAACGAGCGCCAAAGCGATGATACGCAGGCTGCAGCGAATGGGGCCGCCGAGGATTCGGGCAGTCAAGCCGTGGATATCGCGCACAAGGTGGCGTCGGATCGCAAAACCCGGACCAAGTGAGCGTTTGAGGGTTGTGCTGGATAAACACGCGTGGAGACAGCTGGACTGGTCCTTGCTGATCACGGTTGTATGCCTGATCGGGTTGGGGCTTGCGGCGATATTCAGCGCGACCCATCACGAAGTGGGGCATGGCGAATTCGTACGCCAGCTTCTGTATCTCGTACCGGCGACGCTGACTGCTTTGTTGTTTGTTCTATATGACTATGCCTGGTTGTACCGCGCCAGTCACGTCATTTATTGGGTGAATCTGAGTTTGTTGACGTGGGTGCTGCTAGGCGGTCACAGTGCGTTGGGGGCCCAGCGGTGGATCAACCTCGGGTTCATGACCATTCAGCCGTCGGAGTTCGCAAAGCTGGCGTTGATTGTCACACTGGCGCGGGTGCTGAGCCTGGCCCCTGCACGCAACCCACAGACCCTGCTGAAAGTGGGGTTGCACGTGGGTATCCCCGCCCTGTTGATTTTCAGGCAGCCTGATCTCGGCACAAGTCTCGTGTTTGGCGCCATCACACTGGGGATGCTCATCTGGGCGGGTTTACCCGCTGCATTGCTGTTTGCGTTGATCTCGCCAATCATCAGTCTGGTCATCAACGCCTGGAGTGGGTGGCTATGGACGCTTTATCTGATTGGGCTCGCCTGGTGGCTCTACCGCTGGCTACGGCTGCACTGGTCACTCAAAACACTCGCGTGGGGTCTCAACGTCGCGTTTGCCTATGCCATTCCAGTGGTGTGGGGGCTGCTCAAGCCATATCAACGGCAACGTTTGGTGGTCTTTATGAACCCGGAAGGCGATCCCCTCGGCTCGGGTTATCACATCATTCAGTCCAAGGTGGCCATCGGCTCGGGCGGCTTGACCGGCAAAGGCTACCTGGAAGGCACACAGACGCAGCTGCATTTTATCCCGGAACAACACACCGACTTCATTTTTTCGGTGATTGGGGAAGAGCTTGGGTTTTTGGGTGGTGTTCTGGTCATCATCCTGTTTTTGTTGTTGGCGTGGCGCGGCGTTGCGATCGCTGAGCGCGTGCGCGACCCCTTCGGCAGCTTGATCGTGATCGGCATCATCAGCATGATGCTCTTTCACTTCTTCGTAAACGTGGGCATGACCACAGGCATCATGCCCGTCACCGGCATCCCGTTGCCCTTCATCTCAGCCGGCGGCACCAGCCTCCTCACCAACTGCACAGCCATCGGTCTGCTGCTCTCAATCGGCATCCGCCGACGCAAATCACTTCCCTCATAACCCAACACATCGACGGGTACGGTCAAAGTTGAGGCTTGCGAGCCATGCATGTTACTATCAAGCAGGGGTGTATCCTGCTCAGTTGGGAGATTGAAGTGGCGTGTCAAGCGCCTGAATATGGATCCTGCGATTACATTCTTTAACATCATGGTAATACTGCTGTTGGTTGCTACCAATGGCTTTTTTGTGGCTGCGGAATTTTCGCTTGTCACCATGCGGGCCACCCGCATTGAGCAATTGGTAGAAGAAGGCAATCGGATTGCCAAGATAATCCAGCGTGCCCAAAAGGATCCCAATCGTTTCCTGTCTGCGTCGCAGATCGGCATCACCCTCGCCTCGCTGGCCTTGGGTTGGGTGGCTGAGCCCACAGTCGCCAAAATTTTCATGGAAGGTTTTGAGACGCTTTGGCCTTACCTGAGCCACGAGGAAGCAAGCACGGCGGTGGTGGGTGTGGCGCATTCCATTGCCACTGCCGTCACCTTTTTACTCATCACGTACTTGCACATCGTCCTTGGCGAATTCATTCCCAAAGCGTTTGCATTGCAGCGCACCGAAGCGACCGTACTCTTGACTGCCTTGCCCCTCGAACTGGTTTCGACGCTTTTCACCCCGTTCATCGTGATGCTCAATCGCTCCGGACAGTGGATGCTGAACCACATCGGCATTGAGGCGGCGCCACAGCACCATTTGGTGTACACAGAAGACGAACTGAAACGCATCGTGAGTGCCAGCCACGAAGTGGGCTTACTGGAATCGCAAGAGCAGCAGATGCTACACAAGGTCTTCGCGTTTTCAGACAAAGTGGCGCGCGAAATCATGGTTCCACGGCCAGACATTAAAGGGTTGCCGGTAGACAGTTCCTTTGAGGACGTCGTTAAGTTTGTTCGCGAGGAAGGCCATACCCGTTTCCCGATTTACCAGGACAACGTCGATCACGTGGTGGGGGTTTTTCATGCCAAAGACCTGTTCCACTTCGTGGGTCACCAGCAAGACGGTGCATTTCAGTTGCGCAAGTGGATGCGCGATGTCCCGTTCGTGCCAGAAAGCAAGGCCGTTGATGAATTGCTTACCGAGTTGAAGAAAGGCCGTTCACAAATTGCCATCGTCATGGACGAATTTGGGGGCACATCAGGGTTGGTGACCCTTGAAGACGTGCTAGAAGAGATTGTTGGTGAGATTGAAGATGAGTTTGACGAACCGGTGCCCGATGTCGAATTGGTCAAAGCGGGACATTATCGCAT
>Ga0079301_1000265_pt1 | contig 24966 bp, 21 predicted proteins | sample Wag4_2014_7_11_3_FD_74797 | JGI IMG/M metagenome (GOLD analysis project Ga0079301, IMG submission 74797) | Fresh water mixed with fracking chemicals microbial communities from Ohio, USA - Utica-2 Time Series FC 2014_7_11 | ecosystem: Engineered > Industrial production > Chemical products > Input... | reverse complement strand
CGGGTGCCGGTTCGGGCTCCCCGGCGACGGGTGCGGCGACCGGTTCGTCGGCGAAGATGCTTGCGAAGGGATCGGCTGTCGGAGGGAGATCAGAGAGTGCCGACGCCGAGGTTGCCGCCGCGAAATCACGCATGATGGCATCGATCTCGTCAGCTTCGCTCGAGTTCACCTCGGGCACGAGAGGAGCTTCGACCGGTCCGTCGAGCAGATCCGCGAAGGGATCTACCAGCGTGGCCCCGAACCCACCTGGTTCGGCGGCAGGTGCGGGCGCGTTACCTGCGAACGGGGGGAAGGGACTGTCGGATGCTGCGGTGGTGGCGGCATCGGGGCTCATGAACGGGGGGAAGGGACTGTCGGATGCTGCCGTGGCAGTACCCTCAGAGCTCATGAACGGCGGGAACGGGCTGTCCTGTCCGAAAGAGGCTGGCGGGTCCAGCGCGAACGGAGGCTGAGCCCCGTGGGAGTCGAAGGGCGACGCTTCGCTCCCTGTCTGGTAGAGGGCCAGAAGTTCGTTCAAGGTGGCGTCGTCACTGCTTTCCTGGTTCGGCGTCTCCCAGGGCATAGGATTGCTGGCCGCACCCGAGGAGGTCGGGTCGAGGAATGGCAGGTCCACCGGTCTATCCGCCTTTCGTGCCGCGTCGGACACGCGGCATCAGTCGTTGATCTTGAGCACGGCCATGAACGCTTCCTGGGGAATCTCGACGCGCCCCACCTGCTTCATGCGCTTCTTGCCCTCCTTCTGCTTCTCGAGCAGCTTGCGCTTCCGGGAAATATCGCCCCCGTAGCACTTGGCGAGCACGTTTTTGCGCATGGCGCTGATGGTTTCACGCGCGATGACCTTGCTGCCGATGGCCGCCTGGATGGGCACCTCGAACATCTGCCGGGGGATGATCTCCCGGAGTTTCTCGGCGAGCTGCTTACCCAGGGCGTAGGCGCGATCTCGATGCACGATGGCCGAAAGCGCATCGACGACCTCGCCTGCGAGCAAGATATCGAGCTTTACCAGCTTGGACTCCCGCAAGCCGCAGAGCTCGTAATCCATCGACGCATATCCCTTGGTCCGGCTCTTCAACTGATCGAAGAAATCCGTGATAAGTTCGGCCAGAGGGACCTCGTAGATGAGCTGAGCCCGATCCGACGTGAGGTATTCCATCGTCTGATATACCCCTCGCTTCCCCTGGGTTAACTCCATCACGGCTCCCACGAACTCGGTCGGAGTCAGGATCGTGACCTTGACGTAAGGTTCCTCCATCTTCACGATCTCGCCGGCGGGGGGCATCAGGCTCGGGTTGTCCACCGTCGTGACGGTGCCGTCTTCGAGGGTGATCTGGTACGCGACCGACGGGGCCGTCGCGATCAGGGAAAGTCCGTATTCGCGCTCCAGTCGTTCCTGGATGATCTCGAGATGGAGCAGTCCCAGGAAGCCACAGCGGAACCCGAATCCCAGGGCTGCTGACGATTCCGGCTCCCACTGGAGCGAGGCGTCGTTGAGAGACAGCTTCTCGAGGGCCTCCCGCAACTGCGGATAGTCTTCGGCCGAGGTCGTATACAGGCCGCAGAACACCATCGGGATGGCCTTCTTGTAGCCAGGGAGCGGTTCCTGGGCAGGGTTGCGGGCCAGCGTGATGGTGTCGCCGACCTGGGCGTCCTGTACGTTCTTGATGGCACCCGCCAGGTAACCGACCTCGCCGATCCCGAGTTCCTTGACGGGGGTCTGCTTGGGACGCAGGACTCCGATCTCGGTCACGGTCACCTCGGCGCCCGTGGCCATCATCTTGATGGTGTCACCGACCTTGATCTGCCCGTTGAAGACGCGGAAGAAGACGATGACGCCGCGGTAAGCATCGTAGTAGGAATCGAAGACCAGCGCCTGGAGGGGGGCCTCGGGAGCGCCCGAGGGGGCCGGGATCCGGTGGACGATCTGCTCGAGGATGTCCTCGATGCCGATCCCGGCCTTGGCCGAGGCCAGAACCGCTTCCGAGGCATCGAGGCCGATCACCTGCTCGATCTCGGCCCTGACCCGGTCGGGTTCCGCACCGGGAAGATCGATCTTGTTCAGGACGGGGACGATCTCGAGATCGTTCTCGAGCGCCAGGTAGACATTGGCCAGCGTCTGGGCCTCGACCCCCTGGGAGGCGTCCACCACGAGCAAGGCCCCTTCACAGGCGGCCAGGCTTCGCGAGACCTCATACGTGAAGTCCACATGTCCCGGGGTGTCGATCAGGTTGATGACGTAGTCTTTGCCATCCCGTGCGCGGTAGTTGAGCCTCACGGCCTGGGCCTTGATCGTGATCCCGCGCTCGCGCTCGATGTCCATGGAGTCGAGGAGCTGGGCCTCCATGTCACGCGCTTCCACGGTGCCCGTGTACTCGAGCAGGCGGTCGGCCAGGGTGGATTTACCGTGGTCGATATGCGCGATGATCGAGAAGTTGCGGATCTGCTCGGTCGGATAGGGCATCGGGGCTTGCCTTTCGCAGCGGGTCGGGGCCGGGGCCCGATCTGGCGCCGGTGGACATCCTTGCATGATACCCGGTGCCGCGTCGCCACGCCATGCGCCCGCTTGAAGAGGCAATGGGAGATGGGTCTTATCCAAATCTTAACCATCGGATGGCTCTCGATTAAGAAAGTTTCGAGAAGGTTAAGGTGATAAGGAAGGTGTTGGTATTCTTCCTCGTCCCCACGAGTCCTCCGGAAGGAGCTTCCGATGCGCGCCCCCAAACTGGCCGTCGCCCTGCTTCCTGTTTTCGTCGCCACCGCCTGCGGCATGAACCCTGCCGTCGCGCCTGCCACGTCCACCGTCTCGAACACCGGTTTCGAGGCGGCGGCCACGCGGACGCTGCGTGACGGATTCCGTAACATCCACATGGCCATCTTCACGAAGATCGATGGCAACGGGGACGGGTACATCGACGAGTACGAGGCCGGGCCCTTTTTCAGCCTGACCCGCGAGTTCCCCAATGCCGACAAGACCAAGAGCGGCAAGCGAGGCAACGGGAAGATCTCGAAGGCCGAGTTCATGCGCTATGCCACCGCGGGTGGTCTCCTGTCCGGCAAGGACACGCCGTCGGCCTTCACCGACCGGATGCGCGCCTTCATCGCCCAGGCCTTCACGCGTCTCGATCGCCCCGAGGGCGGCAAGTGGTTTGGCAAGGGCGACGGCTACCTGTCCACCGAGGAGATCTCGGATGCCGTCATCGCCAAGCTCGGTCTCGGCTTCGCGTATGACAAGATCCACGTCCGGGTGGTCCTCCCCGGCTTCAGCCCCGATGACATCTCCGCCAGCGACAAGACGGGCGACGGCAAGCTCTCCCAGGGCGAGTTCGAAGACCTCTACATGATCTCCGTCGCCAAGGGGATCAATCCGAACTTCTCGCCGGATCCCAATCCCGCTCCTCCCGCTCCTCCGGCCCCGCCTGCCCCGGTGGATCCGGCTCCGGCACCCGCCCCGATCCAGGGTCCGGTCCTGCCGGTCATCCCGCACTGATCGACAGGGCATCCAGATCGAAGAGGGCCTCCATCGGAGGCCCTCTTCTTTTGCGAGTCGGGAGAGAGGGCCGGGCGGGGTGTCCTTCAGCGGCACCGTTCCACGAGCGCGATGAGATCGGCCAGCACGGAATCGAAGTCCCGGTCCGTGTCCAGTTCGGCGTCATAGATGGACCGGTCGGTCGTGAGCGTGGCTTCCCAGTGGAGACGGGCGGCGGTCTCGTTCTCGCCGCTGCCGCGGCCGAGCATCCGCTGTTGCAGGAGTTGCGGATCGGGGCCCTTGAGCCGGATCGCCTTCACCCGCGAGTCTCCGAGGAGATCGCGCAGGTGTCGAACACCGGGTTCATCGAGCACGCAGACGAGATCCCGTTCCCCGAGGGCCTCGAACTGGTCGCCGGGCAAACCATACCGGTTGCCCGCGTACTCGGTCCACTCGACGAGCCCTCCGGCCAGGCGAAGCGTTTCGAACGCCTCGCGGTCGAGAAACCGGTAGTCACGTCCCTCCGTCTCACCGGGGCGCGGCGCGCGCGTCGTGCAGGTCAGGGCCCGGGAAAGTCCGGGTATGCGCTCGACCAGACCCCGGGCGAGCGAGGTCTTGCCCGATCCCGAGGCCCCCACCAGGACCCAGGCGTGTCCGGCCATCTCAGCGCTCCTGCACGGGGCCGGCGATCGCCCAGTCGGCCAGGTCGGGGGTGATGAGCCGCCGGATCACGCGATTGACCTCCTGCTGCGTGAGGCTCTGGACGAGCCCCGGAAACTTGGCCCAGGTGTCGGCCGGGAGACCGTACAGCCCGATGCCGGCAAGCCCCGAGGCCATGCCGGCCGAGGTTGACAGTCGGACGGCCTGGTTGCCGACCAGCGTGCGCTTGGCCTTCTCGAGTTCGTCCGGCGTGATCCCGTCCTTCACGTAGCGATCGATCTCAGACCTCAGGGCCGTCCGGGCCTTCTCGACGTTCGCGGGGTTGACCGTGATCGTCGCGACCCAGGGGCTGGCCGTCAGACCGGCATCCAGGGAAGACCGCACGTCGTACGTGAGGCCCATCTCGTCGCGCAGCTTGACTCCCAGACGAGCCGAGAGCGGGCTACCCCCGATCACGAAGTTCGCCACGCGCGCGGCCTGGTAATCCGGATCGTCCCGGCGGAGGGTGGTCGGGTTGCCGAAGGCCATCGCCACGTTCGTCACCTGCGGCATGGGGATCGTGATCGTCTCGGGGCGTGCTCCGGGGGCCGGCGGCACGTTCAGGGGGCGAGGCTGGACGCGTTTCCAGTTGCCGAAACGTCGCTCCAGTTGCTTGACGACGTCATCCGCCTTCACGTCCCCGACCACGGCCAGGATCAGGGCATCGGGGCCATAGTGGGCGCGGTGAAAGGCCACCAGGTCATCGCGGGAGATGCCCTCGAGGGCCCGGATGGCCTGCTCCGGATCGAGCATCCGCAGCGGGTGGCCGGTCGGATAGATGGCCTGGTTGAAGGCTCGCTCGGCGCGATTGTCCGGCTCTTCCTCGCCCTGTCGGATCGAGGTGATCCAGCGGCTTCGAGCCTTCTCGAGGTCCTCGACCGGAAAGCTCGGGTTGCGGAGCGTGTCCGCGAGCAGATCCAGGACCAGCGGAAAGTCCTTCTGCAGGCTGCTGGCCTGGATCGAGGTGGCCTCGTTGCCGCTCCCGTAGCCGAGGCTAGCCCCCACGAATTCCAGGGAATCCGCGATCTGGAGCTTGGAGCGGGTGGCTGTCCCCTCGTCGAGAAGCTGGGCCGTCAGGCCTGCCACTCCGTCCTTGCCGGCGGGGTCGAGCAGGCCCCCGGCGCGCACGTAGCCGTTCAAGAAGACCGTGCCATTGCCGGGATTCTCGAGCACCAGGACCGTCAGTCCGCTGGACAGGACGCGCTTGACGGGGGTCACGAGGCGCGCAGGAGTCGAGGGCTTCAGCTCGAAGTCCTGCCAGGGCAGCGGCTCGACGCGGGCCGTGCTGCCCGTCGCGGCGCCGGAACCGGCATTGCGGGGTGGCGGCGGCACGGGGCCATCGGGCTCGCTGACCATCCAGCCGACCGTCTCGTTGTCGGGGACCAGGTACTGGCTGGCCACCCGTCGGAGGTCGGCCGGGGTGACGGTCCGGATCTGTTCGAGGAGTTCGAACCCACGCTCCCATGAGCCACTCATCGCGGCGTACTCGCCGAGCATCTTGGCCAGGCCTTCCGTCCCCTCCTTGGCGAACACCATGCCGGCCTCGGTCTGGTTGAGTGCCTTGCGCAGTTCACGTTCGGTCACCGGCGTGGTCTGCAGGCTCCGGATCGCGTCATGAAGCGCCTTTTCGCCATCGGCGTGCGAGATGCCCTGCTGGAGCGTGATCCCCAGCCGGAACAGGGACGGATCGTGGTTGCGGCCACAGTCCGCCCAGGCCTCGGTGGCCAGGCGCGTCTCGACGAGCGACTGGTACAGCCGGGCGGTCTTGCCCGAGCCGAGCAGGGTCTCGAGGACCAGGAGGGGCGCGATGTCCGCATGCCGGACGTCCGGAATGTGCCATCCCGCCTGCACGAGGTTGGATTCCCCCCGGCGGTGCAGCGTCACGCGGCGCTGGCCGAGCTGGGCCTCCTCGGAGGTGTACATCGGGGGGATGTTCCCCGACGCGGGGATCGCGCCGAAGTGCTCCTCGATCAGGCGGATCGCGTCCGCCGTGCGGAAGTCACCCACGAGGACGGCGATCGCGTTGTCGGGATGGTAATAGGTGTCGTAGAACGCGCGCAGGCGCTCGGTCGGGACCCCCTCGACGTCGCTTCTCCAGCCGATCGTGGGGTGGTGATACGGATGCGACCTGTAGGCTGCTGCCGTCACGGCCTCGTAGAGGTTCCAGTCGGGGTTGCTCTCCCCGCGCTCCATCTCGTTGCGGACGACGGTCATCTCGCTCTGTCGCTCGCTGTCGAGGATCAGGGCGTTTCGCATGCGGTCCGCCTCCAGGCGGATACCCAGTTCGAGCCGATCGGACGGATACGTTTCGAAGTAGTTCGTGCGGTCCGGTGCCGTCGTGGCATTGAAGCTCGCTCCGTTCCGCTGGAGAAGCTGGGCGATCTGCCCCTTGCCCAGTTGCTTCGTGCCCTTGAAAAGCATGTGTTCAAGGAGGTGAGTCGAGCCGGTCCAGCCGACCGCCTCATTCCGGCTGCCGACCTTGTACGTGACGACCCAGGTCACGACCGGGGCCGCGTGATTTTCCTTGAGCACGACCTCGAGGCCATTGGCGAGCGTCAGGGTCGAGATGGGACCAACGGGCGTCTGGACGGTGCGTAGCGGCTGACGGGCGGTCGCTGCGGGGCCGGAAGGCGCGGCGAGCGTGGTCGGGGAAAGGGGGAGACTGGCCGACAGGACGAGCAGTGCGGCGAGCACGGGATGGCGCATGGGCAAGATCCTCCAGCGGGGTTCGGATCGCGGCGCGCCATGGTACCACCGGTCCGGGGCGCGATGCATGTCACGGCCTGGCGACCGTTCTCGTGCTAGCGTGAAGGCACCATGTCAGATGAATCCTCCCTGCCGAGACGTATCCAGGCCCAGGCTCAGGTCTTCGCCGAGCAGATCTCCTCGATGGGCCGGACCTTCTGGAACCGCCAGCCCGCCACGCGTCGCGAACGCCGCCTGTGGTTGCTACCGGAAGGTACGATGCGCCTGTGGGCACGCAAGGTCGCGCTCGCCCTCGAACCGGACGTCGTCCTGCAACTCGAGGACCTCGTCTGCGATCTCGTCGCGAACGATCCCATGGCCCCGCTCAGGGTCGAGGACCCCGAGACCTACCGGTTCCGTTTTCTCAGCGGTCGCATGCGGCTGTCGCTGCACACGCTCGAGGTCATCATGAACCGGCACGTCCTGCCAGCTGCCGGGTATCCCCTCCGGGACGCCCGCCTTTCCAGCGAGCATGGACGGCTGGTCATCCGCGGGGTGGCCACGTGGATGAACCTCCCGCTGCCCGTGACGCTCGAGACGCTGCCATCTGTCGGCGACGGCGGCCACCTGTTTTTCGAGGTCAAGCATTTCGCCGTCCGGGACGTCGGTGTGGGCGGCTTCCTGCGCTTCGTCGGGCTCGATCTCGAGTCCCTGGTCACGCTACGCAGTCAGGGGGCCTTCGAGATCGCGGGAGATCACATGCGCCTCGATCCGCTGGCCGTCTTCACCCGGCCCGCAGCCGAGGGGCATCCGTCGGAGGTGCTCCTGCTCCGGGATGGTCTCGAGTTCGTGTACCGGACGGATGAGAACCTCGGTTCCCCGCTCTGGATCGACGAGGCCGCCTCCAGCACGCTGCTCGGCATGGGGCATCCCATGGAGGTGGGACCGATGGTCCTGCAGCAGACTCACTACCAGGTCGTGCCGCTCGTGAGCTCCGATCGCCTGGAACTCAGCGTCCCCCGGCACCGCGAGCAGCTGGCGGGAGGCAACTCCACCCTGACCCGTCAGGATACGTTGCTGATCCGCATGCCCTCGCTGGGGGGGCTCTGAAGCTTCATTCAATCTTGTCCCGGACTTAATCTGGGTTCCGCAGATCCGCGTACCGGGGTCGCGATAAGCGATCCAGTCGTGCTCTGCAGCCCAGGAGGTCCTTCATGGTCCATCGTGTCTTCGCCGCCCGAGCCCTGGCCACCTCACTCCTCCTGACCACGCTCGCGGGCTGCGGCCGCCAGGCGATCGCCCCGACCCCGCTCGCAGTTGCCCCTCGTGCCCAGGAGCCCGCCGCGCCGACGGCCCCCGTTCAGGCCAGTCCGCTGGCCGGTCTCTCGCACGAGTTGCCCTTCGTGCTCGCCGAGGCGGCTCCGGATTTCGCGGACGCAGCCGTGAAAGCGGTCGAGCCACTCGCGGCCGATGCGGTCGACGAGCCCGGAGCACCGGCCGGAACGCGTCCCGAGGGAGCCGATTTCGCCCTGGCGAGTGCCGGTGCCGTGCAGAACCAGATCCTCGTGAAGCTCGCCCCCGAGGCGAAGTCGCGTCTGGCGGCCTACAGCGCCCGCAGCGGTGCCCGCGTCATCCAGTCTTTCGACCTGCAGGACACCTACCAGCTGCTGTCGGTGCCATCGGGCATGACGGTCGATCAGGCGCTCGCCGCCTACGCCAAGCTGCCCGGGGTCGAGGCCGTCCAGGAGAACCGCATCTACGGACCGGCTGGCGCCGTCGTCGAGCCCAACGACCCCTACTTCGACAAGCAGTGGGGCATGAAGCGCATCGAGCAGGGAGCCGTGCTCGCGGGCAAGGTCGATTGCTCGGGTGTCACCGTGGCCGTGCTCGACACCGGGATCGATTATCGTCATCCGGACCTGCAGGGGCACGTCCTCATCGGCTGGAATTTCGCGGCCGGCAACAACGACATCCTCGATCGCTTCGGTCACGGGACGCATGTTTCGGGCATCATCGGGGCCTCCTCGAACAACTCGCAGGGCGTCGTGGGGGTCGCTCCGAAGGTCAAGCTGATGGGCATCAAGGTCCTGGGCGACGACGGCCGCGGGTCCACGGCTGCCGTCGTCGGAGGCATCAAGTACGCGGCGGATTACGGGGCGAAGGTCATCAACATGAGTCTCGGCTCGCCCGACACGACGGTCGATCCGGCCATCCAGGCGGCCATTGCGTATGCGAACCAGAAGGGCGTCGTCGTCATCGCGGCTGCAGGCAACAACCGGGGCGACGTCGGGTCGCCGGCCAACGATCCCGGGGCGATCGCCGTCTCGAGCACATCGCAGTTCCTGTGGTTCGAATACCTGTCCTGGTTCTCGAATCGCGGCCCCAAGGTCGAGGTGTCGGCGCCCGGCGGCTCCATCTGGTCCACCGTCCCGCTCGATGCCAACAAGACCGGTTCCACCGGCTACGGCAAGCTTTCCGGCACCTCCATGGCGGCCCCCGTCATCGCGGGTGCGGCGGCCGTGGTCATCGCCAGGCACCCGAACTGGTCGGCTCGTCAGGTGCATCAGGCCATCGATTCGGCGGTTCTCGACAAGGGCTCGACGGGGCGTGATTCCCGCTACGGCTATGGCCGGATCGATCTCTCGAAGCTGATGCTCCTGTAGGTTCTCGCAGCCTTCCTCACCGAGGTGGCCCGGACGTGCGTCGACACGTCCGGGCCGCCTTGCTAGCATGGAGCTTCAGCCGTCCCCACTTTTCACGTGACAGGAGCCCCGGTATGGAGTCCCTCCAGCAGCTCGGCCAGGCCACCTCGTATCCCCGCACTCCCGAAGAGGCGCGCCTCGAGGTCTTTCCCAACCCGCGGCCGGCCCGAGACTACCTGATCCAGTTCTCGTGTCCGGAGTTCACGGCCATCTGTCCCGTCACGGGGCAACCCGACTTCGCCACCATCCGGATCGCCTACACCCCGGACGAGCGGTGCGTCGAACTCAAGAGCCTCAAGCTGTATCTGGGGGCGTTCCGGAACACCGGCATCTTCCACGAGGCCGTCACCAACCGTATCCTCGACGATCTCGTCGCGTTGCTGGACCCCCGGTTCATGGAGGTCGTCGGAGACTTTTCCGTGCGTGGCGGGATTCACACGATCGTGACGGCCACGCATCGCAAGGCGGGGGCCCAGGCCTGATGGGCCCCCGCTCGCTCGCTCTGGGCTTGCTGACCCTGACGGCCTGCTCGGTCCCCTTCATGCGTTCGATGAACGACCCGGAACCCACCTTCGAGCCACGTGCCTCGGTTCCAGTCGTCACCTACTTGCGAGCCACGGGAGCCGTTTCTCCCGAGTACTTTCATGAGGACCGGCTCGTGATCTTCGGAAACGGGGACTGGGTAGCCCGGCGGTCCTATCCCTACACCAGCCCACCCCGGCAGCAGGGCCTGGGGGCGGGCGCCATCCGGCTGGAGGCTCTCCAGGAGATCGTCGACGAGGCCTTTGCGGGCTCTCCGCGCTTCGTCGACACCTCCTCGTCTTCGATGCCGTTGCCAGGCGCCGGAACGACGACGGTCGAGCTCGTGCTGAAGACCGCGACGCGCTCCGTGTCCGTGCTCGGGCCTGTTCCCCCATCCGTGCAGCGGGTCATCGCAGCCATCGAGACGCGCACGATGCCGCTCGACCTCATGAGTGAGCCGCGCTGACCCTCTAGGGGCTTTCGGTCAGCAGATCGAGTGCCAGGTACCGTCCACTCGGACGATTCCCTTCGATGAGTCGGACGAGGGCCGGTGCGTTGGCCTCCGGGCCAGGCAGCCAGAGGTCCTCTCCGGGAAACGATTCCCGGTACATGTCCGTCAGCATGTCCCCCGGATCCACCGCATAGACTCGCCACTCGGGGTGTTCCAGGGCCAGCGTTGCCGACAGATGGTCGAGCGCGGCCTTCGAGAGGCCATAGCCTCCCCACCCCGCATAGGCTTCCGGGGCGGCATCGGACGAGACGTTCAGGATGCACCCTCCGGGGACCAGCGAAGGGGCCAGGGCCTGGAGGACCGCGAGTGGCGCCATGGTGTTGATTCGCAGGATACGTTCCAGATCGTGCCAGTCCAGATCCAGCAAGGCGGGCCGGGGGCTGGGGCCCAGGATCGCGGCATTGTTCACGAGGGCATGCAGCGGACCGAGGGCCTGGACGGTGGTGGCGAGGCGCTCCCGGTGACCGACGTCGGCAACGTCCCCTGCGACGGTCGTGACCTGAGTCCACCCGCTCAGTCGCGCCCCGGCCGTTTCGAGCGCTCCCGCGTGACGGCCCGTGAGGACGAGCTTCCATCCCCGCCGAGCGAGCTGGTCTGCGAGGGCCAGCCCCAGCCCTCTCGAGGATCCTGTGATGACGGCAAGCCGGGACACGATGAATACTCCAGGACGATCAGGGCTGGTCACGATCCTGTCGCGGGGAAAGCCAGCGATCCAGTAGACGGATCATGGCCCCGAGCACCCAGGAACTGACCAGGAAGCGGGCCATGGCTTGGAGCATGGTGACCTCGTTTGGATAAATCGGATCTGTGTCATCATGATAGGTGGAGAGACCTCGCATGGCAAGAGGCCTGGTAACATGACCCCATGGCCACCTTCGATCCTCATACGCTGGAAGTCCTCGAATGGCCCCGTGTCCGGGAGATCCTGGCGGGGCTCGCGTCCACCGCGGCAGGCCGCGATCGACTCGCAGAGCTCGGGTTTCATGCCCATCCCGATATCCTCGCGCAGGTTCTCGGTCTGACGGGGGAGGCCCGCGATCTCCTGCACGACGAGGGTGAACCGGCTTTCCAGGGCGTCCATGACCTGCGTGCCGAACTGCGTCGACTCGAGCAGGGCGCCGTCCTGGGTGGGGCGGAGCTCGTGGCGATCGCCCGGACCTGGCAGGCCGCCGCTCGCCTGAAGCGTCATCTCGAGAACCGGGCGGATCGGTTCGTGGGGCTGGCGGATCTCGTGAGGCCCATCCGCCCCCAGTCCGGCATCGTCGAGGCGATCGACCGGGCTCTGGATCCTGCGGGCGAGGTCCTCGACGCCGCTTCCGAGGCGCTTGGCGGGATCCGTCGCCGACTGCACGCCCGGACGGCCGAGCTCGAAGGTCAGCTCCAGAAGCTCGTGCGTCGGCACGCCGAGGCCCTCCAGGACACCGTCACGACCACCCGCAAGGGCCGTTTCGTGCTCATGGTCCGTGCCGAGGCCCGATCCCAGGTGCCGGGCATCGTCCATGACCAGTCCGCCACCGGTGTGACCCTGTTCATCGAGCCCATGGCGCTCGTCGAGCCCACCAACGCCCTCGAGCGCCTCCGCCTGGAGGAGCGCGACGAGATCGCGCGTATCCTGGCGGCTCTCTGTGATCGCGTGCGGGAGGTGTCCGAGGAGACGCGCTGGATGCTCGAGGCCCTCGCCGAGCTCGACGCGGTGCTGTCGCGCGGCCGCCTCGCCCTGCGCTGGGACGGGCACATGCCGCGACTGGAGGACGACGGGGCCACCGTGCTGTACGGGGCTCGTCATCCGCTGCTCGTCGAGCTGCTCGGAGAGCAGGTCGTGCCCGTCGATCTGCAGGTGGGGGACGGACGCACCGTCGTCGTCATCACGGGACCGAACACGGGGGGCAAGACCGTCGCCCTCAAGACCCTCGGGCTCGTGACCCTCATGGTCCAGGCAGGGCTCTTTCCGCCGCTCGAGCCATCCAGCCGGATCGCCCCCGTGAGGCAGCTTTTTGCCGACATCGGGGACGAGCAGAGCCTGACTCAGAGCCTGTCGACCTTCTCCGGCCACATGCGCAACCTCGTGAACCTCCTCGGGAGGGCCGATGCCAGGACTCTCGTCCTGCTCGACGAGCTCGGGGCCGGCACGGATCCGCAGGAAGGCGCTGCCCTGGCCAGGGCGCTCCTCGAGACCCTGCATGCCCGAGGCACGCGGGTCGTCGCGACCACGCACTTCGGGGAGCTGAAGCGTCTCGCCTACGAGCTGTCCGGGTTCGCGAACGCGTCGGTCGAGTTCGACACGCGGTCGCTGCGACCGACCTATCGCGTCCTGATGGGCATCCCGGGGCAGTCGAACGCGCTGGCGATCGCCTCTCAGCTGGGGTTGCCTCCGCAGGTGGCCGCCCGGGCCCGGGAGATCCTCAGTCGAGGGGCGGACGAGAGCGCCGGGCTCATCGATCGCCTCGAGGACGCCCAGGTCGAGGCGCTGCGCAAGCGGGCCGAGGCGGACCGCTTGCTGGCAGAGGCCGAGCGCCTGCGGGCCGAGCAGGACGCCCGCGTGGCCGGTTGGAACCGGGAGAAGCGGGAGATCCGGGATCGCTACCGGGAGACGCTCGAGGAAGAGCTCCGCCAGGCCCGGGCCGAGATCGCCGCGGCCACGCGCGAGTTGCAGGCCGAGCGCAGCATGCCCGTCGCCCAGAAGGCCCATGATCGTCTGGCTCGCGTGCAGCAGCGTCTCGAGCGGGCCCGCGAGCGTGAACGGGCCCAGGCAGCCGCTCCCCGCACCTGGAGCCCCGGAGATCGGGTTTTCCTCTCCAGGTTGCAGCAGGCCGGGGAGGTCCTCGAGGTCGCCGGCGACCAGATCATGGTCCAGGTCGGCCCCATGAAGCTCACCGTGTCCTCGCGTGACCTCCAGCCGGCGATCGCCCGGGAGGGGGCCGCTCCTTCTCGCCAGTCCGTCGGTGGCAAGCCTGCGCGCCGCGAGCGCCGCGCCGCCCAGGCCCAGGCGGTGGAGCTCGGAGCCCACGAACTCGACCTGCGCGGACGCCTCGTCCACGAGGCGATCGCCGAGATCGAGGGGTTTCTCGATCGGGCCCTCGCGGGCCATCTCCGCAGCGTGCGGATCATCCACGGGGGCGGTACCGGTGCCCTCCGCAAGGGGGTCCGGGCCTTCCTCGCCACCAGCCCCCACGTCGCCGCACATCGGCCCGGGGAAGGCTCCGAGGGCGGAGATGGCGTCACCGTCGTCACGCTCGTTTGACATGCGGGCGATTTGTCAACTTTAACGCATTCTTTCCGTCGGCTTAACCAAGGTATGACAAGATCGGTACAACAGACCCGATAACCACCTTGGTAGAAGTCCCGTTCCGGGCCGCCATCCGTGGTTCGAACCACGAGGGAGCAAGAACGATGAGTCACGTAGTCGGTTACATCTGGAGCCAGCCGGGCGACGACAGTTTCACGCGGGTCGCCGCGGAAGAAGCGGCCATTCGCGCCTACTGCGACGTCCACGGCCTCGACCTCTCCGAGGCCCTGGTGGACGCGGGCGAGCAGGGAGCCGCGCTCGAGCGGCCGCAGATGAAGACGATCGTCGAGCGTGATGGATGCACCGTCGTCGTGGCCTCGCTCGCCAGCCTCGGTCGCCGCTTCCACGACGTCGCCACCGTCCTCACCGAGTTCAACCACCGCGACGTGCGCCTCGTGAGCGTCCAGGAGAACCTCGACACCGGTCGCCCCGACGGCCAGCAGTTGCTCAAGCTCTTCGTGACGATCCCCCAGGTCGCCAGCTGGGTCCGGGCCCCCAAGCCTCAGGCCGCTGCCCCCAAGGTGTTCGTCCGCAGCCGGGAGGTCCTCCACAACGGCGGTACCTGTCCCTATGGCTACTCGCTCGACGAGGCCACCAACCAGTTCGTCGTCAGCCCGCTCGAGGCGGCCGTCGTCCAGCGCATCTTCCGCGAGCGTGCCGCCGGTCGCAGCCTCCGTCAGATCGCCAACGACCTCACCCGTGACGGTCTCCCGACCAAGCGTGGCGGCCGCTGGCAGGCCAACACGGTCAAGACCATTCTCGAGAACCTGTTCTACACGGGTGATTACCAGTGCCAGAACCGGATCTACCCGGACGATCACGAGGCCGTCATCTCGCGCGAGCTCTTCGAGCAGGTGAATCAGGCTCGCGAAATCCTCCAGGTCTGCTAGGCCCGGGAAACGGTCCACCGCGGCCGATTGGCGGCTTACGTCCTCGGGGACGTGGCTCACGTACTCCCCGGTACGCTTCGCCCCGTCCCCTGCGGGCGCGCACGCCACTCGACTCGCGGTGAACCGTTTCCTACTTTTTCCTCGGAAGTTGCTCGCTTAGCTCGCTCCTTCCTCGCAGGTTCGTTTCACCCCTTGCGGGGTGCCCCAGGTTAGCCAGGTTCCCCCCGATCTGGCTTGCGCGCGGAGTTCCCCCCACTCCGCCCCCCATGAAGAGACCCGGATGGCCATCCCCCCAGGGCCATCCGGGTCTCTTCCTTTTCCTTCGGAAGTTGCTCGCTTCGCTCGCTCCTTCCTCGCACCCTGGACGGGGTGACGGAAGTGGCTTACTTCCTCGCTGTCGGGTAGACAACCACACCATCAATAAGCGGCGTTGGCTGTCCGACAGATGTAGCCACCGTTACGAATCTCAGCTTGAGGCTTCCGGCGGGCAGCATGATGTTTTCCTGGATAGGGAAATCGTAGAAATGCCTCGGACTCCCGAATTGCGTGGGATTAATCATATAAATACCACTCTTGTTCGAATTCCACTGCGCGAGCCACGGCCCACCGTTGACGCTTGCCTCTAGCAGCAACTGTGCGGTTCTGATCCATCGTTTGTCGAGGGCATAGGGGGACCATTGAAATGTGATGAGATGTCCACCAGCGCTCGCAAACGTCTGGCGGATATCCAGAAGGAACCGCGCCACACCCCAGGAACTGCCACCACAAGCTACCACCGAAGGGGTGCCTTTGAGCCCCGAGCTTATCACTGTGTAGAATGCTACGCGTTTGGTCCATGGAATTGACTGCTGGTTGATCCAGCGATTGTCCAGCGCGCCGGCTGAGAATCCATCAGCGAAGCTGGAGCTCGGCCCAATTATCAGGTTCTGGGTGGAATATCCTCTTGACCCAGGAGATTCCAGCACCCCGGCGCCCTGCTCACCCACGGCGGACTGCTGAACGGTGTCGGTCGCCATCGGCGCGGTCGCGAGGCTTCCACATCCCGTGAGCAGGCCTGAGGTGAGGGCATGGAGGGTTATGACGGCAAGCAGACGTGCTTTCAAGACGGAACTCCCTTCGAGACGGCCGGCTCTCACTTCCCGCGGAAGGTGATGAGTTTCACGACAGTTGAGGTATCCGTACGGATCGATTAAGTCCTTCTTTATTTAATGAAGATTTCAATGAAGCGCTGTATCGCCTTGTCTCAGGAATCAAGGCTTCATAACCTGCCGGGCTGCCGGAGAGCTCGTTCTGATGCGTTCAGGGGAGATCTTCAGGCGGGGAGGGCCGGCGGAGGGCCGCCCGGATTGGCCCGGGCCATCTTGCCGAAATCCACCTGGAGCGTATCCATGTTCCTGGCCGAGACGCCCTCGACTTTGCCGAAGATCGTGAGGGCCGCCGAGGTCAGCCAGGCCCCGATCGTCGCGGGCAGCTTGAGGGGTTCACCGCCTCCCACGCGCAGGTTCGCGAACTTGAACTGGAAGACTTCCTGCGATTCCCGCTGCGGGACCAGCGCGCAGGTGAACGGCAGCGGGATCCCGAGGATCTTGACCTGGCCGCCGAGATGCACGAGTCCATCCTGGCCGAGATGGACGGCCAGCCCCTGGATGGCGCCGCCGGTTCGCATGGGCATCAGCTCGTCCACGGCCTGGGAGAAGGGCCCGAAGCTGGCCTGTCCCGTCACGCGGACCCAGTCCGGGGTCACGCTGGTCATCTGGAAGTCCCGACCGTACTTGCCGGACAGGATCTCGCCCAGATCCACCTTCACGGTGATGGGCAGGAAACCGAGGACCGAGCGCGTCACCTCGATCTGGGCATGCTCGTTCAACCGGAGCTGGTCCCCGCCACCCGCCTGGACCGGGTTCGACGGCGTGCCCTTCGCCGGAGCGGACGCTGCAGGGCCGGAGGCAGGAACGGTCTTTGGCGGCATGAGGGGAGATGGAAGTGCGCCTGCGATCATGGTCCGGTCTCCGGGTCACACGAGGGTCCTGAAATCATGTTCGTTCAGGAACCGTTCGATGCCGACCAAGCTTCACTTAATGCGGGATTAAGTTTCGGGTGCCATGAAAAAGGCGGGGGTGGTTTCCACGAAACCACCCCCGCCCCCGGGGCTCATCAGGCCTGAGCGGCGTGGAACTTGAAGAAGGTCTTGCCCATCACGATCTCGTCGCCGTCCTTGAGGGACTGGGGCGAGCCGGGCAGCAGGCGCGGGCCACGGTTGATGTACGTGCCGTTGAGGCTGCCGAGATCCTCGATGAAGTACTCCCCATCCTGCGGATAGATGCGGGCATGCTTGCGCGAGATCTTGGCTTCCGGGTCGTCGGCCGTCAGGTCGATCTCGGGGAACGCTCCGCCATCGGGATCCCAGCGGCCGATCAGGGTCTCGGTCACGGGCTCGATGGCGAACTCCTTGCCGACCGTCCCGCCCCGGGTGATCACGAGGCGCGCGGTGGCGATGGCGGGGGTGGCTTGGGCTTGCGACGTATCGCTCATGGAATCCTCCGGTGGGGGTGGCGGGGATGAAAGAAACGGGTGAAGGTCAGGAATACTCGGCCAGATTCACGAGAACCACGGTGATGTTGTCCTCGCCGCCGCGCTGGTTGGCCAGGTTGACCAGCTTGCGGGCCGCGAGGTTCGGGTCGGCCGTCTGCAGGACGACGTCCATGAGTTCCTCGTCGAGCAGGTGGCCCGTCAGGCCATCGCTGCACAGCAGGAGCCAGTCGCCGATCTTGAACTGACGCTGGTAGATGTCGACCTCGACGTTGGGATACGTCCCGAGCGACCGGTAGATCAGGTTGCGCTGCGGGTGCGTGGCCGCCTGCTCCGGCGTGATCTGCCCGATCTCGATGAGGCGTCCCACCAGCGAGTGGTCGCGCGAGATCTTCTCGATCCCCGAGCGGTTGATCAGGTAGGCCCGGCTGTCGCCGACGTGGCCGACGTGAACCGTCTGTCCGAAGACGAGTGCGGCCGTGACGGTCGTGCCCATCCCCGCGAGCTCCCGGTTCAGGCGTCCCGTCTCGTAGATGCGCGTGTTGGCTTCCTTGACGGCATTCTGCAGGGCGTCCTGGATCTGGCGACCCGGCTCCGCGTCATCGGCCAGGCGGCTGACGGCCTCCTGCATCACCGCCGTGATGGCATCGACCGCGATCCCGCTGGCCACCTCGCCGGCGTTCACGCCCCCCATGCCATCGGCCACGATGTAGAGCCCCACCCCCGTCGTGTTGGACTGGGTGGTGAAGGACAGGTCGAAGACCGCCAGGCTGTCCTCGTTGCCCTGCCTGAGCAGACCGACATCCGAACAGTGCCCCACGAGGCGCTGCGGGTTGTTGAGCAGCGTCTGGAGCTGGGTGATGACTTCCTGGATGGATTCGAACCGGTCATCCGGATGCGGCTCGATCATGCGCCGGACGATGCGCTCGATCTGGGGATGGATCGTCGGCACGAACGCACTGACGTCCGGGAAGTTGAACCGCTCGGTGTCGAGATTCCAGTAACTCTCGGGTGGGTTGCCCGTCAGGAGGTAGTGCCAGACCGCGCCCAGCGCGTAGAGATCGGCGCGCTCGTCCACTCCGGTCCCGAAGTAGCCGAACTGCTCGGGGGGCGAGTAGCCAGGACTGCCCTCCACCGTGCCGGCAGCCGGCAGGACGCGGGAGCGATGGAAGCCCGTCATGCGGATGCGCTGCCCGTCGGGAGTGACGACCAGGTACCGGGGTTGCAGGTCGAGGTGGACGATCTGACGTCGGTGCAGCTGAGCGAGCGCCATGGCGAGCTGCAGGATCCAGTCGAGGGACTGCTGCACGCTGATGCTGGTGCGGGTCCGCAGCACGTAGGCCAGATCCCGGCCCTCGAGCTGTTCCAGGACCAGGTAGGCGCGGTCGCTGGCCTTGAAGACGTCGAGGGCCTTCACCACCGTGGGATAGGACACCGAGCGCAGGATCACGAATTCCGACTGCCAGGGGTTGTCCGTGGCGGCCTCGGCCCAGTCGCTCTTCGCGACGGTCGCATCCGGCCCGGCCCCGCCCGCGGCCCCACCGGCCGTTCGCGTGTCCTCGCATTCCTTGAGGATGATGACGAGGCCCGTCGCCTCGTCGAGGGCCCGGTACAGGTTCGCCCCGTTCTTGTACTCGAGGAAACGCTCGATCCGGTAGCGATCGGCGAGTCGCGTCTCGGGGGTGAGCGGTGCAAGCGGGCCCGTTTCGGGCCCCAGCCGGGTCGTGGTCAAGGCTGCCCCCCTCTCGGCATGGTCTGGGTGGCCGGTACTCCCGTGCGCCCGACCGGCGCACCCGCGAACCAGACTCCCAGGGCGATGATCGCGAGCGCCCCGACGACGGCCGCCGCGATCCACCAGGCCCGGTCCAGCTTCGGGGGCTTCCGTCCGGTTCCGGACAGCTCGTTCAGGGACGACGTCGCCGCCCGGTAGATCTGGGCCGAGGTCGAGGTGTGATGAGCCGCGATGTAGTTCCGGCAGTGCGGGCAGAACTGGCGCCCACGGGAGATCTTTTCCCGGCAGTGGGGACACGATCGCACGGCGCTCGAGGTCTCACCGGCCACGCGGATCAGGTCGATCAGCATCTCGTCGGCGCTCGGGAAACGCTTCTCGAGGTCGGATTCGAGCGCGCGCGTGACGATCGCCTCCAGCTCCGGCGAGACCTTCTCGTTCATCTGCCGGATCGGCGGGAACGAGAAGGGCGGTTCGTTCTGGGGATCCCGGCCCGTCAGCATGTAGTGCATCGTGGCCCCGAGGGCATAGATGTCCGTCCGCGGCTCCACCTGACCCCGGTACTGCTCGGGCGGAGCATAACCCTGGGTGCCGATCATCGTCCCGCGGGCCTGCGGGTTGAAGAAGCGGGCGATGCCGAAATCCACCAGGTAGATCTTGCCGAAGTCCGTGAGCATGAGGTTGGCGGGCTTCATGTCCCGGAAGATGATCGGCGGCTTCTGGTGGTGCAGGTAGCTCAGGACGTCGCAGACCTGGATCGCCCAGCCGATGACGTTCGCTTCCTCGAAGGGTTGGTTGTTCGCCTCGTGCATCCGGGCCTCGAGATCCATGCCCTGGATGTATTCCATCACGATGTAGTGACGGTTCGATTCCGTGAAGCGGTCGAAGACCTCCGGGATCGAGTTGTGCTTGAGGTTGGCCAGCAGGTCGGCTTCCCGGTAGAAGTTCTGCATCGCCGACTCGCGCTGAGCCGCGTCGGTGAAGTGGTCCAGCATCTCCTTGACGACGCAGACCTTGCTCGAGAACCGCGTGTCGTTGGCGAGGTAGACCGCTCCCATGCCGCCCTGGCCGACCAGCTGGGTGATCCGGTAGCGGTCCTGGAGCAGCGTGCTGGGGGACAGCAGGCCACTGGAGCTCACTCCCGCGGCGGGCTGGGTCCCGTGATTGACCACTGACACCGCCGTGACGGCGGCCTTGAGCGGCTTCCCGCAATCGCAGCAGAAGCGGTTGTCAGCGTGATTCGGGGTCTGGCAGTTCGTGCAGATCAAGCGGGCGCGACCTCCGGGGCCCTACAGGCGCAACAAGTCTATCATGAAGTCCTGGTTGCCCCGATCGGAACCGGGATCGTCTCCGGACACCAGAAGCGAGCTGTCGGCCAGGAGGGTGACCCGGCCGTTGCCCACCGCCATCATGCCCACGAGAGGCCAACCCGCAACCTCCACGTTCGCGATCCGGTATGCATTCTCGGGGCTACCGACCAGGACGAGCCCGGAGGGCGGCAGGAACAGGGTTCCCGCTGCCCGGAATCGCAGGCTTCCCGTCCCCGAGCGAGGCAACCACGGGGCGATCGCCGCGGTCGTGAAGCCCCCCGTCTCGTCCCCCGGGGTCGGGCGCACCAGCGTGGGCTCCACGCCCACCCCGAACCGGCGGGTCAGCTCCAGCATGGCGGCCGGGGAATACCCCGCGGCTCCGCCCCACTCACCGGCCAGCACCAGGTGTCCCCCCGCCCGGGCGAAGGTTTCCAGGCGATCGCAGGTGGCGGCGTCCAGGCTGGTGCTCGAGGGGGCCACGACCAGCCGCACAGTCGCGCCGTCGAGCCGCTCGCCCCATGCCATGTTCTCGGCCCGCGCTCGCGTGGTCAGCGGGGAGAGGGCGTCCCGGATGGTTCGAGCGGTCCCGCCGGGACGGTCCAGGACCTGGTCCGGATTTTCGAGCGAGATCGCGATCGGTGCCGCGGCGAGCCGGAGGTCTCCGACCTCCGTTGCAGCCCCGCCGAGGTTCCCGCTCCAGCTCCCGGGAGCGAAGCCGCCCCGGCGGACCGACAGGTCTGCCTGACCGGCGGCGAGTCCCTGGAGGGTGAAGCGTCCATCCTCACCCGTGAGCGTCGCGCCCAGGGCATGGCTGACGACGGCGGCCCGGAGCGGACTGCCCGAGGCGTCCAGCACGCGCCCCGATACCGCACCGGCTGCCGGCTCCAGGTCCACCGCGAACGTGGCGGGGCTGCCGGGCACGAGGTCGTCGACGACGATCTCGCGGGAGGCCAGGCCCGGGGCCTGGATGCGCACGACATGACGTCCTGCATCCAGCGGCGTCAAAACCGCCTGCCCGCTCGAGTCCGTACGCCCCCACGCGGGTGTGGCCCCCCGGAGGGTCACCTGGGCCCGTGCGACGGGCGTCCGGTCGATGGACCGTCGCACCTGGATCGTCAGCTGTCCGTTCACGAGGTTCGTCCACGTCGAGAACACGTGACTCTCGCCAGGGAGGAGGGATTCGACCGGCGTCGGGATCGGTGCCGGAGGGGGGGTCGGTCGGGGCGCTGGCGTACCGCACCACGGGCAGCCCGAGAGGCCGGACACGAGCAGGGTGGCTGCTCCGGTGAGGAGGAACCGCCTGGCGAGCGTCATGGTTGACCCCCGTCCGGTCCCGTCCAGCTCAGGGCGAGGGCCGGGCGAATGAAACCGTACCCCCAGGCCGGATCGAAAGGACGATCCCCGAGGGGACGAGCCGTCGCGAGCAGGCGCGTCCGCACCGTCACCGGATCGTGGCTCTCACCTCTGGCCTTCGCCTCGGCGATCACGAGGGCGGCCACGCCCGAGACGAGCGGCGTGGCCATCGAGGTCCCGCTCTCGACCCCGTACGAGAGGGGTTTGCCTCCCAGGCCGACGGTCCGGGTCGGCAACGTCGACAGCAGCCCCCGGGCTTCCAGCGTCGGGTCCGCCGTCGTGCGACGATCCTGCGCGCCATCGCCACCGGGAGCCACCAGCGCCAGGGTCTGGCCCCGGTTCGAGTAAGCCGGGATCGCCCAGGGGTTTCCGGACGCTCCCGAGGTCGCGCCGACCGAGATCACGCCGGCATAGGCCGCCGGATAGTAAACCTCGTCGCCGAACCCGTTTCCGGCTGCGATCACGACCGTCACGCCCTTGCGGTAGGCATGTGCCAGGGCGTCGGCCAGGATCTGGCTGGGTTCCGGCCCCCCGACCGAGAAGTTGATGACGTCGGCACCCGCATCGGCTGCATCCACCAGGCCACGGGCGATGGGGACATCGTCTCCGCTCCCGTCGTAGCGCATGGTCTTGACCGGCAGGATCGTCACGCCGGGCGCCACGCCCACGATCCCCTGCCCGTCGTCGCTCGCACCCACGAGGCCCGCACAGTGCGTGCCGTGCCCGTTACCGTCCACCCCCGTGTACGAGATGCCCCCGAAGGTCGATTCCGGGCCGATCTCGTCGATCACCCACGGATTGCCGGCCCCTTTCGAGGTCGAATGCTCCCGCACCGAGGCCGAACGGCTGGCCAGGTCGGCGGGTACCCTGGCGATGCGAGCCACCAGATCCGGGTGGGAGATGTCCACTCCGGTGTCCACGACGGCCACGACCACCCCGGCACCTGGCTTTTGGCCATGGCGGCACTGTTCGAGCGGCAGACTCCAGGCCGCCTGAACATCGAGTCCGCGCGCCTTGGCGAGGTACCACTGACGCGTCCCGTCCGGCGCCGCCTCGGGCGTGAAGCCCGCGATCCGTCGTCGTCTCACGGGCTCCGACCACCGGACGTGCGGCTCGCGCGACAGAGCCTCCAGGACCGGCCCGGTGTCACCCGGGAGGGTCCAGTGCTCGACGTTCTCGAAGACGGGGTCTGCCGTCCGGACGCCGGCGCGGGCTCGCACGGCATGGCGTACGGCCTCCGGTGTGCCCTCTTCCCAGCGCATCGACAGCTCCCCAGGAAGGGGCCCGGACTCGGCAGGCGTGGCTCCGGGTAGCGGTCCGGCGGGCCCACCCTGGCAGGCTACGAGCAGCAGGGGGGCGAGGATGTGATGCCACTCAAGTCCAGAACGTCGCATGATGCCTGCCTTGTACCCGGAATCACCACGAGATCAGGCGCTGGATGAACGCCTGATTGTCCCAGGTTCCCCCGGCAGCTCCCTCGTAGCCGGTCGTCCAGGCAGTGGTGTCTCCGGCGACCAGGACCCGACCGTGCCCGACGTGCAGGGCGGCCACCAGGACGGGCCCCGTCGCCGTCCCGGACGCGATCCGGTATCCGGTGCCGGGTGCTCGTAGCACGGCCATCGCCCGGTCGGGACACCACACGCTGGCCGCAGTCACCACCCGGACGGCCCTATCCGGCGCCCCGGTCAGCAGGAAGGGTCCGGGCAGGGGCGCGACCTGGAAGTCGTCGAGCCGGGCGCCCGAACCCGGGACCCTCACGAGGTCGGGCACCAGTCCGAGGCCCAGTGGATGGAGGAGGCGCGCGATCGCCTCGGGAGCGTGAAAGCCGGCCCCGCCCCATTCCCCCAGGACGATCAGGGAGCCTCCTCCGCGGGCGAAGGCCTGGAGCCGGGCGATCATGGCGTCATCGAGGGTCGCGGTGGTGGGAGTGACGAGGACGCGGACGTCCGCCGATTCGAGGCGTTCGCCCACGGTCCAGCCTGCTGCCGTCAAACCGGCCGTCACGGTCGCCATCGCCTGGCGCACCGTCTGCGGGGCCCCGGCGCCATCAAGACGAACCGGACCGTCCGGGTTTTCCCAGGACACGCGCTTCGCCTCCCCCGACAGGGCGAGGTCGCCCAGGTCGCGATCGCCTCCCGGCTCGACCGGCACCGAGCGATCGGCGAGGGCCCCCCGGTGGAGCACGAGGGACCCGATTCCGGACGGGACCCCGTCGAGCACGAAGCGCCCTGCCCCGTCCGTCCAGCCTCCGACGGGGCCACAGGAGACCCAGGCGCCTCCGAGAGCGCCTCCAGGCCCCATGACCCGACCGCGCAGGCTCCTGCCCCCGTCCACGAGCCGGACCTCCTGCACGACGGGGGTGCTGCCGACCTCGACGGTCCGCTCCGTCACGGCCGAGCCCGGGGCCTCGATCCGGACGACGTACGTCCCGGGCTCGAGCCATCCGAAGGCGATCGCCCCGCTGGCATCCGTCGTGCCGCGCCCCAGCGTCCGTCCCGCGAGTTCGACGCGCGTCCCGGCCGACACGGGGGCACCACCCGTCGACAGGACCCGGATCGTCAGCTGCCGGTTCAGCAGAGACCCGCCCGCGCGCAGCGTCTCGCCGGGGGCTGCCGGGACACCTGGCTCGCTCGGCTCTTGCAGCTGCGGGAGTGAAGGCGGGGCGCTCGGCTCCGGGGATGGCGAGAGCGCGGTCGGGCAGCCGGCGAGGCACGCGGCGAGCAGGACGAACGGGGCGCGCTTCACGAGGTTTCTCCGGGCCTCGCGAGCACCTCCAGGGCCCGTTTCGGGTTGATGAAGCCGTAGCCACTGCGCGGGTCGAAGGGGTTGCGGGTCAGGGGGGTCGCGGTCGCGGCGAGGTGAAGCCGGAGCTGCGCCGGCGTGAGGGACATCCCCCGGGCGCGGGCCTCGGCCAGCACCAGCGCGGCCACCCCCGCCACGAGCGGGGTGGCGAACGAGGTGCCCTCGAGGCGGCCGTAGGTGTTCCCGAGCCGGCCGCTCAGCGCGTAGGCGTGGGTGGGCAGCGTGGACCAGATGCTGGTGGTCGGCGCCTGTTCGGGGGTGCCTCCGGGGGCGACCAGCGTGAGTTCGGGGCCCCGGTTGCTGTACGGGGGAATCTCGCGCGGGGAGCCCGGGATGCCCGCCGTGGCGCCCACGGCGATGACGCCCGGATAGGCGGCGGGATAGTAGACCGCCCCCGCCCCGTTGCCGGAGGCCACGACGAGGGAACATCCGCGACGGAACGCCTCGGCCATGGCTTCCGCCAGCACCTGACTCGGGGCCGAGCC
>Ga0079301_1000264_pt1 | contig 24968 bp, 23 predicted proteins | sample Wag4_2014_7_11_3_FD_74797 | JGI IMG/M metagenome (GOLD analysis project Ga0079301, IMG submission 74797) | Fresh water mixed with fracking chemicals microbial communities from Ohio, USA - Utica-2 Time Series FC 2014_7_11 | ecosystem: Engineered > Industrial production > Chemical products > Input... | reverse complement strand
GGGTTTTTACCCCAAGGTCACAGAGTTCCTTCGCTGCCCAGGCACCACTGATGCCCGAACCGACCACAATGGCCTGATAGGTACGCTCCTGCGTACTGCGTAAGTTAAGGCTAGCCATTTACTCGTGTTTTTTGAATATCTGCGATTAGGACAGCCCCATTGTATTCGCCAGGAATGAGGGAGTAGGGTATAATTTCGGTTTGAATGTATTCAGAGACCATGTAACCCTGAATGGTAAAGCGCTTGACGCTGCTCAAGAAATAACCCACTTGGGCAAGCAACTTCCCTTCGGAAGTATTTTCATCTCCAGTGAGTGCGAACCCTTGAAGCAAAAAGGTTTCCTTTTCCTTGCTGCTTAAGTCTGCAAATTTCTTTCCGGCAGTTTTTTCTGCATACTCAGGGAATGCCTCTAATCCAGCCGTGAACTTCTCTTGATTTTCTTTGGTAAAGCAATCGTTCACCATCACGAGGATAAAATCAGGTACGGCTAGGTCCAAGGCACCCTTGATCTCTCCGGCAGGAATGATGCTGTCGGAAATGGATGCAATGAGGGCTTTTTGAGTAGCGGTGATTTTGAGGTTTTCGTAGGCGGCAAGGATGTCTTCCTTACTAAAATCGCAGGAGGGGATCAGTGCTAGCCCTCCAGAAATCAAGGCGATATGCCGTAACGCATGACGTCTGTTCATAGAAATAGGTTAAAATTTGGGTTGGGGTAATTGAAAAATTAAAGTAGGTATTTTTTTTCAAGAAAAGCTACCTGAAACTTCAGAAAGGGTCAACTTATCGGGTAATCGCACCCAGTTCCCCGAAGGTAGCGGCATTGCCATCGACGGTTTAAAATTTGTCAATCGATGGTCCTGGAATGAGATAAACAGGGATATGTGAATTGATGTGTACCAAGGCAAACACAGGAAGAAAAAATAGAAGCAAGAACGATTTCATGGGTTCATTTTTTTGAAAACCTAGCCATTTTGACCCACATCTAAAAACAAAATGCTATCGATCTTCCCATTTGCAAACCTTTGCTCCCAAATCCTACTTAGGAATGTATCTTTTCCCCTATGTTAGCAGTATGAAAACACGGCTTTCCTTTTTGCTTTTTCTAATTAGTATGGGCTTGCAAGCCCAGATCCAACTGAAAGTAAGTGATCAGCTCACTGGACTTCCCTTGGAAAATGTCCGTGTGAGTTCAGGCACTACTGTGCAAAAAAGCGGAGTTGAGGGCACGCTTATTTTTTCAGGAGAAAACCTACGCCTCGTCTTCTTATTGGAAGGGTATGAGCGATTGGAAAAAGTGTTCCCCAAGGGAGAGTTTTCGGTACAGCTTGTTCCAAGTGCAATGAACCTTTCTGGGGTCACGGTCAGCGCATTTGATACGGAGCGTCCCCTCCTACAGCAGGCGGCAAGCGTGTCGCGAGTGACGGAGCAAGACCTGATGCGCTTCAATGAGAGTTCGCCCGTATTAGCCTTCAACCAGAAAGCGGGCATCCGCATCGAGGAACGGGCTCCCGCGAGTTACCGCATCTCCATCCGTGGCAGTTCGCTCCGTTCTCCCTTCGGCGTGCGCAATGTAAAAGTATATTGGAACGAGGTTCCCTTCACTGCTCCCGATGGCACTACTGCGCTCAACCTGCTGGACTTGAGCAACATCCGAACTGCTGAAGTCATCAAAGGCCCTTCCGGAAGTGTCTATGGTGCAGGAAATGGCGGCGCCATCTCTTTGTTTAGCCAGGCCCAAGTGGATGAAAATCGAATTTCCTCGGAATACCTCCTGGGCGATTTTGGACTCTCTCGCTACCGTTTGGGTATTTCCCAACAACTGGGAGACGGTGGAATCGAAGCATCCTATGTTCGTCAAGAATCGGATGGCTACCGGGATCACTCGGGAGTCAAGCGCCAAGTGGTACAGATGAGTGGGTATTTTCCTGTTTCTGAAAAGCAGGAACTTCGTACCCAGCTCCTGGTGTCCGACCTGCAGTACCAAATCCCGGGGGCACTGAATGCTACACAGCTGGCAAGTAATCCCAAGCAGGCTCGCCCCGGATCGGTAGGACAAAACAGTTCCATCGCCCAACAATCCCTCCTCCTTTCCCTAGGCCATACCTACCGGCATTCGGAACAGCTTAGCAGCAGCACAACAGTATACCTGAATACGAATGCCTTTGAGAATCCCTTTATTCTGGACTACAAAAAGGAGTTGGGATTCGGCTACGGAACCCGCACCAAGATCAGCTACAATACCCAGTTGGGTGGCAAATCCCTCCGCCTACTTGCAGGAGGAGAGTGGCAAAAAAGCATCACCCAAGCGCAAAATTTTGGCAACCGGGCTGGCAAAGCGGATACTATCCGATTTGCAGACCAGCTGACCGCCTCCCAAGGCTTCCTGTTTCAGCAGGCTGAGTTGCAGTTCAACTCCAAACTCTTGTTTACCTTGGGCTTGAGTGAAAATTTTTCCAGCTTTCAAATCGACCGTCAGGTGGATGCTGGAGGTGGAAAGAAAGGGCTTCAAACCCGTACTTTCGAGCCCATTCTGGTGCCTCGCGTAGCGCTCAACTACCAGTTTAATCCAAGCATGTCCGTGTATGGGTCCATCAGCTCGGGCTTTTCCCCACCGACCATCGACGAAGTTCGCACCAATGAGGGGAGCGTCAACCTGGACCTAGAAGCAGAGAAGGGTACCAATTACGAAGTGGGGTATCGCATGAGTAAGAAGCGCTTCAACCTGGAAGTGATCGCCTACTACTTCAAGCTTCAAGAGACCATCACCACATACGCAAATGCAAATGGGGTGGTACTCTTTCAAAATGCCGGTGCAACGGATCAGAAAGGAGTAGAGGTCAGCTTTGATTATGCCTTTCTTCGAAATTCGAAGGGCTTTGTGCGGGATCTCCTGTTTGGCACCGCCTACACAGGGCAATTTTTCACCTTTGAAAATTACCAAAAGCGGGGGCAAGATTTCTCGGGCAATGCCTTGACGGGTGTTCCAAAGCACAACGTGGTGCGACGCGTAGATGTGCGTACAAGAGTAGGTCTTTACCTCAATTTCACCCACCAGGTTACGGAAGAAATTCCCCTCGACGATGCAAATACCGTCTACCAAGATGCCTATTCCTTAGTGAATCTGCGGCTCGGTTGGGTGAAGCAGCATGGCAACTGGAACCTAGAGATTTTTGCAGGGGTAGACAACCTATTGGATGCCACTTATTCTTTGGGCAACGATCTGAATGCTTTTGCAGGACGATTTTACCAGCCTGCTCCTACGCGCAATGGGTATGGGGGAGTGAAGGTGGGGTTGAGATACTAAATAGAAATACGGCAGAAATACAATGGAAATAAACCGAGCCTTGCTCGGTGAAATAGACTCTTGAATAGGTCTCCATCTATTTCACGAAGCGCAGCGAAGTCTTTTTCTATCCTATTTCCACAGTATTTCTTTTCCCTATTTCAACTCTATTTCCCTAAATTACAGCTCCAAACAATCCTCCAATGAAACAGACATCCCTACTTTTTTTCGCATTATTTATTGCCTTTAGCGCCTTTTCCCAAGAAGCGAGTACAGAGTCCAAATGGGTGCCTCGGGAACCTAAAAAATTCGAATCCACACATTCCGGCACCTTCAATGGACAAAAAATTACCTACAAAGCCGTGGTGGGGGAGACCTTTCTCAAGAATGCTGCAGGGGAAGTGACCGGCGCACTTTGGTCCACTGCCTACCTCCGCGAGGGAGTCCTAGATCCTTCCAAGAGACCTGTACTCTTTATCTTCAATGGAGGACCTGGATCAGCAAGTGTTTGGCTGCATGTGGGTTTCTTCGGCCCAAAAGTGGTGAAAACGGACTCGGGAGCAAGCAAAGACGATGGTGCTGCCCCCTACCTGGTGGAAGAAAACAAGCAGGCTTTGCTTGACCTTACAGATTTGGTATTTATCGATCCTATCGGCACTGGGTTTAGCCAGGTGGAAGGCAAAGGCAAAACGTCAGACTTCTGGGGACTCAACGAGGACGCTTCCTCGATTGCACAATTTATCCGTACCTGGGTGACGCAGCACGGGAGATGGCAAGCTCCCAAGTTTATTGCGGGAGAAAGCTTTGGCACCACCCGCGCAGCCAAGGTAGCCGAAGTACTCGAAGAGGGTGGACAAAGCCTGGCCTTGAATGGTCTTGTCTTGATATCTCAAGCCCTTGACTATGCTGGTTCGTCCAGCTGGGCGGATAATCTTACCTCCTTTTTCACCTACCTCCCTTCCCAAGCGGCTACCGCCTGGTACCACGGCAAGGCCGGACAAGGGAAAACCCTAGCAGCCTTTACCCAAGAAGCAAGAGAATTTGCCTATGGGGACTATTTGAAGTCCCTGTTTATGGGAGAAAAGCAAACAGAAGCACAGAAAGAAGCCATAGCGGCCAAGTTGGCCTACTTTACTGGCTTGGATAAAGCCTATATTCTCCGCTCCGACAATCAAATCTTGATGCACCGCTTCAAAAAAGAATTGCTTCGTGCAGAGGGCAAGGCCATTGGCACCTTGGATGGGCGCTATTTGGCTCGGGAAACCGACAAGTCCTCTGAAGGATCGGTACTTGGAGATCCAGCGAGCTACATGACCGGGTCTGCCTACACGGCTGTTTACAACGACTACTTGATGCGGGACTTGAAGGTGACGATGGATCGCCCCTACTTCACCTCCGCTAGCGGGATGGGTGGAAGTTGGAACTGGAAACCTGTGCCTGATGGGGCCTACTACGAGCCGAGCTATATCAGTACGGCACGTGCACTCAGCGAGGTTATGCACCGAAATACGCAGCTGCAGGTGATGGTAGCCAACGGCTACTACGACCTAATCACTCCATTCTTTGACGCAGAATTTACCTTTGCCAGACACAATTTCCCACAGGAACGTGTGGCCATGACCTATTACGAGGCAGGGCACATGATGTACAACCGACAGGAAGATTTTGATGCGCTGGCCAAGGATGTGAGAGCATTTTTGGAGGATGTTTTGAAAAAGTAATATTTTGAAAAGAAGGCAATTGAAGTCAAAAATATTCTGTAAATTAAATCCTATGAACTACAAAGAATATATTGGCATCGATCCAAACATACGGTTCGGTAAGCCCTATCTCAAAAACACACGAATCACCGTGGCGGATGTTTTGGGGTGGATGGCTTCAGGCATGAGCCCAAATGAAATTATCGCTGATTATCCTGAATTGACTTTGGAACAAGTGGCTGCATGTTTGGCATTTGCAGCAGATCGAGAGCAAAAATTGTCTTATGCCTAGGAAAAAATGATTAGCCCCTTACTTTTTGATCAGAACATTTCCTTTCGAATAATCAAAGAAATTAGCTCTCTTTTCCCAGGTTCAAAGCAAGTTCGTGAAGTAGGTTTGGAAGGTAAGCAAGACCGCGAAGTTTGGAATTATGCAAAATCCAATGGATTCACTCTTGTTTCCTTTGATTCTGATTTTGCAGATCTGTCGCTGTTATTTGGCTTCCCCCCAAAGGTAATATGGCTTCGACTAGGAAATTCTTCTACAAACAGAATCATTGCAGTTTTGAGTCAAAAAAAGGAGGAGATTCAAATTTTTCTAAAAAATGAAGTCGAGGGGATTTTAAAAGTAGAATCGGCATTATAACAATACATCTAAACTAGTTGAACCACACGCATTCAAGCAACATTATCCATGCAAACACCCAAATTCAATCCAGAAGCAGTTACTCAAATTATACGTGAGCGCAGGTCCATGTTTCCTGCGCAGTTTAAAGAAAACGACCCAGTAGCCGATTCCATCATCGAGGAGATCCTAGAAAATGCCAATTGGGCCCCTACCCACAAGCTCACCCAACCTTGGCGCTTTATTGTGTACACAGGGGCGGGATTGGAGACCTTTGGCAACTACCAGGCGGAAATGTATAAAATGCGCGCTGAGAAAAACGGCACCCCCTTCCTAGAAGGCACCTACCAAAAATTTAAAGAGAATCCCACCAAAGCTTCGCATGTCATCGCCCTGTTGATGAAGCGTACCGAAGGTTCGGGGATTCCCGTAATGGAAGAGATCTCTGCCGTAGCCATGGCGGTGCAGAACATGTACTTGACGGCCTGTGCGCATGGACTTGCCTGCTATTGGGGCACCGGCGGACCTACCTTCTGGGCAGAAGCGCGGGAAGATTTTGGACTCGAAGGCGAGGACATGCTGATGGGCTTTTTCTTTGTAGCCAAACCCGCTACCCATACTTGGCCAGCCGGTAAGCGTGAGCCGATTGGAGATAAAGTGAGTTGGGTACGGGAGTAATCCTTCATTTAAAAGCTTTACCTAAATGCCAAACATTGGGCCAGTTGAACTAGCCGGATGTTTGGCATTCTTTTTTCATAGAAAAGATCTTTTTCTGGCGTTAAATATGTAACTTATAAGTTACTATGAAAACTACATCCTGGGAAGAAATCAAAGACAAGGTCTACGGGGAAAAGGGCAGCCCGCGCCGCGATGCCCTTGAACGAGAAACAGCCCCCTTCAAAATCGGTCTTCTTCTAAAAAAAGCTCGCGAAGAAAGACTCCTTACTCAAGAACAATTGGCTCAACTTGTGGATAAAAAAAGAACCTACATCTCTAGAGTGGAAAATGACGGGGCCAACATGACCTTAAAAACGCTCTATGAAATTGTAGAAAAAGGTCTCGGAGGGAAAGTAGAGATAAAGATTGACTTGTAAACTTTACCAATCCGCCGGCCTTCTAGCCTGATACGCGGCCATCTGATCCAAAAGATCCGCTGGGTCATCGGAAATAATTAGCATCTCTTCCTGCTCGGGATATAGAAATCCCTCCTGCATCGCATGGTTGAGAAAGTCAATCAACTTATCGTAGTAGCCATGCACATTGTAAAGCGCCAAAGGCTTTTGAATGTAGTGTAGCTGGTTCAAAGTCATGATTTCAAAAAGTTCCTCCAGCGTGCCAATCCCTCCCGGCATGGCGATAAAGCCGTCCCCTTTTTCGGCCATCAACCACTTTCGGTCCCTCATGGTTTCTACGATGATCAACTCTGTACAGCCCTTGTGCGCCACTTCCCGGTCTACCAACTTTTGGGGAATGATTCCGATTACTTCCTTTCCTGCTGCCAAAAGTTCATCCGCAATCACTCCCATCAAGCCCACATGACCCGCACCGTACACGAGGCTATGGTCTCGCAAAATCATTTCTTGAGCCAAGGATCGCACCCCTGCTTCGTAGATGGAATGGTTGCCTTTCTTGGAACCACAGTAGACGGTTATCTTTTTCATACCCGAAAAATAAAGATTTCACCCGATCCCTATGCAAGAATTTGAAAGAAGGTTTGCAGCGGCAGATCCTAGCCCCCATTTTTGGGGTTCAAGCCCCATACCATGAAAATCTGTTTCGCCACCAACAACGCTAAAAAAATCGAAGAGGTCGCTGCTGCGCTGAAGGGCCTAATCGAAATTGTTTCCCTTCAAGAGATTGGCTGCACGGTAGGACTTCCCGAAACAGGCGACACCTTGGAGCACAATGCCTTTGAAAAAGCACGGTATGTCAACCAACATTTTGGGGTAAGCTGCTTTGCTGACGACACCGGCCTGGAAGTAGCAGCCCTAGACGGGGCCCCCGGTGTGTATTCAGGAAGATTTGCAGGAGAGCCGCGCAGTGATGCCCGCAACCTACGTTTGCTGTTGGAGAAAATGGAGGGCCAAACCAACCGATCCGCCCGATTCCGAACCGTCATTGCGCTCATTTTGGATGGAAAAGAGTATCAGTTTGAGGGAATCGCAGCAGGGGAAATCACCACTTCGCCAAGCGGCGAAGGAGGATTTGGCTACGATCCCATCTTCCAGCCCCTTGGATTTGATCGTACCTTTGCGGAACTCAGCCTGGCAGAGAAAAACGAAATTTCCCATCGTGGAAAAGCTGTAAAGGCACTCCTAAATTTTCTCCGTGCTGGAAAATTCTGAGATACGCCCAAAAATGACTTAATTTGCTCCTCATGACCAAGCCCTTCATCGTCGGAATCACTGGGGGATCTGCCTCTGGAAAAACCTTGTTTTTGGAACATTTGCTTCGCAGCTTCTCTCCCGAGGAACTGTGTTTGATCTCCCAGGACAACTATTACAAGCCAAAGCACCTGCAGCCTGTGGACGAGCAAGGCATTGCCAATTTTGACACCCCCCATAGCATCGACTTTGAGCAGTATGCCCAAGACATCCGCATCATTCAGGGCGGAGGTACGGTGATCCGAGAGGAGTATACCTTCAATAACGCCAGCAAAAAACCAAAGATGCTCACCTTTGCTCCCGCACCCGTAGTGGTCGTGGAAGGGATTTTTGTGCTTTATTACCCTGAATTGGCAGCCTTATTGGACTTGAAGATTTTTATCGATGCCAAAGATCACATCAAACTCAAGCGACGCATCATCCGTGACAAGGTGGAGCGGGGATACGACCTTGACGATGTGCTGTACCGCTACGAGAATCACGTGATGCCTACCTACGAAAAATACATCAAGCCCTTCAAAAGCGAAGCAGACCTCATTATTCCAAACAACCTCAACTTTGACCGGGCCATGGATGTACTCCGCACTTACTTGCGGGCAAAGTCTGTCCGATAAGGATAAAAAGCCAAGCGCTAGCGGGTGATTTTCAAATATTTTCTATATTTGCTCCCCATGAAAAATAGGAACTCATACTACAGCACCAGCAAGCAGCGATTTTCGTGGGCTTTGGTGTTGTTCTTTTGCCTATTTGTATCCAGCATCGAATACTTCCCCTCAGAAGGAATTCAGTCCCGAACAGAGCAGTCCTCCGAACAGCCAGGACAGAGCTTCTTGGATGTTGCTGTAGATGCAGTCGTGCCTTTTGCGCTAGAAGTAGCAAACACTGTTTTTTACCTGATTTCCAAGCTTTTTCGCGTCGACTTTTCCATATACCTGCCTCAAGTAGCAGCAGCGTCTTTTGTAAACTCATTTACAGAAATCCTTTTTGAACGGATTATTTCCCCGCAAGGGCCTTAAAAATCACCCCACCCCATTTCCTTCAATTCCTTCCCTCGTTCCGCGAAGGCAAGCAGATCATTAATTAGTATTTCAATTTCTTAAAATTTAACAAAATGCAAAACAAAGGAGCCATTGTGTTTCTGACGGTTATCATTACAGCGCTTTGCCTGTACTACCTGTCATTCACTTTTATATCAAACGGCATTCAAGAAAAGGCGAACACCTATGCAACTGATGCCACCGGCAATATCGACTTTGCCAAGAAAAGATCTTACCTAGATTCAGTCTGGAGACAGCCTGTGTACAATTTTCTAGGTGCTAGCTACACCTACCAAGAAGTAAAAGAAACCGAGCTTGGACTTGGACTTGACCTTCAAGGAGGTATGCACGTAACCTTGGAGGTTTCTCCCGTAGAAATCGTCAAGGGCATCGCAGGAAATCCTAAAAACGAGCTTTTTAATGCGGCTGTAGCTGAAGCTAAAGAAGCCTCAAAAACTTCTGATGCGAAGTTTGCAGACTTGTTCTATACCGCTTGGAAAAAAAATAATCCAGGCAAATCCCTCGGTTCTGTATTCGCTACTGCGGCCAACAGAGGGAAAATCTCCTTGGAATCGACAGATGCAGAGATCCTTGATATTATCGATACGGAAGTTGAAAACGCCATCGACCGTTCGTTCAACATCCTAAGAACGCGTATCGACCGTTTTGGTACTTCACAGCCAAACATTCAGCGGATCGCTGGTTCAGGAAGAATTCAGATCGAACTTCCAGGTGCTGACAACCAGGAGCGTGTGCGCAACTTGCTTCAAGGTGTTGCTAAATTGCAGTTCTGGGAAGTTCTCGAACTAAACGAGTACGGTGGATCCATTGAAGAAGTCAACCAAGCATGGGTGGCCGACCAGAAAAATAAGGTCGGAGACCTAGCTACTTCGGATTCAACTGCAACTGACTCTACCGCTACAGCTACCGATTCCTTGTCTGTTGAAGATTCCTTGAGAAATGTTTTGGAAAAACAGTTGGAGCAAATTGATCCAATGAACAATGCCAATGCGAGTATATCACCATTGATCGCTTTGAGAAAAGTAGACTATGGATTGATCTATGATGTGCGTGACACCGCAATTGTCAATCGAATTCTAAAAAATGAGCGCTACCAATCCTTCCTTCCAAAAGACCTTCGTCTACTTTGGGGAGTGAAGCCTACCAAAGCTGAGGATGGAACAGAGATCCTAGAATTGTATGCGATCAAATTGAGAAAAGGTTCTGACCAAGCTCCACTAGAAGGAGATGTGGTAACAGATGCACGTCAGACCCTAGACCAAACTTCTCAGCCTGCGGTATCCATGCAAATGAATGCCGATGGAGCTAGAAAATGGAGAAATCTAACCGCTGAAAACGTAGGTAGAAGAATTGCTGTCGTCCTTGACGACTATGTATATACTGCTCCTATGGTAAATGGAGAGATTCCAAATGGTCAATCAGAAATCTCTGGAAACTTCACGCTTTTGGAAGCCCAGGATTTGGCAAATATCTTGAAATCTGGTTCCCTACCAGCTCCTACACAAATCGTAGAAGAAAGCATCATTGGCCCAACCTTGGGTAAAGAGGCACAAAGCCAAGGTATCATTTCCATGATCGCAGGTCTTGCCTTGGTGGTCTTGTTCATGGTTGCCTACTACGCAAAAGGTGGCTTGGTGGCAGTTGCCGCTCTTGTATTCAACATCTTCTTCATCTTGGGTATCCTCGCTCAGCTGAGCACCGCCTTGACCCTACCAGGTATTGCCGGTATCGTATTGACGATGGGTATGTCTATTGATGCGAACGTATTGATTTTCGAACGTATCAAGGATGAGCTTAGAAATGGAGTCAACTTGCTATCGGCAATCAACATTGGCTACGAAAAGGCATTCTCCGCTATCTTGGATGGTAACGTAACGACCTTCTTGACAGGTGCGATCTTGTTTGCTTTGGGCCAAGGTCCTGTAAAAGGCTTCGCGATCGTTTTGATGATCGGTATTGCCTGTTCATTCTTCACTTCCGTATTCATCACCCGAGTGATGGTGTCTTGGATGACCAAAAAAGGAGACAAGAGCAACATGTCTTTCTCTACACCATTTGCCAAAAACTCACTTTCTTCCTTGAACATCGACTTCATGAGCAAAAGAAAGTTGGCCTACATTGCCTCTTCCACCATCATTGTGATCGGATTAGGACTTGCAGTAGTCAATGGCTTGAAGCTGGGTGTAGACTTTACGGGTGGACGTTCCTTTGTGGTTGCCTTCAACCAACCGATGGTACCGTCCGATTTGAAAGTGGGCCTAGATGGTGAGTTTGATGGATCTGTGGAAGTGAAAACCTACGGTTCAAACAACGTATTGAAAGTCACTACCTCCTACCTCATCAACGAAGACGACGATGCCTCCAACAAAGAGGTGGAAAGCAAAGTGAAGGAAGGGATTGCAGCAGTAACCGGATTTACTTTCGTAGAAAATTCTACTACACTTGGAGACAAACAATTCTCCATCACTGGATCCTCCAAAGTGGGTGCAACGGTAGCGAATGATATCAAATCCTCTTCCGTACAGGCGATTATTCTAGCTTTACTTGCAATCTTCCTTTACATCTTGCTTCGCTTCCGCAAGTGGCAATTCTCCTTGGGTGCGATTGTTGCCTTGGCACACGATGCGCTCTTCGTAATTGCAGCATTTTCGATTGCCGGCACCTTTGGCGCCTCCTTCGAAATTGACCAAGTGTTTATTGCGGCTATCTTGACTGTAATTGGTTACTCGATCAACGATACGGTAATTATCTATGATCGTATTCGAGAGAATGTGGAAAATAGAGGTTCACGCCATCTGATCAAAGTTTTCAACGATTCCATCAACGAAACCTTGAGCCGTACCTTGATCACTTCCTTCACTACAATTATCGTGGTCATTGTCCTCCTTTTCTTTGGAGGTGAGGTATTGAGCGGCTTCTCCTTCGCCCTATTTGTGGGGATCACAGTGGGTACCTTCTCTTCCATCTACATCGCTACTCCAATCGTAGTCGATTTGATGAAGAAGGAAATCGAAGAAGAAAGTTCCTCCACTAAGGAAACCAAAAAAGGCTAAGCTTAGCTAATTTCTAAAAGTAGGGCGGGAAAATTTTCCGCCCTTTTTTTTTGTAGTCCTCGGGTTGCTTACCTTAGTTGAGGCTTCACCAAAATTGAACCCCAAACTTATCCATGTCTACTCCCCTTCGTGCAGCCTTAGTTGGCTATGGTTCCGTTGCTGAAAAAATGCACGCTCCCCTTTTGGAAGTTTGCCCCTCTCTGGACTTCGTCGCCGTAGTCGAGCGAAATGGCATTCGATGCCAGCAAAAATATCCCAAGGTGCAAACGTTCTCGAGTTTGGAATCCTTGTTGGCGGCCGATGCTGCCGACCTGATCTGCATCACTACGCCAAACGAACTCCATTTTTCCATGGCCAAGCAATGCCTCCTTGCAGGCAAGCATGTGGTGGTGGACAAGCCCGTCACGCTCGTGGCTGAAGAGGCAGAGGAGTTACTCCAGCTTTCTCAGTCTCTGGGATTGGTGTGCAGCATTTTTCACAACCGCCGCTACGATGGAGATTTCAAAACCCTTCAAGAGATTGTCGCCAAAAATTTACTCGGCAGACTGGTCTTTCTCGAGTCCCATTTTGATCGCTTCCGCCCGCAAGTATCCGAAAACTGGAGAGAAAAAGAATGCCCGGGAAATGGCATCACCTACGACCTAGGCTCCCACCTGATCGACCAAGTGGTGCTTCTTTTTGGCAAACCTACCGCCATCTGGGCAGACATTCGCAAGCAGCGAACCGATGCGGTCGCGGACGATTCCTTCGACATTGCTATGGACTACCCAGGCTTAAAGGCACGGGTCACTGCCGGTGCAATGGTCAATGTGCCCACCCCCAAATTCATGCTCTTGGGCGAAAAAGGCACCTACCAGAAATTCTTCTTGGATGTGCAGGAGCAGGCTTTTAAAGACGCAAGAATCCCAGCAGGAGCAGATTGGGGAATGGAACCCGAAGAACGTTGGGGGAAAATTCATTACGCAGCCGAAACGCAAGCATACCCTACCCTTCAAGGAGATTACCGCGTGTTTTACGAAAACGTAGCTGATGCCATCCTGGGAAAGGCTTCCCTCTTGGTGACGCTAGAACAAGCAATTCCCGTACTGCGAATAATTCAAGCCGCCTTTCTGTCCTCCCAGGAAGGAAGAAAAATAGCCCAATCGGAAGGAAAATGGTAGGTAAACCCATTTCAATCGAGAAATAAGCCTAGGCACCGCCCTTCGCAAATCAATTAGATTCCTTAATTTTGCGCCCTATGGCAAAAACAGAAACTCCAGGCGAGAACGCCCAATTGAAAGATATCATCTCCCACGCCAAAGAGTATGGCTTTGTGTACCCAAGTTCCGAAATCTACGACGGCCTGCAGGCAGTGTACGACTATGGTGCCTACGGGGTAGAGTTGAAAAATAACCTCAAGCGCCTCTGGTGGGAAAGCATGACCCGCGTGCAAGGCAACATTGTCGGCATCGATGCGGCCATCTTTATGCACCCTACCACCTGGAAGGCTTCTGGCCACGTGGACTCCTTCAACGATCCGATGATCGACAACAAGGACAGCAAAAAGCGCTACCGTGCAGACGTGCTTGTTGAAGAACATGCTGCTGCCCTTGAAAAAGCTGGCCAAGCCGAAAAAGGTAAGGCCCTTACCGCTGCTCTTGCACGCCTTCTCGAGGCCGAAGACCTAGCCGGGGTACGCGACCTCATCACCAACGAGGGCATCAAATGCCCAATCTCTGGTACCTCCAACTGGACCGATGTACGTCAGTTCAATCTCATGTTTTCAACCCAAGTAGGATCCGTAGCAGAAGACTCCTCCACCATCTACCTTCGTCCGGAGACAGCTCAAGGGATATTTGTCAACTTCCTGAACGTGCAAAAGACCGCCCGCATGAAGGTGCCTTTTGGCATTGCCCAAATCGGAAAAGCATTCCGTAACGAAATCGTAGCACGACAGTTTATCTTCCGCATGCGGGAGTTTGAACAGATGGAAATGCAGTTTTTTGTACGCCCTGGCACCGAACTCGAGTGGTACGAAAAATGGGCTGCCACCCGAATGGCATGGCATCTTGCTTTGGGTACCCCTGCTGCCAAATTGCGCAAGCACCCACACGAAAAGCTCGCCCACTATGCGAATGCGGCCATGGACATCGAATTCGAGTTCCCCTTTGGATTCAAGGAGGTGGAAGGCATCCACTCCCGAACCGACTTTGACCTCAAATCACACCAGGAGTTTTCGAAAAAGAAGCAGCAGTACTTTGATCCAGAGATCAACCAGAACTACATCCCGTATGTAATCGAAACCTCCATTGGAGCAGATCGCTTGTTCTTGTTGACACTTTGCAATGCCTACACCGAAGAAGTCTCTGAGGAAAAGAGCAGAACCTACCTCAAGCTACACCCGGCGATTGCTCCGGTGAAGGCGGCGATTCTTCCCATCATCAAAAAGGATGGCTTGCCTGAAAAAGGGCAGGAGATCTTGGAGCTACTTAGGTACGATTTCAACATCATCTACGAAGATTCAGGATCGATTGGCAAGCGTTACACGCGCCAGGACCTAATCGGAACTCCTTTCTGTATCGCGGTGGATCACCAGACCTTGGAAGACAATACCGTCACCATCCGTCACCGTGACAGCACCGAGCAGGAGCGCGTGGCGATCTCCGAACTCCATGGTAGAATCACCGAGGCCACGAGCTTTAGAAGGATATTTGAGAAACTTTAAATTGGAATATTTGAATAAACAAAAAGCCGTCAGAATGAATATTCCGACGGCTTTTTGATTTTCAGTCATTTTTGTATTAGTATCAAAAAGAGCCTCAACAGTTAAAAAATCTTTCAACCATTGCTTTATTGAATAGATGAATTTTTTTATATTTAATAGACCTCCAAAGAACGCATAGATGAAAAATTTAATCCTTTTTGCATTGACCCTACTTTTTTTCAGTTGTGAAATGCAACTGCTCGAAAACTTGGAGGAAATGCCAGAAACAATCGAAAATACTCAAGGAAACTATCAAATTACACCAGTTAGTGTAGCCACTATTCAATCCTTGGGTAAACGGCTTGCAAAAAAATCGGGATACAATGTAATCCAATCTGCACAAGTGAGACAGCTTTCGGATTTTACTTTTGATTTAGGTGCTTCCTTACTTACAATAGATACCCTAAATAGAAGGACCTACTCAATTCCATTTTTAGAAAAAAGGAATCCAAACAGCACCTTTAATTTGATCCTCGTTGGGGACAGTGCTGATAACATACTAGAGCATTACGTTCTTGAATATGAATTTAATAGCTCCCAATTCCAGAATTTTGAGGAAACGAATGACTTAATTCTTTCTGGAGCAACTATTAAACGTTACTCATTTTCGAGCTTTTTCAACGACTCTAATCCAAGTTTTCTTGAAAGATGTAGTGGTGTTATGGACAATAATGGAGATCCCATTCCCTGCGAAACCATTAGTAATCTTGCAAATGCAACTTTAATTGGAGCGGGGGGAGGTGGGAATACTTCTGGAAGCCCGACTTACACAATAGATTTTGGGGCAGGAGGATCAATAAGCTGTACAGCTTCAATTGTAAAAGAAGAAATTCAAGTTTGTCCTGCGAAAGATCATCCAGGCTCAGGTTGTACAAGGGACAATATAATTCAATGGGTGGTAATATGGAACTGCACTAATTCTGCACAAAAAAGAGTAGCAAATGAACAAGCATTAATGGAATGCCAAAGTTGTTATGTCTCTGACTTTGGCTCACCCGCTTTTGCCCTTACTAGAGATGCCGCTCAAATCGACAACTTACTCACGGACTATCCTCTAAGCCAATGGCATTTAGCTTATTTGAGTAATAGCACCACTTTCGCTTCTGAGCTTAGAGCTGCCCTAATTTACGATCCCAACTTAGACCAGGAGGCATCGATTTTTACAATTAATGCAGGAATGAACGGCGCATTATCAGGAAATTTCAACCGCGCCTTTATGCTTTCGGTGGAAGGATTATTACCTGAATCTGATGCTGATTATACCCAGGACCCAATTCAAATCCTATTTCAAAGTTATTTTTTACCGCGATATTTAATGCTTAAGAACCTGAATCCGACTTGGTCTTCTACAAAACTCTTTTACGAGACTAGCAAGGATGCCCTTCACCTAAATTTGGATGGAATCGGGCTGATTGAAGGAATAGGTACTCCCGCTGATCTCATTAATGCCGGCCTATACTATCTGGAAGGAGATAATTTAAGTGGAAACCTAAGTCTCGTCGCGGCTACACCAGTCATTGGATTGTTTTCTACCACCATAAAAGGAGCAATCAAACTAAAAGGAATCATTCCCGGAACAAGTATTAGGATAACTCATGTATGGGCTAAAAACGGGAATACGATTCTTTTTGGAGGAACGAATCTCAGAAAGGTCATGGGATTAACTGACCCTAGCAAACATGCCCACCATATCTTGCCTCTGGAACACGCCGGCCATCCGGTGATTCAGAAGGCAGCACAATTAAAAGAAAATCCTTTTCATTTGAGTGAATTAAATAATGGAATAGGGGTTCCTGCTTTACAAAACACAAATCACCCCGCGTATAATAATAGGGTGTTTACTATGTTAGAAAATTACAATAAAGCCAATCCAAACGCTTCACCAGAGCAAGCTTATTTGTTTTTAAATCAACAAATTGCAAAAATCCGATCAGAAATTGAGCTTCTTCCACCAGGTGGAAAGATTAATGATATAACATGGAAATAAACCATTATCAATTGCAAATTTTTAATGCCCGTGCGAAAAGGCATTCCATCGAAGGCGAAGAAAATACGTTAGGTTATATGAATTTTGATGGCGTTCCTAGTGTTGGAAATGCACCAAAGCAACTAATTAAGGATAAAACCAGCCTAGCAGATTTTTATTTAAGTTCCTCTGATTTAGGGAGCCGGAAAATCATTTCTTCACGAGTGAAAGAGCTTTTTGAAAGAATTAGATTAGAAAACGTCAGGTATATACCTTGCCCAATACATCAGGGTAAGAAGGTTTTTAAGGAGTTTTGGATAACAGATGTTATTCATTTTGATGATAATGAAGTGGATTTTAATCTTTCAAAATTTGAACTTTGTGAAGGCTGGGTTGAAGAAGAAGTAAATGGAATCCCAGTTAAATTTGGTGAAAGGTTTACTGAAATAAAATTCCAAAATCTTGGTGAGAAACTAGAGTTTGAAAAAAACAAACTAGATCATTTAAGTAAAATTAGAACCGTAACCCTATTTATAAAACAAGATTGTTTGTTTCCATTCATTTACCTTAAAGAATTTGGGATTTATGACATCATTATCTCCAATAAATTAAAAGAGGCTATTCAACAACAGAAAATGGACAAAGGCATCGAATTCAAACCTCTTGAAATTTCTGAGGAAGAATGGGGTGGACCAAATGGCCTAAGAAAGCAATTTTACAGCTAATCCAGCATCCCGCCTGAACTAATTCCTGGCTGAATTCCTTTTTAAAAATTCCAAAATAAAGATGGGTCATGGACATTGGTCCAATCTGGAAGAATGCGCTCCTCTTTGAATGCGGATTTCAGGAAATTGATAACGGTGTAGCAGTACCGGCATGGCAGAATACAACCCATCCGGCATACAACACAAAAATACGGGGTGTTTTGGATAGGTGGAATTCTAGAAATCCAAACGCTACACCAGAACAAGCAATGGTATTTCTTCAAGAAAAAATGCAAGAACTATCCCAATTAATAGCAAATAACCCGTCAGTAAAAATCAATGATCTGATATTCGAATGAGGTACTACGAGTTTATAATCATGGAAAATGTGGCAAAAATTAATTATGCCATTGAATTTAAGGACGGAGATTTAATCATGGGTATCCAGGAACGAGTTGTTAAGGATTTGTCCCTATTTAAAATACATACACAACAAATTAACGCAACTAAAAAACTCTGCGATTTCTACCTGCCTTCTGCCAACCTATCAATGCGAGAGCTTGTATCCACTAAGGCAAAAACTTTCTTTGATGCCTACAGAAATGATAATATCCGATATTATCCCTGCCCTGTAATTAGAGGAAAAGTTCACATTGATGGGTATTGGATTACGGATAAGCTGATTTTCGACGATGGGTGGGTGGATTTCAGCAAATCTGACTTTATCTATGTAAATCGACAATTTATCAAGGCAGAAGGTGAACAAAGGGATAGATATGAAAAAAAAGTGAAAACCGTTTCTTTCAAAGATTTAGCCCACTTGAAAGAATTTAAAGAAAAGGAAATGTGGTTTATGGACGAGTTGCATCCTCACAAGATTTTTATCAAGGAAGGGTGCCCTTATCAAATTTTAAGTATTCCATCCACAGGAATTTTTCATTTAATCGTAACAGAAGAGGTAAAAACTCAACTTCAACAGCAGAAAATGGACAAAGGCATCGAATTCAAACCTCTTGAAATTTCTGACGAAGAATGGGGTGGGCCAAATGGCTTGCGAAAGCAATTTTACAGCTAATCCAGCATCCAGCTCAGTGCATCTTAAAGCTTGATTCCAATTTTCATCTCAAACTAACTCACTATGGAAGAAAAATCTTGGCCCAGTTTGGAGGAATGGGTTGCTGCTGACACGGAGCTGACCAGAAAAATTAACGAAGGGTATGACTCCGTTCTTTCTCCTGAGGAGCAAGCTCGGAAATTACTTGCCTATCTAGTAACGCAGTACTCCTTGCCTTTAAGCCCCATGGATGTAGTGGAACGAGAATGGGAAGATGCTGGAGATTCTTGGTACTTGCCTATTTCTATGTTGGAACAAATCGCCCAACTCAGGTTCGCAGAACCAGAAAACAACGATCCCCGCTACCTCGTGCTGAATGCGGCCTACTTGATTCATCACAAACTGGTAATTGACATATCCCAAGAGCTCGAGGATTTTTTAGGTGATGAGGAGCTACAAGGTTTGGGCTACCGAGGAGAAGATGTCCTAGAGGCGGAATTAATCCCAGTCAAAAAGAGTGAAAGCTGGTTTGACAAAGGCTGTGCCTTTTTTACGAAAGATGTGCTCTAGCTAATGGATTTTTACATTCACAGGAAATATCAATTGAAAACTAATGTCGAATTTCGAATGTCCAACGCCAATCGAAGAATGTCGGATGGAAACTAGTTTCTTGTGTCGGCAGGCTGCCTAGTCTAATCTCTTGGCTCTTGTTTCTTGCTTCTCAAAAAATCTCGCTACTAAAACTCAATCCTGCCCTTCTCCTGCCCTTCCCCTAACAATAAGCTCTTGGGAGACTTGGAGTTGACATACACGTGCACGATATTTTGCTGCCCGTCAAAATCCCTCAGGAGCAAGGTGCTTTGCACCTCCACCGTTTTGGGCACTGCCGTGGCAGTTGATTCCAGGTAAAACCAGGCGGCATCTTCCTCTACTTCGTAGCCAAGGTAATTCAAGGGAACCAATTTCCCATTGACCCAAACCTGGGTATGCTTGAGTAGGTAGGCCTTGACTTGGCCTTCCAACTTGGCCTTGTCTTTTGGTTTGAGAAAATCCACCGTCACTCCAGCCTCCTTGCTCAAGGCCACTTCCAGATCATCCCAAAAAATCTTCTGAGCAACTTCCATCTTTTTGGAACTGGGATTGTACCGCAGTTCGGTAAGGGTGATGTAAAATGGATGTGCGAGAGTGAGGTAGGCCCAAAGTGCCCATGAAAATACGCTGAGTTGCATTTGCTAATCCAAAAGTGCCGTTTGTAGGAATTATACCGTAATATTGAACTTAATTTATTTCTTTTCGAAGTATTTCTACGAATATGACTTCATTTGAACTCTATTTTAAGATTGGATTACAACATATTTTAGACCTCCAAGGGTTTGATCATATCTTGTTTATCCTTGCACTTTGCGCAGTCTATGTCGCTCGAGATTGGGTGAAAATCCTCCTGCTTGTCACCGCATTTACCCTGGGGCACTCGCTCACCTTGGCGCTAGCCACTTTTGAGGTGGTCCAGATCCGATCCGAAGTGATCGAGTTTTTGATTCCAGTTACCATTGCATTAACAGCCCTCATTACCCTCATCAAACCCAAGCCAAATTCCGGAAAGGGAATCCAGCTCAATTACCTCTTGGCCCTTATATTTGGCTTAATTCACGGAATGGGCTTTGCCAATTACCTTCGCTCGCTACTCGGAAAGGAAGCCTCCATTTGGCAGCCGCTACTCGCTTTTAATGTGGGTTTGGAAGTTGGACAACTCGTCATTGTCGCTGCGTTTTTGCTCATCACCTCATTAGTCCATCTGGTAGGAATGAACCGCAAGGAATGGACATTGATCGTTTCTGCATTTGTATTGGGCGTCGCCTGCATGCTGATGCTCCAAACCAAATTTTGGTAACCCCACACATTTCCTTTCTTTTTAGAAATCAGTACCTTTCCTTTCTGAATTTAGAATTTACCCGCAGATGAAAAAAATACTTGCCCTCACCCTTCTCGCTTGCGCTGCAGCTTTTCCAGCGCTTGCACAGCATACCGAGCAAAACCATGGCATCCGATTTGAACAATTGGGACCTATGCTCCGCACGCCTAACGTCTACCGTACCGCTTCTGGAGCCCCAGGGCACCTGTACTGGCAGCAGCAGGCCAACTATGTCATTGACGTAGAGCTAGACGATGCCAACCAATCCATCAAAGGCAAGGAGACCGTTACCTACATCAACAATTCGCCAGACGCACTAACCTACCTCTGGCTACAGCTCGACCAAAATAACAGAGGAAAAGATTCCGACACCCCAAAAGTGACCGAATCCAGCATTAGCCCAAAAATGTCTTTGCGTACCTTGGAAGGCATTCTCTGGCATTCAGACGACTACGATGTCAAGATCCTTTCCATCCAAGATGAATCAGGAAAGCCGCTGAACGTAGCCATCAACAAGACCATGATGCGCATTGATCTCCCACAGCCACTGAAGGCGGGAGAGACCGTTCGTTTTTCCATTGATTGGAGCTTCAATATTACCGACCGCGTAGGCTACATCGGTGGCCGGCCAGGGTACGAGTTTTTCCCAAAGGATGGCAACTACCTCTACACCATGTCGGAATGGTTTCCACGTATGGCAGTCTATTCTGACTTCCAGGGATGGCAAAACAAGCAGTTTTTAGGCGCTGGCGAATTTGCACTCACCTTCGGCAACTACGAGGTACGCATCACCGTACCTGCAGACCACATGGTCGGCGCTACGGGTGTCCTTCAGAATCCGGAAGAAGTGCTTTCCGCTACCGAATTGCAGCGTTGGAACAAGGCCAAGCAAACCTACGATGCCCCAGTCATCATCCGTACACAAGCAGAGGCTGAAGCCTTAGAAAAGAAAAAAGCACCAGGAAAGAAGACCTGGGTATTCAAAGCCGACAACGTCCGTGACTTTGCCTGGACCTCTTCCCGTAAATTCATCTGGGATGCCATGGCTGTAAAGCAAGGCGGAAAAGATGTCATGGCCATGTCCTACTACGGCAAGGAAGGCAATCCACTTTGGGAGCAATATTCTACTCGAGTAGTGGCACATACCTTGAAGTCTTACTCCTCCCATACCTTTGACTATCCTTACCCAACGGCCATTTCCGTAGAAGGAAGCAACGGCATGGAGTACCCGATGATCTGCTTCAACTACGGAAGACCCGATGCGGACGGCACCTATTCAGATGCCATCAAATACGGCATGATCTCCGTGATTATCCACGAGGTGGGACACAACTATTTCCCGATGATTGTCAACTCAGACGAGCGTCAGTGGACCTGGATGGACGAGGGATTGAATACTTTCATGCAATTTATGGCTGAGCAGGAGTGGGATCGGAACTATCCTTCTCGTCGTGGCCCTGCTCACAAAATTGTGCCTTACATGAAAAGCGAAAAGCACTTGCTTGAGCCGATCATGACCAACTCAGAGAACATCATTCAGTTTGGCCCCAATGCATACGCAAAGCCGGCCACTGCATTAAACATCCTTCGCGAGACGGTGATGGGCAGGGACTTGTTTGACTTTGCCTTCCAGGAGTATTCCAGAAGATGGATGTTTAAGCACCCTACTCCGGATGACTTGTTCCGCACCTTGGAAGATGCATCTGCGGTGGACTTGGATTGGTTCTGGAGAGGCTGGTTCTACGGAACCGAGCCAGTGGACATTTCCATTGAAAATGTGGCTTGGTACAAGTTGGACAACCGAACTCCTGCACAGAAAAAGGCGGATGCCAAAGTTAGTTTCGACCGTGAGGAGGCTTCGGTATCCAAAGAAGCCAATGTCAAGGGCGTACCCACTACTGTAGTGGAAGCAGATCCTGCTACACGTGATTTCTACAACAGCTACAATCCATTCTCTGTAACTCCAGAAGATGAAGCGGCCTACAAAAATTTCTTGGGTAGCCTATCTGAGAAGGAGAAAAGCTTGTTGAACAGCAACATGAACTTCTATGAAATGACCTTCCGCAACATTGGAGGTCTAGTGATGCCACTTATTGTGGAGTTCCACTATGCAGACGGCAGCAAGGAAACAGAACACATCCCTGCAGAAATCTGGAGAAAGAATGAATCTCAGGTCACTAAGGTGTTTGTGAAGGAAAAGGAAGTGGTGAAATTTGTATTAGATCCCAAGCGTGAAACTGCCGATATCGACGAAAGCAGCAACTACTGGCCTAGACAATACCAGCCTACCCGATTTGAATTGTTCAAGGGTGGTTCCGCAGTGAGAGGAGCCGCTCAAGGAGACAATCCGATGAAGAAGGCAAATAAAAAATAAAGTTAGTGGTCAACTGCTGACGGTCGACGGTCGACGGCAGATTGAAACGGACTACAGTCCTTGTTCCTAATTGGAACAAAAAAATTTAGAAAATACTAGTTAAAGAAGAGGCTGTCCCGAAAGGAGACAGCCTCTTTTTTGATTCCAACCTGGGTTAGATGATATGACCCATCTACCTATACGAGAAGAAAATTATGATTGAAGTTCAATTCTGTGAGCCGTGGACCGTGGACTGTTAGCCGTTGACCAGATTATTTCCCCGAACCAAACTGGTAGCCTAGCCATGCTCCGCCAGCCATTAGCACAAGTGTGAGGGCCAGTAGAAGCACTAGAGTAGACAGGGGCATTTCCCAATCCACATCTCCCAGTTTAAATTTGACAGGCTTGTTCCAGTTCATGTAATCCTTGGAGCGTAATTTATTTTTTCAATGAGCTTTTCCAGCCCTTTTCTTCCAACTGAGCAGCAGATTCCTCCACCTTTTCACGAAGACCTTTTTTGAAGGCATCCATCTTTTGGCCTACCTCGGCATCGTAAGCTCCCAAGATAGAAGCAGCGAGAATTCCTGCATTTTTGCCTCCGTTGAGGGCTACCGTAGCCACAGGAATGCCACTTGGCATCTGCAAAATCGATAGGATGCTATCCCAACCATCAATCGAGTTGGAACTGTGCACCGGTACACCAATCACCGGAAGGCTAGTGAGCGAAGCCACCATCCCTGGCAAGTGAGCAGCTCCACCAGCACCTGCTACGATTACTTTGATGCCGCGCTCACGAGCAGATTCGGCGTAGTCAATCATCCGCTTGGGAGTACGGTGTGCACTCACCACGGTGAGTTCAAAGGCAATGCCCATGTCTTCCAGAAACTGGGCCGCTTCGGCCATGACAGGAAGATCCGATTGACTTCCCATGATTATTCCTACCTGTGGATTCATAGCTTCGATTTGATTTTGATGAGTTCCTTGATTCGTTGCGCTTTGGCTTTTACTTCCTGAATATCCTCGCCCAGAAGGGTCACGTGGCCCATCTTCCGGAAAGGTTTGGTGTATTTTTTTCCATAGAGGTGTAGGTAAACTCCTGACTCGGATAGGGCCTCAGCCAATCCCTCCACTACTGCTGTTCCTTCGTGGCCTGGTTCGCCCAGCAAGTTGATCATGGCAGCTGGGCAGCGCAGGCCCGGATTACCCAAAGGCCAGTTCATCACGGCACGGAGGTGCTGCTCAAACTGCGAGGTAAAATTGGCTTCGATGGTATGGTGGCCGCTATTGTGGGGTCGGGGGGCAATTTCATTGACAAGCACCTCGCCAGTACGGGTCACAAAAAGTTCTACAGCTAGGATGCCCACCAAGTCCAACTTTAGGATAAGGTCTTTGGCGATGGCTTGCGCCTTTTTTTCAATTTCTGAGGAAATGGCTGCTGGCGCAAAAAGAAACTCGACCAAGTTGGCAGTAGGGTGAAAAGCGCATTCCACAGCAGGATAGGCAATGACCTCTCCCTGCTCGTTGCGGGCTACGGTCACGGCAATTTCCTTTTCAAAGTCAATTAATTTTTCCAGGAGACCTGGGGCATCAAAGGCCAGGTCTAGGTCTGCTTCGCTACGAAGCACCTGCACGCCACGTCCATCGTATCCTTCTTTACCCAGCTTATTGACTGCGGGTAAAAAAGAAGCATTCGCGAGGACATCAGCCTTGTTTTCGGTGAGAATAAATTCGGCGGTTGGAATGCCATTTTCAAGGTAAAACTGCTTTTGTTTTCGCTTGTCTTGAATCAACGCCAGCAAATGGGGCTGGGGGAATACTTTTTTCCCCTCATCCGCAAGCTGCTGGAGCGCTTCCGTATTCACTGCTTCAATCTCCACGGTGATCACGTCGCAATCTTTGCCGAAGGCATATACAGCCGCATAATCCTTCAATGATCCGACCACAAATTTTTGGGCAATGTCCTTGCAAGGAGCATTGGGATCGGGATCTAGGATGTGGATGTCTTGGTTGTAGTTGATGGCGGACTGAATCAGCATGCGGCCCAGTTGACCGCCGCCGAGTACGCCTAAGATTGGATTTGGATGGGTGGATTCCATAGATCAGTCAAAATTAACAGATTAAACCTGAAATCGG
>Ga0079301_1000262_pt1 | contig 25008 bp, 25 predicted proteins | sample Wag4_2014_7_11_3_FD_74797 | JGI IMG/M metagenome (GOLD analysis project Ga0079301, IMG submission 74797) | Fresh water mixed with fracking chemicals microbial communities from Ohio, USA - Utica-2 Time Series FC 2014_7_11 | ecosystem: Engineered > Industrial production > Chemical products > Input... | reverse complement strand
CTTTTTAAAGTTTGTGCAATGTAATAGTTGGTATCTAATGCTTTGATACCAAAGTAGATGAAATGATCGTCGTGTGTAATCTTAACAAAAGTATTTCTAGTAGGTCGACCAATATCATTCGGCCATTTCATGTGAAAATCTTTTGCTTCATCTGCTTTCAACCATCCTTCTTCGTCTAAAATACCATCGATTTTGATGTGAGAAATTGATTTGGTTATTTTAACTTGGTATTGGTCTTGGAATTTCATTCCATCCTGCGCAACTCCATTGAAGAAGGAGCCCAGAAAGAGAGTAAAAATGAAGAGTCTAGATATTGAAAGCTGCATCTCGCTTATGTTGGGTTAACATACGAAGATAGGAACTTATACGGATTTATTTTTTATTATCTTGTACTATGTTGTATCGTTTTGCATGGGTCATGATGTGGATCACCTTCAAAATTTTTTTTAGAAGGATTGATGTAGTTGGATTGGAGAAACTAAAATCTAGTAAGCCTGCAATAATTATTGCCAACCATCCTGCCTCCTTTTTAGATGCTATGGTGCTTGCAGTTTTTCTAAAAAGGTCGATACATTTTTATGTACGAGGCGATATTTTTGCTCACCCTATTGCTTATCGTATACTGACTATGCTGCACATGATTCCCATATTCAGCAGAGAACATGGGGTACGAAACTTGGAAAAAAACAAACGTACGTTCGATAGGGGTAGAAAGTTATTAGAGGAAGGAAAGTTATTGTTGATTTTTCCCGAAGGCTTTAGTAGGCAGTCCAAACAATTGGAGCCATTTAAAAAAGGGGCTGCACGTGTTGCTCTGCAAACAGCTTTTGAAGGCGGTAAGGTAGATGAATTGCAGATTCAAACCGTTGCGATTAATTATTCCTGTCATCACCTTGGATCAAACCTGCTTATTCGTTTAGGTGATGCAATAACAATTGAAAGCTTTGAGCAGCAATACAAAGATTTCCCTGCTATGGCCATCACCAACCTAAATAAAGCCATGAGCAGTGTTTTTCAACAAAATGTAATTCATGTGCAAGAGGGTAAGCGGACAATACTCGCTGAGTCGCTGATCAGCATGCATTATCATAATCACACATTAAATAGCAATCAATTATTTGAAGATTTTACTACAATTTGTAAACGAGTAGATCAGTTGTCGCAAGAAAATTTTGTAATACTTGAAAAGGATCTCTCCGTTTATCAAAAAAAGTTATCTGATCATGATATTACTGATAAAAGTCTTCTGCTATCGAATTATAAGCCTGCGTTGGCGCCATTTTGGCTAGTTTATTTTTTAGCTCCTTTTGCCTTTCTTGGTAAGCTCATTTGGTGGCTACCTGGTAGGCTTTCAATTTGGATTGCAAACAAGACGGTCACCCGTATAGATTTTTATACCAGTGTTTTATCTGGTGTACTGGGCGTCTTAGGCTTAATTTGGTGGGGGTTATTGATCGGTATGTCTTATAGTTGTATTGGTAATCTAGCATTTCCTTTGTCACTTGTTTGGCCGCTCCTTTGTTATATATATATGCAATGGGAGGAAAGAAAAACTGATTTCATAGCATTACTGCATGCACGCAAAATGATGAAAAAACTACCAGCTCAAATAGTAGAATTGATACAATTACGAAACAGAATAATGGGTTAGTGTTTTTTTAAAAGATCAGGTCTTTTTTCTTCTGTTCTTTTTAAGGCTTCTTCGTAACGCCACTCTTCTATTTTTTTGTGGTCGCCACTCATGAGAACAGAAGGCACCTTCCATCCTCTGTATTCTTCAGGTCTTGTATAAACGGGTGGAGCCAAAAGGTTGTCTTGGAAGGAATCAAATAATGCAGATGTTTCGTCATTTAGAACGCCTGGAATAATTCGTCCAATTGCATCTACTACAACAGCGGCTGCAAGTTCCCCTCCGCTCAACACAAAATCACCTATTGAAATTTCTTTAGTGATAAAATGATCTCTTACGCGTTGGTCAATTCCTTTGTAATGACCGCAAATAAACAAAAGCGATTTCTTTAAAGAAAGAGCATTGGCTATACCCTGGTTAAAGGTTACACCATCAGGGGTCATGTAGATTATTTCATCAAATTGATGAGCGGCATTCAATTCTTCAATTGCATTTACCAAAGGCTCGCACATCATTACCATCCCTGCACCTCCGCCGAATTGGTAATCGTCTACCATTCCATGTTCATTGACTGCCCATTTTCTAAGGTGGTGTACAGTCACCTGTAATAATCCTTTACTGGCAGCTCTTTTCATGATAGAGTGACCAAAGGGGCTATCCAATAATTCCGGTACTATACTTAAGATGTGTATATTCATGCTTATTCGGTTCCATCCATAAAATCATCAATGTCTCTTCTTTCTTTTTTTGTAGGCCTTCCAATTTTAGAGAGTCTTTTACCGGAATAAAAGCTAGCCGTTTGAAAAGCAATTCTTTCTTTCTCTTCAATTGGTGTTTGGTCCTCATAAAATTTGATGGCCTCACTGTATTGAACTCTTTTGTGTAATAGTCCAGTCACCTTGATTACCCATTTTTTTTCATCTGTCTTTACTTCATAGCTATCTTCAACTTTCACAACGCGAGAGGCTTTTACAGCCTCACCATTCATTTTAACCCTTCCCTTATCGCAAGCTGTAGAAGCGGCAGTCCGGGTTTTAAATAACCTGATCGCCCATAAGTATTTATCCAGCCTGAGTTTTTCCTTTTCCATTCATCAAATTATATGCAGCACTTACAAAATTAGCCAATTGACTATAAACGAAGTTTCTTAATTTGAACTTTCAAGTCAATCACATGAAAAAGAACATTATTGGTGTTTTTATTTGCTGTTTATTCAGCGCTATTAGTCCGGTAGTTATTGGACAATCTAAGTTGCAGTGGTCGGAAGATGGACTAGCACTCATAAGGTTAAAGAAAAATCAACTTGTTGAAGAGTCTGTGGAAACTGGAAATGACCGTAAGGTTATCATCAATGAGCAAGATTTTGGTAATGTTGAACCCTTTAAATCGATGGATGACTTTAGCTGGCATGCTTCATCATCACAGTTATTGATTTTCAACAATACCGCACGTGTATGGCGATACAATACCAAGGGGGATTATTGGGTTTATCATGCAAAGGCTAAAAAATGGTTTCAATTGGGCAAAGGGCTACCTGCACAGTCGCTGATGTTTGCAAAACTGTCCCCAGACGGCAAACAAGTTGCCTATGTATCGCAGTACAACTTATACGTTGAAGATATAGTTTCAGGCAAACGTAAAGCACTTACGCAAAACGGTAACCGCAGGTTAATCAATGGTACTTTTGACTGGGTCTATGAAGAAGAATTTGCTTGTCGCGATGGTTTCCGTTGGAGCCCTGACGGAAAAAAAATTGCATTCTGGCAGGTGAATGCTGATGGTACAAAAGACTTCATGATGATGGATAACCTGGCAGGAATTTATTCAAAACCTATTCCTGTTGAATATCCTAAAGTAGGAGAGTCACCATCAGCAGTAAAAATTGGAGTAGTGGATATTTCAAGCAGTCAGCTCAAATGGATGGATATTCCAGGTGATCCTAGACAACATTATTTGCCACGTATGGAATGGGCAGGTAGCCAAGAATTGATTGTTCAGCAACTCAATAGAAAACAAAACCAAAGCATACTTTATTTGGCGAACGCAGCAACAGGTGTTAGTCAGTCTGTTTACAAAGAGGCAGATGAAGCTTGGATTGATATTTTGCCTTCAGTAGATGATGACTATAGTTATGGTGGATGGGATTGGTTGAAAAACGGACAGTCTTTCTTGTGGATGTCAGAGAAAGATGGATGGCGTCATTTGTACAGTGTGAGTAGAAATGGGAAAGTAGAAACTTTAGTAACAAAAGGAAATTTTGATGTAATAGAGATTGCAGCAGTTCGCGAGGCTGAGGGATACGTTTATTATTTTGCATCTCCAGATAATGCTACGCAGAAATACTTGTATCGCTCAAAGTTAAATGGCGAAGGGGAGGCAGAACGTTTAACTCCTAATGATCAACCTGGAACACATCAGTATACCATTTCACCAACAGCTGATTTTGCTTACCATAGTTTTTCTAATCACAATGTGCCGTATGTTACAGAGTCTATTCAGTTGAGCACACATAAAGATGTAGTAGGAAAAAGTAAAGTTGCAGATGCGATTGCACAATCAAAGTCAAGGAAATCTCCTCTTGAATTTTTCAAAGTGAAAACAAAAGAAGGAGTTGAAATGGATGGCTGGATGGTTAAGCCTGATAATTTTGATCCTTCTAAAAAATATCCAGTCGTGTTTTTTGTTTATTCTGAACCTGCTGGAGCCAATGTTGTTGATCGTTTTGGTGTTGGTAACAATAGACTTTATGCAGGGGACATGAAACGTGATGGTTATGTATATGTGTCAATTGATAATAGAGGTACTCCCGCACCTAAAGGCAGAGCATGGAGAAAATCTATCTATAGAAAAATTGGTATTGTAAATATTGATGATCAGGCAAGTGCAGCGCGTGAGGTATTTAAAATGGGCTTCATCGATACTTCCCGTGTAGCAGTTTGGGGATGGAGTGGTGGAGGTTCTGCAACTTTAAATTTATTGTTTCGATATCCTGAAATTTACAAGACAGGTATATCCATCGCTGCAGTAGCCTATCAGCTTACCTATGATAATATTTATCAAGAACGATATATGGGTTTACCTCAGGAAAATAAAGACGACTTCATCAAAGGTTCTCCAATTACACATGCAAAGAATCTTCGTGGCAATCTATTGTACATCCATGGAACAGGAGATGACAATGTGCATTACCAAAATGCGGAGATGTTGCAAAACGAATTGATAAAATACAACAAGCAATTTCAGTTCATGTCATATCCCAACAGGAGTCATGGTATCTATGAAGGGGAGGGCACAACCAAACATTTATCTACCTTGTATACCAATTATATCAAACAGTATTGTCCACCCGGTGCTAAATAAAAAAAGGGAGAAACAATTCTCCCTAATCTTTTCTCTATTCCCTATTCCCTAATCCCTATTCCCTAGTCCCTTGTCCCTAATCCCTATTCCCATTATCTATTCCGCAAAAAACTGATGGAAGTAAGGAATGGTTTCGATCCCTTTATAGTAATTAAAGATGTCGTATTTCTCGTTTGGAGAATGCAGGTTATCACTGTCTAATCCAAATCCCATGAATACAATCTTAACACCAAGTTCTTTTTCAAATAGTGAGCAAATGGGAATACTTCCTCCACCTCTTACTGGGACTGGTTGTTTACCAAAAGATTTTTCAATTGCTTTGGCTGCAGCTTGGTAAGCTTTAGAATCAATAGGCGTTAAATAAGGCTCACCACCATGGTGTTCGGTTGCTTTAACTGATACCCCAGCTGGAGCAATTTTTTGAAAGTAGTCGAGTAGTAATGCTGTAATTTTTGCTGATGATTGGTTCGGGACCAGTCGAGCTGAGATTTTTGCAGTCGCCTTTGAAGGCAATACTGTTTTTGATCCTTCTCCTGTATACCCACCCCAAATGCCATTCACTTCTAGTGTTGGTCGGATACCTGTCCGCTCATTGGTGCTATATCCTTTCTCTCCATAAACACTATCAATTCCTAAGTCTTGTTGATAAGCTGTTACATCAAAAGGAGCTTTACCTAATAATGCTCTTTCTTCTGCACTTGCTTCTAGCACATCATCATAAAAACCAGGAATGGTGATGTGGTTATTTTCATCATGGCAAGAAGCAATCATTTTTGCAAGAACTGTTGCAGGATTGGCAACTGCGCCACCATAAACACCGCTGTGTAAATCTCTGTTAGGACCGGTAACCTCAACTTCTATATAACTCAGCCCTCTAACTCCAGTATCAATTGATGGAGTCTCCATACTGATCATTGCAGTATCGCTGATCAGAATTACATCACATTTGAGTAGCTCTTTATTGGCCTCTACAAATTTTGCCAGGTTGGGGGATCCAATCTCTTCCTCTCCTTCTATGCAGAATTTGATATTGGTTTTAAGCATATCGTGCTTTACCATGACTTCTAGTGCTTTTACATGCATGTAAAACTGACCTTTATCGTCACATGCTCCTCTAGCATAGATTTTTCCATCTTTGATGGTGGGGTCGAACGGACCACTGTGCCACAATTCCAAAGGATCAGCAGGTTGAACATCATAATGTCCGTATACCAATACTGTCGGAAAACTGGGGTCCACAATTTTTTCGCCGTACACAATCGGATGACCCTCTGTCTCAATTATCATGGCTTTGTCTGCGCCAGCAGCCAAGATGGATTGCTTAACCGCTTCAGCACAAGTAATCATGTCTTGTTTGTTTTCCGATTTAGCACTAATCGATGGAATCCTCAATAAATCGAGTAGCTCATCTAAAAATCGCTGTTGGTTGGCTTCGATATATGCTTTCATTTGTAAAGTTTAATGTGTTTATTTTACACATTGTTTTTAAAAAAATTTAATAAAAAAATAAAGACTGAATCAATTCCATCCCTATATTTGATTCACGATTGCGTGTCATTTTTCAGCCTTTGTGAATTCTATTGTTTTATACGATAGTTTTTTGCAAAGGCTGAACCTATTTTAGGGGGTAATTTATTTTGCCTTCAAATAGTTTTCTTCAACAAATTTCCAGTTGATAAGGTTGAACCAATTGCTCACGTATTCCGCTCTTCTGTTTTGGTATTTCAAATAGTAGGCATGTTCCCAAATATCTAATCCCAACAATGGAGTTCCTTTGATAGGAGATAAATCCATCAAAGGATTATCTTGGTTAGGAGTGGAGCCTATTTGAAGTATTTTTTTATCATCTATATAAAGCCAAGCCCATCCACTTCCAAATCTACTCATTGCAGCTTCGCTCAATTTGTTTTTGAAGTTTTCGTAGCTGTTGAAAGAAGATTGAATCGCGTCACTTAATTTTCCTTGGGCTAGTGTGCTAGCATTGGGCTGCATGCATTTCCAAAATAATTCGTGGTTATAGTGTCCACCACCATTATTTCGAAGTTTTGCAGAATAGGTTGATATGTTTTTTAATAGCTCTTCAATACTTATTGTTCGTCCCTTTAATTCTGCAGCTGCAGCATCATTTAGATTTTTGGTATATGCGGATGCATGTTTGGAATAATGGATTTCCATGGTCATTGCATCTATATGAGGTTCTAGTGCATTGTAGCTGTAAGCAAGAGGCGTTTGCTTAAACAGGGTAGTCTGATTTTCCGTTGCTGAAGCAGTCGTATAATCAAGTCCGACTGCTGATACAAGCACACCTGCTTTGAGTGTGTTGCCAATGAATTTTCTTCTGCTGTTGTTATTTTTCATTGTGGCCTATTTGTTTTTTTAATAAATGATTTGGCTTTTTTGAAAAAGCGGAAATAATATTCATTGTTGAAGAGTTGAGAGTCATTCATGGCTTTGTAAACCAAGAAGCAACCTATAGGGAATAGTACCAGACTTGGTAACCAGATACCCCAAAAAGGTGGCATGATACCTTGTCTTACAAACTTCTCGCCGAACATATTCAACAGGTGGAAAATCAAAAAGAAAACGACGGCTACAACAAGCGGCATTCCCAATCCTCCTTTTCTGATGATGGAGCCTAGTGGCGCGCCAATGATGAACAAAACAATACAGGCAAAAGAAAGTGCAAACTTCTTGTGCCATTCAATTGAGAATAACCTAAGGTCAAATGCCCTTTGTATATAATCTTCAACAATCAATTGGGTTGAATTTTTTAGAATGTTAGTCTTGTCTGCAGCTTTCGCGTAAACAATGTTTACCACTGAATCTGGGAGTAGTTCTCCGTAGCGCTTTACTTTTCTAACTACTACTTTTTTATTCTGATTCCAACCCTTTTCCATGAATTTGTTGAAAAGGAAATAGGAAGTGACTTCTTTGGTGAGGCGATCGTTTTCAATTTTCAACATGTCTCTTTTGATAGAGTCACTTGCTTTTTGAAGTTGTTTGATGTTGAGCATCTGATAACTTCTTTTAAAGAGACTATCGGGAGTTTTAAGAACATCAAAAGAGCTCAGGTCAAACACTTTTTTGTATTTCTTAAATCCTAAGCGGTAATAATCTGTTTGCACGGTGTTATACGGACCATTTTCTTGGTATCTCCATCCATTGTCAAGATCAAACTCAAGAAATTTTTTATCGTCACTAATGCGCATCACCCCTTTTTCAGCGATGATGATGTTGTCTTGCAATGAATACTGATTTTCGTAAATGATTACATCTTTGATGGTATTCCCATCATCTTCTTTTTGTCCTACTTTGATAGCAAACCCCGGCAACTTATCGTAAAAAATACCTTCTTTGATATCGAATGCAGGTTTAGCTACACGAATATCATAAAGCATGGTGGTGAATTTCAAATTTGCAACAGGCATTACATAATTTGAAATAGTAAAGGCTACACCTGCAATGAGAATAGCAATAACTAATAAAGGGCGCATGAAGCGGAGCAATGGAATTCCAGCTGATTTGATAGCAACCAATTCAAAACTCTCCCCTAGGTTGCCGAAAGTCATGATAGAAGATATCAAAATGGCTAATGGTAGTGCAAGAGGAATTGCAGTGACCGTTACATAGGATGTCAGTTCTAAAATACTTAGGATATCAAGTCCTTTACCTACTAGATCATCAATGTATTTCCAAAAGAATTGCATCACCAACACAAACAGTGTGATGAAGAAGGTCGCAATAAAAGGACCTATGAATGCCTTTAAAATTAGTTTGTCGAGTTTCTTGATCATACTCAATTGCCGAGTCTATGAAAGAGATCATGCACCTGAACATCCCATAGGCGGGTTTGATCTGCAATATCTCTTTTCTCTGCAAAGTCTTTAATGACAAGTATGGTTTGACTACTTACTTCTGATTTTTCAATTGAAAATTCGAAGTATTCATTCTTTGGAGCATGTAACCAATGATAGCGCACGTATTTACTCTCTTCCATTTCAATTACTTCTGCTTTTTCAGTGGAACCATTCCATGAGAAGCTGAAAACTAGATCGCGTTCATCTACTTTATCTGCAAACCATTCCTGTAAACCTGCTGGTGTTGAAAGGAATTCAAATAGGATATTAGGAGAACACCTTACTGGATACTCTATTGAAAACAATTGTTTACTCATGACTGAAGTTTATCTCTTTTCGCGCAAAAGTTCAGATGCACCTTGCAATGATAGAAAAATATCATTACCGAAAAAATATAATTTGGTGTTTCTTTCCAACTTTTTCCACGTGATTTTCCCCATTAGGGATTTCTTGATCCAAATATATGGATATCAACCATTTACGCGAACATCAAATAATAAATTACGTATTACTACTTAGGATTTAACAATATTTTCTTAATTCCTTCGTTTTGAGATAGCCCAGTCAGGTTGACTGGAATTTAAATCCTTACCCCCAATGAGTATGCGTCAATTACGAATCAGTAAATCTATCACAACGCGCGAAGCGCCAAGTCTAGAGAAGTATTTCAGCGATATCAGCAAAGTAGACATGGTGACTGCCGAAGAGGAAGCAGCGTTGGCACAACGCATCAGAAGGGGTGATCAATCAGCAGTAGAACGTCTCACAAAAGCCAACCTTAGGTTTGTGGTTTCTGTGGCCAAACAATACCAGTACCAAGGTTTATCCCTTTCAGACCTGATCAATGAAGGAAATATGGGATTAATCAGGGCTGCAAAGAAATTTGATGAAACAAAAGGTTTCAGGTTTATTTCTTACGCAGTTTGGTGGATTCGTCAGAGTATTATGCAGGCTTTGGCAGATCAGTCGAGAATTGTTCGTATTCCTCTCAATAAAGTAGGTTTATCCGGAAAAGTCACCAAAGCTGCACAGCAATTGGAGCAGAATTTTGAAAGGGAACCAACTGCAGAAGAGATTTCAGAATATTTAGACATGGATCTAGAAGAAGTGTCTTCAACCATGAGCTTCAACAGCCGTCATTTGAGCATAGATTCTCCAATTGGTGAAGAAGGTGATGGTACAATGATTGATATTTTGGAAAATGAAAATGTAGATGCTGTTGATGGGGAAAGCCAAAAGGAATCCATGATGTATGAAATTGAGTTGGCGTTGAGTAGTCTTCCTGCAAAACAACAACAAGTACTTAAGTCGTTGTATGGAATTGGTATGGATAGGCCACTAGGTATGGAAGATATCGGAGAAGAAATGGGTTTAACCCGTGAACGTGTACGCCAGATTCGTGATCAAGCTTTGATTACTTTGAGAAGGCATACCAATGCAAGGCGACTAAAAACTTTTCTCTAGTCGATTTACACTTACTACTTACTTAGTGTCTATTCAGTATATTAATTAACTTTGCTTCCCCAAGCAAAGTTTTTTTATGTTTGAAAATTTAAGTGAAAAAATTGCCTCGGCTTTTAAGCAAATTAAAGGTGAGGGTAGAATAACGGATTTAAATATTGCCAATACGGTAAAGGATATCCGCAAAGCCTTACTGGATGCCGATGTTAATTTTAAAATTGCAAAGGAGTTTACCGATCGTGTTAAAGAAAAAGCAATTGGTGAAAAAGTCATCAATGCTATTAGTCCTGGCCAGTTGATGGTCAAGATTGTTCAAGATGAACTCACCGAACTCATGGGTGGTTCAGCCAGTGATCTTGATACCACGGGCAATCCAGCAATTATTCTCATTGCGGGTCTTCAGGGTTCGGGTAAAACTACTTTCAGTGGTAAATTGGCCAATTACTTAAAATCTAAAAAAGGAAAATCTCCCTTGTTGGTAGCAGGTGACGTATATCGTCCGGCTGCTATTGATCAGTTAAAAGTGCTGGGTTCACAGATTGGTGTAGATGTCTATGCAGAACCTGAGAACAAAGACCCAAGATCAATTGCTGAAAATGCGCTGAAACAAGCTAAAGCCACCAATAAAAATGTAGTTATTGTCGATACTGCAGGTCGCTTAGCCATTGATGAAGTCATGATGCAGGAAGTGGCGGGTTTGAAGGAGTTCTTGCAGCCAAAAGAAATTCTGTTTGTGGTGGATGCCATGACGGGACAAGACGCAGTTAATACAGCAAAGGCTTTCAATGAAAGACTTGATTTCACTGGTGTTGTCATCACAAAAATGGATGGCGATACAAGGGGTGGTGCTGCGTTGTCTGTAAAATATACTGTTCAGAAGCCTATAAAATTTGTGAGTAGCGGTGAGAAAATGGAAACCCTCGACGTGTTCTATCCAGAAAGGATGGCACAGCGTATCTTGGGTATGGGTGATATAGCATCACTTGTTGAAAAGGCACAAGCACAATTCGACGAAGAACAGGCTAAAAAACTGGAAAAAAAGATCAGAAAGAACCAGTTTGATTTCCAGGATTTCATGGATCAATTGCAACAGATTAAAAAAATGGGTAATCTGAAGGATTTGATGGGCATGATTCCGGGAATGGGTAAGGCCATGAAAGATATTGACATCAGTGATGATGCATTCAAAGGGGTAGAGTCCATAATTGGCTCTATGACACCATTTGAAAGGGCAAATCCAGATAAAATTGATGCTAGCCGTAAAAAACGCATTGCTGCTGGTTGTGGACGAGATATGAACGAGGTAAATCAGTTTTTCAAGCAATTCGACCAAATGAAGCAGATGATGAAGGGAATGAGCAACATGCCTTCAATGCCCAGAATGGGAAGAAGAATGTAAAATATGACCTTCGTCAATTTTGATTTATCCCTTTTTATACTATATTTGCAGTCCGAAATTGAAACCCTATTATTCACCACCCAATAAAAATTTTTATTTTTTATGGCTGTTAAAATTCGACTCCAGCGTCACGGTAGCAAGAAAAGACCTTTCTATTTCATCGTAGTAGCAGACGCGCGTGCTCCTCGCGATGGTAAATTCATCCAAAAGATTGGTACTTACAATCCACTAACTCATCCTGCAACTGTTTTAATTGATCGTCAAAAATCATTAGAGTGGTTAGGCAATGGTGCACAACCAACTGACACAGTTCGCAAAATCCTTTCTTCTAAAGGCGTTTTGTATCTGAAGCACCTTCTTCGTGGTGTAGATTTGGGTTTGTTTGATCATGCAACTGCAATGAATAAATTCGAAGCATGGCACCAAGAGCAAGAAGCAAAAAGTAGAGCTCGTCAAGAAGCGGCTATGCGTGAGCGTCGTCAAAGACGTACTGCACCAAGACCAGCTGCAAAGCCGGTTCAAGCTGCACCAACTGAAGAACCTTCAGCTGAGTAAGATTAAATCAAAAAAAATATAGAAAGCCTCGTATCTTACGGGGCTTTTTTTTACATGGAAAATTATCTCGTCATAGGAAAAATTGCAGCCACTTTCGGTGTGAAAGGGGAACTAGTATTGTCTCATCATCTTGGTGAAGATGCTTCATTAGAGGGCGTTTCAGCCGTATTCGTGGAAGAAGTTGCTGGAAAATTCATTCCTTATTTCCTGCTATCTGCCAAGCCGAGAAATGTAGAGGAAATGCTGGTTGTGTTGGAGGGCTTTGATACACCTGAGAAGGCCAAAAAATTTGTCAAAAAGAAGGTCTGGTTGCTTGAGGCCGATGTCAAAAAGTCTGCATCAGTTTCAGCACCAATTTCTCTTCTAGGGTTTGCTATGTACGAAAAGAAAAAACTTTTGGGAAAGGTAATGGAGGTGATTGAGCAACCTACACAACTTTTACTTAGTATTGACATGCAAGGCAAGGAAGTATTGGTTCCAATTAATGAAACAACGCTTGAGCGTATTGATCACAAAAACCAGAAAATTTTTGTCGTTTTACCTGAAGGGCTCCTGGATATTTATCTAACTTGATGTTGCATTTGCAACATGGCTGATCAACAAACCTATATTGCCCATTTCGACCTGGATGCGTTTTTCGTTTCAGTCGAACGTATTCTCGATCCCTCTCTGGTTGGCAAACCATTAATCCTTGGTGGTTCAAAAGAAAGGGGAGTAGTTAGTACTTGCAGCTATGAAACGCGCAAGTATGGTGTTCGATCTGCGATGCCCATGGCAAAGGCAGTCGCTCTTTGTCCGCATGCCATTGTCATGAAAGGATCTAAAGGGCAATACGGTAAGTTTTCACAATGGGTTACAGACATTATTGCAGCTAAAGCACCTGTTTATGAAAAGGCATCTATTGATGAGTTTTATATAGATCTAACGGGCATGGACCGATTTTTTGATCCTTTGCAATGGACGATTGATATGCGAAATGAAATCATGGAAACTACCAAGTTACCAATTTCATTCGGACTCGCTTCAAACAAAATGGTAGCAAAAATGGCTACCAATGCGGCAAAGCCCAATGGCTATTTACAAGTGCTACCTGGGAAAGAAAAAGAATTTCTCGGTCCTTTGAAAGTCAGCGAAATTCCAGGTGTTGGGGAACAGGGACTCAAAACATTGAATAGTCTTGGAGTATTATATATTCATCAGTTAGCAGATTACCCCGTTCATTTATTGGAACATTATTTTGGAAAGTACGGCACTGTTTTGTCGCTCAAAGCAAATGGTATTTACCAAGGAACTGTGGATAATTACCATGAAGCCAAATCGATTTCAACTGAACATACATTCTTCGAAAATGTCTCGGATGAAGAAATACTAATGGCTGAGTTGTTGCGGATGACAGAGAAGTTGGCTCATGAACTCCGTGAAGATCAAAGAATGACTAAATGTGTGGCAGTCAAGCTGCGTTACCCTGATTTTCAAACGTACACCAAGCAAATGGCTATACAGCCAAGTTCTTATGATGATGAACTTTATCAGGTTGTAAAAGATTTATTCAAGCAATTATATGATCATAAAAAGGCAATCCGACTCATTGGAATAAGATTTACAGAACTAACCGAAGAATCGGTTCAAACCAATTTATTCGACAATAAAATTAAAAAAGCAAGTCTTTATGATGCCATTGATCAAGTAAAAAACCGATTTGGAAAAAAATCTCTTGGACGAGGTGGGTCATAGCTTTAACACCAATTCCTACTCAAACGCACAACTAATCGTTATCTTTGCAAAATGTCAACTACAGCTAAGCCGAACATTAGAACGTTCAGCAAAGAAGAAATTGGAGAGTATCTTGAATCTATCGGGGAAAAAAAATTCCGTTTGCAACAAATTTGGGAATGGTTGTGGCAAAAGCATGCCTTTGATTTCCAATCGATGTCTAACCTCTCCAAAGATCTTCGTACAAAGCTGGAAGAAAAGTTTTCTTTTCCCTCACTTTCTATGGATACAACGCAACACAGTGAGGATGGTACCATCAAATCTCGATTCAAAACATACGACGGGCATAAAATAGAGGGTGTACTTATTCCTACAGAAGAACGTCTCACAGCCTGTGTGTCTTCTCAAATAGGTTGTAGTTTGTCATGTAAATTTTGTGCTACTGGATATTTGGATCGTAAACGTAATCTCAATTTTGATGAGATTTATGATGAAGTAGTATTGATCAACCACCAAGCAATGGAGATGAGAGAGCAGAAGCTCACTAACATTGTTTTTATGGGAATGGGAGAGCCATTGCTCAACTATAAACATGTGCTGAAAGCAATTGAGAGAATTACGGCACCAGATGGACTAGCAATGAGTCCGAGAAGGATAACAGTTTCTACTGCAGGTGTAGCAAAAATGATCAAACAATTAGGTGATGATCAAGTCAAGTTTAAACTTGCATTATCCTTACATGCAGCCAACGATCGAAAAAGAAATGAAATCATGCCTATCAACGAGACCAATGATTTGAGTTCTTTGATTGATGCATTAAATTATTTTCATAAAAAAACTAAAAACGAAATAACCCTAGAGTATATCTTATTTGATGGTTTCAATGATTCTCCAGAGGATGCAGCAGAATTGATCAAGGTGTATCGCCAGGTACCTGCAGATTTGGTAAACATCATTGAATACAACCCAATTGATTTTGCTCGATTCAAAAAACCGACTGAAGAAAAGACCATGGCCTTTATGCAGATTTTGGAAAAGAACAGAGTGAATGCAAGATTGAGAAGGAGTCGGGGTAAGGATATAGATGCAGCATGCGGACAATTAGCTAATAAATAATTTTAAACTACTGTTGGAAAACAGCAAATCAACAATCATGAAGAGAACAGACAATTTTTCAAAATTCGCAACCAAGAAAAAGAACAGTGCAGTAAAAGAGGAATTTAGACAAGAGAAGAAAAAATTCAAGAAAGAAAGATCTGAAGCCATAGAGAAAAAGAAACTGGAGAAACGTGCTCTTGCAGTTGATAAAAAAGACAAACCAGTAAATCGTTCTGAATCAAGTGATCACCAACCTGTAGTTTCCATTCGCAAAGTAGATAAATCAATGCCACTGAATAAGTACGTGGCACATTGTGGTGTCTGTTCAAGAAGAGATGCTGTTCCTTTGATTAAAGAAGGTAAAATTAAAGTCAATACACAAGTCGTCACTGAACCTGGTTTTAAAGTCGCTCCAACTGATGAAGTGTTTTTTGGAGCTAAAAAAATCATCCCTGAAAAAAATTTAGTATACATTTTGCTCAATAAACCCAAGGATTATATCACTACACTAGATGATCCAGAAGGAAGGAAAACGGTGCTTGATTTATTGAGAGGTGCTACAAATGAGCGCATTTTTCCTGTAGGCCGACTAGACCGAAATACTACAGGTGTATTGTTGCTGACCAATGATGGCGATCTTACCCAAAAACTCACACATCCTTCACATGAAGTAAAAAAGATTTATGAGGTGAAGTTGGACAAGCCATTGGGTAAAGTCGACTTTGATAAAATATTAAAAGGACTAGAATTAGAGGATGGTTTTGTAAGAGCGGATTCATTGGCTTTTACTGATCCCAAAGACAAATCTATCATTGGTATAGAGTTGCACAGTGGAAGAAACCGTGTTGTTAGAAGAATGTTTGAGTTCTTGGGCTATGACGTTAGAAATTTGGATCGCGTTATGTTTGGTAACCTGACAAAAAAGAATGTTGAACGAGGTAAATGGAGATACCTGAATGAAAAAGAAATCAGGTTATTGAAATTCATGAACAGCTCATTCATCAAAAAACAAAAAGTGTGAGTCACGCCTCTCCGGAAATCGTGTATACGAGCAATGATTTAGTTGCTGTCAATAAGCCATCTGGTTGGTTGTCTATACCTGATCGTCATGATCCCAATTTGGTATCTGTCAAAACATGGTTAGAGTCAAAAGGGGATAAGGTATTTATTATTCATCGCATAGACAAAGACACCAGTGGTTTAATTGTTTTTGCCAAAAATGCAGAGGCACACAAATATTACAATACACTTTTTCAAAACAGGAGTTTAGAAAAAACCTATTACGGAATTGTTACAGGTACTTTTAACCATGAAAAAGGCAGTTGTGATCAGCCCATTGAAGAGCACCAGGTTGTTGCTGGAAAAATGCGCGTTGGACGAAAAGGTAAACCTGCTATCACTCATTATTTTGTGGAAGAACAGTTCAAGGGTTTTAGTTTAATGAGGTTTATTATCGAGACGGGTAGAACACACCAGATTCGAGTTCACATGCAAAACATTGGTCATCCACTCGCTTGTGATCCCTTGTACGGTACTGGTGAACATATTAAGCTCTCAGCTTTTAAGAAGAAATTCAATCTCTCTAAAAAGGATGAAGAAGAACGTCCCTTGCTCAATAGGTTGGCCTTGCATGCTTTCAGTTTATCGTTTGAAGATCAACAGGGTTATGCTATTACACTTGAAGCTCCAGTTCCAAAAGACATGGATGCTTGTTTGAAGCAAATGAGAAAATGGGCTAAGCTTTAAGCAATTGGATCAATGATGTAAAATCAACTTCTTCTTGTTTTCCGCTTGCTAGGTTCTTGACTACAATTGTTCCTTTTTGTACTTCGTCACTTCCCAGAATGATAACAAAAGGGATAGCTTTTTTCTCGGCATACTTAAATTGTTTGTCAAATTTCACCTGTTCATGATATAGTTCACAAGCAACACCTTCAGTTCTTAAGTCCTCTGCCAAAGCAAGTAAAGCTTGTTGTTGGGTTTCCCCTGTATGAAACAAAAGGGCTGTAGTTCCTCTTTGGATATTTTCAGGAAATACATTCAGTTCTTCCATTACATCATAGATGCGGTCCACGCCAAAAGAGATTCCCACACCTGCAATTCCTTTTACGCCAAATAAACCAGTTAGGTCGTCGTATCTACCACCCCCACCAATGCTACCCATTTGTACACCATTGGCTTTCACTTCAAAAATTGTACCGGTATAATAATTTAAACCTCTTGCGAGTGACGGGTCAATAACAAGCTTTGGATTCTGTTTGCTTTTGCTGCAGTTATCAAGTAATGTCTTTAGCTCGGAGATGCCTTCCATGCCAACAGCAATGGTGTTGAAAAGTGTTTCCAGCTGATTGATTTTTTCTTCATTGGTCCCTGCTATAGAAATATAGGATTCAACAGCTGCAATTTGTTCCATGGAAAGTCCTTTTGCAGTCAATTCATCCTTCACTTTTTCAAGACCAATTTTATCCAACTTATCTATGGCAATGGTGATGTCCATCATCAGCTCCTCTCCACCACATAATGCGGATAAGGCAGTCAGTATTTTTCGGTTATTGAGATGAATGCTAACGGGTACTTTTAGTTTAGAAAAAACCTGACTATAAATCAAGGTCAGTTCTGTCTCGTGTAGTAAAGAACTACTACCAGCGATATCTGCATCACATTGCCAAAACTCACGGTATCTTCCACGTTGTGGTCTATCAGCTCTCCAAACAGGTTGCATTTGATAACGTTTGAAGGGAAGTGCAAGCTGACCATGGTTCATGGCAACATATCTTGCAAAAGGAATAGTAAGGTCGTAACGCAAGGCTCTTTCCGTAATACCTTTATTTGTTTTTCCTTCGAGTATAGTTTGAAAATCTTTTTCTACAGCTTCTCTTTTTTCAGGATTGTTCAAGCCGTTGTTCAAGATTTTAAAAATCAATTTATCACCTTCTTCACCATATTTGCCCAGTAAGGTTTCGGTGTTTTCCATGGCAGGAGTTTCCAACGGTTCAAAACCATATAGTTCAAAAGTTGACTTAATCGTTTGAAGTATGTAGTTCCTTTTGCGAAGTACAGCTGCTGAAAAATCTCTAGTGCCTTGTGGAATTGATGGCTTCATGCTCGCAAAGTTAATGTTGTTTTGTGGATGTGTGGAATTCAATCAATTTAGTGCAAGCATCATCTATTAAACCGTAAACTTCGTGATAGGCGCCGATAGATTTTGACCAAGGATCGGGCACGTCCATGTCAGAAGAAGGGAAGGCATAATTGAGCAGTAGCTTTACTTTTTCTGGTTGGTATTTTTTCCCTGCGATGTATTTCATGTCTCTCATAACATCCAAAGCCATAGGAATGATTAAGTCAAATTCTTCCATATCAGAGGCCTTGAATGCTCTTGATCTTTGGTGTGAAATATCAATTCCGTTCAGTTTAGAAACGGATTGCGATAGGGGATGTGGTTTTTCACCATTGTGTAATCCATTCGTGCCAGCACTATCCACTTTCCAATTCAAGCCCATTGCTTTGCATTTATCAGCTAATACACCTTCAGCAATCGGACTCCTACAAATATTTCCCAGGCAAACCATTAAGACCTTCATGACAATTTTTTTACAAATTTAAGTTATGGATTCTCATGTTTTGAGCATCCAATCCAACGGATACTTCAGTGATTTAATTAAATTGCAACCATGGATACAAATTCATTTAGGCAAAAAGAAGAAAGCCGGCAAGGTCAGTTGAGAAAAATATATGATTTTGTGATGGGACTCATTTGGACTGCTGCGGGTATTTTCTTCATTACAGCAAAATATATTGCCGATGGTCTGGGATTAGATTCTTTGACCACTACGCTTTTTGGAATTGCTGCTCTGGTTTATGGTGTCTTTAGATTTTATCGTGGTTTCACAGCAAATAAAAGAAAATGAAAAAGAGAATGACACAGTTGCGCTTGTTGGTGAGTTTATTTGTAGTTACAGTAACCTTGTTTTCATGTGATGCAAATAAGAAAAAGGCTAAAGTAATCGCCGGAGATGATACCATTAATTCTGGAACTATTCACATAAGTGTGGATGAATCATTTGCTCCAATCATTGATGAGCAAATCAAAGTATTCATGTCGCAAAATCCGAAAGCAAAAATTATTCCACATTATAAGCCTGAAGCAGAGTGTCTGAAAGACTTGTTACAAGACAGCACAAGAATGGTGATTGTAACTAGAGGGTTAACGCCTGATGAGGAATTGTTCTACAAAGATACCTTGAGTTTCATTCCTATGTGGGGTAAATTAGCCAATGACGCTATTACAGTGCTTGTCCACAACAATTCTAAGGATAGTCTATTTTCTGTCGCTGAAATAAAGTCAATGCTTAACGGTACTACTAGCTATCCGTATGAATTGGTTATGGATGGATTGAAGGCAACGAGTACGGTCCGATTTTTAATTGATTCTGTGTTACGTGGACAACCATTGGCAGGAAAAATAAAGGCAGCACAAAATTCCGAAGGGGTGATTGATTATGTTTCAACTCATCCCAATGCTTTGGGTTTCATTGGGGTAAGTTGGATAGGGAATAAGGACGACTCGAGTCAGCTTACCTTCCTCAAAAAGGTAAATATTGCAGCTTTACAATGTGCCAATTGTGGCGAGGACGTGTATGTGAGACCTTATCAGGCTAATATTGCTATGAAGCGATATCCATTGAACAGAGGGGTTTATTACATTTTAAAGGAAAATTATGCCGGATTAGGCAAAGGATTTGTCAATTTCTTAACGCACGAAAAGGGTCAATTGATCTTCAGAAGGGGTTATCTTGTACCTGATAGAATGGCTTTTCAAATTAGAAAAGCTAATGTTTCGCAATAAAAAATGAATTTCTTACATTTACAACCCTATAAATTGAGAAACGATGTATAAAATGAAGATGGGTTTAACGGCTTTGTTGGTAGTAGCAAGTCTAAATCTTTTTGCGCAAAGCGTACATGAGGCAAAAAAGCACATTCACGCTAGGAAGCACAATACTGCCAAGCACACTTTGAGAAAGGCTTTGGAAGCAGATCCAAACAACCCTGAACTAATTTATTGGTTGGCTCAGGCTTATTTTGATCACAAAGATCCTAAAGGTGCGAAGCAAGTATTGTTAACACATATGGGAGGTGCATTGGGAAACAATCCTTTGTTGCTTGTCGCAATGGGTCAAGTTGAGCTTACTGAAAACAAGCCAAATGATGCTCGTCAGCGTTTTGAAACTGCCATTTCTTTAACCAAAGCAAAAGATATTGCGGTATTTACAGCAATTGGTAAAGCTAACCTCGAGCAACATGGTGATCCTGCCTATGGCATTGAAAAATTGAAACAAGCCACCTCACTCAAAGGATTTAAAGATCCAATGACTTTTATCTACATGGGAGACCTTTACCGTGCTTTGCAGAATGGTGGTGGTGCAGTTTCTTCATATGAAAATGCATTAGTAATTGATCCTAAATTGGCACTGGCAAAACACAAAATTGGAAAAATTTATTTAACGCAGGGTGCCGATCAGAGAGATATCTTTTTGCAAAAGTTCTCTGATGCCATCTTAGATGATCCTACTTTCACTCCTGCATTATATGATATGTATGCTTTCTATTTCTCTAGAGATGTTAACCTTGCGGTTAAATACTTCAATGAGTACAAAAAGCATGCAGAACCTGGTCCAGCATTGGATTATGAGGAAGCGAGTCTCCAATTTGCGTCTGGTAATTTCCAAAATGCAATCGCAAAGTCTGATGATCTGTTAAAGAATCAAGGTGATTCAGCTGATCCACGTTTATATCGCCTAAAGGCTTATAGCTACGACAAATTAGGAGATTCAATTCAGGCTTTGGCTAACCTTGAAACTTTTTTCCAGCAAGTTAAAAGTCCAGAGGACATCAATCCTGAGAACTATTTGATTGCTGCTTACAATGCTGCAAAGCAAAAAACAGACCCTGCTAAAGTAGATTATTACTTTACTAAGGCAATCGATGCAGATACATTGGTAGAAAACAAGGTGGATTATACCAGAAAGGCAGCTGACTTCTTCAAAAGAACAGCAAATACAGCTAAATCTGCAGAATGGTTAATTAAAGTATTAGCAATTAATCCAAAGCAAAGTAAAGTTGATTTGTACAATGCTGGTTTTGAAAATTTCAAGGCAGCAGAATACAAAAGAGCTGATAGTATCTTCACTGTTTACAAGACAGTTTATCCTAATGAAGTATATGGGCATTATTGGTCTTTCCGCTCACTTTCAGTTGTAGACTCTACCATGGAGTTGGGTTTAGCAGTGCCAGATTGTGAAAATTTCATCACCATTGCTGAAGCTGATAAGGTAAAAAACAAAAGTACCTTGATTACTGCTTATGGCTATTTGGCAGGATACTCGGCGAATATCAAGAAGGATCTTGCGGCTGCGGCTGGGTTCCTTGAAAAAATAATTGAAATTGATCCAAATAACCAGGATGCAATAAAGAACAGGGATATCATCCAAAAAGCATTGGCTGCCCCCAAAAAGTAGTCGTTTTCAAAACTGATAAGATATTGGGCCCGGATGTACATCCGGGCCCTTTTTTTATCTCATTCTTTTTCATTTTTTCATGCCCTTTTTACCTATTTTTGCGGCGTCAAAACGATACCAATGATGTGGACATTTTTCCTGCAAGTCAAGGTGTTGGGTCAAAACCCCGAATTGAGTAAAGCAAGCGACTATTTCCCGATTGGAATTCAGTTGTTATTTGCAGTCGGTTTAGTTACTGTAATGATCCTTGGATCACAGCTACTCGGACCAAGAAGGGTTACTACCGACAAACTCCAGAATTTTGAAAGTGGTATAGAGCAGTTTGGAAATGCTCGTCAGCCAATGGCCATCAAGTATTTCTTGGTTGCCATTCTCTTTGTATTGTTTGATGTTGAAGTGATATTCTTTTACCCTTATGCAGTAAATTTCAAGGGTTTAGGATGGGATGGATTTTGGGCGGTTCTGATGTTTGTCGGTTTTTTCCTTGCCGGCTTCATCTACATCATACGAAAAGGAGCCTTGCACTGGGAAGAGTAAAAAATTAAATGCCTGAAGAAACAAGTTCGTCAGGCATTTGTTATATACAAAACAGTTGATTATGGCGCGTCCGGTTCGATTTAATTTAATTGAAAAGTCATCTGCTGATCGTGGAATCAATCAGGTGCAACTCCCTGAAGGACATATGGGAGAAGGATTTTTCGCTACATCCTTAGATAAGGTTGTTGGTCTAGCCAGGAAAAACTCCATGTGGCCATTGCCTTTTGCTACATCTTGTTGTGGAATTGAATTCATGGCAACCATGGGTTCTCACTACGATCTTTCACGATTTGGGTCGGAGAGGGTAGGATTCTCACCCAGACAATGTGATTTGCTGATGGTAATGGGTACTATAGCAAAGAAAATGGGACCAGTATTAAGGCAAGTTTATCTTCAAATGGCAGAACCTCGTTGGGTGATAGCTGTAGGTGCATGCGCTTCCAGTGGTGGAATTTTCGATACTTATTCTGTCTTGCAAGGCATCGATCAAATCATTCCTGTAGATGTGTATGTTCCCGGGTGTCCCCCAAGACCTGAAGCAATCATCGATGGTGTCTTGAAAATTCAAGACTTGGTTCAAGATGAATCTCTGAGAAGAAGAAATGGTGACCAATACAAGGCTTTGCTAGAAGGATATGGTATTCAATAAAGCCTGAATCAAAAAACAACTATGTCAATTACGCACGATTTTATACAAGAAAAACTCAATAACCAGTTTGGTGATAAAATACTTAACTGGGAAGAGTCATATGGTATGCTTTCTGCAACAATACAGCATGATCATAACCTAAAAGTGCTGACTTTCCTTCATGATGAACCTTCATTGGGTTTTCAATTCCTGACTGATATAACAGGTGTTCATTATCCGGAAAGAAAAGGAGAGGAAATCGCTGTTGTTTACCATGTGCACAATCTCAAGGAAAATGTAAGATTGCGCCTTAAAATATTTGTGCCCATTGAAAAGCCAGATGTGTATACAGCTACTGGTTTATTTAGTGGCGCAAATTGGATGGAAAGAGAAACCTACGATTTCTTTGGTGTGAATTTCATTGGACATCCTGATTTAAGACGTGTGTTGAACGTAGATGAGATGGATTATTTCCCATTGCGTAAAGAGTATCCTTTGGAAGACCAGACCAGAATTGATAAGGACGACGAAATGTTTGGACGATAAACAATAAAAAATGACAGCTGAACAAGTCAATATAAACTTACCGGAAGGGTCAATAGAGAAAAAGACAACACGTCTGAATTTGGGTCCTACCCATCCTGCCACACATGGTGTTTTCCAAAATATTTTGGAAATGGATGGTGAGCGTATCATCAAAGCAGAATCGACTGTGGGCTATATCCACAGGGCATTTGAGAAGCTTGCGGAAAGAAGACCGCTTTATCAAATTACAACACTAACTGATCGTCTCAATTATTGCTCAGCTCCGTTGAACAACATGGGTTGGCACCTCACTTGTGAAAAGTTGTTGGGTGTAAAAACTCCCAAAAGAGTTGATTACCTGCGTGTAATCATCATGGAGCTATCACGTATTTCTGATCACCTCATTTGTAATTCAATTGTTGGTGTTGATACAGGTGCTTACACTGGTTTCTTGTATGTGATGCAGTACCGCGAATTGATTTATGAAATCTACGAAGAAGTTTGTGGTTCTCGTTTAACTACCAATATGGGAAGAATAGGTGGCTTTGAAAGAAACTTTTCAAACACCGCATTCCAAAAAATTGAAAAATTCTTAGAAGAGTTTCCTATTGTTTGGAAAGAATTTGAAAACCTCTTCAACCGTAACAGAATATTCATTGAAAGGACTGCAGGCACTGGTGCTATCTCTGCAGAACGTGCTTTGAATTATGGGTTTACCGGACCAAACTTGCGTGCTGCAGGTGTGGATTATGATGTTCGTGTACATACTCCTTATTCTTCTTATGAAGATTTCGATTTCATTATACCTGTTGGAAAAACAGGAGACAATTATGATCGTTTCATGGTGCGTAATGAAGAAATCTGGCAATCGCTAAGCATCATTCGCCAAGCTTATGAAAAAGTGCAGGCGTTTAAAGGTGCTGAGGCGGATGTTTATCATGCAGATTCTCCAGAATATTATCTTCCAGCTAAGGCTGATGTTTATACCAAAATGGAAGCACTGATTTACCATTTCAAAATTGTGATGGGCGAAACAGATATTCCTGTTGGTGAAGTATACAATTGTATTGAAGGTGGAAATGGTGAACTAGGATTTTATTTGATCAGTGATGGTGGTCGTTCTCCGTTCAGGTTACATTTCCGTAGACCTTGTTTTATTTATTACCAAGCTTATCCAGAAATCATAAAAGATACTATGCTCAGTGATGCGGTGGTTACTTTGAGTAGCCTTAACCTCATTGCAGGAGAAATGGACGCTTAATGCATTCAAAAAACAAAAGATGATCAAGTTTTCAGAGGATAAAATGAAAGAGGTGCAAGCAATGATTGCACGTTACCCAGAAGGGAAGCAAAAAAGTGCACTCATTCCTTTGTTGCATCTTGCACAAGATGAATTTGGCGGATGGCTTAGTCCAGAGACAATGGATTATGTAGCATCGCTCTTACACATTGAATCTATTGAAGTTTATGAGGTGGCAACTTTCTATAGCATGTACAACCTCAAGCCTGTAGGTAAACATGTATTCGAAGTTTGTCAAACCGGACCATGTATGCTTAATGGAAGTGATAAGATCATTGAGTATATAAAGAAAAAACTTTCAATTGGTGTAGGTGAAACTACTGCCGACGGTATGTTTACGCTAAAAACAGTGGAATGTCTTGGTGCATGTGGTTATGCTCCAATGATGCAGTTGGGTGTACACTACCGTGAACACTTGACTGAA
>Ga0079301_1000260_pt1 | contig 25162 bp, 22 predicted proteins | sample Wag4_2014_7_11_3_FD_74797 | JGI IMG/M metagenome (GOLD analysis project Ga0079301, IMG submission 74797) | Fresh water mixed with fracking chemicals microbial communities from Ohio, USA - Utica-2 Time Series FC 2014_7_11 | ecosystem: Engineered > Industrial production > Chemical products > Input... | reverse complement strand
AGGTCTACTATCCGGACGGGACGTCTTATTCGCCGATGTCCGAATCCCCCACCGGGCGGTCCGAGATTCCGCCCGGTGGCCCGGGTACCGTGCTGCCCCCACCCGGTGCTCCCCCGGCTCCGGGCATGATTTACGTGGCCGGTGCCCCCATCATCCAGCGGGCCGGCCACTGGGTTTCGACGACTCCTCCGGCAGGCGCGCCCCGGAGCGGACAGTCGGGCCCCAGCCCCCAGACGGGTGCTGGAAACCAGGTGGCAGCAACCCAGAACGGGACACCAGCCGCGAATGGCGCCGCCGCAGAGCCCTCAGGCCCGAAAGATCCGTCCAACCCCCGGGGCAAGGATCCCCAGGATCCCCGGGTCCAGGAAATCGAACGCTTCCTGGCCACGGCCCGAGACAGCGATGTCGTCAAGCTGGTGCAGGACGACTCCATGAAGCTCCTGGCTTCAACCCCGGCACAGAAGGCCCGCATGCTCCAGATCCTCCTCGCCGGCCGCACCACCGGTACAGAGCAAGACGCGATTCTGGCGATCCTCCGGAGCGCCCAGGACCAGGGAGAATCCGCCGCTGCGATGGATGTCCTGGATCGGCTCGAGGGAGGAGCCGGCAAGGGTGCCCTGCGGCTCAACGAGGACCTCGAGCGGCCGAAGCGTCAGCAGATGCTGGCGACACTCACCTCCGCCGTCCCGTTCGACGAGAAATACCCGCCAGCGTTCTACCAGAACCTCGCGGCACGCATGGAAAAGGCCGACATCGAAGCCCTGGGCAGTGGCGCGTGGCTCACCACCATGCCGGACACCGTGAAAGCGGCCTTCATCCAGAAGTTGCAGGCTCCATGGTGGTGGCCGTTCGGTGGAAACCCGCAGCTGGCGCAGCAGATCCAGTCGACGCTCGGACGCTGACGACACAATTCGCAGGGTTTCGATACAAACCTTGATACGGGGCGCTATACGGCGCCCCGTGTTGCTTTTGGCAAGATCGCCAGGCGCATAATGGCCCGGTGTGCCACTGTCTGGATTTGTTCACAAATTCATGCGCATCTGACGCCATTCGGCGGGCTGACCGTTCACAACATCTCCAAACGTGAAGGTCGAGGATGGGGTTCAATGACACTTGTCCCCGACAGCGGGACCGGAACGTGACTCTCGTACCGGACAGGAGGCCCCCATGAAAGCTCGCAAGACTCCCCCTCGCTCCCGGACCGCCCAGGCTCGCGCCCACCGGGAGGCCCTCCAGGCCGAGGCTGCGATGGGCGCCATTCCCGTCGAGATCGCCAACGAGGTCTGGATCCTGAACCCCGGTCAGTTCGCCACTTTCCACGGGCTGTGCCGGGAGCTGGGCGTGCGCTGGCAGCGGGAGCCGGGCGGCGTCACCGTCGACCGCGAAGGCGATGACCCGGTCATCGCGTTCATCCGGCATGAACTCGCGCGCCTGTCCGATCGCCAGGGTGCGATGGAAGGTCTCATCACCGCGTGATCAGTCCCTGAGCACGGCCACCAGTTCCGGAAAGATCCCGATCTCGGTGGCCTCCTCAGGCAACGTGTCGGAGGCCTCGAAGAGGGCGTCGTCGAGCTCGGCCATCTGATCGATACCGTCCGGCTCATCGGCCTGGCAGCGTTCGGGCGGACTGAGCGAGAAATGGTGGCGACAGGCCAGGGGCCTGACGGGATGGATGCTGCACATCGCGTCCACGAGGAAAGGACAGGCAGGCCGCTCCCTCCAGTAGGTCTCGGCGATGTGCTCCACCTCGGCCTCGAGATCGCCCCCGGCAGCCTCCTGAAAGGCACGACGCATCGGCTCCGTGCGAGACAGCCAGGTCGCGAGACGCTCGTCCAGGGCACGGCGCTGCTCCGCGGGCCAGCTTCGAGTCCAGGCGATCGCCGCGTTCGCCTCCGCGACCGTGGCCACGACGAGCTGGTGGCAACAGGCGGCACACCCGGGCTTGCAGGACGGTGTCCGGCCCTCCGACTCGTGGGCCTCGAGGATTTCCCGGATGACCTCATCCGCCTCCAGGTACACCCGGTGGACAGGATCGGTCCCATCGAGTTCGAGAGTCACCCGCGCACCTCCTGTCCCAGCGCCTGTTCCAGCGCGGCCATCGTCCCCGGCACCACCTCATCGAGCCAGTCCATCGCCGCGACCAGGATCTCGCGACCCTCCACGAGGGCATCCAGGTCCAGGAACCGGGCGTAGCGCCCCCAGCTCTCGAAGGCGTCCTCCAGCTGCCGCAGGCCCTGCTCGACGTGACCGACCCGGGCATGCAGCTCCCCGGGAGCCTCACAGGCGCCCAGTTTCGACGTGACGGTCGCCAGCTTGCCGGCCAGTTCGCCCGTGAGGTCGCTGAATCGCCCTGCTTCGTCGAGATCGTAGGGGTCCCCTTCCAGGCGCTCGAGCGCGCGCTCGACCCGGCGCGGGAAGGTCCTCAAGATACGATCCATGTCCCGGAGGGCGCCCGCGAGGGCGCGCAAGCGAGCCCTGTCGGCCTCGGAGGCCGACCGGTGCGCCGCTGCAGCACGGTGCGCGGTGGCCGCCCGGGTGCGCCCGTGGCTGGAGCCCGCGTGGCCGCCGCGCGGACTCGACTCCCCTCGGGCCAGGGCGGCCTGGATCTCGTCGTGGGCAGCGTTCAACTCGGCCATGCGGCCCGGATCGCCCCCGGCCCGATCGGGGTGCAGACGCAGCGCCCGGGCCCGATAGGCTCGACGGACCTGGTCGGCCGTGGCATCGCGGGGAACCCCCAGGATCTGGTACGGATCTTTCACGTGGGGGGACCTCCGCCCCGGAAGGTGGACAAGCTGCAGCTCCGTACCCTCGTGGTACCATGGATGGATGCAGCGGGACAGGCGATCGCGGGGACCTCGGTCCTCGAGGAAAGTCCGAGCTCCGCAGGGCAGGACGCTGGGTAACGCCCAGTGGGGGTGACCCCGAGGACAGTGCCACAGAAACAGACCGCCCCGGCAAGCCGGGGTAAGGGTGCAAAGGTGGGGTAAGAGCCCACCAGCAGCCGGGTGACCGGCTGGCTAGGTAAACCCCGTCCGGAGCAAGACCAAGCAGGGGAAGTTGACGCGGCCCGCCGATTCCCCGGGTCAGGTTGCTAGAGGCGGCGGGAGACCGCCGTCCCAGAGAGATGATCGCCCCCCCGCGGGGGACAGAACTCGGCTTATCGTTCCACTGCAGCAGGGTGGGTCCGCGGACCCACCCTGCGTCTTTGGTCACAAAAGCCCTGCTCCATGTGGGGTACACTGATCGGGTGATGTATCACGTACCTGTTCTGCTGAAGGAGACACTCGAGGCGCTGGCCATCCGTCCGGATGGCCGATACCTCGACGGCACGCTGGGTGGCGGCGGGCACTCCGCCGCCATCCTGTCCGGGTTGGGACCCGAGGGACGGCTGTTCGGGGTCGATCGCGATGCCGATGCCCGGGATGCGGCCACGCGGCGGATCGGGAGCGATGCCCGGTTCCAGGCGATCGCCGGCAACTATGCGGACGTCCTCGAAACCTGGGCGCCCGCCAGCCTGGATGGCATCCTGCTGGACATCGGGGTATCCAGTCACCAGCTGGACACGGCCGATCGCGGCTTCTCCTTCCAGCAGGACGGTCCCCTGGACATGCGCATGGACCCCACGCAGGGACCATCCGCGGCCGACCTCCTGGCGACCCTCGGTGAACGGGAACTGGCGGAGATCCTCTGGACGCTCGGGGAAGAGCGCCGGGGAAGGGCCATCGCCCGGGCCATCGTCAGCGAGCGAGAGCGCAGCCCGCTCCTGAGAACGCGCCAGCTCGCCGAGCTGGTCGCCCGCCACGTGAAGGGCCGACCGGGGCACCATCCGGCGACACGCACGTTCCAGGCCCTGCGTATCGCCGTCAATGACGAGCTGGGGGCCCTCGAGCGGGGGCTGCGCGCCGCCATCCGCGCGCTGCGGCCCGGTGGGCGGCTCGCCGTGATCACCTTTCATTCCCTGGAGGATCGGATCGTCAAGCACGCGTTCAGGGCCGAGAGTTCGTCGTGCGTCTGCCCACCGCGGCTCCCCGTGTGCATGTGCCAGGCTTCACCGAGCCTGACCCTGCTTTCGCGCCAGGGGCAAGTGGCCACGGAGGAAGAAGCCCGCCTCAATCCCCGTGCCCGTTCGGCCCGCCTGCGGACTGCCAGTCGTCTGGTCTCGTGAAAGGACTCCGGATGCGTCAGCCTCGTCCCCTGCTCTTGCCCGCGCCTGCGAGGTCGTGGAGCGTGCTCAGCAGCCGCAAGCGTCGCCGGGACTTCCTGCCGTGGGTGCTGGCCGGCGTCCTGTTCGCCGGCAACGTCATCACCTATGCGCTGACGGTCCAGCAAGAGGCTGACAACAACCACACCCAGGAAGCCATCGTCCGCCAGGACCAGATCAACGTGCAATTGCGTGCAGAACTGTCGCGAAGCGAGGCTCTCGACCACGTCGAAGCCCTCGCTTCGCGTTCACTGGCACTGGTTCCCGCCGCCGGGACGCTCTTCCTGCCCGCACCACCTGCGCCCTCGGCAAGGCCTCAGGTTGCCCCGCTTCCCGAACGGGCCCGGGAGGCTTTTTGACGACGAGCCGCACCCGGACCTTTCGCCAGCGCAGCCGGACGGTGCAGGCATTCTTCGCGATCGCCGCACTCGGGCTGGCCGTCCGGCTGGTGGTCCTGCAGGTGATCTCCTCGGCCGACCTGTCCGAGAAGGCCAGGAAGCAGCACACCTCGGTCATCAAGCTGGCGAGCCGCCGGGGCGAGATCCTCGATCGCCAGGGCCAGGAGCTCGCCATCTCCCAGGATGCCTGGTCGGTCTACGCGCAGCCCTCCGAGTACGAGTGGCCGATCGAGACGATGGCCGCCACCCTCTCCCCGGAGCTGGGCATCGAGCCGACCCAGCTGACGCGACAGCTCCGGCAACGTCACTGGCACTGGCTCATCCGCCAGCGAGACGCCTCGACCAGCGAGCGCGTCCGCGCCATGAAGATTCCCGGTATCGGCGTCCACCGCGAAAGCAGGCGCGTGTATCCCCGGGGGACCCTGGCCGCGAACCTCATCGGCTTCGTCGGTCTGGACAACCAGGGCCTCGCAGGCATCGAGCACGATCTCGAGCATGTGCTCTCCCAGGGCAACGACACCCTGCTCGTCCAGACCAACGCCCATGGCCAGGAGATCCTGCGAGAGAACGGGGGCTCCCCGCTCGCCAGCCTTCGCTCCGAGCGCAAGCGCGTGGTGCTCACGATCGACGAGACGCTCCAGCATGTCGCCGAGCGGGAACTCGAGCACTCGATCCGGGAACTGGGTGCCCTCCGGGGTGCCGTCGTGATGATGGATCCGCACACCGGCGACGTGCTGGCCTATGCGCTGGCCCCGACCTTCGATCCGAACCGTTACCGGGACGCCGACTGGGCCCGCATCAAGAACTGGGTGGCCCAGGACGTCTACGAGCCAGGGTCGACGATGAAGATCTTCACGGTCGCGGCGGCCCTCGAAGCGGGCGCCATCGCTCCGAACACCACGTTCCCGTGCGGTCCGACCTTCCGGATCGGTCGCCACACCATCTCGGACCATGATGCCCCGGCGGGGATCCGTCACCTCACGCCTGCCCAGATCCTCGAGGTGTCCTCGAACGTGGGCGCTCTCCAGGTCGGCCTGCGGATGAGCGGGGCCCGGCACAGGCAGATCCTGTCGGAGCTGGGCTTCGGGCGGACGTCCGGCGGGGGCTTCGGGGGTGAGAGCCGCGGGCGTCTGCCTGCCCTGCCCTGGCCGACGGTGCGTCACACCTCCATCTCCTACGGATATGGGCTCTCGGCGACTGCCCTGCAGGTCCTGACGGCCGCCACGGCGATCGCCGACGATGGCCGGCTCCATCCTCCTCGCCTGGTGGATCGCCTCGAGGATCCACACGGGAAGGTGCTGGAACGCTTCCCGGTCGCCTCCCCGAGCCTCGTGTTCCGCCCCGAGACCGCCACCACCGTGCGAAAGATGCTCGCGACCGTCGTCGAGACCGGAACGGCTGTCGCCGCCAAGATTCCGGGTTACCATGTGGCAGGCAAGACGGGCACGGCTAACAAGGCCAACCCGGGTGGCGCGGGCTACTCGGGAGACGTCATCGCAAGTTTCCTCGGCTTCGTGCCGGCGGAGCGACCGGAACTCCTGGTCCTGTGCGTGCTCGACAGCCCCCGGAAGGCGCACTACGCCTCGATGACGGCCGTTCCGCTCTTCCAGGCCGTGACGCGCGAGGCCCTCCGGACCCTAGGCATCCCCCCCGACGACCTACGGGAGGCACCCCCGTCGTGACGTTCATCGACCTCTTCCAGGACCTGCCGGCCCGCGACCTTCCCGCCGGCTCCGCCACCGGCGTGACGGCCGATACCCGCCAGGTCGCGACGGGCTGCGTGTTCGTCGCCCATCGAGGCCTCACGACCGACTCGCACGATCTGCTCGACCAGGCCGTCGAGGCCGGTGCGGGCGTGCTCGTCGTCGATGCGTCGTGGCTCGAACGCTCGGGGCGAACCTTCCCCGTGCCCGTGGTCCCCGTGCAGGACACCCGTGACGCGCTGGCCCTGCTCGCGGCCCGCCACCACGGAAATCCCTCCCAGCACCTCGCGCTCATCGGCGTGACGGGGACCAACGGAAAGACGACCACGACCCACCTCATCGAGGCCATCCTGGAAGAAGCCGGCCGCACCTGCGGGCTGATCGGCACGCTGGGCGTCCGCCACGCGGGAAATGCCATGCCGACGCGCCACACGACTCCGACGGCCACCGAGCTTCAGGCCATTCTCGCTCGGATGGCGGGCCAGCACGTCGAGACGGTCGTGATGGAAGTCTCGTCTCATGCGCTCGACCAGGCCCGCGTGGCCCACACCCGTTTCCGCGTGGGCGTCTTCACGAACCTGACCCAGGACCACCTCGACTATCACGGGACCATGCAGGCCTACGAGGATGCCAAGGCCCTGCTGTTCGAGCGACTGGGTCCGGGGGCGAGCGCCGTGGTCAACCTGGACGACCCGGCCGGCGAACGCGTGGCGGCTCGCACGCGCGCCAGGGTGACCACGACGTCGATCGACCATCCGGAGGCCCATCTCCGCGCACTCGACCTCGTGCTGCATCCCGGGGGTTCCAGCTGGATCCTGGCCGAGGGTCAAACGCGGATTCCCGTGACGATGCAACTTCGGGGTCGGTTCAACGTCCAGAATGCGCTGTCGGCCATCGGTGCGGTGAGGGCGCTCGGGATCGACCTGGAAACCTGTGCGAGGGCCCTTGCCCGCTTTCGCGGCGTCCCCGGGCGTCTCGAGGTCGTCTCCACCCCTCAGACGCCTTTCTCGGTCTACGTCGACTATGCCCACACGCCCGATGGCCTGGAGAACATCCTCCGGACGGTCCGGGCCTTCACGCCGGGACAGATTCACCTCGTCTTCGGTTGCGGGGGGGATCGCGATGCCGCCAAGCGCCCCCTGATGGGTCAGATCGCCGATGGACTCGCCGACACGGTGGTCGTCACCAACGACAATCCCCGGCACGAGTCCCCCGAGGCGATCGCTCGCCAGGTGAGCGCGGGCTTCTCGCGCGAGCATGCCGTGATGCTCGACCGAACGGAGGCCATCCGCCTGGCCATGGGGCGTGCACGTCCGCTGGACGCGGTGGTGATCGCGGGCAAGGGTCACGAGACGACCCAGACGATCGGAGATCAGGTCCTGCGCCATGACGACCGAGAGGTGGTCCGCCGGATGCTCGATGAGAAAGGTTGGCTGGGATGACCTGGACCCTCGAGGCCGTTCTCGAGGCGACGGGTGGTGACCCCCTGCAGCCTGGAAGCGGAGCCGCTTTCACCGGAATCTCCACGGATACCCGCTCGATCAGGGCTGGAGAGCTTTACGTCCCGCTCGTGGGAGCGACCTTCGATGGCCACGCCTTTGTCGAGGACGCCATCGCGCGGGGAGCCAGGGGGGTTCTGGCGGCCCGTCTGCTTTCCGGCATCCCGACGGACGTGGCCGTGGTTCGCGTGCAGGACACGCTCGCGGCATATGGCGACCTCGCCAGGGCCCACCGGGCACGCTTCGACATCCCCGTGGTCGCCATCACCGGCTCTTCGGGCAAGACCTCGACCAAGGAATGGGTCGCGGACCTGCTCGGCCTCACGCGTCGCTTGCACCGCACCACCGGCAACCTCAACAACGAGATCGGCCTGCCCCGCACCCTGCTGGGTCTCGACGGCTCCCACGAGGCGGTGGTGGTCGAGATGGGCATGCGTGGGATGGGACAGATCGCCTACCTGACCAGCATCGCCCGGCCGACGATCGGGGTCGTCACCCACATCGGGACGGCTCACATCGAGCTCCTGGGCTCGCGCGAGGCGATCGCCCGCGCCAAGGGAGAACTCTTCCGGGTGGGCGGCCCCACCATGGCTGCCGTGGTGAATGCGGACGATCCTCGTAGCATCGCCCTCGGTGACGAACATCCGGGCCCGGTGACCACCTTCAGCCTGCACGACCCGGCCGCGACCGTCCATGCCGAGGGCAGCGGACAGACGTTCGTCGCGCGGTGGCAGGCCGGCCCGCGGACGCCGGCGGGTTCGCTGACGGTCGAACTCCCGCAGGCCGGAGACCATCACCGTGCCAATGCCCTCGCCGCCATCGCGACGGCCTGGCATCTGGGCTGGCTGCCGTCGGGAACGTGGCGCCCTGCGGCCTCCGAACTGCCTGGCCGCGCCCGCATCCTGCGGGTGGGCGACATCGAGATCTGGGACGAGACCTACAACGCCAACCCCGAATCGATGCGGGCCACCCTCCGGGCGATCGCCTCCAGCGCGGACGGGGCGCGCTGTCTGGCCGTGCTGGGAGACATGGGTGAACTGGGTAGCCACGCCGTCGAGGGGCATCGCAAGGTTGGCGAGGCCGCCCGGGACGCAGGGATCGCCGAACTCGTGACCATCGGAACCCGCGGCTCCGACTATGCCTGCGGCTTCGGCCGGAAGACCCATCCGAGCGCATCGATCGACGAGGCGCTGGACCTCCTCCTTCCGCTCGTCCGACCGGGCGACCGGATCCTCGTGAAGGCCTCTCGCGCGATGCGTCTCGAGCAACTCGTCGAGGCCCTCGAGCAGCGCCTCGCCCCGGCCCCGGAGACCTCCCCATGAATCTCGTGACCGCGTCCTGTCCCCTGCTGACGACGATGGCCCTCGCCATCGCCCTCGGAGGCCCCTACATCGACTGGCTCCAGCGGGCGCGCATGGGACAGAGCATCCGCGAGGAAGGGCCCGAAAGCCACCGAGCGAAGGCCGGCACGCCGACGATGGGGGGCTGGATCTTCGTGCTCCCGGCGATGGGAGTCCTGCTCGCCGCTGGCTGGCAGAACCCCGACACGTGGGCACTGGCCGCCGTGGTGATGGCCCACGCGGCGATCGGCGGTTACGACGACTGGCTCATCATCCGCAAGCAGCGCAACCTCGGCCTGACGGCCCGACAGAAGCTGATCCTCCAGATCGTGGCCGCGGCGGCCTACTCCGGATACCTCCTGTGGCGGCATCCCGACCCCGCTCTGGTCCTCCCGTTCACGCACCTGGCGCTCCCCCTGGGATGGCTCTTCCCGGTCTGGGGCACCTTCGTGATGACCGGAACCAGCAACGCGGTGAACCTGACGGATGGCCTCGACGGTCTGGCTGCCTCGACGGCCGCCATCGCGTTTGCGGGCCTCGCCGTGGCCGGCGTGACGACCCTGGGATGGTCTCCTGCGGATCCGGGGGTGATCGCTGCCCTTGCCCTGGCCGGCGGATGCCTGGGATTCTTGTGGTTCAACGGGCATCCGGCCCGAGTGTTCATGGGCGATACGGGCTCGCTGGCACTCGGATCCGCGCTTGCCGCGATCGCCCTGTCCGGGCACGCGGAGCTGTGGTTGCTCGTGATCGGGGGAGTCTTCGTCGCGGAGACACTCTCGGTGATCGCGCAGGTGACCTCGTTCAAGACGACCGGGAAACGGATCTTCAAGATGAGTCCCCTGCATCATCACTTCGAGCTGTCGGGCTGGGCCGAAACCCAGGTCGTGCAGCGCTTCGGGCTCGTGGCAATCGCGCTGGCCATCGCCGCGATCGCCTGGTTCTAGCAGGTCTGGAAGGGTCGTCATGGAGTTCAGGGACAGGCACGTCACCATCCTGGGACTGGCGCGCACCGGCGCAGCCGTTGCCCGGGTCTTGCACGGTCGAGGGGCTCACGTCCTGGTGAGCGATTCCCGGCCCGCGTCCGAGTTGCAGGAGGCGATCGCCGCGCTGCCCGCAGGCGTGCAGGTCGAGACGGGTGGACACAGCAGCCGCTGTCTCGACGCCGACCTCATCATCCTGAGCCCGGGTGTACCGCGTGACCTGGCGGTCCTCCAGGCCGCGATCGCCGACGGGGTCGAGATCCTGGGGGAGATCGAGCTGGCCCATCGACTCGCGCAGCCGCCCATCGTGGCCATCACGGGCACCAACGGCAAGACCACGACGACGACCCTCGTCGCGCGCATCCTCGAGACGGCCGGGCGCCGGATCGGTCTGGGTGGCAACATCGGCAGGCCGCTGATCGACTTCGTGGACGCTGCGGACCTCGACCTGCTGGTGGCCGAGATCTCGAGCTTCCAGCTGGAGTCCACCGTCGACTTCCGACCCCACGTCGGCGCATGGCTGAACTTCTCCGACGACCACCTGAACCGGCACGGGAGCCGGGAAGCCTACTGGGAAGCCAAGAAGCGGCTGTTCGTGAATCAGGGACCTGACGACTGGGCGATCCTGAATGCCGACGATGCCGCTGTCCAGCCTCTGTCGGGGGCACTTCCGGCCCGCCACCTCGCTTTCGCGATCCGGACCGAGCTGCGGGACGGCGTCCTGGCCCGGGATGGCCACATCGTGCACCGGATCCAGGGGGAAGACCATCCCGTCATGCCCCTGTCCGAGATCCGCCTCCGCGGGACGCACAACCTCGAGAACTGCCTGGCCGCGACGGCAGTCGCCCTGGCCCTCGGGGTCGAGACGTCGGCCATCCGCCAGGCGATCGCCGCCTTCGACGGGGTCGAACACCGCATCGAGCCCGTCCGGCAGCTCGACGGGGTCCAGTGGTACAACGACTCCAAGGGGACGAACTACGACTCCACCATCAAGGCCATCCGCAGCTTCGAGGAGCCGCTGGTGCTGATCGCGGGCGGCCGGGACAAGGGCGGCGCCATCGCCCCGCTGGTCAGCACGATCGCCGAACGCGTCCAGCACGTCGTCCTGGTGGGCGAATCCGCCCCGACCTTCGAACGCTTCCTGCGGGCGGGCGGTTACGAGGCCATCTCGACGGCCTCGGACCTGCCGGAGGCGATCGCCCTCGCCCGGGGCAAGGCTCCCGTGGGCGGCGTGGTGCTGTATTCGCCGGCCGCGACCTCGTTCGACATGTTCCGGGACTACGAACACCGTGGACAGGTCTTCAAGGCGCTGGTCCATGACTTGCAGGCAGGGGAACCTTGAGTCGTTCCTTCCGGAAGGGCACGGACCTTCCGCTGCTCGCCGTCACGCTGCTCCTGGTGGTCTGCGGCCTGGCGATGATCCTGTCGGCCAGCGCGGCAGTGGCCGAGCTGAGCAAAGGTGATGGCCTCACGTTCGTCAAGAAGCAGGCCTTGTTCGCCGGTCTCGGGATCGCGGTCATGGCCTTCACCTCCGTCTTCCCGCTGGAACACTGGCGCGCGTGGTCGAGACCCACGATGATGCTCTCGGGTCTGATGCTGCTGGCCCTGCACGTGCCGGGTGTCGGCGTGACGATCTATGGCTCGACCCGCTGGCTGAAACTCGGACCGGTGGTCTGGCAGCCCTCGGAAGTGGCCAAGCTCGCCCTGATCCTTTTCGTGGCCGACGTGCTGGCCCGTTACCCCCGGGATCGCTGGACCTTCCGGGATTACCGGGACGTCCTGCTCCCGGTGGCCTGCGCCCTCCTGCTCATCCTGGTGCAGCCCGACCTGGGCACCACGCTGGCCGCGACGCTCTCCGTCTTCCTGATGTTCTGGTGCAACGGCACGTCGGTGGCCCGCATGGGATCCTTCGCCGCATGCGGAGCAGCGGGCGTCTTGATGCTGCCCGTCGTGATGCCTTACCAGCGTGACCGCTGGACGGCCCTGCTCGACCCGTGGTCGGACCCGAAGGGTATCGGCTTCCAGATCATCCAGTCCCTGCTGGCCATCGGCTCGGGCGGTATCTTCGGCCTGGGCTATGGACAGGGCAAGCAGAAGCTGTTTTACCTGCCGATCCAGTATGCCGACTTCATCTTCGCCGTGATCGCGGAGGAACTCGGTCTGATGGGCTCGCTCGGCCTGGTGCTGCTCTTCGCGATCTTCGGATACCGCGGCCTGGTGATCGCCCGCAACTCGATGAATCCGTTTCACCAGTTGCTGGCCATCGGCATCACGACGCTCATCGTCGGTCAGGCGTTCACCAACATCGGCGTGGTGACGGCATGCCTGCCGACGACGGGAATCCCCCTGCCTTTCGTGTCCCACGGCGGCACGAGCCTGCTCATCACGATGTTCAGCGTGGGGGTGCTCCTGAACATCAGCAGGCGCAACAACCTGGCGCTGCGCCTGGCAGGCTCTCCGGAGCAGGGGGCCTGATGCGAGTCCTGTTCGCCGGCGGGGGGACCGGAGGCCACCTGTACCCCGCCCTGGCCGTCGCCGAGGCTCTCGAGCACCTCACATCGGACGTGGCGATCGCCTTCATCGGGACACCGGACCGCCTGGAATCCCGGCTGGTGCCGCAACACGGGTATCCGTTCACGGGCATCGAGGTGGTGGGGTTTCCGCGTCGCCCCGGCCTGGCCTGGTTCGGCTTCCTGCGCAAGCTGCTCGCGGGAACCCGCAAGGCCCTTTCGACTCTCCGGGAGTGGAAACCGGACCTCGTGGTCGGGACGGGAGGGTACATCTGTGCCCCGGCCGTGCTGGCGGCACGGCTGGTGGGCGTACCGGTGGCCCTCCTGGAGCAGAACGTGGTCCCGGGACTGGCGAACCGCGCCCTCGCCCACCTGGCGAGACGCGTCTTCACGAGCTTCGAACCCACGGCCCGGGTGCTTCCGCCTGGCAAGGCGATGTGCCTGGGGAACCCCATCCGGACGGGCTGGCGCGAGCTCGACCGAGCCGCGGCCAGGGAACGCCTGGGATGGAGCCCTGGCGACCGCTGGCTCGTGGTCGTGGGCGGTAGCCTGGGAGCCAGAGTCCTGAATGAGCGGATCGAGGACCTGCTCGACCGGGTCCTTTCACGCGACGACTGGCATGTCCTGCACGTCACGGGAGCCCGGGACCATGCGGAGGTCGTGGAACGGACGGGACACCGCTCGGCGTCCGGGCGCTACGTGCCCCTGGCTTACCACGACGATCTGCCCACGGTGCTCGTCGCCGCCGATCTCGTGGTCTCGCGCGCCGGTGCGACCACCGTCTCGGAACTGACGGCGATCGGCCGCCCGGCCGTGCTGGTTCCGTTCGAGTTCGGAGGCAAGGACCAGCCGGCGAACGCCGAGACCCTGCAGCGCGCAGGGGCGGCCCTCGTGGTGCGCGAGGCCCATATCGAGGACCTGGCTTCCACGGTCCACGGACTGGCCGGCGACCCGGAAGCCCTCGCGCGAATGGCCGAGGCCAGCCGTGCGCTGGGAAGGCCAGATGCCGCCCGGGACGTGGCCCGTGCACTTCTCGAACTCGCCGGTGACCGGAGTCTCAACGGCCCGATCGAGGGTGGTGTAAGCTAGAGGTCCGGCCCTGCTTGCCCGAGGGCCTAGAACCTGACGAGGACACGACTTGAACGGATCCCGGAGCCATCATTTCATCGGTATCGGCGGTGTCGGCATGAGCGCGATCGCCCAGATCCTGCACGAACGGGGGCAGGCCGTGAGCGGCTCGGACTCCCAGGAATCCGCCACCGTGAACCGACTGCGGGCCCTTGGCATCCCCGTTTTCGTCGGACACGAGGCCGCGCACGTCGCCGGGGCGGCCTCCCTGGTCGTCTCGACGGCCGTGCGCCCGGACAACCCGGAGTGGCTGGCGGCCCGGGATCGGGGAATCCCCGTCCGTCATCGCGCCGACTGCCTGGCTGACCTGATGCAGGCCCAGGAATCCATCGCCGTATGCGGCACCCATGGCAAGACGACCACCACCGGCCTCGTGGCTTCGATCCTGCTCGGGGCCGAGGCCGACCCGACGGTGCTCGTCGGAGGCCATCTGCCCGCGCTCGGCGGCACGGCGCGTCAGGGCCAGGGACGCTGGCTGGTCGCGGAAGCCGACGAGTCGGACAAATCGCTCGCGAAACTCACGGCGGACCTGGCGATCCTCCTCAACGTCGAGGGCGACCACCTCGAGCACTATCGAGACGAGGCCGAGATCCACGAGGTCTTCGCGACCTTCCTGGACGGCCTGAAACCCGGCGGTCGCATCGTGGCCTGTCTCGACGGTCCTGGCATCCGGTCCCTGACCGCTGCACGCCGGGAACGCACCGTCTGGGTGGGAACGGGCGAAGAGGCGGATCACCGGATCACGGACCTGGTGCTCGAACCCACCTCGAGCCTGTTCCGGCTGGATGGATACCGCTACCAGCTGGCCGTCGGCGGTCGCCACAACATCTTGAATGCGGCCTGTGCCATCGTGGCGTGCGAACTGGCCGGTATCCCTCGGGCACGCATCCAGGCGGGGCTTTCGGCCTTCACGGGGGTGGGACGGCGATTCGACGTCCGGGGGACCGAACGGGACGTGACGGTGGTCGACGACTACGCCCATCACCCGACCGAGATTCGCGCGACCCTCGAGACGGCGCGGTTGCGCGGCCGCCCGCTGTGGGTGGTGTTCCAGCCACACCGCTACACGCGGCTCGAGGCGCTGTTCGAGGGCTTCGCGGGGGCCTTCGAGGATATCGTCGGCCTCGGCGTCATGCGCGTCTATGGAGCAGGCGAGCCTCCCGGACGACGGGAGGGTTCCGACCTCTCACGGGCCATCCGGGCTCGCGACGGCGGGTTCGAGGTCCATGACTGGCCCGACGGGCAGGACGTGCTGGCCGGATTGGTGCCTCGCCTGCGGGCCGGCGACCTCGTGCTGCTGCTCGGCGCCGGGAACATCACGCACCTGGCCGCTCCCCTGCTCGAGGCGCTCCGCGCGCCCGTCGGAGAACCCCGTTGAACGTGCTTCCCTCGATCCGTGAAAACGTGCCATTGACCCCGTTGACGACCTGGCGGATGGGCGGCCCGGCGCGCTTCCTCGTGGAACCCACCACGATCGACGAGGTCGTCGAGGCTCACGACTGGGCCGGGAGAATGGGCCTGCCGGTCTTCGTGATGGGCAAGGGGTCCAACCTGCTGGTGGCCGATGACGGGTACGAGGGCCTCATCATCCGGATGGGCGATCGCCTCGGTCGCGCAGAAGTCCGGGGAGACGTCCTGTGGGCTGAGGCCGGCTGCCCCACGCACCGGTTCGTCAAGACCGGGCAGGAGCGGGACCTCGGCGGCCTGGAATACCTCACGACGATCCCCGGGTCGGTCGGCGGAACGGTCTTCATGAATGCCGGTGCCCACGGTCACTCGGTCATGGATCACCTCGTCAGTGCGACCTTGTTGCTGCCGGATGGTTCGGTCACGGAGGTGCCCGCCGAGATGCTCGGGTACCGCTACCGGCACAGCAACGTGCGCGAGCGAGGCGCCACCGTGCTGGCCGGCACCTTCCGGGTCCACGAGAAATCGCGTCAGGACAGCCAGCGCGAGGTCCAGGAGCTGGCCCGCTGGCGGCGGGAGCGACAACCGCAGGCGCTGTCCGCAGGCTCGGTCTTCACGAATCCCCCCGAGGCACCGGCCGGAAAGCTCATCGAGCAGGCGGGGTGCAAGGGCCTGACGGTGGGCGGTGCCCAGGTTTCGCCCGTCCATGCCAACTTCTTCGTGAACCTCGGTGGCGGCACCTCACGGGACATGTCGGAACTCGCCGACCGCGTCCAGGAACGGGTTCACGAGGTCCACGGCATCTGGCTGCATGCAGAGGTCCAGACACTCGGCTGTGCGCTCGGACAGACCCGTTCACGGACCTGACGATGGCCGGAACCGCCCCGCTCCCCGAGCGCTCGCCCTTGCAGCTCGCCGAGGCCTTCTTCATCGGGGGCTTGCTCGTCGCGATCTGGATGATGCCCCAGTGGACCTGGGAAGGCGAGATCCGCATCACGGGCCTGCGACGGGTGACGCAGGCGGCGATCGCCGCGCGCCTGCTACCACACCGGGGCAAACCCCTGCACGCACTCGACGTCGCCCGCATGCGCGCCGATCTCCAGGAACTCGACGCCGTCGAGGAGGCCGAGATCCGTCGGTGGCTCTTCCCGGCCCGGATCGAGGTGAAGATCACCGAACGCGACCCGCGCTCACGCGCCACGGGTGCCCTCTCCGGATGGTATCTCGATACCGAGGGAAGGGTCTTCCGGATGGATCCTGCCTGGATCACGGCTCCATTGCCGATGTCCGTCAGGCTGGCCACGGCATCATGGCAGGCCCGGGAACGCCAGGCCTACCGTGAAATCCTGGAACGCTGGCCCGCCGAGCGCGCGGGTGAACTGGACGCTCTCGCCACCGACAGCTGGAAGATCCATCTCGACGGCGTCACGGTGCACCTCGGGCTCCCCACGGACATCCCCGCGAAATGGGTGGCCTACCGCACGGTGTGGGACCTGGCACGGCAGGGCGGAAAACGGCTAGAATATATCGACGTGCAGTTGCCCGACGCGCCGAGCGTCCGACCTGCACGAGCCACCCCGCGCCCCAGTCCAGCCCCCCGGGAACGATGAATCGCAACTGGCAGCTCCCCGTCGCACTGGTCTCGATGCTGATCGGGTACCTCATCACCACCCAGTTCAGGAACCAGCTGTCCTACCAGAAAACGCTGCCGAGCCGGCGTATCGAGGATCTGGTCCAGCTGCTCAAGGCGGCCGAAGAGGCCAAGGCCAGCCTGGAACGCGAGGTGAAGGATCTCCGGGCCAAGGCGGCCGTGCCGGCACGGGACGCCGGCATCATGGTTGGCCTGACCCCCGTGCTGGGTCCGGGCCTGGAGATCCTGATCCAGGACTCCAGCAAGCCCCTCACGAAGGGTGAAGACCCCAACAGTGCCATCGTGCACAACGATGACCTGTTGCGTCTGGTCAACGAACTGCGGGCAGGCGGAGCCGAGGTCGTTTCAGTCAATGACCAGCGCCTCGTGGATACGAGCGAGATCACCTGTGCGGGCTCGACCATCCTGATCAACCAGTCGCGCATCTCTCCCCCGTTCGTGATCCGGGCGATCGGCAATCCGGACCTGATGTCCGGTGCGCTCAAGCTCCGCGGGGGCATCCTCGAATACCTCGAATTCTACGGGATCAAGGTCGCCTTGACCCGTAAACCCCTGCTCACGATCCCGGCGTATGCGGGAAGCGCGACCTACCAGTATGCGCGCCCCGTCGCCACAGCCACGGAGAGCGTCTGACCAGATGGGCGTCATCGTCACCCTCTTGGGCCTCGCGATCGGGATGGTCGTCGGAAGCCTCGCTCCCCTCAGCATCCCTCAGGTCTACTCGAAATACTTCGCCGTTGCTTTGCTGGCAGCCCTCGACACCGGCTTCGGCGGCATGCGTTCCGGACTCGAGGAAAAGTTCGGCCTGGCAGCGTTCGTGAGCGGGTTCACGGCCAACACGTTGATGGCCGCAGGCTTGACATATCTGGGCGATCAGCTTGGAATTGATCTGTACCTTGCGGCCATCGTCGTCTTCGGGGTGCGAATCTTCGAGAACCTCGCAAGGATCAGGCGACTGATACTGGGCCGATTCTGGAAATTTTAGGAAGGCGATAGGAACCACGCAGTGTTCGAAATCACCGAGACCGCTGGTCTGAGTGCTGATATCAAGGTCGTGGGCGTCGGCGGAGGCGGCTCCAACGCCGTCAACCGGATGATCGCGGCAGGTGTCCTCGGTGTCGAGTTCTGGACCATGAACACCGACAGCCAGGCTCTGGCACTCGCCCATTCGGAGCGGCGTCTGCAGATCGGCTCCAAGCTGACGCGGGGCCTGGGCGCGGGCGCCAATCCCACCATCGGTCAGAAGGCGGCCGAGGAAAGCCGCGACGAGATCATGGCCGCCCTCAACGGCGCCGACATGGTGTTCGTGACGGCCGGCATGGGTGGTGGAACCGGTACAGGGGCAGCCCCCATCGTGGCCCAGTGCGCCCGCCAGATGGGGGCGCTGACGGTCGGTGTGGTGACGCGGCCATTCAGCTTCGAGGGCAAGCGTCGCAAGACCCAGGCCGATGAAGGCATCAAGGCGCTCAAGGAAAATGTCGACGCCCTGATCATCATCCCCAACGACAAGATTCTCCAGGTGGTCGACAAGAAGGCCTCCATGCAAGATGCGCTCGTGGTTGCCGATGGAGTGCTGCGGCAGGGCGTCCAGGGCATCTCGAGCATCATCACGGTTCCTGGCCTCATCAACGTGGACTTCGCCGACATCAAGTCGATCATGGAGAAGTCCGGTTCGGCGATGATGGGCGTCGGTTCGGCCACCGGCGAAGGGCGTGCCGTCGAGGCGGCCAACATCGCCATCAGCAGCCCTCTGCTTGAGACCTCGGTCCAGGGCGCGCAGGGTGTGATCGTGTACGTCAGCGGTGGCAACGACCTCACGCTGAGCGAGGTGACGGAAGCGTCCGAACTCATCCAGAAGTACGTACACCCGGACGCCAACATCATTTCGGGCGCCGTCATCGACGAACGCCTGCAGGGCGAGTTCCGCATCACCGTCATCGCGACGGGCTTCGACAATGCCCCCGCACCTGCACCAGCCGCGCCGGCACCGCAGGCGACGCCCACAATCCTGCCTGGGCCAGGCAGCCCCCTGCGTCCGCCATCGTCCTTCCCAAAGCCGATCAACCAGCCGGGCAGCAGCAATGGCCAGCCCACCGAGGGCGGGCTGGACATTCCCGAGTTCCTGCGGGGGGGACGTCGCGGCTGAGGGCACCCGCACCATCCCCGGTTCGTGCCGAGCCTGCGACGAACAAGCTGCGGACGTGTATCCCGTGAAAAGAGCCGGACTCTCCCGAGGAGTCCGGCTTTTGGCATGGTTCCGTGAATGGCGTATCATGGGGTTCGACCATTCACCTCGAGGGACGCCGTGGAATACAAAGATTCCGTCAACCTGCCCCAGACCGACTTTCCGATGCGCGCTGGCAGCGCGACGCGTGAGCCCGAGATCCAGGCCCACTGGCGCGATCTGGGACTTTACGCCCGCATGCTCGAGCGTCGTCAGGATGCGCCGCTGTTCATCCTGCATGACGGCCCGCCGTATTCGAGTTCCGGCGCGATCCACATCGGCCACGCGCTCAACAAGACCTTGAAAGATCTGGTCGTCAAGTACCGGATGCTTTCCGGGCATCGTGCCCCGTTCGTCCCTGGTTACGACACCCACGGTCTTCCCACCGAGGTCGCGGCCCTCAAGGAACTCAAGGCGCGCCATCAGGACATGTCCCCGCTCGAGGTCCGGCGCGTCAGCCGCGAGTTCGCCGTGCGGTCCATCGAGATGCAAAAGCAGCATTTCATGCGTCTCGGCGGTGTCGGAGACTGGGACCGTCCGTATGTGACCCTGGATCCGGCCTTCGAGGCCCAGCAGATCCGGATCTTCGGCGAAATGGCTGCCCGGGGGCACATTTACAAGGGCAAAAAGCCCGTCTACTGGTGCCCCCTGGACCAGACGGCCCTGGCCGAGGCCGAGATCGAGTACGCCGAGGCCAAGGATCCTGCCATCACGGTCCGCTTCCCGCTCGTGGCATCGACGGTGCCGGCCGTGCAGGAAGCCCTTTCGGCAGGGAACCACGCCGTCTCGCTGGTCATCTGGACCACGACCCCCTGGACTCTTCCTGCCAACCTGGCGATCGCCGTCGGGGCCGACATCGACTACACCCTTGTCGAGGTCGCGGGCCATGGCCTGCTGCTGGTGGCCCTGGATCGCCTCCCGGCCCTCGCGCAGGATCTCGGGACGAAGCTCGACCCGACCGGGGCCCCCTTCAAGGGCAGCGACCTCGTCGGCAGCACCTACCGCCACGTCTGGGCCGACCGGACGTCGCCGGTCATCGTGGCCGAGCATGTGACGACCGACGCGGGTTCGGGCCTCGTTCACACGGCACCCGGGCACGGCATGGAGGACTACCTCGCCGGCCTCGCGGCGGGTCTGGACATCCTGGCCCCCCTCGACGATCGCGGCCGCTTCACCGATGAGGTGGCCGACTGGCTGGAAGGCAAGGCCTACCGGGACGCCAACCCGGTCATCATCGAACGCCTCCGTGCGGACGGAGTCCTCGTCCACGAGGCCCAGATCCTGCACTCGGTCGCCCACTGCTGGCGCGACAAGCAGCCCGTGATCTTGCGGGCGACGGAACAGTGGTTCGCCTCCATCGACGGCTTCCGTGAGCAGGCCCTGGAGGCGATCCGGAACGTCCGGTGGCTTCCCGCCTCGGGGGAAACGCGGATCTCCAACATGGTGGCCGGCCGGACGGACTGGTGCATCAGCCGACAGCGGACCTGGGGGGTACCGATCCCGGTCTTCTATTGCGAGCATGACCAGGAACCCCTGCTGACGGCGGCCTCGATCGATGCCGTCGCCTCCCTGTTCGAGCGCGAAGGGGCCGATGCGTGGTGGCGCCTGGAGGCTCACGAGATCCTGCCCGAGGGGACGCGCTGCGCGCACTGTGGCGGCACGCACTTCCGCAAGGAAGCGGACATCATGGATGTCTGGTTCGATAGCGGCTCCACATGGTCCACCGTATGCGAACAGCGCCCTGAGCTGCGGTTTCCTGCCGACCTCTATCTCGAAGGCTCGGACCAGTACCGGGGCTGGTACCAGTCATCGCTGCTGACGGCCGTGGCCACCCGCGGGGTGGCTCCGTACCGGACGGTCCTCACTCACGGGTTCGTGCTCGACGGACAGGGCCGCAAGATGTCCAAGTCGATGGGTAACGTGATCGAACCGCTCAAGGTCATCGACCAGTACGGTGCCGACGTGTTGCGCCTCTACGTGGCCAGCGTGGATTACACCTCGGATGTGCGTATCTCGGAGGTCATCCTCAAGCAACTCGCCGAGGTCTACCGCAAGGTGCGCAACACGGCCCGCTTCCTGCTGGGCAACCTGCACGACTTCGATCCGGCGCTCCACACCGTCGACCCGTCCGGCATGGACGAGATCGATCGCCTGGCCCTGAACCGTCTCGGTGAGATCGTCGCCGAGGTGACGGACTCGTTCGAGACCTACACCTTCTCGCGCTTCTACCAGATCATCCAGAACTACTGCACGGTGGACCTCTCCAGCTTCTACCTGGATATCGTCAAGGATCGGCTGTATGCAGAAGGGGTGGATTCTCCCCGGAGACGTGCCACCCAGACCGTGCTCCACCGGATCCTCGATACGCTGGTGGTCCTCATCAGTCCGGTCCTCTCGCATCTGGCCGAGGACATCCACCTGCACCTGCCTCCCGCCATCCGCGGGTCAGCTCCCAGCGTCTTCCTGCGGGACTGGCCCTCGCTCGAGGCCTTCCCGCGTGATGCCGGACTCGCCGAACGCTGGGGCCGGATCCAGGAAATCCGGGACGAGGTCATGCGAGCCCTGGAGCAAGCACGGCAGTCGAAGGCGATCGGCCGCGGGGCTGAAGCCGATGTGGTCGTGGAGGTCACGGACGTGCATCGCCTCGGGTTGCTCCAGGACCTCGGCGACCTCCTGAAAGACGTGCTCTTGGTGGCCTCGGCACGGGTGGAACTCGTCTCGGGAGAACCGGTCACGGCCCGCGTCAGCCCGACGAAGGCCCCGAAGTGTGAACGGTGCTGGAACCACGATGCCCATGTCGGCACGCGTGACCGCCACCCGACCCTCTGTCCGCGCTGCACGGACGTGATGGAGCAACTGGCCCCTACCTGCTAGGCGACGAAGAAGTCGCCAGCCCAAGAGGAGGTTCGATGGAGATTCCTTCCCTGAGTCCGACGGGTACCCGGATCCGCCGATTCGAGCTCGCCGATCTGCCCAGAGTGGCCGAGATTCGAAACGCCTCGGTCGCCATCTCCCGGGACTTTTACTCGATGACGGTCGACCGGGTCCGTCCTCCGTCGGAGGCCGGCGCCCACCCCGTCACGAGCGAGATCCTGGTGGCCGAGGTCGATGGACGCGTGGAAGGCTACGTCCACCTCTACACGGACCCCGGCCTGCTCACCCACGGACGCATCAACATCGATGCGTTTCACGTCCGACCGGAATGTCAGCGCACGGGCCTCGGGAGTCAGCTGCTCCAGGCGGCCGTCGAGAAGGCGCGTGAATGGCACGGGCGCTACCTGAGCATCGCGATCCCGGACGGCATCGCCTCGAGCCGCGAGTTCCTGTTGAAGCATGGGTTCAACGTCGTCCGCACCTTCTTCAAGCTGCGTCATCCGGAACTGGCCCTGTTGCCCGCCCCGGAGTTGCCCGAGGGGTACCGCTTCCGGGCCTTCCGGCAAGGGATCGACGAGGCCGAGTTCCTGCGCCTGCTGAACACCTCGTTCGCGGAACACTGGGACTTCGCACCCGTCACGGCGGAGGAACTCGAGCGCTGGAAGCAGCGGCCGGACTTCAATCCGAAAGGCTGCTTCTTCATCCAGGGACCCGATGGCTCGGATGTGGCCGTGGCGACGGTGCTGATCGACCGCCCGTCGGAGGCTCCGGATGCGGGCGCCACTCCGGCTCGCCTGTTCGAGTTCGGAGTCCTTCCTGCCCACCGGAGTCGCGGACTGGGCCGGGCCATTCTCCAGAAGGCGGCCGAATTTGCCCGCCACGAGGAGCTGGGGGAGCTCGAACTGGTCGTCGATGGCGAGGACGGCCCTGCGAGGGCCATGAGCGAGCGAGCAGGCTTCCTGGAGAAGCGCAGCATCCTGGTCCTGCATCGGCCACTCTGAGGTCATGTCGCTCGAACGCCTCGGCAAAAGCTGGCTCGTATCCCCCCGCTTGCAGGCGTGTCACGGCTTCTCCACGCGGCTGGGGGGGGTGAGCGCGCCCCCGATGGACAGCCTGAACCTGGGCCTGTCCACGGGTGACGATCGATCGCGAGTCCTCGAGAACCGGAGGCTCGCGGCGTCCGCCCTCGGTCTCGTCGCTCCCCCGGTGCTGGTGAACCAGGTCCACGGAGTTGACGTGGCCGAGGTGACGGAAGCGGGCCCTGCGCTCGAGCGCGCAGATGCCCTCTGGACGCGTACCCCGGGCGTTTCGGTGGGCATCCTGGTCGCGGATTGTATCCCCATCTTGCTGGAAGACAGGCGATCGGGAGCGGTGGCAGCCGTTCACGCAGGCTGGAGGGGAGCCGTGGCGGGCATCGCGGCGCGGACCGTCCAGACCCTCGTCCGTGAGATCGGGAGTGACCCTCGTGACCTGGTGGCCGTCCTGGGGCCAGGAATCGGCCCCTGCTGCTTCGAGGTGGGGCCCGAGGTGGTCGCGGCCCTGGCCGTGGTCCCGGGTGGAGCGGGTGGCCTCTGGCATGTCCCGCCCGGAAAGACGAAGGCCCACGTCGATGTGGCCGGGATCAGTGCCCGGTACCTGGTCAGCATGGGCGTCACCGAGATGGTCGTGACGGGGCCCTGTACCGCCTGCGAGCCCGAGCTGTTCTTTTCACACCGCCGGGACCGCGGACAGACCGGACGGATGATGGCAGCGATCGCCTGCCGGAAGTCCTGACCCGACAGGCGATCGCGCAGCCTCAGAAGCGGGCGACGGCCGCCGCAGCGTCGATACGACCGTGACCGAAGCGCGGATCGAAGCCGGGATCCCCCAGGTCGGTCGCCGACTTTTCGAGAGCCTCGCGAACCTGGGCCCGATTCCAGTCGGGATGCTGGCTGCGAATCAGGCCACAGACACCGGCGGCGAAGGGCGCCGCCATGGACGTGCCGGACAGGCGGCGGTAGCCGGGCGTGGTCGAACGCAGGTACGTCGGATACGTCGCCAGGATGTCGGCACCGGGCGCGGCAACCGAGACGGTCTTGCCGTAGTTCGAGAACGAGGCCGTGCGATCGCGGGCGTCCGTGGCCGCCACCTCGATGACACCCGGGTAGGTCGAGGGCAGATGGGGATGGGCAACCGGGTCATTCTCGCTGCCGTTGTTGCCGGCCGAGGCGCACACCACCACGTCGCGATCGAGAGCATACTGGAGCGCCTTCTCGAGGACCGGCGAGGTGGCATAGATGCCGAGGCTCATCGAGATGATCCGGGCCCCGTGATCCGTCGCCCACACGATCCCGTCCGAGATGGTGGCATTGCTCCCGCCACCGTTTTCATCGAGTACCTGGACCACCATGAGCCCGCACCCCGGAGCGACACCGGCACCGCCGGTGGCATTGAAGGCCGTGGCGAGCGCGATGCCCGCCGTGTGGGTGCCGTGTCCCTGGCCGTCGCGCACGCCGGCCTTCCCGGTCACCACGTTCCAGGTGCTCGTGACCTGGCCCGCCAGATCGGGATGTCCGGGGTCGATGCCGGTGTCCAGGATGGCGATGGTCACGTCCCGCTTGCCCGTCTGGACGTCCCAGGCCTCGGCGACGCGGGCGATGCGATGCGAGAACTGTTCCCCCAGCAAGGGATCATCGGCCTCGCGCTCGAGGACCAGGCGTCGCAACGGTTCCACCGTCAGCCCCGCACGCTCGAGTTCGACCCGGGCTCGTTCGACCGAGGTGCCGGCAGGGACCCGGACCACGCGCGCCCCGATGGCCGGTACGCTGCGCTCCACGACCCACCCGGGCTGCAGGCGATACGACCGCGCCCCCGTGACGACCAGCCGACTCTGGCTCGTGCCATCGGCGCGGAAATCGGCCACGTCACCGGAATAGACGGCCTGTCGAGGGGAAAAGGCCTGCAGCCCGCAACCGGTGGCCACGAGACTGAGCAACCCCGCCAGGAAACGCACGTTCATCTTGTCAAGTCCTCCGGATCGCGCCTGCATGACTCCACGACACTACCTCGAATTTACACTTTCATAACCTTATTTTCAACATTCCGGGTACGACCTGAGGTTGCCCCCTTGCCCTCCGGATGTCAAACGCTTATTGTGAAAAGGGTAAGCTAAGGTTAAGTCTCGGTTTAAACTCCCTGGAAAGGATGGCTCCGTGCGCGCTCACTCGATCTCCCGGTTCTCGGCGTGGACCCTGGGCCTCGGCTCCCT
>Ga0079301_1000259_pt1 | contig 25263 bp, 22 predicted proteins | sample Wag4_2014_7_11_3_FD_74797 | JGI IMG/M metagenome (GOLD analysis project Ga0079301, IMG submission 74797) | Fresh water mixed with fracking chemicals microbial communities from Ohio, USA - Utica-2 Time Series FC 2014_7_11 | ecosystem: Engineered > Industrial production > Chemical products > Input... | reverse complement strand
ATGAAAGACTTGGCAGGAAATCAAAAAGTCCGTGTGCTCTTAGCGCAAGCCCTTTTTGGAAACCCAGATATCTTGATTCTCGATGAACCTACCAACCTAAAGTTTACCCCAGGCAATTGCTATGGAGTAATTGGCGCAAATGGTGCAGGAAAGTCCACCTTTTTGAAAATTCTCTCCGGAGAAATGGACTCTACCTCTGGTGCGATCAACATCACCCCTGGGCAGCGCATGGCGGTATTGAAGCAAAATCACTTTGAATTTGATGAAGTAGATGTCTTAAAAACTGTCTTGATGGGTCACAAGAAATTGTATGCCATCATGAAAGAAAAGGACGATATCTACTTGAAAGAAGATTTTTCGGAAGAGGATGGCCTTAGAGCCTCCGAATTGGAAGCAGAATTTGCTGAAATGGATGGATGGAATGCTGAATCCGACGCGGCTTCCCTCCTTTCTGGTCTTGGCATCTCTGAAGACATCCATTACATGCTAATGAAAGACTTGGCAGGAAATCAAAAAGTCCGTGTGCTCTTAGCGCAAGCCCTTTTTGGAAACCCAGATATCTTGATTCTCGATGAACCTACCAACGACTTGGATGCAGAAACCATCGTTTGGTTGGAAGACTTTTTGATGGATTTCAAAAACTTGGTGATTGTCGTTTCCCACGACCGCCACTTCCTAGATACGGTTTCGACTCACGTGGTAGACATCGACTTTGGAAAAGTAAAGATCTACTCGGGTAATTATACTTTCTGGTACGAGTCCTCCCAACTTGCATTGAAGCAACGCTCCGATCAGAATAAAAAGGCGGATGAAAAACGAAAAGACCTTCAGGATTTTATTGCCCGCTTCTCCGCTAACGTCGCCAAATCTAGACAAGCTACTGCTCGTAAGAAAATGCTCGAGAAACTCAATGTCGATGAAATTGAGCCCTCTAGCAGAAAGTATCCTGGCATCATCTTTAAGCCAGAGCGTGAAGCCGGTGATCAAATCTTCATGACCGAAAATCTCGAACTAAAAGCAGACGGCGTTACCTATTTTACAGATGTCAACCTCATGGTGGACAAAGGAGACAAAATCGCTTTCATTTCCAAAACCAAACAGGCAGTTAATAAATTCTTCCAAACCATCGTAGAGGAAATTAAGCCAAGCAAAGGGGATTTGAAGTGGGGAGTTACGATCAACAAAGCCTATTTGCCTAACGACAACTCCGAGTACTTCCAAACCGAGCTCAACTTGATAGACTGGTTGCGTCAGTTCTCTACAAATCAGGAGGAGGCCTATGTTCGTACCTTCTTGGGAAGAATGCTTTTTACCGGAGAAGAGACCTTCAAAAAATGTAGCGTACTTTCGGGTGGGGAAAAAGTCCGTTGCATGGTTTCTAAAATGATGCTGCAGAATCCAAACCTTTTGGTGATGGATGAACCTACCAATCACCTTGACTTGGAATCCATCACTGCGTTCAACAATGCCATCATTGAATTCAATGGCACTGTATTGATGTCTTCCTATGACCATGCCTTCGTGCAGTCTTCCTGCAACCGAATCATCGAGTTTACGCCTACCGGAACGATTGACCGACGCATGCCGTACGACGACTACTTGATAAACCCAGAAATCAAGGCCTTGCGGGAAAAGATGTACGGCGGTAAAGTGTAAACCCGAACTAGGTCCGTGCTGCTCACTGCAATTCTTATTTACCTAGTCGTCACCCTTGCGATTGGAGTTTGGTCGGCTCGGCTAGTCAAAAATTCGAATGACTTTGTGCTTGCAGGTCGGTCGCTTCCGCTCTTTCTATCGGCTTCCGCATTGTTTGCAACTTGGTTTGGCTCTGAAACCATTTTTGGAGCCTCCTCTGTCTACTTGGAAGAAGGCCTCATCGGAGTCATCGAAGATCCTTTCGGTGGTGCACTTTGTCTGATCTTATTTGGACTTTTTTACCTCCGCCCCATGTACCGCATGAATGTGCTGACTATTGGAGATGTATTCAAAAGAATCTTTGGAGACCGCCTGGCCTTTTTTGCCTCCATCTTTATGATTCCTGCCTACTTTGGCTATGTAGCTGCTCAGCTGATTGCTTTAAGCCTGGTTTTAGGAGCTGTCACTGAACTCAGCATGGTAGAGGGGATGGTCATTTCTGCGGGTATAGTTGTCTTTTATACTTTCTTGGGTGGGATGTGGGCCATCTCCATCACCGACTTTATGCAAACCACTCTGATCGTAGTCGGGCTTATTGCGGTGGCTTACCTAGTCGCTTCCGAGGCAGGAGGTGTCGGGGTGATTTTTGAAAAAGCTCCCCCAGAAAGTTTTCAGTTTTTTCCTGAACCCAACTTCGCAGCTTGGACTACTTACTTTGGGGCTTGGATCATCTTGGGTTTGGGGAGTATCCCCTCTCAAGATATTTACCAACGGGTGATGTCATCCAAATCAGAGAAAGTAGCCGTTCAGTCCACCTATCTTGCAGGAATATTCTACCTGACCTTTGGGTTATTACCCTTATTTATCGGTTTAGGGGCCAAAATTTTATATCCTGAACTTTACTTAGCGGATAAACAAATGCTTTTACCTGCAATGGTATTGCAGCATGCAAACCTTCCGATTCAAGTACTCTTTTTTGGTGCATTGATCTCTGCGATTATGAGCACCACCAGTTCTGGCCTCCTTGCTCCAGCTGCGATTATTTCCGAAAATTTGATTCGGCCCTACTTTGGAAGAAACCTGAAAGACAGTCACTTTTTATTGATACTCCGAGCAAATGTAATCCTAGTGGCAGGGATTGCATTAGCCATGGCTTCATGGAAATCAGATATTTACGAGTTAGTAGCTGGAGCATCTATTTTGATGCTGGTTTCCCTTTTTGTTCCGCTTACAGCAGGCTTGTATTGGAAAAAAGCCTCCCCTGGAGGAGCCTTCCTTGCTTTATTTGTGGGAATGGGTGCCTATCTTGCTGCAGAAATGGTTGTACCCAATCAAGAAACGCACCTCATTGGACTTTTCGCTAGCGGACTGGCCATGGGTGTGGGTAGCCTAATTTTCCCAACCAAAACTTCAACTCTCGATGAACTATCCTAAGCTTATCCTCCAAAAAGGAAAAGAAGTTTCCCTACTTAGAAAACACCATTGGGTATTTTCAGGGGCCATTGCCAAAGGAACTGAGGAGGTGAAGAATGGAGATTTGGTAGCCATTCACTCTTCCAAAAATGAGTTTTTAGGCATCGGCCATTTTTCTCAAGGATCCATCATGGTACGGATTATTTCCTTCGAAGAGCGCGCCATTGACCTCGCCTTTTGGATTGAGAAATTAGGTGCAGCCTTTGCCGTTCGAAAAGCTTTGCAGCTCACCGACCAAAAGGAAACCACCGTCTACCGGCTTGTTCATGGGGAAGGAGATGGCTTACCGGGCTTGATTATCGATTACTACCAGGGTACTGCAGTGATTCAAGCGCACAACATCGGCATGCATCAGCACCTGTCATCCATCAGCGATGCTTTGCAGGCAGTATATAGAAAGGAACTAAAGGGGGTATACGACAAAAGCGCAGAAACACTTCCTAAATCCGAAGGACTGCTCTCCAACGAATGGGTTTGGGGAAAAGCTGAGACCGATGTCGTCAAAGAATACAGTGCGAGCTACAAGATCGACTGGGAAAAAGGCCAGAAAACAGGCTTTTTTATCGACCAACGCGAAAACAGAAAGTTGGTAGCCAGCTACTCAAAAGGAAAAAAGGTCCTAAACACCTTTTGCTACTCAGGTGGATTTTCCGTTCTGGCCCTGCAAGAAGGTGCCAAAGAAGTGCATTCGGTAGACATTTCTCAAAAAGCCATTGAGCTAACAGATGAAAACGTAGCGCTGAATGCAGGTTTCAAAGGCAAGCACGAGTCCATCGTTGCGGATGTAGTCAAATACATTCGGGAAATTGGTGAGGATTTTGACCTCATCATTTTGGATCCTCCAGCCTTTGCCAAAAGCCTCAAGGCAAGACACAATGCGGTGCAGGCTTACAAGCGACTTAATGCTGAGGCACTTCGGAAAATCAAACCTGGAGGGATACTTTTTACCTTCTCTTGCAGTCAAGTGGTGGATAAACGGCTTTTTGCCAATACAATCACAGCAGCTGCCCTAGAGAGCAACCGGAATGTACGGATCCTACATCAGCTCTCTCAACCTGCAGACCATCCAATCAATTGCTTTCATCCAGAAACTGAATATTTGAAGGGCTTGGTCTTGTATGTCGAGTAGTTTTCAAAGATATTGCCTAACGAATTTAACTAGTTCACCAAAATTCATCTCCTAAACACCCTATCCATGTATACTGGACTTCAACACACCCACTCAGGCTTGGCTTATTTAGCACTACTTGCCTTAGTTCTTGTCATTATTTGGGCCTTAGTCGGCGCACTCTCAGGCAGAGACTTTCAAGAGAAAGACCGAAAAATTGCCCTGATTGCATTTATTCTTTGCCACATCCAACTTTTGGTAGGTTTGATTCTTTACTTCGTGAGCCCAATCGGCTTTTCCTTGCTTTCAGGCGGAGGAGCAATGGCAGATGCTACTGCTCGTTTGACCGCCTTGGAACACCCGCTCATCAATATTCTAGCGATAGTCTTGATTTCTGTTGGTTTCATCCGCGCCAAGAAATTGGAAAGTTCAACCGCCAAATTTAGAAGCATTTACATGATGTACGCAGTTGGATTAGTTTTAATTCTAAGTCGAATTCCTTGGTCCAGCTGGTTAGGCAACTGATCTTCTTCAGCCATTTGAAATTTAAAAATCCAGCAGCATTGCTGGATTTTTTGTTTTTTGGTGTATTCCGAGCACCACAAAATTCGTGTACATCTATAAATTTTACCTTTGGTCATCATTTGCAACTTTGTTTCAAAAAGATTGGGTAGTATTAAATGAAACTTTATTTTTGCAACTATGATTCAAAAATCAATTTTGCTTTGTCTGGCTATAGTAGCTTCGCTGGGTACCCTTACGGCACAGGAATGTGACCTCGTCCTACGAGGGAGGGTACTTCATTTGGAGAATAACCAACCGATAGAAGCGGCTTACGTTTGGCTTCCTGAATCATCCCTTGGAGTTGCTACTGATGCAAATGGAAATTTCACCTTTCGTAATCTTTGCCCAGGCAAAAAGACAATCCAAATTACGTTTATCGGCCACAAAGAGGTAAAGCAAAGCATCCTGCTCAGTGCGGGTACCACCAACTTCACCTTCAAAATGGAGGAAGAGGTGGTAGCGCTCACGGGCGTAGAGGTACATGGGCACCGAGAGGCAGTGCAAACCACCACCGCGGTATCCACGCTCTATGGGGAAGCCCTCTTGCAATCTCGAGGCGAAAGTTTGGGTGAAAGTTTGAAGCGGGTAGCAGGCGTAACCACCTTCTCCACTGGCAATACGATATCCAAACCCGTTATCCATGGGCTTCACAGCAACAGAATCTTAATTCTAAACAACGGAATCCGGCTGGAAGGGCAACAGTGGGGAGCAGAACATGCACCAGAAATTGATCCATTTTTGGCCGATGAATTGACCGTCATCAAGGGAGCAGAGACAGTTCGCTATGGACCTGAGGCTATGGGTGGTGTGATCTTAGTCAATCCACCTGCCCTACCTACAACAGATCAATCCAAAACAGAACTCAACTTAGTCGGCCATAGCAACGGTAGGGCTGGGAACGTAGCTGTGTCTCATTCTGGTGGTTCTAGCAAAATCAAAGGCCTTGGCTACCGAATTCAAGGAGCTGCAAGGCGTGCAGGAAATGTCCGAACTCCTTCCTATTTCCAAGGCAATACTGGAATGGCTGAGGGCAGTGGGTCTGCCGCTTTGGGTTACAGTTCCACCAAACTAGGGACTGAAGTCTACTACAGCTTTTTTACGACCCAATTAGGCATTCTCCGCGATTCACATACCGGGAACCTTTCCGACTTACTCGAAATCATTGAAAATGGAGCTCCTTTTACCCAAGCGAACTTTACCTATTCCATCGACAATCCCAAACAGGTGGTCACGCACCATTTAGCCAAAATCAAAGCGCATTACCACCTGAATCCCTCCTGGAAACTTAATTTGCAGTATGGTTTCCAACAAAATAACCGCCAAGAATTCGACAGGCGAAGAGGAGAATTGAATGCACGTCCAAGTTTGGATTTGGAACTGTTTACCAATACAGCAGAACTATTTTTAGAACACAATTTGAAATCCCAATGGACTGGATCCATGGGGCTACACCTGATTCAGCAAGCCAATAGCAACGTGCCAGGAACAAGTGTTACTCCCTTAATTCCAAATTACGACCTGGTGAATGCGGGCATTTACCTGATGGAGAAATACCTGAAAGGTCCTTTGGAATTGGAAGCAGGGCTTCGATACGATTACCGAACACTTTCAGCTGCCAGATACATCGGAAATGACCTGCAGGAAGCCAACCTGAACTATCAAAATGGTTCGGCTTTTCTAGGAGGCATGTACCAACTCAATGCCAACTTGGCCATTACGTCGAACCTAGGTACTGCTTGGAGGCCCCCAAATGTAAATGAGCTTTTTAGCCAGGGGTTACACCATGGTGCTGCTGCCGTCGAACTTGGAGATGCTGACTTAACTTCAGAAAAGTCCCTCAAATGGGTCAATTCATTGGAATATGAAACCAAGCGAACAAGCATCGAATTGACTGGCTACACAAACAAGATTCAAGATTACATCTACTTGAATCCTACTGGAGAAACTTTCGTTAGCTTACGAGGAACCTTCAATGTCTACGAATACCTCCAAGCTGATGCTTTCTTTTATGGCTTCGATCTATCAGGAACCTACAATTTCTCCGATTATTTCAAGGGCTATGCTAAGGGTTCCATCATTCGCGCAAAAAATACCAAAACGAACCGTTACTTCCCATTTATCCCCTCTGACCGGATGGATTGGGGACTTTCCTATGAATTTGGGAAAGATACAGAACGCCAAAACCGACTGACGTTAAGCCAGGTTTTGGTCGCCCAACAAAGTCGAGAACCGGAGTTTGACCTTGCCCCTGCCCCTTCAGGTTACTCCTTGGTAAACTTGGGCTTTTCTAAAAAAATAAAGCTTTTCAAACATGATTTCAGTGTAAGCATACAGGTGAATAACCTGCTAAATACTGAATTCAAAGAATACATGAACCGTTTTCGGTATTTTACAGCCGATATGGGAAGAAATTTTCAACTCAAACTCAATTATCAATTCTAAATTTTATTTCCATGAAAAATCTGAAAAAAGTATCCTTGTACCTAGCGGCGCTTTTGACACTTGGCTTTGCATCTTGTGAGAGTGATGATCCTACTCAAGAAAATGACGGTGAAGTAATCACAGACGTTACGTTAAAGTTTCAGGAATTGGACGCTTCGAATGCACTAGTTGGATCAGTATTAAGTTTCAAAGCAAGTAACCCACAAGGCATTGAAGTTGGGAAGACCCCAACAATTCAGTCCATCAGCTTGGCAAAAGGGAAAAAGTACCAGATGACTATTGAAGTCGCCAACGCTATAAAAGGGGAAGACATCACTCAAGAAATTTTGACAGAAGCTGCAGCACATCAATTTTTCTTCTTGGGCCAAGTGTTTGAGAGCAGCTTCTTCAGCATTCAATATGCCGATGCAGGAGGTGTCGCCTTAGGTCTTAAAACAATTGTAACCGTATCTTCATCTACCGGTACCAACAACAGCAATATGCGGGTAGTACTTCGACACGACCTGAACAAAAACTTTCCAGGTGCCAGTAGCCCTACCTTTGCAAACTTCGCACAGGCAGGTGGAGAAACAGACTTGGATCTCACCTTCCCTGTGATTTTGAACTAAGAAAAAGTCAGTCCGAAAACAAAGAGGCTGTCTCAATGGATGAGGCAGCCTCTTTTGTATTTAGAAACTTTTGCCACAAACAGCAATTCGATCCGGGTCGAATTCTGCCCGCGCTTTAGCACCAATATTTCCAGCTACCAAAATAACAGCATATTCTGGGCCTTCGTTGGCAAGGTGAATTTTTACATGTCCATCAAAATTGCTGAGGTCCTCAAATTTCAAATTTCTTCCATCTGATAGTTTACCCAACTGGGTGGTAGAGGTCAATTGTGTAGCTGGCAAGGGGTTTAGGAGATGAGCAATCGGAGCATTCGCTTGATCATAGCCTCCAAAATGCAAATGTGCAGGATAGGCATACGCAGTGGACGACTTGGCACCATCCATTCGCAGTGCTAATTCCAAGCTGCCATCCACCAATTCCCTAAATTCTACAGTACCTTTGTAGGCGTAGGTACTGGCTTGAAAAAGGTCAAATTCGACGCTTCTTCCTGAATATTGATTTTCATCGGCATCTTTGCAAGATCCCATGCTGATCAATAAGGAAAAAAGAAGCAATAACTTTTTCATAGGAAGTAGGTTTTCTTTTTAAACGCAATTTGTAAAAAGTGGTTCAAATCAAATTCTAATTTAGACATTCGTTTTGGCTAGTTTACTTTCTTCCTGCAAAAATCACTTTCTAGATCTTTATTTCTATGCAAATTTTTGCAGAACTAATCCATAGACTCGATCAATCGAATAAAACTGGGGACAAGCTAGAAGCCTTGGATTGGTTTTTTTCGAATGCAGCTGCAACGGATTCAGTTTGGGTGATTGCCATTTTTTCCCATCGACGGCCTAAGCGTCAAGTGTCCACCCGTCAGCTCAGGGATTGGTGTCAAGAAAAGGCAGGAATCCCAGATTGGCTCTTTGAAGAATCCTACCAAACTGTTGGGGATCTTGCAGAGACCATCGCCCTCCTACTCCCAGCACCAACCCGTACCCAAAGCATATCCCTCACTGACTGGATCACCTGGCTTCAACAACTGCCTGCCGACGAGGAGTTGAAAAAGCAAGAAATTCTTGAAGCTTGGGATCAATTCACGAGCCTAGAACGATTCGTATTCAACAAGTTAATCACGGGTGGATTTCGCATTGGAGTGAGCCAAAATCTCCTCATTCAAGCCCTATCTAAGTTTACTGCCTTGCCACAAGCCCAAGTGGCACATCGCTTGATGGGCAACTGGGATCCTGAACAAATCAGCCTCCAAGAGCTCCTACACCCAGAAAATAAGGAAGAAGATTATTCCAAACCCTACCCTTTTTTCTTGGCCCATCCCATCGAAACAGAATTCCTACAGAGCAGCACCGTCGCAGATTGGATCGCAGAATGGAAGTGGGACGGCATTCGAGGCCAACTCATCCGAAGAGGGCAGCAATCCTTTATCTGGAGCCGAGGCGAAGAGCTGGTCAATGACAAGTTTCCCGAAATCCTAGAATTCTTAAATCAACTTCCCGATGGAACCGTACTCGATGGGGAGCTGCTGGCCTACCAAGAGGATATTCCCCTTCCTTTTTCAGTTCTTCAAACACGAATCACTCGTAAAAGTCTTTCCAAAAAAATCTTGCTTGAGGCTCCCGTAAGTTTCATCGCATTTGACCTTTTGGAATGGGATGGGAAAGACCTTCGAAACGAACCGCTTTCCGAACGAAAAGCCCTGCTTGAAGAACTTACGCTACGGGCAATTCACCCAAAATTGAAACTTTCAGAAATGCTCCTTTTTGATTCCTGGGAGGAACTCGCACGAATCCGAGATAATGCACGAGACCTACAAACAGAAGGTCTTATGCTGAAAAAAAAGGACTCCATTTACGAAACTGGCCGAAAACGAGGCGCTTGGTGGAAGTGGAAGTTAGACCCTTTGCATATCGATGGAGTGCTTATTTATGCCCAAAAAGGGCATGGCAAACGAGCGGACTTGTTTACGGATTATACCTTTGGAGTCTGGGATGGTGAGGTATTGGTTTCCTTTGCCAAAGCCTACTCTGGATTGACAAATGCAGAGATTCGAGAGGTGGATGCCTATGTCAAAAAAAATACCAAGGAAAAATTTGGGCCTGTTCGAACCGTCACTCCTGGATTAGTTTTTGAAATCGCCTTTGAAGGAATCCAAGCAAGCCCACGACACAAAAGTGGAGTTGCCTTGCGATTTCCACGCATTGCAAGGTGGCGAAAAGACAAAACCATAGCACAGGCCAATACTTTGGCTGACTTGAAAGCCCTGCTTGCTTGACATGGAAGATGATCGCCTAAAACCAGGTCTAGACTACTTCAGCCAAAAAGGTTGGAGCCCCTTCCCCTTTCAGATTCAAGCCTGGACCGATTACTTGGATGGAAAATCTGGTCTCCTCAATGCACCCACAGGCTCTGGAAAAACCTATGCGCTCTGGTTTGGAGTGCTTTTGAACTACATTCAAAACAACCCAAAAGACTGGCAAACTCCACGAAAAAATGGGCTGCAAGTAATTTGGGTTACTCCCCTCAGAGCACTTGCCCAGGACCTTCAAAAAGCAATGCAAGAAGCCTGTGATGGCCTAGGCTTGCCTTGGACTGTAGCAGTACGGAATGGGGACACCGATGCGAAAACACGCGCGAGTTTCAAACGGAATCCCCCAGAATGCCTGATTACGACCCCGGAAACACTGCATATTCTTTTATCACAGAAAGATACCGAACCCCTATTTGAAAATCTCAGGTGCGTAGTGGTAGACGAATGGCATGAACTGGTGGGTAACAAACGGGGTGTTCAGGTGCAACTGGCCCTGGCCTACTTGCAATCAAAATGCAGGCATCCCTTTATGCGATGGGCGATATCTGCGACACTTGGCAACTTGCAGGAAGCGGCCAGCACCTTGTTGGGCAATGAACTTCCCATTCATATCATCAAGGCAAATCTTCACAAAGAAATTCGGCTACAGTCGATTTTTCCTGAAGAAATAGAAAAATATCCCTGGTCCGGGCATTTAGGACTCCGGTTGGTGGATCAGGTCATCGAAACCATCGAAGCCGGCAGATCTGTTTTACTTTTTACGAATACCCGTTCCCAAACGGAGATGTGGTACCAGAAAATCTTGGAGATCAGACCCGATTGGGCGGGATGGATGGCCATGCACCACGGATCCTTGGATAGCAGCATCCGCAGCTGGGTAGAAAATGCGCTGCATGAAGGCATTCTAAAGGTGGTGGTTTGTACCTCCAGTTTAGATTTGGGGGTGGATTTCCGTCCCGTAGATCGAGTGATCCAAATAGGTAGCCCGAAGGGGGTTTCTCGATTTGTGCAACGGGCAGGTAGAGCTGGCCACCAACCTGGTCTTCCTTCTGAAGTGTTTTTTGTACCAACCAATGCCTTGGAACTAATTGAAGCTGCCGCCTTGCGACATGCCATCGAAGGAGAGGATTTGGAATCCCAATATCCACCAGTCCTTCCTTACGATGTATTGATTCAATTTCTAGTGACGCTGGCAGTTGGTGAAGGGTTTGAACCTCAGTCACTTTTTGAACTAGTGAAGAAAACAAAGTCCTACTCAGCGCTAAGTTTGGAAGAATACCAGTGGATCTTGGAATTCATTACCAAAGGCGGAAGTTCTTTGGGTAGCTACGATGACTACTTAAAAGTGGTCGTAGAAGAAGATGGGATGTACCGCGTAAAAAACAAGAAGATCGCCATGAAGCACCGACTCAGCATGGGTACCATTGTAAGCGATGTGTCCATGAAGGTAAAATTCAAAAATGGCGCCTATTTAGGTACAGTCGAAGAATACTTCATTGCGAAGCTGAAGGTGGGAGACCGCTTTTATTTTGCAGGGAGAAATTTAGAATTACTTTATGTCAAAGGATTGGATGCAGTAGTGCAAGTGACTACCAAAAAAACCAATCAAGTGGTGAGCTGGATGGGTGCACGTATGTCGCTATCCTCCAAACTGGCGCATCAGCTCCGGGAAATCTTCAAGGAGTACAACCAAGGCATCATCCGTTCCGAAGAAGTGCGGCGGGTTTTACCCATTTTGGACCTGCAGCAGCAACTATCCTTGGTTCCTGACAACCAAACCTTCCTGATTGAGTCGTTGCAGACACGGGAAGGACACCACCTTTTTTTCTATCCTTTTGAAGGTAGAATGGTGCACGAATTGCTCAGCGCACTGCTTGCCTACCGCATCGCGCAGCGATTTCCAATATCCTTCAGCATGGCCATGAATGACTATGGTTTCGAATTATTTTCAGATGTACGCGTGGATATCGAAGAACTGCTGGAAGAAGATTTATTCAGCCTTAATCAGTTGGAGGAAGATATTCTTCACTGCATCAATGAAAGCGAACTATCCAAGCGTAAGTTTCGAGAAATCGCCAGCATCGCAGGACTCGTTTTTCAAGGTTATCCTGGCAAGCCCACCAGTTTCAAACACATTCAAGCGAATTCAGGGCTACTCTTTCAGGTATTTGAAGAATATGATCCAGAAAATCTCCTGCTCAAACAAGCTCGATCTGAAGCCTTGAACCAGCAGATGGAACAAGAAATGTTTGTGGAAGCCGTACGGAAAATCAACAGGCAATCCATACAAGTTCGGTATCCGAGCCAATTTACCCCCTTCTCCTTTCCCATCTTAGTCGATCGATTGAGCCGTACCAGCCTGTCCTCCGAGTCGGTAGAAGATAAAATCACCAAAATACTGGCACAGATGAACTTGGATTCTTGAGGCACGGAAAAAAATCTAGCCCTGAGGATTACTTCTCCAAAAACTGTGTACTCTTCCCCTCTGGTAATTCCTGGACCTCTTTTAGTTTGCGTTGGATGATTCGGGTACGTACCCCGACCAACTTGTCCATTTCTGCATTTGCCTCGTTAATTTCTCTTGTGTCCGCTCCAAAAGCGCACCTATTTAATAAGGCAATTGAAAACCGCAGATTTAAAGAATTTCAATGGGAAAAGGCTACTTGTTTCGACGGCTGAAGGTAGGTCTTCCGAACCTCCACACCGAGAAAACTGAGGTATTCTGCGACAGTCTCAGTTGGTATTTCTTCCATCGGCACATGTCCTGCCGTATCAAAAACAACCAAGTTTGCTCCCGGAATCAATTGCTGCAGCCGCTGCCCCTGAGACAAAGGAATCCAAGAATCCAATGCACCCCAAAGGATCAAGGTAGGCATGCTTAGCCGTTCAAATTGGATATTGCTATTTCTTGGCATGCTCAGTCGATCTAAGGTGGCTTGTCGATTGCCTTCACGCAACATCAGTTCGTAGTATCGGGTAGTTACTTCATCTGTGACTTTGGTATCATCCCCGTATACCTCCTTCATGTTGAGTGCAAAAAGAAATTTTGGGGTACAGGAAAGCAGCAGCTTCGAAAATACAGGATGCCTTGCTACTTGGAAGATCCAAGCCCCCCCCGAACTTGTCTGCTTTTGAGCACTGGAATCTGCAGGCTTATTTTGTGCTGCTGTCGCACCCGCTGCATCTATGAGATTGAGGGAAAGGACTTGTTCAGGATGATCTGAAGCCAACTGCAGTGCGACTCCTCCACCCATGGAGTTGCCAGCCACGTGGTATTTAGGTAAGTTTAATTTTTGAGCTAATGCATGAACTAACTGGCTATAATCCATTGTATTGTAACGCTTTAAAGAATCAGGACCCGTTAGTCCATGACCAGGAAAATCCAAGGAGATGGTTTGGTAGTAGGGACTCAATTCCTGTTGCCATTGCTCCCAAGTATGTAAGGATGCAAAGCTACCGTGGAGCAAAAAAATGGGCTCCCCTTCTCCTTTAATTCTCACATGAACAGGAATACCTCCTACTTCGATAAATTGAGATTCCTTGGTAAGGTATTTGGAATTGACTTCTTCTGTTGAAAAATCTGGGCGGTACAATGAAATAAGAAATAGCACTAGTAAGAGTAGTAAAACCCCTAAAATCTTTCCAATTCTTTTTATCCAACTCATTTGTTTTTTTTTAAAAGTATACCTGAAAACCTACGAAAATTCTCTCCAATTACCTATTTTCCGAAAAATTCCGACTGTGAACCTAAAAAAACTAACCGATTCTATTGGACCGGGACCACTTATTACCGCTGCATTTATTGGTCCAGGCACAGTCACAGTCTGCACTTTAGCAGGAATTCAGTACGATTACACCCTCATTTGGGCACTAGTTCTTAGCGTAGTCGCCACTATCTTTTTGCAAGAGCTTTCTGGAAGACTGGGGATTCTAACTCGGATGGACCTCAGTCAGCTCGTCCGAACTGGAACAGGAAGCAAGTGGCAAAAGTATTCCATCATGACGCTTATTCTTCTGGCAATCGGAATAGGGAATGTAGCCTATCAGGGTGGAAATATCACCGGGACTTCCCTAGGCCTTGGGATTTTTGTGGCGTTACCAACTTGGCAGTTTGGACAGCTAAACCTTGAACTCGGAAATTTAGGGATAGGTCTTCTTGCAGGTGCGCTACTTTGGACAGGAAATTACAAACGGCTGGAGCATATCCTCGTTTGCCTGGTCATCCTGATGTCAATTGCATTCATCATTGCAGCTGCATTGACCAAACCAGACCTTTCAGCCCTCCTACATGGATTTGTTCCTACCTTTTCTTCCGAAGAGCTCCCAACGCTTGTGGCGTTAATTGGAACCACAGTAGTTCCCTACAACCTATTTCTTTATGCCAGCTTGGTTCAAAAGCAATGGACCACAGCTGAGGAACTCCCCTCCATGCGACGTGATCTTTGGATTTCTATTGTATTGGGCGGGCTAGTTTCAGGAGCTATTTTGGTAGCAGGAGTTGCCAATCCATCCAGCAACCTGGAGACAGCTCAGGATATTGCCAGAGGTCTTACCGGGGTTTTCGGAGTATTTGGCACGTATTTGATGGGTTTTGGCTTAATGGCTGCCGGCCTCACTTCTTCTTTGACTGCACCTCTCGCCGCAGGTCTGGTGATTTGCGGGATTTTAGGTTGGAACCAATCCATCCAATCTACTCCCATGCGTGTCAGTATGGGTACAATTTTACTATTGGGAATCCTTTTTTCTTCCTTTGGAATCAAGCCTGTGACGCTGATTACCCTAGCTCAATTGGCAAATGGGATTCTGCTTCCACTAATTAGTGGATGGCTGCTTTGGTTAAGCAGCAGCAAACAACTGTTAGGTAGCCATGCGCTTGGCCTCAAAGGAATTCTCTTTGGCTCATTTATTTGGCTAATAACCCTGATTTTGGGGATAAAAAGTTTTGGCGCTGCACTGGGCTGGTTTTAAAGTAGGTACCAATCCTAGAATATAGCTTTGAATTGGCTCAAAATTCCCGAACTTATTCATTCAATTGACTTCAAACCCATTACAAACCCGAAATACTAATGAAAGTCCAACTTCAATCTATCCTAGTACTACTTCTGGTTATGCTTAGCGCTGCCAATAGTTTTGGCCAGCAAAAATCCTATTTAGGAACTCCACCACCTCCTGGAGCCAAGCTCTATTTGGATGGTAGCAATGCCTCCTTGCAGCAAAATTGGACCTATTGGAATGGACCACGATTGGCGGCAACTCCTCCCATCAAATGGCCAGAAATGACGGATCCAGTAGATGGGAAAAAGGCGATTTCTAGCAACGACCCTGCAGGTGCTGGGGGCAAATACGGTGCTGCCGACATTGTAACCAAAGATGAATTCCGAGATTTCGAGGCCCATGTGGAGTTTCTCATTCTAAAAGAAGGCGGCAATAGCGGGGTGTACTTACAAAACCGCTATGAAATGCAAGTTTTGGATGGGGACTACGGATTGCATGGAATGGCTGCAGTCATCAACGAAACGCTACCAACCAAGCAAGTTTACTCTGGCATTGGCACTTGGAACGCCTACGACATTCACTTTACTGCAGCAAAGTTTAGTGCGGGCAAATTGATCGAAAAAGCAAAAGTCACCCTGTATTTCAATGGCGTTAAAGTCCACGATCAAGTCAGCATACAGCAGGTATGGGGAGGCCCAAATTCAGGGATCGATGGAGGTAATGACGGCGGAAAGGGGATCACGGATACACCAGGAGGCCTAAAACTCCAGGCTGAAGGCCATGATGTACTTTACCGAAACATTTGGATTAAGCCTTTGAACTAGGCCGAATAACTCTCCCTTTAAAATCCTTTACGGATTAAATCAGCCGTAGCTGCAAGCTCCTCTTGGGTCAGCTTCAACTTTGGACGGGTGAAATTGATGTCATCCACTGTTCGGAGAGGAACTAGGTGGATGTGTACGTGTGGAACTTCCAAGCCAATCACTGCCATCCCGATGCGGGTACAAGTCAGGGTTTTGTCCATGGCTTTGGCTACCTGCTGAGCAAACAAATGAAGGCTTGACAATTCATTCGGCTCCAAATCAAAAATATAAGATACCTCACGCTTGGGAACTACCAGTACATGTCCTTTTACCAAGGGCATGATGTCCAAAAAAGCAATAAACTGCTCGTCTTCAGCCACAATCTCAGCTGGAAGTTCTCGTGTGATAATTCTTGAAAATAAACTAGCCATAGCTACGTAGTATAAAGCCGATGAAGCCTTAAATCAGGCTTTTTATCAAAAAGAGATTTCTAATATTTCAAATTGGAGTTTCCCAGCTGGGGCATTGATTTCAGCGATATCACCTACCGCTTTACCCGCCAAGCCCTTTCCAAAAGGCGATGCTAGTGATATTTTCCCAGCCTTGAGATCAGCCTCTTCTTCAGATACGAGTGTGTAAGTAACTGTCATGCCATTCTTGACATTTTTGATTTTTACAGTGCTCAAGATCCCAACTTTGGAGGCGTCCATTTTGCTATTGTCAAATACACGCGCATTCCCTACTACTTCTTCCAACTTTGCGATTTTAAGTTCCAAGAGTCCTTGGGCGTCTTTTGCAGCATCGTATTCTGCATTTTCACTCAAATCCCCTTTATCACGTGCTTCTGCAATCTGATGGGCAATATCTATTCTTCCCTTCGACTTCAACTCGTGAAGCTCATCTTTCAATTTCTTAAGTCCTTCTTCGGTGTAGTACTGTACTTTTGACATAGTTTATTTTTTTTCAAAAGGCTCAAAAAAGAAAGTAACGGTCACTTTTTGGAGACCGTTACTTCCTGATGCCTTTAAATACCTTACAAAGATAGGAAAGCATTTTCACAAAGCAAGCGCCTTCGATTCTTCCCTAATCGGTGAAATCATGGAGTTGCTTACCGAAAGTTTGAAGGATCTGTTTGACCAGAACTTCATTTATTTTTTGATAGGATTCTACAGTCCAACCTGCCACATGGGGCGTAAAAAGCACATTTTCTCGTTTGGCAAGCAGTTCAAATTGAAGCTTTTGATCGGAACTGAAGCGCTCAAATTTTTCATTCTCCAACACATCCAAAACGACTCCCTTCAAAATCCCTTGATCCAATGCTTGATTGAGGACTTCCATCTTGATGACCTCTCCCCTCGCCGTATTGATCAACCAGAAAGGCTTCGAAAAACTTTTTAGCTCTTCAAGCGTGAAAAATTCTCGGGTTTCATCGGTTAAGGGAACGTGGATGCTCAGTACATCTGCCTCCTGTTTAAGCGTTTCCCAGCTCACCTCTTGCACTCCTTTTTTAGCAAAATCTTTTTTGTATTTGTCGTAGGCAAGGACATTAACTCCAAACCCCTTCAAGCGCTTGGCAAATGCCTTCCCCATATTTCCATAGCCAACGATCCCAACCGTTTTCCCCTTCAATTCGACGCCTCGGTTTCCTTCTCTATCCCAAATTCCATTTCTTACCTGCTGATCTGCCTGAGCCAAGCGATTGAATAGGGCCAATAATCCCCCTACCGCATGCTCTGCCACCGCATCTCGATTGCCTTTGGCGGCATGAAAAAGTGCCACTCCCCGCTCTTTTAAATAATCGAGGTCCAACTGATCTAAACCAGCTCCTGCCCTTCCGATAAATTGAAGTCTAGAAGCTCGCTCAAGTAGTTCACGATCCAATGGCGTCTTGGATCGAATAAGTATTCCTTCATAGGAACCGATCTGTTCAAACAGTTCTACTCGAGTAATCTTAGGTGAGTAGGTTACTTCAAATCCATATTTTTCCAAAAGCCCTAGGATGCTCTCATGCATTTGGTCCACAATCAGCACCTTCATTCTTAGAGATTTAATAACAACATGGCTACGCCAAAATACACCGCCAAACCAAGTAAGTCATTGGTGGTGGTGATAAATGGACCGGATGCAATGGCCGGATTAATGCCATAATGATGCAAAACCAAGGGGGTAACTGTCCCCATAAAAGAAGACAATAGCACCACACAAAATAGAGCCACCCCTACTGTAATGCCAAATACGGGTTCGAAACCATAAACATATGCAACTACAAGGAATACAAAAATTCCAAGTACAAAACCATTGAGTAAGGCTACCAAAAAACCCTTGAAAAATCGCTGCCAAAGCGTGTCGTCAAAGGCAGATTTAGAAGCCAAAGACTGAACAATCAGCGAGGAGGCTTGAATCCCCACATTTCCACCAGTAGCAGCAACCAAGGGAATAAACGAGGCCAATGCCAGGTATTTCGAAAGGCCTCCTTCAAAAAAGCCAATCAGTTTGGCTCCCATTAATCCTCCTATGACGCCAATCAAAAGCCAAGGCAAGCGAGCTTTGGAAATGGTGAATACCGAATCCGATTCTTCAATATCTGCCGAAACCCCGGCCATGGCTTGGATATCTTCTTCAGCTTCTTCCTGTACGACGTCCAAAATATCATCTACCGTGATTCGGCCTACCAATTTGTTTTTTGCATTGACTACCGGTACAGATTCCAAGTCATACTTTCGCATCAAGGTCGCAACCTCCCCCTGTTCCATGTGCACTGGAACAGAAAAAATATCTTCCTCAAGGATATCAGCAATAAGTGTATCCGAAGATGCTAGAATGATCTTTTTTAAAGATACTCTACCGAGTAATTGAAATTTATTATTGACTACGTAGATGGAATAAAACTTATCTACATTTTCAGCCTGCCTACGAATCTCGTTAATCGTCTGGACTACATTCCAGTTTTTATTAGCCCGAATAAATTCCTTGGCCATAATACCACCAGCAGTATCTTCCTCATAGCGAAGCAATTCCAAGATTTGCTCTAGCTTAACTCGGTCATCTATCTCGGCAATTACCTCTTCCCGTTCCTTCTCTGAAAAGAAGCTAATGATGTCTGCTCCATCATCGGAGTCCATCAAAACAATCCAATTGGCAATTTCTATTGTCTCTACCTCCTGAAGAAGCTTGACCAGGGTGCTTTCGTATAATTCAATTAAAGTATCTGCTGCTAGCTGCTTATCTACCAAGCGCAAAACATACAAAGCATCTGAAGTCTCAAGTTCATCCAAGATAGCCGCAATATCTGCTACATTTACCCCTTCCAGTGAAGCTAAAATAAAGGCAGTATTTTCTTGGACAATCTCTAACTCGAGACGTTCTAAGTAGTCCTTGGAAAGCTCAAATTTTTTAATTTGCTCCACGCCCTTTTTCGATTTGTTGTGTCAAAAATACAAAATCAGCCACATCCAATTGCTCTGCCCGCTTATCTAAAATCGGATTTGCCTTAAACTCTTCTGTAAGTTGGAATGATTTTAGGGAATTTCGAAGGGTTTTTCGTCTATTTCCAAATCCTGCTTTAACCACCTGAAGAAAAAGTTTCTCGTTGCAATCCAACTGCTGTACTTGATTTCTTTTGAGGCGGATGACTCCAGAATTTACCTTTGGAGGAGGATTAAAAACCCCTGGAGGAACCGAGAAAAGGTACTCTATGTCATACCAAGCTTGGAGTATTACGGAAAGAATCCCGTATTCCTTACTCCCCTTTGGAGAGGCAATCCGTCGTGCCACTTCTTTTTGAAGCATGCACACCACCTCCGTTACTTGATTTTTGTGTTCCAAGACCTTAAAAAAGATCTGAGAAGAAATATTGTAGGGAAAATTGCCCGCTACTGCGATAGGGGCTTGAAAAGCACTTGACAAATCAAACTTTAAAAAATCTCCTGCTATTATTCGGTCTTGCAAGTCCGGATATTTCTGATTCAAATAGGCAATGCTCTCTCGATCAATCTCAATTAGGTGAACTTCCAAGTTGCCTTTTACCAAAAAATCAGTCAAAACCCCCATACCAGGCCCTATTTCGAGCACCTGCTTTACATCCATGTGGCCCTCTACCGCCTCCGCAATTCGCTCCGCGATGCTGAGATCTATCAAAAAATGCTGACCAAGATGCTTTTTAGGTTTGACCTTTTCCATCGTAACCCTCTGGTTTTTTTTTGTAAATTGCCGACCTAAAATTAAGGGATTATTCCCAGACGGCACGGAAATTTGTTTCGCGCCTCTGGCCCACTTAACGCCATGCAAACAAAGAAACAAAGACCCATCCTAGGAATTAGCATTGGAGACATCAATGGGATTGGACCAGAAGTAATCCTCAAATCACTTGCAGATGCTCGCGTTTTCAGCAACTTTACTCCTTTGATTTATGGGCATGGTAAAGCCTTATTGCATTACAAGAAGTTGATGAACCTGGAAGATTTTTACTTTACCCAAGTTCGAAACCATGAGGAAATCCAATACCGAAAAGTGAATGTAATCAACTGCCTAGAGGAATGTCCTGAAGTCATTCCTGGGGTAGAAACGCAGGAGGCTGGAAAACTTGCACTCGCATCATTTGCTGCAGCAGTAGCCGATTTGAAATCTGGAAAAATCCAGGGATTAATCACCGCTCCCCTTTCAAAAAGTAATATCAATTCAGAGGCAGTCCCTTTTGTTGGGCACACGGAATATTTAATTGAGGCCACCGGAAGTCCTTCTGGGCTAATGATGCTGGTAGGTGAAGACCTACGGGTAGGCTTAGTCACAGGACACATTCCTCTGTCGCAAGTTGCTGCTGCGGTCACCAAAGAAAAAGTAATCGAGAAAACTAAGATTTTCATCAAGAGCCTAGAGCAGGATTTTGGAATCAATAAACCAAAAATTGCAATCCTTGGCCTTAACCCACATGCCGGGGAAGATGGATTGTTGGGTTCGGAGGAAGAAACCATCCTTAAGCCAGCCATTCAAGAATTGAAAGATGCACGTCACTACGTTTTTGGTCCCTACCCCGCTGATGGCTTTTTTGGCATGATGCACCAACAAAAGTTTGATGGAGTGCTGGCACTTTACCACGATCAAGGGCTAATCCCTTTCAAATCCATTGCCTTCAGTAGCGGCGTGAACTTCACTGCAGGCCTTTCAGTGGTTCGAACTTCTCCAGATCATGGTACAGCCTATGCTATTGCCGGTAAAAATGTTGCGGACTGTTCCTCCATGAGAGCTGCACTTTTCCTTGCTTCTGATATCGTTGAGCGGCATTCACCAAGCACAGAATAACGTTAAAAAGTAAAAAAGATCGATGAATCCGAATTATATTTCAATTTCTGTTTCACTGATGATAAATTATTACCTAAATTTGCGGACTTAATTCGAAAGGAAGTAACGTGAAGTTTTGGAAAACCTTTGATATTGAAGTCATTAAATATAAGGAAGGGCTACACGAAGTAGACTTCCCGATAGGAGATGCTTTCTTTCAGCAGGTAGAAGGAAACGAGCTTTTGGAAAAAGGTAACTTAACCGCACGGGTTAAGATTGACAAGGGAGCAAATCTGATTGAACTTACTTTCCACATCGTGGGAAAGGTAATGCTGGTTTGCGACAGAGGTCTAGAAACATTTGAACACCCCTTGGATTTCACTGAAAAGATGATTTACAAGTTTGGGTCAGAAGTAAAAGAAATAGACGAGAGCGTCATGATGATTACAAGGGATACCCCTTCCATCAATGTAGCGCAGCTCATTTACGAATTTATTTTACTTGCCCTACCTCTTAAAAAAATTCATCCAGATTACAAGAATGAGTTGGATGAAGAGGACAATGAATTGGAAGGCGGTTTCGTATACCTAGACGAAGCCTCAACTGAGGATTCAACAGAAGAAGAGTCAACAACAGCAGTTGATCCCAGATGGGAGCAACTCGGAAAATTAAAAAATAAAGAATAACCATAAATCACGCATAAAATGGCACATCCTAAACGCAAAATTTCGAAAACCAGAAGAGATAAAAGAAGAACGCATTACAAGCTAGAGGCTCCTGGTCTAGCAAAATGCCCTACCACTGGCGAAATGCACCTACCTCACAGAGCATTCTGGTTGGATGGCAAACTGTACTACAAAGGACAAGTAATCATCGAAAAAGAGATGAAAGCTTAATTTTCCTTAACCGTTTATTAATTCCACTCCCAAAAGGAGTGGAATTTTCATTTTTACAAAACACAAGCAATCTGATTAACAGAGACTTAAGTCTACAAAAATAGAAGCCTTTGGCGTTAAGTAGGCATTGTGTTATTTTTGAATCCGCTGACTTCCAAGACCCTTTGACTATTTCAATGGGTTGAATAGAAAGCAAAAAGAACTGAATCCGATAAAATGGATAAACTAAGAGCAATTGTCACCGGCATTCATGGATATGTTCCTGAATACCGGCTTACCAACAAAGAATTGGAGTCTTTAGTGGATACCAATGACGAGTGGATCATGTCCAGAACGGGCATCAAAGAGCGTAGGATCCTCAAAGGCGAAAATCAAGGAACCTCAGTACTGGGAATTGAAGCTGTAAAAGGTTTGCTGGAAAAAACAGGAACCGATCCAATGGAAATTGAGCTCATCATCTGCGCCACCGTAACTCCGGACATGCCCTTCCCTGCCACTGCAAACATTATTGCAGATAAAATAGGTGCAAAAAATTCATTTTCCTTTGATATTGGAGCAGCTTGTTCAGGCTTTTTGTATGCACTTCAGCTAGGCGCTCAATTTATCCAAGCAGGTACTCACAAAAAAATAGTGGTCGTTGGTGCTGATAAAATGTCCTCCATTGTGGATTACCAAGACCGCACCACCTGTATCCTATTTGGGGATGGAGCGGGTGCAGTACTACTTGAGCCTACTACCGAAGACCTAGGAATTGTAGATGCCATCCTCAAGGCTGATGGCTCTGGAGAAAGCTTCCTTCACATGAAAGCAGGAGGTAGCCGAAAGCCAGCAACCCAAGAAACAGTTGCAAACCGAGAGCATTTTGCGTACCAAGAGGGCACTAGTGTATTCAAGTTTGCCGTAACCAACATGGCAGATGTAAGTGCAGAAGTGATGGAACGAAATGGGCTAACAGGTGATGATATTGCTTGGCTAGTACCCCATCAAGCCAACAAACGAATTATTGATGCTACTGCCAACAGAATGGGCGTAGGACCAGAAAAGGTAATGATGAATATTGAACGCTATGGCAATACTACCGCAGCGACCATTCCTCTTTGCCTTTGGGAATATGAAAGCCAATTGAAAAAGGGAGACAACCTTATTCTTGCTGCCTTTGGCGGCGGATTTACCTGGGGAGCGATCTTTATGAAGTGGGCCTTAGATTCAAAATAATTAAATTGACTAAAAGAATATGGCAAGTACTGCAGATTTTAAAAATGGGCTTTGTCTTGAAATGAACAACGACATCTATACGATTGTCGAGTTTCAACACGTGAAGCCAGGAAAAGGAGCCGCCTTTGTTCGCACGAAAATGAAAAGCTTGCGAAGTGGTAAAACATTAGAAAAAACGTTCAATGCAGGAGAAAAAGTGACTACTGCACGCGTTGAAAAAAGAGGCCATCAGTTTCTATACAAGGATGAACTAGGTTACAACTTCATGGATACCAGCAATTATGAGCAAATCTCTTTGGAAGAGCGCTTAATTGAACGCCCAAACCTATTGAAAGATGGTCAGCTTGTAGATATTCTAGTACATGCCGAGCATGAAATCCCACTTTCAGTAGAACTTCCTCCTTTCGTAGAATTGATGATCACCTATACTGAACCTGGAATCAAAGGCGATACTGCCACTAACGCACTCAAGCAGGCAACAGTAGAAACAGGTGCAATTATCATGGTGCCACTTTTTGTGGAACAGGATACCCTAATCAAGGTAGACACCCGAGATGGATCCTACTCAGAAAGAGTTAAGTAAGTAGTTTAAATCTCTCGATTTATAGTAAATTACCATTCCTTTTTGAATTAGTCGAACCCCTAAATGCTCCATCTAATGGAACAAAAAAAGAACACTATGAAACCTAAAGAAATTCAAGATTTAATTGACTATATCTCAAACACCGGCCTTGCAGAAGTAAAAATCAAGACTGAAGAGTTTGAACTTTCTGTAAAAAAATATGCAGATGCCGCAACTGCGGCACCTGCACCTCAATACATCGCTGCACCCGCTGCAGCACCTGCGCCTGTAGCTGCCGCACCAGTTGCAGCTGCTCCTAGCCCTGCACCAAGCTCCAATTTGGTAGAGATTAAGTCTCCAATGATTGGCACTTTTTACCTAACTGCAAATCCTGATTCTGCTCCTTTTGTTACAGAAGGAGGATCGATCAATGCTGGAAAAACAGTCTGCATCATTGAGGCGATGAAGCTTTTCAATGAAATCGAATCCGAAGTCTCAGGTAAAATCGTAAAAATCCTTGTGGCTAATGCAAGCCCAGTGGAATACGACCAGCCTCTTTTCCTAGTAGATCCAGCTGGTTGATTTTTGCACTAAATCAAAAAACACGTGTTTAAAAAAATATTAATTGCCAACCGTGGTGAAATCGCCCTTCGGGTAATTCGTACCTGCAAGGAAATGGGAATCAAAACTGTAGCGGTCTATTCTACAGCAGATAAGGACAGCCTTCACGTTCGATTTGCAGATGAAGCAGTTTGCATTGGACCTGCGCCAAGCCGCGAGTCCTATTTGAATATCACGCGGATTATTGCTGCCGCGGAAATTACAAATGCAGACGCCATCCATCCAGGCTATGGTTTCCTCTCTGAAAATGAAGAGTTTTCAAGAGTCTGTGAAGAATACGGGATCAAGTTTATTGGGGCCTCCCCAGACATGATTGCCAAAATGGGAGACAAAGCCACTGCAAAAGCAACCATGAAAGCGGCAGGAGTTCCTACCATTCCTGGTTCAGAAGGCTTGCTTGATTCCATCGAACAGGGTTTAGTCATTGCTAATGAAATGGGCTACCCCGTGATTCTTAAAGCTACGGCTGGTGGTGGAGGCAAAGGAATGCGCATCGTACGCGAAGATAGCGAATTCAAGAAAGGTTGGGATGATGCCAAAATGGAATCGGGTGCAGCCTTCGGAAACGACGGCCTGTACTTGGAAAAGTTTGTTGAAGAGCCTCGACACATTGAAATTCAAATTGTTGGCGACAGAACAGGTAAGGCTTGTCACCTTTCTGAGCGCGACTGCTCAATTCAACGGAGACACCAAAAGCTTGTAGAAGAAACTCCCTCTCCATTTATCACGGATGAACTTCGGGATGCCATGGGCAAAGC
>Ga0079301_1000258_pt1 | contig 25327 bp, 32 predicted proteins | sample Wag4_2014_7_11_3_FD_74797 | JGI IMG/M metagenome (GOLD analysis project Ga0079301, IMG submission 74797) | Fresh water mixed with fracking chemicals microbial communities from Ohio, USA - Utica-2 Time Series FC 2014_7_11 | ecosystem: Engineered > Industrial production > Chemical products > Input... | reverse complement strand
GTGGCGGCCCTGGAAGATCTGCTTGCTGAGGTCGTTGAGGTCGTAGTTCGACTGGAGACGTTCCTGACGGGTGAGCCCGGCGTCGCGACGCTGGATGATGTCGACCCGGGTCTCGCGGAGTTCCTGGCGGATGGGGGCGGCTTCCTGGCGGGTGAGGCTTCCATCGAGGCGCCCGGCGCGGATGCGGGCCTGGAGGTTGTCGACGCGGTTGGGGATGTTCATTTCGGGGCTCCTTCCGGGTTGGCGGGCGATGCTCGGACCGCCCTGCGCTTCACGAGTAGGTCATCCGTGGGGCTGCTCACCGGGCGTTCACCAGTCTCCGAACGGGTCCGGTCACCGGCGTCTGGACATCGTCCGTGCGGCTGGCTAGCATGGCGGGCGTCACGCATCCGGAGGCACCTTTCGATGGCAGATTATCCCGCGCAGATCCTCGCGTTCATGGTCGAGACCCTCGGTCCCGATCGCCCGCTCCATGCGGCTCTCCAGCACATGGGCCGCGGCATTCCGCGTCAGGCCAAGGTCGAGCTGACGCAGCGCTTCGGTCGCGACATCTCCATCGGAGAGGCCCTCGAGCAGCTGCGCGCCGCCCACGCCTAGACGGTTCACCCCGCCACCACCCGGAGGGTACGTCGTGCAGCTCCATCCCATCCTGGTTCACCTGCCGATCGCCGCGAGCTGGCTCGGCCTCGGTTTCGAGATCTGGTCACGATTGCGCGATCGCGAGGAGGCCCTGTGGGCGTCCGACGCGACGGTCGTCGCCGGCGCCATCGGGGCGATCGGGGCCGTGATCAGCGGGAAGCTGGTCGAGGAAGCGGTCGAGGACATGCCCGGGATCCACGACGTGTTCGAGGCCCACGAGCGCCTGGGGTACGTTGCGGCAGCCGCCTTCCTGCTCGTGCTGGCCTACCGGATCTGGTGCCGTCGCCGGGGCGGGGATGCGCTCGCCGGCTGGGGTCGCCTCGTGACCGCCGCCCTCCTGGTCGCCCTCACGGGCGCGACGGGCTTCTTCGGTGGCCGGCTCGTCTACGAGCACGGCGCCGGCGTCACGGCCCCGGGGGCGGAGCTCACCGCGCCCGGACACGACCATGAGCAGGAGGCTCCCGAGGTCCTCCAATCTCCGGGTGGTGAGGTCGAGCCCACGTCAGAGCCAGAGGATGCATCCGAACCCGGGGAAGCCTCGGCGTCGCTTCCGTAGTTTCTCCGGTGAGAGGGATGACCTCGCCCGGGTAAGTTGAGAGAAAGACACAAGGAAGCATCGTCCCCGAGACAAGGCGGGGCCGGTGCATCGAACCTCCGGAGGAACCATGGCCATCCAGCTTGCCGGCGTGCCCGTCATCAGCTTGCAGGACTATCGCTCCGGCGACGAGGCACGTCGCGGACGCTTCATCCAGGGGCTCGGGCAGGGACTCCGGGAGTACGGGTTCATCACCCTGGAGCATCACCAGGTGGACCATGACCTGATCCGCAAGGCCTATGCGCTGTTCCGGGAGTTCTTCGCCCTGCCCTCCGATTCCAAGCTGCGTTACGCGAAGGTCGAAGGGGGCCAGCGCGGCTACACCGCTTTCGGGGTCGAGCACGCCAAGGACCACCCCGTGGGTGACCTCAAGGAGTTCTGGCATGTCGGGCGCGAGATCCCGGCCGGGCACGCCTATGCCGGCCACTACCCGGGCAACGTCTGGCCGGCCGAGCTGCCCGACCTGAAGCCCACGATGCTGGAGCTCTACCGCCAGCTCGACGCCTGCGTGGAGGACCTTCTCCAGGCGCTCGCGCTCTACTTCGAGCTCCCGCTCGACACCTTCAGCAAGATGGTCGTGGACGGCAACTCGGTCGTGCGGGCGATCCACTACCCGCCGCTCGGTCCCGAGGCCGACCCGCGGGCCGTGCGCGCCGCCGCGCACGAGGACATCAACATGATCACCCTGCTCTGCGAGGCCACCAGCTCCGGGCTGGAACTCCTGACCCGCCAGGGCGATTGGCTGCCCGTCGATGCGCTCGAGGGCCAGATCGTGGTCGATGCCGGTGACATGCTGCAGCGGGTCACCAACCACGTGATCCCGTCCACCACGCACCGCGTGGTGAACCCGCCCGGTGACGCGAACGAGCCGCGCTACTCGATGCCCTACTTCGTGCACCCGTTCAGCGCCTGCAACCTCGAGGTGCTGCCGCGCTTCGTCACGCCGGACCAGCCGGCGCGCTACGAGCCGATCACCGCGGATGCCTTCCTCACGGAACGCCTGCGCGAGATCGGTCTGCTGAAGTAGGCCCGTTCAGGGCGTCGTGCCGGACCCCATGCACGTGGAGCATTCCACGGTGGTGTCGCCTTCGCACTGGTCACACGGAGCCGTGCCATAACCGCCGGGATGGTCCATCCAGCCCGACCCCGCGCAGTTGCGGCAGGTGATTTCTCCTTCACCGTGACAGGCCGTACAGGTGTGCATGTGTTCCTCCGCGCAGGGCCGGAGGTCACTTCCCGTCCGGCCGGTTCCAGATCACCTTCCAGGGCCCCCAGGTGCCATCCTGTCCCTTCACGTGCACCCAGACGAGACGCCGTTCGACGCTCTCGATTCCGGGCATCCGCGCGCTCAGGCGGCCGGCGCTCCCCGACAGGGGCATCCCCGTCCCGCTGGCTCCGGGTCGGTCGAGGAAGGCCTCGCCGAGGCTCGGAGTCTTCGTGACGGTGCTGACCGAGAGAATACCATCCTGGAGCCCCGCCATGCTCACCTCGGGACCCGCCGCCGCACCGGGGTTGTCCGCCAGGCGCAGCACGTGGAGCATCATCGGACGGTTTTCCTGCCAGAACTTCGCGACCCGCTCGAAGGGGGGATCGAAGCCATCGCGGAAGGAACCCACCTCGATGGTGTAGGCGAGGGTCCCGAGCTTCTCGAAGGCCCAGTCCACGTCGTCACCCGAGTTCACATACATCTGGCTGCCCTGGTAGGCGTCGTAACCCGACAGCTTGCCCAGCTGCGCCCCGACGAGCGCAAGACGCCTGTCGGGCGGGGGCGCGGAGGTCTTGTCCCAGGACCACATCACGGCATTGCTGAACGAGTGATACGTCAGGAGAAACACGGGCTTGATGCGCATCATCAGGTCGCGCATGGCCTGGGTCTCGGGCTCCGAGAAGGCCGAGGCGCCCCGGAACACGTCCGATTCCCGGTTGCCGGAATCACCCGCGGTGCCCCATGACGCGTCGTAATTGCGGTTGAGGTCCACGCCGACGTTCCGGACCCCGCCCGTGACGCGGTTGGTGTTCTTGCGGTGGTTGTCGCCCTGCTCGGCCAGGATGTGGCCGTCGGGGTTCACCATGGGGACCAGCCAGATGTCGCGGGTCTTGATCCAGGCCGTGATCTCGGGATCCTGGCCGTCCTGCTCGAGCAGCAGACGGGCCATGTTCAGGACCATCTCGGGCGTGACCAGCTCGCGGGCATGGTGGCAGCCGGCATAGAGCACGGTCGGCGACCCTTCCGGGGCGCGCCTGAGGTGCAGGGCCCACAGCGGGCGATTGGCCTTGCCCTGGCTCGTTTCCCAGCTCTTGCCCACGGCCACCAGCTCCACGCGGTCGGAGTACCGTGCGGCCAGCTGTTTCAGCGCGGTCTGGAGCTCCTCGAACGTGTGGTAATCCGGGTCGAACGTCCGGACGCGCGGAACGTCGGTCCGCAGCGTCACGCGCATCCCCAGGTTCTTCGCCAGCATGTACTGCTCGCGGTCGAGGGTCGTCCAGATCGTCTTGCGCGTCCGATCCTTGCCCCACACGTCGAGGCCGGCGTCCACGAGTTTCTGGACCTGCTGGCGGTCCGTGTAGACCAGTTCCACGGCAGCCGTCCCGGCACGAGCCAGGGCGCGCTCGACGGCCTGCGGACCCGTCGTGTCGGGGCGTGCACCGGGCAACCCGCAACTCGCGAGCGTCAGTCCCATCGCCGCGATCAGTCGCCACGCGCCGTTGCGTCCGCTCATCGTCACCCTCCTGCCAGCCGTTCGAGGATTCCCTGATCTCTCGGTGGTTAATTATAGGTTAATTCGCGTTGAAGTTGCGAGCAGATCCCGATCTCCAGGGACGTTCGGTCGTGGGGCCCGAACCGGAGACCCGGCGCGGCCGCAGGTCAGGTGGCGCAGTCTCCCCCGGGTGGGCTAGCATGGGGGCATGAGCACGTCCGAACTGCCGCCAGGTCCGCTGCCCCCGTCCCTCGCCGAGGAACCCGGCGTGGAGCGCATGCTCCGCGAGGAGATCCGCAAGGACGACGGTCGTCGCCTGATCTACTTCCGCTTCGAGTCCGTCGAGGAAGACGCCTGAGATGTCCGAACTGCGCTGGAATCCCGTGATGCGAGAGTGGGTGGCCACGGCCACGCACCGTCAGGACCGGACCTTCTTCCCGCCGCCCGGCTACTGCCCCATCTGCCCCACGGCCGAGGGAGGCTTCCCGACCGAGGTCCCGGCCCCGAGCTACGAGTATGTCGTCTTCGAGAACAAGTTTCCCTCGTTCCGGATGCCGGCTCCCGAGCCCGCGGTGGACGCCGTCGAGCTGTGCCCCGTCATGCCGGCCACGGGCGTCTGCGAGGTCGTGCTCTACACCCCGCACCACGAGGGCACCCTGCGCGATCGCCCCGTGCGCGAGATCGAGCGCCTCGTCCGGGTCTGGCAGGATCGCTATGCCGACCTCGGTTCCCGCCCGGGCATCGACTACGTCTTCATCTTCGAGAACAAGGGCGAGGCCATCGGCGTCACGCTGCCGCACCCGCACGGCCAGATCTACGCCTTCGATTTCATCCCGCCGCGCATCGGTCGGGAGGTCGAGAGCGAGGAGCAGCACCACGCGATCACGGGCACGTGCCTCCACTGCGACCTGATCGCCATGGAGCGCCGCGACGGTCGTCGCATCGTGGCCGAGAACGACCACTTCCTGGCCGTCGTGCCGTTCTACGCGCGCTATCCCTACGAGGTCCACGTCTACCCGAAGGCGCATCACCCCAGCATCCTGGGGTTCCGGGCCGCCGAGCGTCTCGACTTCGCGCGCATCCTCAAGACCGTCATGATCAAGTACGACGGCCTCTTCGGCTTCTCGCTGCCCTACATGATGGTCATGCATCAGGCCCCCACCGACGGGGTCGATCGCCCGGGCAGTCACGTTCACGTCGAGTTCTATCCCCCCAACCGCACGGCGACCAAGCTCAAGTTCCTGGCCGGCTGCGAGTCCGGGGCGGGCACGTTCATCAACGACACCCTGCCCGAGGACAAGGCCGCCGAGCTGCGGGACCTCCCCTTCGAGCTCGACTGAGCGGGAACTCTCGTCCAGCCTGACCTCGCCCGGGTTCTCCGGGCGGAGCATCATCGTTCCCGGGATCGGTGTTCCGGGAGGTATCGCTCATGCGCAAGTCCAGGTGGTGGCCCGCCCTCGTGGCCGCATTCGTGCTGACGTCGTGTGCCCAGGCCCTTCAGGGCAAGGTCGAGGCAGCTCTCGATCCGTCGCTGGGCCCCCAGACCCTGGCCTTCCAGAGCGGGATCTACCAGTCTCGCGGGGAGGCTCTGCCGCTGCGCGAGGATGACCTGATCCGCGTGGGCGTGTCCGAGGGGCTCGTGCTCTACCGGTTGCGGGGTGGGGGTGGCGGCGCCTTCGCCGACGTGCTGTACGTGAAGAGCGCGCGCGGCGGGTTCCAGGCCCTCGTCCGCATCCAGTGACCGACTGGACGCCAGGGGCCGGGGCACCTTACGATCGGGGACCGTACCCTCGACCCTGACCGAAGGAACTTGCCCCATGGCTCCTGGCGATCGCCTCCCGCGGACCGGCCTCCTGCTCGTCAACCTGGGCACCCCGGATGCCCCCCGCGCCCCCGAGGTGCGACGGTATCTGAAACAGTTCCTGCACGACCCGCGCGTCATCGACATCCCGGCGATCGCCCGGTGGTTGCTCGTCAACGGCATCATCCTGCCGTTCCGGCCCCGCAAGAGCGCGGCGGCCTACCGCACCATCTGGACCGAACAGGGCTCGCCGCTGCTGCTGCACGGTCAGGCCCTCGCCACGGCGATGCAGGAACGCCTGGGGCCCGACGTTCCCGTCCGGCTGGCCATGCGCTACGGCAACCCCGGCATCGAGCCCGTGCTCGACGAGATGCGTCGCCTCGGGGTGGATCGCCTGGTCGTATGTCCGCTCTACCCGCAGTACGCGGCGAGCTCGACCGGTTCCAGCCTCGAGGAGGTCTTCCGCGTCGTGGGGAAGGCCTGGAACGTCCCGGCCGTCTCGGTCGTCGAGCCCTTCTATGATCATCCGGCCTTCATCCGGGCCCTGGCCGATGCAGCTCGGCCGCACCTCGAGCGCTTCGGCGCGGACCACCTGCTCCTGAGCTACCACGGTCTGCCCGTCCGGCAGGTCCAGAAGAGCGACGACACGGGCAGCCACTGCCAGATCGCCGCGGGCTGCTGCGACCGCATCACCGAGGCCAACCGCGCCTGCTATCGGGCGCACAGCTTCGCCACCTCGCGGGCGCTGCTCGCGGCGCTGGGCTGGGATCCCGCCCGCTCCACCACCTCGTTCCAGTCGCGGCTCGGCCGGACGCCCTGGATCCCGCCCTACACCGACGTCCTCCTGCCGGAGCTGGTGAAGTCGGGCGTCAGGCGCCTCGCGGTCATGACGCCGTCCTTCGTCGCCGATTGCCTCGAGACGCTCGAAGAGGTCGGGATCCGCGCACGCGAGGACTTCCTGGAGGCCGGAGGCGAGGACCTCGTGCAGATCCCGTGCCTGAACTCCGACCCGGTCTGGGTGGAGGCCCTGCACGAGATCCTCCGGCCCCACCTGGGCGCCGGTGCGCGCGAGGCCCTGCTCGCACGCTGACCGCGTCGCGTCAGTTCCCTAGGCCCAGCCGCAGGAACCAGACCTCGTAGGGCAGGCCGTTCGGGTCCGTCGAGACGCCGAGGCGGCCGTCCTGGTTCGCCAGATTCAGACCCTGGCGGCCTCCCCGGAAGCCGAACTCGATGACGGACTCGCCGAAGTTGAGGTGCAGCCCGGTTTCATAGACGTCGGCCTGCCGGTTCAGGCCGTAGAAGCCCCGCGCGTAGACGTTCAGGTTGTGCCAGTCGAGCACGCGGTAGCGCAGGCCGAGTGCCGGTCCGGAGGCCAGGTTGAGTCCCAGCCGGGCCCCGGGAGCAAGCGCCAGCCCGGCGTTGAGGCCCCAGCCGAGGCTCACGACGGTGCGGCCACCCAGATCGAGCAGGGGCTGGAGCCCCGGCCCGCTGTTCTGGATCCCGATGACGTTGTAGCCGGCCATCACCGACGCCAGGGAACTCGCGAACGGGGAAGGCGTGCCCGCAGCCGGTCCCGCGACCGTGGGCAGGCCCAGGTACTGGCGGCTCAGCCAGGCCCCGCCGATACGCACGTCGAGCAGGAACCTCCGGTCCCAGTGGGTCCAGCCGGCAAGCTCCCCGCCGACGCTCTCCTGGCCGCCGACCGAGCAGATGCCGAGTTCACCCAGGAGGTGCCGCGAGCTCATGAGGTCCTGGTGGTCGGGATCATGGGTTCGCAGGTAGGCCTCGAGCTCCTCGCTGGAGGGGGTCAGGTCGCGGGCCATGGCCGGGAGGGCCAGCAGGGGAAGGGTCGCCAGCGCCAGCAGGGCCCGGAGGGAGCGCATCGAGATCCGGGACATCATCGGGCCACCTCCACGAGCTGGGTCCGGAAGCGATCGGTGACCTGCGCCACCAGTCGCTGGCGCAGCGAATCGCTCTCTTCTCGCATCCGACGCGCCGAATCCGCCGTGCGCGGGTCGGCAGGCCCGCGCAGGCGGGTGAAGGCGTTGCCAGGGACGATGCTTTCCGACGCGTCGTAGCCGTCCATCCAGGTCACCCGGTAGGGGTACTGCCAGGCCTCGGCCTGCACCGAGGTGCGCGTGAGGCCGTCCGTCTCCCAGCTGATGCGGATGGCCAGCGGGAAGGCCGAGGGCGAGGCGATCGCCTGCGGGTCGGCATAGTCCGGCATCGGTCGTGAACCCAGCCAGACGACGGCCCCGGGCTGCTGGACGATGCGCGAGGTGACGACGCCCGCATCCTGGTCGTTGAGATCCGCGAGCGTCTTGGTCGCCGCGGCCCGGACCAGATCATCGGGGACGGCCCGCACGAGGTCGGGGCTCCGGGGGGCTCCCTCGCGCCAGTCTCCGGCGATCAGGCGCCAGGGTACGACCAGGGCACAGCCACCGGTCACGCCGAGCAGCGCCGTACAGGCCAGGAGAGCCATGCACCGGGATGAGAGGAAGGACTTTGACATGAAGACTTGCTCCTTGCAGCGAGTTCGCCTCATCTTACCCCTCGTGTTCCCCGTCGGAACGTGATCCGTGAAACATGGCCCGCGATTCGCCGGGTTCGAAGCGATGCCTCCGGCCCTCGAAGGCGATTTCCCGGGAGCGGTGGCCGAGGTTGATCCCGATCAGGGCGGTCTCTTCCGGGGAGGTGCGGGCAAAGGCGACGAAGCGGTCGGCATTGGACGCCTCGAGCCATCTCAGCTCTCCACGACGCAGGCTCGGATGCGCGTGGCGCAGCCCCAGCCAGTGACGGTAGCGTTCCAGGATCGGGCGCTTCCATCGCCGAGGTTCCCAGGGGAACGGCCCCCGGGACTCGGCCGGGTTGTCCGCGCGCAGGCCCAGCTCGTCACCCTGGTAGACCAGCGGCGTGCCGGGCAGGCCGACCAGGCAGGCGAGGGCCGCCTCGAGGTCGGCCATCGTGCGGGCATGCTTGCCCCAGACCCTGTCCGTGTCATGGTTTCCGAGCAGGTTGAGGCATCGAGGCCATGACGGGCGTGGATACAGCTCGGTGAGCAGCCGGGCCCGTCGCGCGAACGCCTCGGCACTGGTCTCCCCGGACAGGAAGTCCAGCACGGCTCGTCGCCCCGGAAAGTTCAGGATGCCATCGTACCGGCCGCTCCGGAGTGCCTCGGGGGCCCACTCCCACTCCTCGCCGATGATGACCGCCCCGGGGGCCAGCGAGCGCGCCTTCTCACCGAGTCGCCGGATGAAGCCCTCGGACAGGTGCTGGGCTGCGTCCAGGCGCCAGCCATCCACCGGTCCCCAGACGTCCAGCGTGGCGAGCAGCGCCTCCTGCACCGCAGGGTCGTCCGTGTCGAGCCGGGGCATGACGTCCCAGCCCATCCAGGTCTCGACCCGTCCGGGGGCGCGGTACCGGTAGAAGGGGCGATCGCCCTCGAAGCCCGTCCACCAGGGATTCTCCCAGGACGTGTGGGCGAACACGCCATCCAGCAGCAGCCGCATGCCGCGCCGCGCGAGTTCCCGGCGCAAGGCATGGTAATCCTCGAACGTGCCGAGGCCGGGGTCGAGGTCGGCGTGGTCGTCGGCATCGTAACGATGGGATGACCGACTGCGGTAGAGCGGCGACAGCAGGAGCACGTTCGCCCCCAGGGACTGGATGTGATCCAGCCCCTCGAGGACGCCCGGCAGATCGCCCCCCAGGAAGTGGCGTTCGTGCGTACGAGCACCCGTCAGCAGGCGCGCATCCCGGGTGTGGTGTGCGGCGACGCCACGGAAAGGCAACCGCTCCGCGGTCGGCGGAGAGGCCTGTCCCCGGCGGAAACGGTCGAGGAACACGTGGTAGACCACGGCCTCTTCCCAGTCCGGAAGGCGGGCCTCCGTCACGGGGTGCGTGTTCAGGCCCGGGACTTCCCGGACGACACGTCGGCGACGAGTTTCTTGAGCGTGCCGAGGTCGATCGCCTTGCGGAGGTAATACGTGTGCGGACCCAGCAGGTCCGACACGTCATCACCTCGTTCGGCCGTGATGAAGATGACCGGCACCGTGGCGGTGCCCGGGTTTGCTCGCAGGCGTTCGTGCACCTGGCGACCCGAAAGCCCCGGCAGCATCACGTCGAGGATGATGGCGTCGAAGGGATTGGCAAGCGCCGTGTCCAGCCCGGTCCGGCCGTGATCCGCCGTGCAGACGACATAGCCGTCCTCCTGGAGGACCTCCTCGAAGAAATCGACCACATCGGGGTGGTCATCGATGATGAGAACATTCTTGCTCATGACTCCTCCTGATGGTCATCGTAACGAGTTCCAACCGAACCTGACAAGGGTTGCAGGGGGCCCGTGCCTGCCCGGATCGTCTCCAGGTTCTCCAGCACCTTCCCCTCCAGGTTCACCAGTCGCTCGTGCAGGGACTCGAGCTCGTGGACCCGTTCCGCGGCGCCGAGCTTCGAGAGATCCTGTCGGAGCGAGACGAGCCAGGCACGGGTCTCGTCGAGTCCGTCCGTCAGGACTGCGCTCACGCTCCGGGCCATCCTCCCCTGGATTTCCCTGGCCTGATGCTGCTCTCGCCGGTGGGTTTCCGTGGCCCGTTCGTCCTCGACCTGCAGGGCCAGATCCAGGAACAGGGCTCCCGTCCACAGCGCCTCCCGCAGGCGCGAGTCGCCCGGCGGGACAGGGGCCTCGAGGCGCACCACGCCCAGATCCTGCCCGGGGGTGCCCAGCGGCAGGTCGACGGGGTCTCGCCAGACGGCCGGAACCTCACCCAGCTGCATCCATCCACCCGGGGCGGGGCGGTGAAGGAGGAGCACACCCAGGGTGGCCCGGCTTTCGGTCATCAGCGTCGCGAGCAGCTGATGACCCACTTCTTCCGAGTTCGACAGGATCGCGAGGCGTGCCACCAGGCTACCCTTGCGGCCGTCCGCCGACGTTCGACCCGGGGGACAGGCCGTGAACCCTCGCCACAGGCGGGTGATCCATGTCAGATTGAGGGGCGGCAGACGAGTCTCCATGGCCTCCAGACTAGGGGGGAGCGAGACGGCTGGCAAGCCAGGTCGTGCCATCGAGAGAGGAGTCGCGCGTGCCACGTACTCGGGCCGGTCTGGGGGAGGCCCTGCTGGATCGGGAGCTGATGGCCGGGCATCTCGAGGGGGCGCTCAGCCGTTTGTTGCCGCGTCTCGGGGCTCGCACCGCCGCCCTTTATGGCCACCTCGGAGAGGAGCTCGCACGGCTCGCGGTGGCCGGTGAGGAAGGGGCGGCCTGTCCCGTGCGTCTGCCCGCGGATCTCGTGGCCCCCCCGTGGCCCTGCGACCGAACCTGGAGCCTCGAGGTCCAGGGCCGGACCGTCGGGCGCCTCTTGCTGGGGGGGCAGTCTCAACAGACGAGGTCCGGTGAGGTCCTCGCGGTCGAACTGCCGCGGCTGGCTGCTGCCGTGGAGCGGCTCCTCATCCGGGAGCGCCGGCGCGCAATGGACCAGGTCCAGGCCCGGGCACGCGCGCTGGATGACCGTCGGTCGCGAAGCCAGGCCGTGGTCTCACACCAGCTGAAGACGCCGCTCCAGCTCGGTCAGGGTCTGGTGTCGGACGCCATCGCCCACGCCGTGGACACCGGACGGGTCGCACGCCGGCTCGATACCCTTTTCGAGGCACTCAAGCGGTTCAACCGATCGATCGTCGCCCTCTTCGACCGCCACGGGATTCACCTCGAGAGGCACCGGCGCCAGTTGCTCCCGGTGAATCTGCTGTCCCAGTGCGAGCAGATGCTGAAGGAGCTGGAGCCCGCGCTGCGTCGCAAGCGACTCTCCCCCTCGCTCGTCGCCAGTCCCGAGGTCTGGGGGCTCGCGGATCCCTTGCGGTTCGAGATCGTGCTCGACAACCTGCTGGGGAACGCGATCAAGGCAGCCCCTCGCGACTCGGGCGTCCAGATCGTCGTCCGGTCGGAAGAGGGGCGTGCCTGTATCCGTGTCACGAATCCCGGTGGGCCCATTCCAGGCGATCGCCTCGAGGGATTGTTCCGCCCCTTGCCTCCGAATCCGGACGATCCGACCAGCACGGGGCTGGGTCTGGCCCTCACGCACGATTACCTGGTCCAGATGGGCGGAGGACTCGACCTCCTCGCGCACGAGCACGGGGAGGTCGTCTTCGAGGGCTGGGTGAGGCACGCCTGATGCCAGACGTGCCATCCCGCGAGCGGGCTAGTTGTTCGTCGTGAGCGGGATCATGAGGTTCGACTTGCGCGCCCTCAGGACCGAGACGTTCGGGATGCTCGTGCCGGCAAAGCCGCCGAGGCCCACCGTGACGGTGTAGGTGTCGGGGTCCAGCCCCCCGAGGGTGAACTGCCCCCAGCGGTCCGTGCGCGTCCGGAACAGGTAGCCGGTCCGTCCGGCCTGGGCCGTCACGAGCGCCTCGCGAAGGCCCTGACGGTTGGCGGTCGAGAACACGACCCCCCCGATCCGGCCGCGCCAGAAGAGGTTCACGACGAAGTTGAAGGTGGGGACAACGAGGATGTGCTCGACCAGCAGGTTCCCGTTGCCCATCACCACGCCGCGCACCATGACCTTGTGGTTCAGGAAGTTGGCGATCCGGCGATCGCGCTTACCATCCTGGCCGAGCATCGTGATGGGGGTCCGGGCCTGGTCCAGGGCCAGCAGGTACTGCCCCTCGGCGGTCGAACGGACGATCCCGATGCGCGTCAGCCTCCGGGGGGCGAACACGCCACCCCCGCCGGCGACGGACGCCTCCACCTGCTCGAGGCGAGCCCCGGCGACCAGGGGCTGGCCGAGCGCCGCAGCGGCCTCGTCGACGGCCTCCACCGGAAGCGTCTCGGCCTGGTTGAGATCGGCCACCCGGGCCAGCATCTCGACCGAGCTGTCCTGGGCCTCGACGAGGCTCGACGGGCGTTCCGGGAGGCGGTCGGTCGGCGTGGCGGTCGAGCCGCAAGCCACGATGGCCAGGGCCAGCAGGCTGCCGGTCAACCGGGCTGCCCAGTCGCGACGGATGGACATGGCGAACTCCTGTTCCACCTCGTGAAGGGTAAGACGAGGTTAAAACAAGGATAACTCCTTCTGCCCGAGATGACAAGAAGACGAGGCCTCCCCGGTCCGGGAAGGCCTCGATAGCGGCAGGGGGAGAGGAAAATCAGGCGCCGCGGCGGCCCGATTCGACCTCGAAGCCGACGTAGCTGCGGGTCTTGCCCTCCCGGTTGCGATCCACGTACCGGAGGCCGTCTTCCGTGATCTGGAGTCCCTCGTCACCCGCGGCCTGCACGAGGCCCTGGGCGGTGAGCCAGCGCTCTGCACCGCGGGCGTGCTCACCGAACGTGCGACGGAGCAAGCGATCGGCCGTCCGGCGACCGACGTGGCCGCTGGCCATGACCATGACGTCCAGGAAACCGGCCAGGGCGCGCACGTGCTGGTCTTCGTGGAAGGGCAACTCGGGTTCGCGCGGTGCCTCGACCTCGACCGGGCGGGGGCGACGCCCCTCGGAACGGGCCGTGCTCGCAGCGGCCGCTTCACGAGCGGGAGTCAGGTCACGCAGGGCTTCGTCGAGCAGGGCGCGGACCCGGTCCGGGCTCTCGGTGAGGGCGGCCTGCATGGCGCGGCCGAGGACGACGACGAGGCGTTCCCGCTGAGACTGGTTCATGATTGGCCATTTCCTTCCGACATCGATCCGCCGCGGCGGACCCGGGCCTTCATTATGCGCCCGCACTCGCGGACCGGCAACCTCCGGGCGGAGTGTCGAGCGCTCGTCCGGGGGGTATGGTCTTGCAGGTTCAGATTCTCGAACGGAGGCCCGTACGTCCATGCCCATGATCACCTCGACTCCTCCCGACAAGCCCGTGCTCGAGGCTCCCGCTCCCGAGGCTGCCGTGCAGCGGCTCACCGAGGAGGTCCGGTACCGCCAGGAGATCACCCTCGGGCTCGCGAATCCGGAGTGGCTCAACATCGGCTACCAGGTCCGGCGAGATCAGTGGGGCCTGCGCGCCGCCATTGGCACGCTGGCGACGGCCCAGAGCTACACGGTCGCCGGTCGTTACTTTCCCTGGGCCTGGAAGGATGACTGGAAGAAGGGGCTCAACGTCGAGTTCGGGGTCACGATGCACCAGCTCGCCGAGAAGTCGGCAGGGCTCACGCCGATGGACCTGTGGCCCCTGTCCACGCTCTCCGTCGGGTATGACTGCGTCCTCGGGCCCATGACCTACGGTATCTCCGTCGGCATGAACCCTTACCTCATGGCGACGGGCAGCCGTCCCCTCGTCTCGACCAACGCCGCCGCCCTGCCCCGCCTGCTCCTGCAGGTCGGGTACGGATTCTAGAGAAAGGTCGCGACCATGTCCGCCCGTTCCCTCTCCCTTGCCCTGCTCGCGATCGCCTCGTCCGTCCTCTCGGCATGCGCCACCGCCGTTCCCGTAACGGCCGACGTGCCCCTCGACAACGGCACCAGCACCAGCGACAAGGTCCTGCCGAAACTCGTGAGCCAGGACGCGGCTCCCGACACCACGAAACCCGTCATCGTGGCCGTCCACGGCTTCACGGCCACCCCGTTCGAGACCTCGCTCGTCGCGGAGTTCCTGCGCAGCAACGGGTATCTCGTCTCGCAGGTACGCCTGGGCGCCCACGGTGAATCCTACAAGGCGTTCGCGAATTCCGGCTGGGCGACCTGGCAGCAGCCCATTCTCGACGAGTACGCGGCCCTCCGGGCGAAGGGGTTTGCGGCCGCCAAGATCGGCATGCTGACCTGTTCGACCGGCGGTCCGCTCCTGATGCAGGCGCTCGCGGGCAGCAAGCTGACCTTCGACGGCAAGGCCGAGGTGCCCCGTCGCATCGCGATGGTCGCCCCGCTGCTCGAGTTCTCGAACAAGATGATCGGCTACGCCGGGATCCTGGGGCTGCTGGGGACCTCGTTCCGGGATACGAACGATCCCAACGAGTTGCCCGAGGTGAAGGCCATCACCGGGGGCAACTGGTATCGTTTCCAGCCGATCACCGCGCTGACCTCGCTCGTCGATCTCACCGAGATCGTGAAGGGGAACCTGCGCACGGGGATCAAGGTGCCCGCGGAGACCCGCATCCACGTCTACCAGGCCGACAAGGATCCGACGGTCGACCAGGCGGGGTCGGTGTTCATCCCGCCCGGTTTCACGAAGGAAGGGGCCCGGCTCAACGTCACGACCGGCTCGGCTCCTGCCGACCTGGTGGCGAAGCATTTCAAGGCGGATACGCGGCTCACGACGGAGCTGGTCACCCGCGATCTGGTCGACTCGACCTTCCACATCCCGACCTGGCCCGATGGCGTCGATGGTCTGGGCACCGAGCTCAAGTTGCCCGGAACGGACAGGGCCAACGATGGTGCCAGGGACAGGACGCTGCGCGGCGCGATCTTCGACGAACTGCTGAAGGATTTCGCCGACCTGAAGTGAGCGCGTCCCGGTCAGATGCCCCGGCGATCGCCCCAGATGAGGCGGTGGAGCTGGGGCGTCACCCGGGCGTTGCGTTCTCGCCAGCTGGCACGCGTGAGCACGTGGGTCTCCACCAGTTTCCGGAGCCGGTCCAGGTACGGTTCCGGGGTGTCGGTGGGGAAGCCCACCGGCTGCAAGATCACCGGGATGCTTTCCGGGACGGCCAGGTCGTCCAGGAGGGCCTCGACGGCCGCGAGGTCTTCCGGGCCATCCACCACGAACTTGAGCTGCACCCGGTCTGTCGCATGCGTCAGGAACTCGCCGAGGACGCGCCGGTTGGGGCGCATCCCGCTCGAGCCCAGCTTCGGGCTCAAACTCCAGAGGTTCACCCGGGCGTCGTCGACGTACCGGGTCGCGTTGGTCTCGACCGTCACGAAGCGGCCGGGCAGGACGTCGAGCAGGCTGCCCAGGTCGTGCAGGGTCGGCTCGCCGCCCGTGAGCACGACGTCACGCGTCTCGATCCGTGCGGCGATCGCCTCCGGGGCCAGGGGCGTGCCGGGGTCGAGCACGTCCTCACGCCACGTGTAGGGCGTGTCGCACCAGGAGCAGGCCAGGTTGCAGCCGACGAACCGCACGAACGTGCTCGGGACTCCCGTGCGCAGGCCCTCGCCCTGGATGCTCGTGAAGATCTCGCTGACGGGCAGCGTTCCCGGCGGCGACTGGACGATCACCGCCCCGACTCCTCGTACCGGCACCACGAGTTGGGCCCTTCGTGGACCGTCACGGCCGTGACCTGCGGGATCCGCTCCCGGAACTGCTGAAAGAAGTGCCGCGACAGGCCCTCGGCCGTCGTGAGGACGCCGGGCAGGCTCTCGTTGAGGTAGGTGTGGTCGGGGAGCAGGGCCTCGAGTGCCTTGAGGGCGCCGAAGTCGATCAGGATGCCCAGGGCGTCGAGATCGTCGCCCGAGACCTCGATGTCGACGAGATAGGTATGGCCATGGAGGCGATCGCACTTGCCGGGGTGTCCCGGGATCCGGTGGGCGGCCTCGAACTTCACGCGCTTGGTCAACTTGAACATGCCTCCCATGCTAGCACGGGACGCCCCACGAGCTCGAGGCGCGGGTTTCAGAGCCCGTTGATGCCGACGCGGGCGTGCCGGAAGGAGTTTTCCTCGGCAGCCGCGAGCATGAAGGCGGCGAGGTCTCCCCGGGCGATCCTGCCCGAGCCTCCGGGTAGCTCGTCGATCGCCACCGCATAATCCCCCGATGGAGGCGCGTCGAGCAGGTCGGGAGGGCAGACGAAGGTCCAGTCCAGGGGGCTTTCGGCCATCAGGCGCCAGGCCCGGGCGTGGGAGGCACTTACGGCCCGGAAGCGCTCCGGAAACGTCGGTCCCTCCTGTCGGAGACGGCCATCGTGGCCCTGCAGGACGCCGGCGCCGCCCACCGCGAGGAGGCGGCTGACTCCCGAGGTCTGCATCGCGGCGATCGCCTGGCGGATGCCCTCATGCCGCACGTCCCCGGGGCCATCCGGTCCGCGCCCTCCGAGGGCTCCCAGCACGGCCTCGATGCCCGAGAGGGCATCGGTCCAGGCGGCCGGATCGCGCACGTCCCCCACGTGGAGGTCGAGTCCCGTCAGGTCGGGAGGCATGCGCGCCGGATCGCGCACCCAGGCGCGCACGCGGTGACCGGCTTCGAGAGCCTGGTGGACGATGCGGGTTCCCGTGAGCCCCGAGGCTCCCAGCACGAGGAGATGCATCCGCGACCTCACTTCCCTTCCGGCGGGGCGTTCGCCGGGGTACGTTCGCGGGGGAGGGGAGCGATGGCGATCGCCTGACCTCCGCGGCGCGGATCCGACCAGCCTTCCAGGGAGCCATCGGGCTGGCGGCGGATCAGGTGAACATCTCCCAGGGGCCGTTCGAACAGGACATGGCCCTTGCGCACGAGTGCCTCCCGCGTCTCGACATCGAACCCACCCGGCTCCAGATCGAGGCGCTCGGGCAGGCCCTGGTGATGGAACCGCGGGGCTTCCACGGCCTGGCGGGCGTTCATGCCCAGATCGACCAGGTTCAGGATCACCTGCAAGACCGAGGTCGGGATGGTCGAGCCTCCCGGTGAGCCCAGCGCAAAGGCCAGCCGTCCCGAGTCGTCCTCGGCAATCACGGGACACATCGACGACAGGGGGCGCTTGCCGGGAGCAACGGCGTTCGCCTCGCTCTGCACGAGCCCGAACTGGTTCGGGAAGCCCGGGCGGGTCGCGAAATCGTCCATCTCGTTGTTGAGGAGGACGCCCGTACCTTCGGCCACGATCCCGGTGCCGAACGAGCCGTTGAGCGTGGTGGTCACGCTCGCGGCGTGTCCGGCCGGGTCGACGATGGTGAAGTGGGTCGTCTCGAGATGCTCCGTGAGCCCTGGCCGCGAGGCCTCGGGGGTGGTCCGCGCCGGGTCGATCGTCGAGGCGCGGCGGGCCAGGTACGCGGTATCGAGCAGGCGTGTGATGGGTGCTGGCAGGAAGTCGGGGTCGGCCAGGTAGGCGTTCCGGTCCGCGAAGGCCCGGCGTTCGACCTCCGCGACTCGGTGCACGACTTCGGGGTCGTGGAATCCCGCGTTCCGGAGGTCGGTCGGTTCGAGCATCCCCAGACATTCCCCGAGGATCACGCCGCCAGAACTCGGTGGAGGCATCGCCGCAAAGCGGAGTCCGCGGTAGGTGAAGTGAAGCGGCTCGCGCCAGACGGCCCGGTAAGCCGCCAGGTCTTGCTCGTCGAGGATGCCGCCCTCCGCCTGCACCGTCGCGGCGATCGCCCGGGCGATGGGGCCACGGTGGAATGCATCCGGGCCCTCCGAGGCGATCGCCTCGAGCGTCCGGGCCAGGTCGGGTTGCACGAGGCGATCGCCCTCGACGAGTGGCCTGCCGCCCGGCATGAACAGGTCGCGGGTGGCGGGGCGGCGACCGAGCAGGGTGGCACAGCGACGGAAGGACGTGGCGAGGCCCGCGTCGACCGTCACGCCGTGGCGAGCCAGGTCGATCGCCGGCGCGAGACACCGGGCCCAGGGCAGGGAGCCCAGGCGTCGGTGGACCTCCCAGCAACCCTGGACGCTGCCCGGTACGCCGACGGCCAGCCCCCCCGCGACGCTCCTGTCGGTGGCCTGCCCGCTGGCATCGAGGAACATGTCGCGGCTCGATCCCCGCGGGGCCGTTTCCCGGGCATCGAGGGCCCACGTGGACCCCGAGGCCTCGCGCAGGACCCAGAACCCTCCCCCTCCGAGGTTTCCGGCCTCGGGGAAGGTCACGGCCAGCGCGAAGTGGACGGCCACGGCGGCATCGAAGGCATTCCCGCCCTGTTCGAGGATCCGGGCTCCGACGCGGCTGGCGGCGGCCGAGGCGCTCGTCACGATCCCCCGCCCGACGACGGGCGGCCCGCTCCGGGCATGGGTCCAGGTCGCGGGGATGGGCCTGGCCTCGGCCAGCGTGAGCCAGCCCGGGGCCAGGAAGCCGAGGGTAGCGAGCGCGGACAGGACGAGGCGGTCGGACGGACGTCGCTTCACGGTGGGTCTCCTCGGCTCCTGCTTACCCGATCGGTGACGCTTTTTCCCCGGCGTGCGAGGAGGTCTCTCCATGTGACCAGGCTCACATGTCCGGTGAGCCTTCCGTCTCTCCAGGTCTCCCGGGAACGTCCGAAATCAAACCTGGCAAGGGTTCAGGGGGAGGCTCGAGATGCAGTACTTCGTCATCCAGGCCGGACAGCAGCAGTATTTCGCCACCAGCCAGGAGGAGGTCGAGCGCCTCGTCCAGGTCATGGCGCTCATCGGGGTGGAGATCCAGGTGTGCGTGGCGATCGCCGCCTGAGGTCAGCTGCCGCGGGTCAGGAACGCGTCAGCGCGAGAAACTCGTGGCGGTTCGAGGGCTCAGCATAGGCGCCGTGGAAGGCCACCGTGACCATCGACGCACCGCTCTTCTTCACTCCGCGACACGACATGCACGAGTGGGCCGCCTCGATCTTGACGGCTGCCCCCCGGGCATTCAGGTGGTGCATCAGGGCGTCCGCGATGGATTGCGTCATGCGCTCCTGGATCTGCAACCGTCGCGAGAAGCAGTCCACGAGCCGGGCCAGCTTGGAGAGACCCACGACCTGACCATCCGGGAGATAGGCCACATGGGCCGTCCCCGAGAAGGGCAACATGTGGTGCTCACAGGTCGATTCGAAGGGGATATCCTTGAGGAGCACGAACTCCTGGTAGCCTTCCACCTCTTCGAAGGCGGTGGCCAGGATCTCGGCCGGGTCCTGGCGATAGCCGGCGTACAGTTCGGCCCAGCTGCGGATCACGCGGTCGGGAGTCTCCCGGAGGCCTTCACGATCCGGATCTTCCCCCAGGATCTCGAGCAGGGTTCTCAGGGCCAGACGAGCACGCTCGACATGAGCCGGTGACAGCGAAGCTTCTATCGCCAACGGGACCGTCCTCTCTTCTCCCCGGCATCGCGGGGAGCTCGGGGTCCTGCATGATACCCGATGAGCCGGGAGTGTGCGATGCGCGGGTGGTCAGGAGCCCAGGACCGCGCGCAGGGCTCCCTCGAGGTCCGGGAAGCGGAACCTGTAGCCGCTCGCCTCGGCCCGGGCGGGCAGCACCCGCTGGCCGCCGAGGAGGAGGGCGTCCGCCAGCTCCCCCATCAGGATGCGAAGGCCGAAGCCCGGAACGGGGAAGAAGGCCGGACGGGACAGGACCTTGCCGAGCACCCTGGTGAACACCGCATTGGTCACCGCACCCGGAGCCGTCGCATTGACGGGGCCGGAGAGTTCGGGGTGATCGACCAGGTGCAGGAACAGGCCGACCAGGTCGTCCCGGTGGATCCACGACATCCATTGCCGGCCCGAGCCGAGGGGCCCGCCGAGTCCGAGCCGGAACGGGATGAGCATCTTGTCGAGGGCGCCTCCGCCCTCCCCCAGCACGACCCCGATACGCGGATTCACCACCCGGATGCCCTGCTCACGGGCGACGAGCGCTTCACGTTCCCAGTCGAGGCAGACGTCCGCGAGGAAATCCTTGCCCGGCGTGGCCTGCTCATCGAGCGCCTCGTCTCCGCGATCGCCATAGAAGCCGATCGCGGAAGCCGAGATCAGGGTCCGGACGGAGGTTCCGGCGAGTGCCTTCACGAGGTTCCGCGTCCCGTTCAGTCGCGAATTACGGATCCGGGCCTTCTGCTCGGGGCTCCACCTCCCGGCGGCGATCGACTCACCGGCCAGGTGGATCACGGCCTCGACGCCCTCGAGCGCGGCAGCGGGCGGGAGGTCCCGTTCCGGATTCCAGGCGTGGGACCCGGCGATACCCGGTAGCTTCCTGCGGGCCCGCTCGGCGTCCCGGGAGAGCACGACGACCTGGTCCCCGCGGGCCACGAGTGCCTCCACGAGGCGACTGCCCACGAAGCCGGTGGCTCCCGTCACGAGGATGCGCATGGTGACCTCCCTTGCCGATGGATCCGGACGCACTCCGGGTCCATCTGTCCAGATCAAGTAAAGCACAAAGGATGGACACGTCCAGACGAGAGTGATATTTATTGACATGCGGCTGAAAGCGAGGATTTTCGTGGCCGAAGAGGAAGCGCTCTTCCAGATCAAGGTCGTTTCCAAGCTGACAGGGCTCACGGCGGACACCATCCGGGCCTGGGAGCGTCGCTACGAGGCCGTTCAGCCCGTGCGTTCCCACTCGGGAGTACGCATGTACACTTCCGCTCACGTGTCACGCCTCGAGTTGCTCCGGCGCGTCGTGAGCCGCGGGCACGCCATCGGTCGCGTCTCCCACCTCACGGACGAGCAGCTGCGCAACCTGCTGGAAGACGAGGCGCATCGCCGCCCCGGGGCTGCCGAGGGCGCGGCCATCGTCGACCAGCTGCTCGAGGCGATCGAGCAGTTCGACCATTATCTCGTGGACCAGATCCTGACGCGTACGGCGCTCATCCTGCGCCCCCGCGACATCGTCCACGAGGTGGCCGAGCCTCTCGTTCAGGCCATCGGCGAGAACTGGGCGCGCGGTCGCTTCAGCATCGCCCAGGAGCACATGGCCACCCACCTGCTCCGCAACCTGTTCGGGACCCTGCTCCGGCTCACGGGCACTCCGGCCACGGGGCGGGCACTCGTCATGGCCACCCCGCCAGGGGAGCAGCACGAGGTGGGGCTCCTCATGGTGGCCTTGCTCGCGGCCTCTCAGGGGATCAAGGTCTGTTACCTGGGTGCGGAACTGCCCATGGACGAGATCCTCGAGGTGGTCGATCGGGTACCGGCCGTGGCGGTCGCACTGAGCGTCGTGACTGCACCCGAGGACGGCACGTGGGCCGACGACCTGCTGGCGTTGCGAGCGGCCCTCCCCGCCAGCGTCGAGGTCTGGCTGGGGGGCAGAGGGACCGCCGACCTCCGCAACGACGCCATCAAGGGCGTCCGCATCTGGCGCTCGCTCCCGGCGATCGAGGCCGAGATGGAGCGCATGCGCAACTTCGCGTGACCTCCGTCACAGCGGCTGATCCGGGATCCATGCGAACATATGCTCGACAGTTCTCGGAGGGATGAGTCATGGAACACTCGCAGCGTAGCCGTTCGGCCCGTCAGATTTTCGAGATCGGGGAGATCCGTCCCGGGGGCTGGACCCCTCGTTCGACGGCCCCCGCGTCGCCGCCTCCGGCGGTCGACCCCGCACCGACTGCACCGGTCACGCCGTTTCCTGCCGCCGGGGTTCCGGCCCCGGGTGAGCGGGCATCCGACGTGCGCCTGAAGACCGTGTCTCTGAGCGAGCGTCACCTGTCTCTGGCCATCGGAGCCGTCGAGCACGTGCTGTCCGGCCTCCGGCGCCTGCCGGGCACCGAGGCTCCGGCGCGGGAGTACGAGACGATCCTGCATGCGCTCCAGCAGGCGCTGGCCGTTCTGCCCGCTCCCGGGCCGCGCTGAGTCCCCGCAGAACCCCGTTCGCCGCGAGCCCCCCGGACGCCTCGACGTCCGGGGGGCTCGCCACGTGGTGCGGGGTCAGCCGGGCAGCTGGCAGGACAGGTCGAGGCGCTGGAGTTCGACCAGGTCACGTCGCCCTTCCCGTCCATCGGCATCGACGAACACGCTCCGGACGAGCCCCAGACGGGGATGGTACCAGTGCTCCGCTGCCGAGGCCTCGCCACGGGCGGACATGGTGATGCACCCGTCGAACGTCCCGGCCTCCGTGACGATGCGGGACCGCTCCCGCGCGATTTCCATGCATGCCCCGTGAGGTCCCTGCTGCTCGTCCCAGTGGCGAGGCTCGATCGGGAAGCGCCAGATCCAGTCCTGGACCACCAGGTCGTCACAGCTTCCCCGGACCTCCGCCGCGACGCCCTCGCGCGTCACGAGCACGTTGAACCGCCAGCGATCGCCGCGGCTGTCGGCCTGCTCGATCAGGACGCGCGTGCCCTCGCTCGACGGCGTGAGGCCCACCACGCTGGTCATGCCCCAGCCGCATTCCTGGCCGTCGATCCACTCGCGATACACCGCCCTCAACCCGAGTTCCGACAGGAAGTAGGGCTGTTCCACGCTGCCGCCGTGCCAGTCTTCGGGCGTGAGGGGCAGGGCCTGGTCGAGGGCGTCGTCCCAGGCGTCGGAGGCCAGCCCCGTCGCCAGCGTCTCGAAGGGCAGTTCGCCCCGGGACCAGGCCGCGATCCAGCCCTCCGCCGAGGCCGGGACCTGCCAGGGTTCCTGGATCCGGGGCATCTCCGCGGCCACGTCATCCTCGAGGGTGGCGCCGCCCAGCGTCCAGGATCCGTCGGGATCGACGTGGAGGCCCAGGACCCGTGACTGGCCCGGCAGGCCGTGACCGCGCAGGCAGGCCGCCAGGCACCAGGTGCCACCGGGGCCATCAGGGAGCACGATCCGTCCCCCGGTGGGGGCGAGACGGGATTGAAGGGTGTCGAGCAAGCCGGACATGGTGAGCGGTCTTCCTGGCGTCAGGCGCCGAGTCGGGGGAACCAGGGACGGTCGAAGGGCATCCGCAGCAGCACCAGCAGGAGGGTGATCCCCAGGCCGATGGCCATCGTCCGGAAGCGCCCGTCTGCCGGCATCCGCTTGAGGCGGGCGGCGACGACGTGAGCCACGACGAGGGCCACCAGCATCGTCGTGCCGTGCTCGACGGCGTAGAAGCGTAGCGCGGGGTCTTTCATGGCGGCCTTCATGCTCGCCATCGCTGACCGGGTCAGCGGACTGATCCCGTACAGGATGCCACCGAGCAGGAGTTGCAGGTCCATCAGGCCCACGGCGATCACCGCGAAGCGACGGCGATCGTCCGTCCACTCCCGGCGGCCGAGCCAGCCGGTGAGGGCGATGCCGACGGCCACCAGCAGGGCGAGCAGGACGAACGTGCGGTTCACGTTATGGATGGCGAGCAGCGCGGTGTACAGCGACATGGAAGGCCTTTCGGGGGCTATCTCGGTGGGGCGACTGCTTCACGTTAACATGGGCGCGCCACGCGCGCCCTCCCGCGCGACGGTGGTACCATGCCCCCGGTTCAGGTGCATGAAAGGACGATCCCATGGAGGATTCCCCCAAGATCCGCAAGACCGAGGCGGCCTGGCGGGCCCAGCTGACCCCCCTGCAGTTCGAGGTCACGCGACGCAAGGCCACGGAGCGCCCGTTCACGGGCGCGTACTGGAACCACTCGGCAGATGGCACCTACCGGTGCGTGTGCTGCGGGGCGGAGCTGTTCGACTCGGTGTCCAAGTTCGACGCCGGGTGCGGCTGGCCCAGCTTCTCGCGGGAAGAGGGAGACGGCCGGGTCCGCAAGGAGCGCGATCTCAGCCACGGGATGTCCCGGATCGAGATCCTCTGTGAGCGGTGCGATGCGCACCTCGGTCACGTGTTCCCGGATGGTCCGGCGCCCACGGGGTTGCGATACTGCGTGAATTCCGCCTCGGTCACCTTCGAGCCCCGTCCGGGGGACTGATGCGAGAGCCCGCCGCCTTGGCGCCGGGCTCTCGCATGAACGGGGAGACGTGCTCGTCAGTTCGAGGTGTTGGACAGTTCCACGGTCGCGAGCCCGGTGGCATCGTCGTATATCACGTCCACCACCTTCACGGAGGACTGCCGGCCATTCCCGGTGGATGAGCTTTCCAGGCGAGACCTGAGTTCCTCGATAGTCGGACGACGCCTCGTCGTGTACTGCACCTCGGCCCGCACGCTCCTGCTCGCGATGCGCGTCTCGGCCCAGGTCTGCTCGACCACCTCGACGTTCCGTACCTGTAACTGTCCCGTGGACGGGTCTATCCGGGTCTGTCGGACCGTCCTGACGGACCGCTCGGACACCAGGGAACGCTTGCCCGCGAGGGGCCGCAGTTGATCAGCGAGTTCGCTGGCATCTTCTCGCAGCTCCCGCACGGCCTCGTCGGCTTCCCGTTCGTTGTCGAAGACCTGGCCGCCCGTCCGAGATACGCTGCGATCGAGCGCGTCCACCCGGGCACGCGCATTTGCAGATCCGTCAGCGGCCAGCGCGGCAGCCGGATGGACGAGCGATAACAGCATACCGGTGGCCAGCAGGAAAGATGTCTTCATGATGTCAGTCCCTCCCTTTGCCCTTGCTGGATTCACTCGTGGATCTGTCGTCCTTTTCGTCGTCCCGGTCATCATCCGGACCGCGGCCCGGGCTCGTTCCCGCCCGTCCTGCCGGGACGACATTTTGCGTCCTGGCCTGTCCCGGCGGCACGAAGTCCTGTTTCTGGGCCTGGCCCGGAGGCAGGAAATCCTGAAGCTCAGGTCGTCGGATCGTTCCGATGGTGCCTCCGCTCGCTGGACGGACTGCGGGCGCCGACACTTTGGCCCTGTCAGCTGCCAGACTCTCCCGCGTGACCGAACCCGTCAGCTTGACCGAGGCTCCACCGGAGCGATTGCTGGAGTAGGCACTCGTTCTCGAACCGGAGGCGGCCTTGCTGCCCGCCGACGCCGCATTCACGGTGGTCCAGGGCCCGGCTTCACTCACGAACGAGATGGTCCTCACTTCGGTGATCGCGGGGACCTCCAGTTGCACGACCTTCGTGGCTGCCTGCCCGGGCCCGTATGGCACACTCTGGAATTCCACGGTGGGCAACGAGGTCGTTTGCACCGAGTTGCCACCGTTACCGGAGTTGCCACCGTTACCGGAGTTGCCACCGTTACCGGAGTTGCCACCGTTACCGGAGTTGCCACCGTTACCGGAGTTGCCACCGTTACCGGA
>Ga0079301_1000256_pt1 | contig 25487 bp, 25 predicted proteins | sample Wag4_2014_7_11_3_FD_74797 | JGI IMG/M metagenome (GOLD analysis project Ga0079301, IMG submission 74797) | Fresh water mixed with fracking chemicals microbial communities from Ohio, USA - Utica-2 Time Series FC 2014_7_11 | ecosystem: Engineered > Industrial production > Chemical products > Input... | reverse complement strand
AGCGTATCCAGCCCCGCCCCGGCCAGCAGATCAATGCGGCATTCCGCACGGCGCGGCAGCACCAGCGTCAGCGGCCCGGGCCAAAACGCCCCGGCCAAGGCGCGCGCGCGGTCATCGGCGATCACCTCCGCAAAGGCGGCCTGAGCATCAGGAAAGTGGCAGATCAGCGGGTTGAAATGCGGCCTTCCCTTGGCTTCAAACACGGCGGCGACCGCGCGGCCATTACGCGCATCCGCCCCCAGGCCATAGACCGTCTCGGTCGGGAAGGCGACGAGCTCACCCGCGCGCAGCAACCGCGCGGCTTCTGCGATCTGATCTGCGCCAAGCCGGCGTGTCATCCCGGCAGGCCTTCGCAGACAAAGCCTGGGTTTTCAAAGCCGGGCTTGGCGTAGAGCAAGGGCGCGCGGCCTTCCATGACCAGCACGCGCCCGCCAGCCGCTTCCACCACCGCCTGCGGGGCGGCGGTATCCCATTCCATCGTGCGGCCAAAGCGCGGATACAGATCGGCGGTCCCTTCCGCCAGGCGGCAGAATTTCTCCGCCGAGCCGATATTCACGACGCGGGCGACATGCCGGCCTTCCAGGAAGCGGCCCATGCGCGGGTCGTCGGCATAGTGATGGCTGCCCATGACCACCAAGCCCGTGGGCGGCGGCGTGCGGGCGTGGATTTGGCGCGTTCCGGCGGCGTCGCGCTTCCAGGCGCCAAGGCCAACACGGCCCCAAAAGACTTCACCGGAAGCCGGCAGCGCCACCGCGCCCAATACCGCGCGCCCGGCTTCCACCAGGCCGATATTCACCGCGAAATTATCGCGCCCGGCAGCGAATTCCCGCGTGCCATCCAGCGGGTCCACCAGCCAGAAACGCTCGGCATGGGCTGGCGCGGTGCCGGCGGCGACCTCTTCCTCCGCAATCACGGGGATATCGGGGGTGGCAGCGCGCAGCCCCTCCACAATCAGCGCTTCGGCGATGCGATCCGCCTCGGTCACCGGGGTGTGGTCGGATTTCCGTTCCACGGCGAAGCCCGCGGCCTTGATCGCCATAATGGCCGAAGCCGCCTTGGCCACAAGAACACTGGCCAGTGCCAGCAGCGCATCATCTTTCATGCCCCTGCTTTGGCCGCATGGGCGCCCCGCTGCAAGCCCTGTTTTGGTGGCGACGCCTCTGTTAAGGTGGCGTTGAGATCGTTTCGCCCCCAAGGAGCCGCCATGCCCGATATCACCTTCGTGAAGCCCAGCCTGCCGCGCAGCGGCGCCCTGGTTCTCTTGCTGGCGGAAGGCGCGGCACTTTCGGGTCTGGCCAAGGCCGCCGAGGAAGCGACAGGCGGCGCGGTGTCTCGCGGGTTGGAAGCGGCGAAGTTCAAGGGCGCCAAGGGGCAATCCTGCACGCTGTGGGCGCCGGGCGGGGGCCTCACCAAAATCGTCGCCATTGGGCTTGGCAAGGCCGATGCGCTTGATGCGCGGGGGGCCGAGAATGCCGGCGGCACGGCGCTGGTTGCCGTGCAGCAGGAACGCGACGTGGTGATTGCGGCGGATGGGCTTACGCCCGCGCTGGCCGCAAGCGCTGCCATGGGTGCGCGGCTGCGCAGCTATCGTTTCGATCGCTACCGCACTACGGAAAAGGAAGAAGACAAGCCGAAGCTTGAACGCATTGCCGTGGCATCGGCGGAAGCCACCAAGGCCAAGGCTGCCTTCGCGCCGATGCAGGCCATTGCGGATGGTGTTTTCCTGACGCGCGATCTGGTGTCCGAACCGCCCAATGTGTTGACACCCGCTGAAATGGCGGAACGCTGCAAGGCTTTGGAAAAGCTTGGCGTCGTCGTCGAAATCATGGGCCCGCGTGAGATGAAGCGCCTGGGCTTTGGTGCGCTATTGGGTGTGGCGCAGGGCAGCGCGCAGGAACCGCGCATGGTGACCATGAAATGGATGGGCGCGCCCAAGGGCAAGAAGCAAAAGCCGCTTGCCTTTATCGGCAAGGGCGTGACCTTCGATACGGGCGGCATTTCCATCAAGCCAGCGGGCGGGATGGAAGACATGAAATGGGATATGGCCGGCGCCGGCACAGTGATTGGGCTGATGGCCGCACTCGCGGGGCGCAAGGCCAAGGCGGATGTGATTGGCATGGTAGGCCTGGTTGAAAACATGCCATCCGCCACCGCGCAGCGCCCCGGTGATGTGGTGAAATCCTATTCCGGCCAGACCGTGGAAGTGATCAATACGGATGCGGAAGGACGTTTGGTGCTGGCCGATGTCATGTGGTATTGCCAGGAAAAATACGATCCGCGCTTCATGGTGGATCTGGCGACATTGACGGGTGCGATCATCATCGCGCTTGGCCATGAACGCGCGGGGCTTTTCAGCAATGATGACACGCTGGCGACCCAGGTGAAGGAAGCGGGCGGTGCAGTGGGTGAGAAAGCCTGGCGCATGCCGTTGGGTGATGCCTATGACAAGCAAATCAAATCCGACATTGCGGATATGAAGAATGTCGGTGGCCGGCCGGGCGGATCCATCACCGCGGCGCAATTCATCCAGCGCTTTGTCAATGGCAAGCCCTGGGCGCATTTGGATATTGCGGGCACGGCCTGGTCTTCCAAGGATGCGCCAACCGTGCCGAAGGGAGCGACCGCTTATGGCGTGCGCATGCTGGATCGCATGGTGGCGGATCATTACGAAGGCTGAAGCTGCGTCGCGTTTATGCTGATGACGAAACTGACCCTGCAAGGCACCGCGCAGGCGCGAAAGCACCACAAGGCGCGCGGTGCTGATAGCGCGCTGATCTTGCCGCTGATGGCGGGCGCTACGCCTGATGATCCTGCGCTCGCGGCAGCGGCGAAGGCAGCGCGCTTCACGGGCAAGGCTGGCGAAGCGCTGGCGGTGCCGGGCGCACATGGCTTCACCATCCTGGCTGGCATTGGCGCCGGGCGCGCGATCAGTGATTGGGAAGCAGGTGGTGGCGCCGGCTTGGCTGCAGCGGCAGGCCGCGCGCATGCCGTATTGCTGACGGATAACGCGACGCCAGAACAAGCGGCGGGCTTTGCAGCGGGCGCGCTGCTGAATGCCTGGCGCTTCAATGCGCTCCGCGATACCAGCAAGGATAAGGATGCACCACCCGCAGAGGTAACTTTGGCAGTGTCGAACCCTGCCAAGGTAGAACCCGCTTGGCAGCGCGCAGAAGCCATGCTGCGCGGCGTGCTCTACGCGCGCGATCTGGTGGCGGAACCAGGCAATCGCCTGAACCCCGCAAGCTTCGCCGCAAGGCTGCTCGGCTTGCGCGATGTCGGCCTGAAGGTTGAGGTATTGGAAGGCAAGCGCCTGACCGCGCTTGGCAAAGGCGCGTTATCGGCAGTTGGCGGCGGGGCAGAACATGGCCCCAGGCTTGTCGTGCTGCGCTGGCCAGGCAAGCTGAAGGCCGCGCCGGTTGCCTTTGTCGGTAAGGGGGTTTGCTTTGATACGGGCGGCATTTCCATCAAGCCCGCCGCCGGGATGGAAGAAATGCGCGGCGATATGGCGGGCGCTGCCGCTGCGGCAGGTGCGATGCTGACACTGGCGTTGCGGCAATCGCCCGCACCGGCGGTGGCAGTATTGGCACTCGCGGAAAATGCCATTGGCGCGGCTTCCTATCGGCCCGGCGATATTCTGCGCACCCATATCGGCAAGACGGTTGAGGTCTTGGATACGGATGCGGAAGGCCGGCTGATCCTGGCTGATGCTTTGGCCTATACCGCGCGGCGCTTCCACCCACGCGCCATGATTGATTTGGCGACGCTGACAGGCAGCATCATCACCGCACTTGGCCATCACCGCGCCGGGGTTTTCGGCAATGATGAGGCACTTACGGCCGCGCTGATGGCCGCGGGCGAAGCCGTCACCGAAGCCCTCTGGCCCATGCCGATTGATGATGAGCACAGGGAGGTTCTGAAAAGCGACATTGCTGATCTGCGCCAATGTGCGCCGGCAGGCAGCGGCGCCTGGGGCGGGCGCTTCCTGTCCGATGCCTGCCATGCAGCAGCCTTCCTGCGTGAATTCGCGGAGGGCACAAGTTGGGCGCATTTGGATATCGCGGGGGTTGAGGCACGCGAGGAAGCCGCAGCACTCGGGCCGAAAGGGCCAAGCGGCTTTGGCGTGCGCTTGCTGGATCGTCTGGTTGCCATGCGCTTCGAACGCGACGCATGACCGAGATCGGTTTTTATCATTTGACGCGCAGCAAATTGCAGGAAGCGCTGCCCAAGCTTTTGGGCCGCGTGCTGGATGCGGGCGGGCGCGGCTTCATCCTGTGCGCTGATGCGGAACGCGCGCGCGCCCTGGATGCGGCGCTCTGGCTGCCCGCCGATCCGCCTTGGCTGCCACACGGCCTGGCGGGCGGGGAGCATGATGCGGCGCAGCCCCTGTTGATTGCAGATCAGGATATCCCGCCGGCCAATGGCGCGCGCTTTCTGGTGCTGGTGGATGGCGCGGCCAGTGCGCGGTTACAGAATTATGACCGCGCGCTGGATCTTTTCGATGGCGGCGATGAAGCGGCAGTGGCGGCAGCGCGGGCGCGCTGGGTGGCCGCCAAGGAAGCCGGGCACAGCCTGACCTATTGGCAGCAAACCGCCCGCGGCTGGGAGAAAAAGGCGAGCCACCCGCCAGCATCTTGACCCATCCCACCACCGCCCCCTACACGCCAATCGACATTACAGGAACGCTTTTCATGACTGATACCGCCCAGGAGCAGATGGAAATCCTGGCAGGGGCCCTGCCCTTCCTGAAGCGCTACGATGATCAGATCATCGTGGTGAAATATGGCGGCCACGCCATGGGGGAAGAGGAAACCGCGCTGCGCTTCGGCCGCGATATCGCGCTGCTGGAACAGGTGGGCGTGAACCCCGTTGTGGTGCATGGCGGCGGGCCGCAGATCAATGCCATGCTGAAGCGGCTGGATGTGAAATCCACCTTCGTGCAGGGGCTGCGCGTGACCGATGCTGCCATGCTGGATGTGGTGGAAATGGTCCTTGCCGGGCCGGTGAACAAGCAAGTCGCGGAAGCGATTACCCGCGCCGGCGTCATGGCGGTTGGGATTTCCGGCAAGGATGGTGGGTTGGTGCGGGCGCGCAAACTCACGCGCACTTATCGCGATCCTGACAGCAATATCGAAAAAGTGCTCGATCTTGGCTTTGTGGGTGAACCGGAATCCATCAACCCACGCGTGCTGGAATTGATGATTGGCGCAGATATCGTGCCCGTGGTCGCACCCGTTGGCGTGGGTGCTGATGGCCAGACCTATAACATCAATGCCGATACGGTAGCCGGCGCGATTGCCGGCGCGCTTTCCGCTGAGCGGCTTTTGATGCTGACCGATGTGCGCGGCGTGCTGGGCCCCGATGGCAATTTCATCCCCGAAATGACGGTGGCTGAGGTGAAGAAGGGTATCGCCGATGGCTGGATTTCCGGCGGCATGATCCCGAAGGTAGAAACCTGCATTTATGCGGTTGAAAAGGGCGTGAAGGGCGCAGTGATCCTGGATGGCCGCGTGCCCCATGCGGTATTGCGGGAGCTGTTTACCGATGGCGGTGCAGGCACATTGATCCGGCCCTGAGACAATCCGGATCAGCGCTTGATTGGGCTGCCGGGGCATGTCCGAGCGCATTGGAATCACCTTGCCGCTCGATACCTGCGGCCAACTACGGGTTCAGTGCGTCTCCGGTGAACCAATGCGAAGCGGATTTTCGCTAGAATTTTCGTCCGTTATTATCCATTCGCCAGACCATGGATTTGGCCGGAAATCCCTTGCTGATCGGGTCAACCTGCCGGGGACCTGAACCGCCGGGCAGGTTGGGCTGCGGTAGGCCCAGCCGATCCGCAACACATTGACGCATCCGAAAAAGCAGTTCCCGATCGACGTCCTGGCGCTGCATCAAGGGCCGCAAAAGCGTATCGGCCACAACCCCAGCCAGACGAATGGCAGTATCGGGCGGGAGCGCAGGCCGCGCCATCAGGCTTGTGAACCATTCGGGATTAAATCGCGCCCGGTTCAGTACATCTTCCATGCTTGCGGTGCGAATTTTCGCGCTGGCGTTTTCGAGCATCATGCCGATCGCGAGGCGGTCCCCCTGGGCAAGCAATGCATCGGTGATCGCTTCACTGATGCCGGCGCGGCGCGCAACAGCCTGTAGCGTAGCGGGTATAGGCGGTTGCTCCACCAGAACCAGCAGGTCTTCCTCGGTCAATAATGGTGAAAGTCGGATGACAGGCTCCGCAATGCGGATTTCAGTATCCATGGCTAACCGAAGCACAGCATCACGTGGTGCGGTCGAAAGGTTTTTGATGGAATCCGCGATGACAAAGCGTATTTGCGCGACCGTGTCTTCGGCCAGTCTCAGGAGTATGGGCTGCACCACCTGCGCCAGACGGTCATGGCGGGACGCGGTGAGCGAGGGAAGAATTTCCGCGATACGCCGCGCCAGGGCTTCACGTACTGTGGCGTCCTCATCTGCTGTCAGGCTCTGCAACACGGAAAAAGGCACCCGCGAATTCGCGATCACACTGGCCCTCACGCGCGCTTCCTCATCCTGGGAAAGGAAGGCCAGTACCTCATGCGGGGTGGTTGCGTTGCGCGCCAGCATGGCCCGCGTGCCGGCATCACTCTCCCGCGCTAGGCGCAGCATGTTTTCGACCGTGCCACTCATGCCACGGCCTTCCAGCGCCGGTCGGGAAGCGATGGGATTAGGTCAATGACGCGGATGTCGCGAAAGGGAGCCATGGCTGCATATTCATCATCCATGCCTAAAGTTTGGTTAGCGTGGAGCGTTGACAGCGCCCCCGCCCCGCCGCAAGGAAAGGGCGCTTTGCCGGAGGAACCCGCCCCATGACCATGACCGCCCTTCAGTCCCGCATCGAAGCGCTTTGGGACCGGCGCGACCAGCTTTCCCCCTCAACCACGGGCGCCGATCGCGCATCGGTTGAAGAAGCGCTGGAAATGCTCGATTCCGGCAAGGCCCGCGTGGCGGAGCCCGATGGGAATGGTGGCTGGAAGGTCAATCAATGGTTGAAGCAGGCGGTGCTGATGTCCTTCCGCCTGGCTGATTCCGCGCCGATGGATGTTTCAACCGGCGCTTATGACAAGGTGCCGCTGAAATTCGAAGGCTGGGGCGAAAATCGCTTCCGTGAAGCGGGCTTCCGTGTGGTGCCAGGCGCCATTGTGCGCCGTTCCGCTTATATCGCGCGCAATGTGGTGCTGATGCCATCCTTCGTGAACCTTGGTGCGCGCGTTGAGGAAAACACCATGGTGGATACCTGGGCCACCGTCGGTTCCTGCGCACAAATCGGCAAGAATGTGCATCTTTCGGGTGGCGTTGGCATTGGCGGTGTTCTGGAGCCGCTGCAAGCGAACCCTGTTGTGATCGAAGATGATTGCTTCATCGGCGCACGGTCCGAAGTGGTGGAAGGTGTCATTGTGGAACGCGGAAGCGTGCTTTCCATGGGTGTTTTCATCAGCGCCACAACCAAAATCATTGATCGCAATACGGGCGAGATTTTCATGGGCCGCGTGCCTTCCTATTCGGTGGTGGTGCCGGGCTCCTTGCCGGGCAAGCCGCTGCCGGATGGCTCGCCTGGGCCTTCGCTTTATTGCGCGGTGATCGTGAAGCGTGTGGATGCGCAAACCCGCGCGAAGACCGCCATCAACGAATTGCTGCGTGACTGATCCGCTTCCCCTGCTGCAATCGCTGATCCGCTGCCCTTCCGTCACGCCGGAAGAAGGTGGCGCGCTTGGCGTGCTGGAAGCGGCGCTGGTGCCGCTTGGCTTCACCTGCACGCGGCTGAAATTCGCGGAAGTTGATAATCTGTTCGCCCGGCGCGGGCGGCATGGGCCGCATTTCTGTTACGCGGGGCATACGGATGTGGTGCCCGTTGGGGATCGCGCCGGCTGGAAGCATGATCCTTTCGGTGCGGAGGTCGCCGATGGCATGATCTATGGCCGCGGCGCTTGTGACATGAAGGGTAGCATCGCGGCCTTCATTGCGGGCTTGACCGATTTCCTTGCGCTGCGCCCGGATCACCAGGGCAGCATCAGCCTGTTGATCACGGGCGATGAGGAAGGGCCTTCCATCAATGGCACCGCCAAGGTGCTGGAATGGATGGCGGATCATGACCAAATTCCCGATATGGCGTTGGTGGGTGAGCCCACATCCAAGGTGACGCTTGGCGATACGCTGAAGATTGGCCGGCGCGGGTCCATGACAGCGCATGTGACGGTGCATGGCATTCAGGGCCATTCCGCCTATCCGGAACGCGCCGATAATCCGGTGCATCGGCTGGTGCGCGTGCTGAATAGGCTGACAGCCGAAGCCTTGGACAATGGCAGTGATTGGTTCCAGCCATCAACGCTGCAAGTCACCGGGTTTGATGTCGGTAATAGCGCATCCAATGTCATTCCTGCAGCAGCCAAGGCCTTTCTCAATATCCGCTTCAATGACCTGCATCGCAGCAGTGGGCTCACCCAGCGCATTCGTGCCGTGCTGGAAGAAGAAGCGCCCAATCATGATCTGACGGTGACGGTTTCGGGCGAAAGCTTCCTGACCGAACCAGGGCCTTTTGTCGCCGGGCTGCAACGCGCCATTGAACGCGCGACGGGCGCGCAGGCGAGGCTTGATACGGGCGGCGGCACTTCCGATGCGCGCTTCATCACGCGCTATTGCCCCGTCGCGGAATTGGGCGCGGTTGGGGCGACCATGCACAAGGTGGATGAATGCGCCCCGATTGATGAGTTGCGTGATCTGGCTACGCTTTATCGCATGGTGCTTGAGGAGTTGGTCGGCTGAGCAGCGCGCCGTCAGGCGGTGTCGCCCGCGCACTGGCCGGCGCCTTCATGCTGGCGCGCGGGCGCGCCGCGGGGCTGGCGGCCTTTGACAATACATTGCCTGTTGCGGCCTATTCCTTCCGCGCTGCGGCGATCTGCTTGCCGGTTTTCATGTTCTTCAAGGATCAGACCAGCACGCCCGATGAAGTGGTGCTGAATCTTTTCGTAGATTTGTTGCTGTTCGCGGCTTCCTGGGCGGGGTTTGCGCTGGCGTCGTTGTATTTGGCCAAGGCGCTTGGCGTAGCGGATCGCTGGCCACGCTTCATTGCTGCCTGGAACTGGTCTGCCGTGCTGCAATACCTGGTATTGGTGGTCTTAAGCCTGCCGGGCTTACTGTTGGACAAGGGCAGCCTGCTCGACCTTGGCGGGCTGTTGGCGCTGTTCTATGCGCTGTGGTTGGAATGGTTCGTCGCGCGCCATGCGCTGCGGTTGAGTGTTTTAGCCGCAGCGGGCTTTGTCGCGCTTGATATTGGCCTTGCCGTGTTTCTGGGCGGCTTTGCGGCGCGCATCACTGCGGGTTGATGCGTGTTCAGTCCAGGAATTCGGGTGAGATCAACTTTGGCAAAATCAGCGTGACATCCGGCCACATGATCACGAGCCCAAGCACCGCCAACATGGGCAGCAGCATGATGATGGTATCCTTGATCACGGCACCCATCTTCAAGCCCGCTACATGACAGGCGATCATCAGGCATAAGCCGTAGGGCGGCGTTACGAGGCCGAAGGCAAGGCTCACAATGCCGATCATGGCGAAATGTACGGGGTGAATGCCAACTTCCATGGCCAAGGGTTGCAGGATTGCACCGACAATGATGATGGCAGGTATAGCATCCAGGAAGCAGCCCACCACCAGGAAGACGCCGGCGATGAAAAACCCAGTCGCAATCTTGCCCATCCCCCAGGCGGAAACGCCGGTCAGAATGGCTTCAGGGATTTTGTAATAGGCGAGCAACCAGCCAAAGGCCGAAGCGGTGCCAACACAAAACAGTGCAACTGCTGCAAGCCGACCCGTTTCACCAAGCGCGCCATAAAGCGCCTTGAGATCCATTTCCCGATAGACAACCAAGGAAAGCAGGCCCGCATAAAGCACCGCGATGCAGGCACTTTCGGTCGCCGTGAACCAGCCAAAAATCTTGCCGCCAATGATGATGAAGGGCGTCATCAGCGCGGGCAGAGAAATCCAGGTGGCGAACCCCACTTCGCGCAGGCTGGCGCGCGGATAGGTGGGATATCCGCGCCGCTTCGCATAGGCATGGACAGTTGCCATTTGCACGAGGCCAATGAGCAGGCCGGGAATGACGCCCGCCAGAAACAACGCACCGATCGAAACAGTCAGCACACCGCCCCAGACAATCATCAGAATGGACGGTGGAATAATGACCGCGAGCACGGCAGAAACCGCCGTGATAGCTACCGAGAAGCTGTCATCATAACCTTCGCGCCGTTGGGCTTCGATGAAGATCTTGGATTGCGATGCGGCGTCCGCGGTACTGCTGCCGCTGATGCCGGCAAAAAAGAAGGACAGCACAACATTGATCTGCGCAAGCCCGCCTGGGAAATGCCCAACCAAGGCGCGCGATAGCCGCACCAGCCTGTCTGTAATGCCGCCCACATTCATCAGATTGGCGGTCAGCAGGAAGAAGGGCACTGCGAGCAGGATGAAGGAGTTATAAGCGTTGAAAGTTTCCTGCATCAGCGTCATCGCACCTAGGCGCGGTTCCATCAGCATCACGGGCAGGCAGGCCATGCCAAGCGCCACTGCCACGGGTACACGCAGCGCGAGCAACGCGAAGAAACCACCAAACAGAATCCAGGCGGCTTCCCCCGGCACCAGAACATTGCCACCCATCATGGTGCTTCGCCCCCGAACAGCGTTTTCAGATCATCGTAGAATTTAAGGCCACCGAAGATCAGCCAGGAAAACCCGAGGATGGGCCAGGCGAGATGGATCAGCCAAAGCGGCAATTCCGCCAATTCACTGATGCGAAACCAGGCGAAATCCACGAATTCAATGCCATACCAAAAGAAGGCAGCGGCGAAGGCCAGCACGAAAACCCCGCTGACCAGATCAAGCGCAGCACGCGCCCGTCCATGCAAGGTCGGCCATAAATCCACATTGAAATGAATGCCTTCCTTCAGCCCGACCATGGCGCCGATCATGATGGTCCATACCAGCAGGAAGCGCGCCATTTCCTCGGTCCAGATGTAATGAGGCAGGAAATCCGTGAAGCGCGCGAAAATCTGCAAGGCGACCGGAAAGATCAGGATGAAGACGCAAAGTGCGAGCAATACCGACAGAAACCGGCCATAGAAATCAGCAATTCGCTGCACGGCGTGGCGGAACCCCGTTTCGCGCATAATGCCCCCTTATCGTGCCTGGCTGCCGAGTTTCTTGATTATGGGAAATCGCCTTCCATCAGCTTGATGCAGATGGAAGGCAAAATCGGTTACGATGTCAGCGCATTGATGCGGGCGAAGATACTCTCTGCGCCCACTTCCTTGGCATAGGCTTCCATCACCGGATCAACCGCGCGCTTCAGCGCCGCACGATCAGTGAACGGAATGCGCCGGAGCCGACCGGCACCTTCCAGCGCGGTCAGCTTCTGCCCATCCTCGCTGCTTTCCGCTTCACGCCCGAAGGCGCCGGCTTCACGGCCCGCGCGCTTGATCGCCTCCTGCAAGGCGGGCGGCAGGCGAGAGAGGGTTTGGCTCGAAAAACAGATCGGGCGAATGGTAATCGCGTGTTCGGTCATGATCAGGTTCGGCGCTACTTCAAAGAAGCGCATCGCCTCAACACCCGCCGCCTCATTCTCGCCGGCCTCGATGACGTTGTTCTGGATGCCGTTATAGACTTCATTATAGGCAATGACGGTTGGCGACATGCCCGCCGCCTGGAAGGTACGTGACCAGATCGGCGCGCCCTGCACACGGACCTTAAGCCCCCGCAGTTCCGCCATATTGGTGATGCGCTTATTGGCGAAGATGTTCCGTACACCACCGCCAGCATAGCCGATCAGTATCACCTTGGCGCGGCGTTCCACCTCATCCGCCACGGGCGCGAAAAGATTCTGGTCCAGCACCTGGTTCCAATGCTTCAGGTCGCGGAACAGAAAGGGCGCATCCACAAAAGGGGCCGCGCGGCTGAAGGTGGACATATGCGCGGGCGACACAATGGCGTAATCCACTGCACCACGGCCCGCCGACATATATTCGAAATACTGTTTTTCGAGACCCAGGCTGCTGTTCTTGTGCAGCACGAAATTCACTGGGCCCGCGGTGTAGTAGCGCTTCACCAATTCTTCAAAGCGCACCAGGGCGCGGGTGAAGACATGCTCATCATTGAACTGACTTGCGCCATTCAGGGTAATGGCCTGCTGCGCCCGTGCCACGGCCGGCGCGGCTAGGCCCGCAGCCGCCAGGGTCGCCCCAAGCAATTGCCTACGATTCATGATGTTTCTCCCTCTTTTTTCTACCGGGGTCATGCACCGGCTGCCATGACTATAGGCAGGCATTTCGGCGCGCGGGAAGCCTTGCCCCTTTGCAAGTCCCGCTTTCCTGGCGACACTTGCAGGAACGGAGGGAATGACATGGCGAAAACTGATCTGGCGGGGCGGGTTGCGGTGATTACCGGGGCAGCGCGCGGCATTGGGCTGGCAGTGGCGGAGCTGGCTGCCAGCCGGGGGGCCGCCATCGCCATCTGGGACATGGATGAAGCCGCTTCCAAGGCCGCCGCTGCGCGGTTCGGTCATGCCAAGGTCAGCACTCATATCCTGGACCTGACCGATGCGACGGCGGTGGAAGCAGCAACCCAAGCGACACTGGCTGCCCACGGGCAGATGGATATTCTGGTCAATAATGCCGGCATCACGGGCGGCAATGCGCCAGTTTGGGAATTGCCCGTGGCGGAATGGCGGCGCGTGATTGAGGTGAATTTGATCGCACCCTTCATCGTCGCCCGCGCGGTGGTGCCGCATATGCGCGCGGCGGGTTATGGGCGGGTGGTGAATGTCGCCTCCATCGCGGGAAAAGAAGGCAATCCGAATGCGTCCCATTACAGCGCTTCCAAGGCGGGCTTGATCGGGCTGACCAAGTCACTCGGCAAGGAATTGGCCGGCAGTGGCGTTTTGGCGAATTGCGTGACACCGGCGGCGGCTGAGACCGATATCTTCAAGCAAATGACGGGGGAGCAAATCGCCTGGATGCGGTCAAAGATTCCGATGGGCCGCTTTGTGCAAGTGGAAGAAATCGCGGAATTGGTCTGCTGGCTGGCGTCTGAGGCCTGTTCCTTTTCCACCGGCGCGGTTTTCGACATTTCCGGCGGGCGCGCAACCTACTGACGCGGGCGCATTGCCAGCCGCGCGCCGGCGCTGCAAGCTTCACCCAACCTGACGAAAGAGAGATTGAACATGAGCACAGAAGGCAAGATCGCAGTCGTCACCGGGGCTGGCAGCGGCGTGGGCCGCGCGGCGGCTTTGGCGCTGCTGGGGGGTGGTTGGCATGTGGTGCTGGCGGGCCGCCGCGCCGATGCCTTGCAGGAAACCGTTGAACTCGCCGGTGCGGCGGCATCGCGCGCACTTTGCGTGCCTTCCGATGTATCCGACCCCGCCGCGGTGGATGCGCTTTTCGCCACCGTCAAGCAGCGCTACGATCGGCTGGACATGCTGTTCAACAATGCCGGCACCAATGTGCCCGGCATGCCCTTTGAAGACCTGACCTATGCGGATTGGACCCGCGTTGTCGGCGTGAACCTGACCGGCTGCTTTCTATGTGCCCAGGCTGCCTTTCGTATCATGAAGGATCAAAAGCCGCAGGGTGGGCGCATCATCAATAATGGCTCGATCAGCGCGCATACGCCGCGCCCGGATAGCGCGCCCTATACCGCCACCAAGCATTCCATTACGGGGCTCACGAAATCCCTCATGCTTGATGGTCGCAAATACGATATTTGCGCGGGGCAGATTGATATCGGCAATGCTGCAACACCGATGACGCAACGCATGACGCGCGGCGTAAAACAGGCCGATGGCAGTACCGCGGTTGAACCCACCATGGATGCGACGCATGTCGGCAATGCCATTCTGCATATGGCCAACCTGCCGCTGGAGGCGAATATTTTCACCATGACCATCAAGGCCACCAAGATGCCCTTCGAAGGTCGCGGCTGAAGCGTCATGGCACCCCATCAGCTCAAGGTTCAGGAACCCTTCCGCGCGCTATTCTATGCGCCGTTTTACGCCGCACTGGCGCGTGGCGATTACGCGGCAGAGGGGGTGGAGGTCACACTGCTGCCCGGTGCGGTGCCATCGCTTGCGAAGGATTCAGTGCTGGACCGGACAGCGGACCTCGCCTGGGGTGGGCCGATGCGGCTTTTGCTCGCGCATGATGCCGATGCCGCCTGCCCCTTGCGGCTTTTTGGCGCGGTGGTCATGGGTGATCCGTTTTTCCTGGTCGGGCGCGCGCCCAATCCGGGCTTCAAGCTGCGCGATCTAGCGGGCATGACGTTTGGCACCGTGAGTGAAGTGCCCACCCCTTGGTGGACGCTTCAGGATGACATTCGCCAAGCGGGGATTGATCCGGCTGCCATCAAGCGGATCACGGACCAGACCATGCCCGCCAATGCAGCCGCTGTTGCTGACGGCACGCTTGATGTGGCGCAGCTTTTTGAACCGCTGGTCAGCCAGATGGAAGCCGGCGGCACCGGCCATGTCTGGTACGCGCAAGCGAGCCGTGGCCCAACTTCCTACACCGGCTTTTATGCCCGCACTGATGTGATCGCCGCCAAGCGCGCGGCGATGGAAGCGATGGTGCGCGGTCTTGCACGCACGTTGACTTGGTTCACCGCTGCCTCACCGGGAGAAATTGTTGCCTGTATCTCGGGTTACTTCGAAGGTGGCGATGCCGCGCTGATGGCACGCGCCATTGCCCGCTACAAATCCGTCAAGCTCTGGACCGAAACGCCGCGCTTCCCGCCGGAAGCGCTGGCGCAATTGGAACGCGGCATGCTCTCGGCTGGTGCCATCAGGCGCACACCTGGTTTTGCCGGGCTGGTGGCGGAAGATGTGACGGAAAGCGCGCTTCTGTGATTTCAGGCGCGCGGCAGTAATTGCTCAGCGAGCGTCGCCCAATAGGATGCACCGACAGGCAGGATATTGTCGTTGAAATCATAAAGCGGGTGATGCACCTGCGCCTCATTCGGCCCACGACCGCCGCCCAGCATCAGATAGGCGCCGGCCTTGGCATTCAGCATGAAGGAAAAATCCTCACCGCCCATGGTGGGTTTTGCCATGGGTAGCACGCGCGCCTCGCCCTGCACCGCACGCGCCGCTTTCGCGGCCAGATGCACGCTTTCCACTTCATTGATCGTCGCGGGGTAGGCGCGCGCGAATACGGCAGTGGCAGTCGCCCCCATGGCAGCGGCAATACCTGTCACGGTTTCCTTGAAGCGGCGTTCGAGCAAATCGCCGATCTCCGGCGCGAACCAACGCGCGGTGCCCAGCATGCGCACGGTCTCAGGGATCACGTTGAAGGTATGCCCGCCGGTGATATGGCCGATGGTAATCACGCCCGCTTCCACCGGTTCCACATTGCGCGCGACGATGGATTGCAGCGCCTGCACTATGGCCGCCGCCACCACAATCGGGTCCGTGCCATTATGCGGCATGGCGCCATGCGCCCCTTTTCCAGTGATGTTCACTTCAAGATTCGCTACCGCCGCCATTACAGGGCCTTCGCGCCAGAGGAAAGTCCCCTCCGGCGCGCCGGGCCAATTGTGCATGCCGAAAACACGTTCCATCGGGAAACGCGTAAACAGCCCTTCCTTCACCATCAATTCGCCACCCGCCAGGTTTTCTTCCGCCGGTTGGAAAATCACATAAACAGTGCCATCGAAATTGCGGGTTTCGGCCAGATACTTTGCGGCACCGAGCAGCATGGTGGTATGCCCATCATGGCCGCAGGCATGCATTTTCCCCGGAATTTTTGACGCATAAGGCAGGCCGGTTTCTTCCAGGATCGGCAGCGCATCAATATCAGCGCGCAACCCAATCGCGCGGCCATTATCCACACGCCCGCGGATCACACCCACTACGCCGGTCTTGGCAATGCCGGTCACTACCTCATCACAGCCAAACTCACGCAGCTTTTCGGCGATGATGCCGGCAGTGCGCACCTCCTCAAGCCCCAATTCGGGGTGCTCGTGAAAATCCCGCCGCCAGGCGGTCATTTCCGGGTGGAATTCGGCAATGCGGTTAATGATGGGCATGGTGGCCTTCCTTACTTCTTCTCAGCAGGGGCGAAGGTCAGCGCCAGCCCCTGTTCCAGCGGGATCGGCATGACGCCAAGAATGTCTCGCATCGGCGCAATGTCGAAAGCCTTGTCTTCCGTCAAGCGGCGAATTTCGTCAGCGCCAATGGCAGGCAGGCCGGGGATGATACGCGTGCACCACGCCAAGCCACGCAGAAGCGCAGCCGGCAGCGGCAGCACCGGACGCTCACCAAGCCCAGCAGCGCGCACCACGGCAGCGAGGAAGTCGCGATACGGCATGGGTTCCGGTCCCGCGATCACCAAGGCCTCTGCCCCCGTCCAGGGATGGCGTGCGGCGGCAAGCAAGGCGCGCGTCACATCGCTTTGATGGATTGGCTGCACCAGTGAAAGCCCGCCGCCGGGCAGTGGCGCAAAAGGCAGGCGACGCAACAGCGCTGCCAGGCGCTGCACATTATCCTCGCCCTCTGCACCATAAACCATGGTCGGGTGCAGCATCACACCGGCACGCCCGCCGGCGAGGAAGGCGGCCTCACCCGCGCGCACGCCATCGCCATGCGCATCCGCCCAGCGCGAATAGCGCCTTGTGGAGCCCATCAGCACAAAGCGCGCATCGGCCGGCGCGGCGGCCAGGATGGCGGGCGCATGGCGTGCATGGGCAGTGCTGATGACAAGCGTGGCCCCTTCCAGTGCAGCCCTTAGTGCGGCGGGATCACCAAGCTCAGCGATGCGCGGCGCAAGGGGGAGGCCAAGCGCTGCCCATTTCGCCGCATCACGCACCACAGGCGTGAAGGGCGTGCCTTCAGCGAGCAAGGCGCGGGCGAGTGCCGCGCCGCTTCGCCCCGATGCTCCAATCAGCGCGATCAAGGTGCGGCGCGCAAAAACGCCAAATCAGCACCAAGCGGCGCCTGCGTCACCTGATCATAAACCAGCTTGTCCCAGCCGCGCTTGGGCGCCGGGGCGGGCTGCCAGGCGGCGCGGCGGCGGGCCATTTCATCTTCCGCCACCAGCAGATCAAGCTTGCGATCCTTCACCGAAAGCCTGATTCGATCGCCCGTTTGCACCAAGGCAAGCGGCCCGCCCACCGCGGCTTCCGGGGCGATATGCAGCACAATTGTGCCGAAGGCCGTGCCGGACATGCGGCAATCGCTCATGCGCACCATGTCCTTGACGCCCGCGCGGGCGAGCTTTTTCGGGATGGGCAAATAGCCTGCTTCCGGCATGCCAGAAGGTGAACGCGGCCCGGCATATTTCAGCACCAGAATATCCTGGGCGGTCACATCCAAGGCCGGGTCGTCAATGCGGTTCGCCAAATCCTCCAACCCATCAAACACCATGCAGCGGGCTTCGGTTTCAAACAGTGCAGGTGTGGCGGCACTCCGCTTCAAAATGGCGCCTTCAGGGGCGAGCGAACCAAACAGCGCGACCAAGCCACCAACCGGGGACACAGGTTCTGCAAAAGCGCGAATGATGCGCCGATCCACGAAATGGCTGCCATCGCCAATCCGGTCAGCCAGGCTCACGCCATCCAGATCAATCGTTGTCAGGTCAAGCAAATCGCGCAATTCCCACAGCAGCGCGCGCATGCCCCCGGCGGCATGGAAATCTTCCATATAGCCTTCGCCAGTTGGCTTCAGGTCCACCAGCACGGGCGTTTCCTCGGACAACGCATCCAACCGCTTGAGATCAAGCGAAAGCCCGGCACGGCCCGCAATGGCAGCAAGATGCACCACCGCATTGGTGGAACCGCCCAAGGCCAGCAGCACGCGCACGGCATTATCCAGATTGCCCTGGGTCATCATCTGGCTGGGCAGGATCGGGTTTTTGATGAGTCGCACGGCTTGCGCGCCGGCTTCTTCGGCAATGCGCAAACGGTCCGCATGCACTGCGGGTGCACTCGCGCCGGCCAAAGGCATGAAGCCAAGGGTCGCGGCGATGCAGGCCATGGTGGAAGCCGTGCCCATCACGCCGCAAGTGCCAGCGGTGGTGGCAAGTTTGCCTTCCAATTCGCCAATCCGCGCCTCGGTCACTTCGCCGGCGCGATAGCGCGCCCAATAACGCCGGCAATCGGTGCAGGCGGAAAGCCGCTCACCTTCAAAGGCCTGGGCCAGCATGGGGCCGGTGACGAGCATCACCGCCGGGATATCGGCGGAAATCGCCGCCATCAGCTGTGCCGGCACGGTCTTGTCGCAGCCGCCCACCAGCACCGCCGCATCCATGGGCTGGGCAGAGAGCATCGCTTCCGTATCCAGCGCCATCAGGTTGCGATAATGCATCGAACACGGGCTGAGCGATGGCTCACACAGGCTTACAGTTGGGAAACCAAGCGGCAAAGCGCCTTCGGAAAGCACGCCGCGGCGTACGGCTTCGATCAGTTCCGGCACGGTGCGGTGGCAGTTGTTATAGTCGCTCGCGGTATCGGCGATGCCGACCACGGGCTTGTCCAGCATGCGCTGCGAATAGCCCATGGATTTGGCGAAGGACCGCCGGAGATAAAGCGCGAAATCGCGATCCCCGTAATTGGAGGTATTGCGGCCAAGGCCATGGGGTTTGTCGCTCATGCGGGCGGTTCTTCCGAAAGGGTTGCCGGTGGGTGGCAGATTAAGCACCCTGGGGCGCGCAAGGGTAGGGCCGCGCCTTGATGCGGTATCATAATACCACAGGCAAAAATCGCGCTTTGTGCTTGACTTTTGCCCCCCCTGCCCGGATAAGCCCGCTTCCTTTCCATAGGTTTATTCGGAACCACCATGATTGCCACGCAAACCCGCTCGCTGAAGCCGGCGGAGGTGAAAAAGAACTGGGTGTTGATTGATGCGGATGGGCTCGTGCTCGGTCGTCTCGCCACCTTGGTCGCCAATCGCCTTCGCGGTAAGCACAAGCCACAATTCACCCCCCATGTGGATTGCGGTGACCATGTTGTCATCATCAATGCGAAGAAGGTGCGTGTCACCGGCGCCAAGGCGGAACAGAGCGTGTTCTATTGGCACACCGGCTATCCGGGCGGCATTAAGGGCCGCACCATCCGTGAACGCATGGAAGGCCGCTTCCCTGAGCGCGTCATTGAAAAGGCGGTTGAGCGCATGATCACCCGTGGCCCACTCGGCCGCGCGCAGATGCGGAACCTCCATGTCTATGCCGGGGCCGAGCACCCGCATGCTGGCCAGCAGCCTGCTGCCTTGGATGTGGCGGCGCTGAACCGTAAGAATTCCCTCGCAGTGAAGAAGGTGGGCTGAGGCTATGAGCGGCGAAACCAAGAGCCTCGCGGACCTCAAGGAAATTGTGGCCGGCACCCCTGCCGCAGCGGCGGAAGCGGCGATCAAGCGGGAACCGAAGCGCGATGCGCAGGGCCGTTCCTATGCCACGGGCCGGCGCAAGGACGCGGTCGCCCGCGTCTGGATCAAGCCGGGCAAGGGCCAGATCACCATCAATGACAATCCGGCAGCGAAGTATTTCGCGCGCCCGGTGTTGCGCATGCTGATCACCCAGCCCTTTCTGGTGGCGGATCGCTATCAGCAATTCGATGTCATCTGCTCGGTTGTTGGTGGCGGCTTGTCCGGTCAGGCCGGCGCGGTGCGCCACGGTATCAGCCGCGCGCTGTGCAATTTTGAGCCTGATCTGCGTTCCATCCTGAAAAAGGCGGGCTTCCTGACGCGCGACCCGCGCGTGGTGGAACGCAAGAAGTATGGGCGCCCGAAGGCACGACGTTCCTTCCAGTTCTCCAAGCGCTGACGCCAGCGGACCGGCGTCGCGCGCCGGTTCCGTCTTGGAACCTTCATCAAAGGGGCGGGTCCGCAAGGGTCCGCCCCTCTTGCATTTCAGGGTTTTTCGCGCCGCAATGCGGCCTCCACGGGAGATATACCATGGCCAAGACTGCGAAGATTTTCATTGATGGCGAAGCCGGCACCACGGGGCTGCAAATCCGCGACCGTATTGCCGCCAATCCGCATGTTGAATTGCGCTCCATCGCGGCTGAGCACCGCAAGGATGCCAATGCGCGCCGTGAGATGATGGGCGGTGTTGACCTCGTGATCCTGTGCCTGCCGGATGATGCGGCGAAGGAAAGTGCCGCGCTTGCCGCTTCGCTCGGTGCGCAGGCGCCGAAGCTGTTGGATGCCTCAACCGCGTATCGGGTTGATCCCGATTGGGTTTATGGGCTCGCGGAACTGACGCCCGATCAGCCAGGCGCCATTGCCGCGGCATCGCGCGTTTCCAATCCGGGCTGCTACCCAACCGGCGCCATTCTGATGCTGCGCCCGCTGATTGATGCCGGCATCATGGCGGCTGATTTCCCGATCACGGTGAATGCGGTTTCCGGCTATTCCGGCGGCGGCAAATCCATGATCGCGGCTTATGAAGCACGGACCGCGCCGGATTTTGAGCTTTACGGCTTGGGCCTGGAACACAAGCATGTCGCGGAGATGCAGAAATATATCGGGCTGACACGGCGGCCCATTTTCGTGCCATCGGTTGCGGATTACGCGCAGGGCATGATCGATTCCATCCCGCTGCATCTGGATATGCTGAAGGGCAGCGTGAAGCCGGCTGATCTGGAAGCACTGCTGATGAAGCGCTACGCCGGCAGCGATGTGGTGCGCGTGGTGACGGCGGAAGCCAATGGCAAGCTGGAACCGGAGGCGCTGAACGGCACCAATGGCCTTGAAATCCGTGTCTATGGCAATGAAAAGCGCGGCCATGCCGTGCTGGTCGCGCGGTATGACAATCTGGGCAAGGGCGCTTCCGGTGCGGCGGTGCAAAACCTTGGCCTGATGCTGGGCGTGCCGGTTTCGGCCGATCTGCCGAAGGCGGCGTAAGGGGCAGGATCATGGATATGCAACAACCCACCAATCGCGGCCCGCTTTATGTGTTTGAGGGCATTTGGCCGACACTGCATGAAAGCGTCTTCATCGCGCCCACCGCCGCCGTGATCGGCAATGTCACGATCGGGGAGCAATCCAATATCTGGTATCATTGCGTGCTGCGCGGTGATTCCAACTTCATCACCATCGGCAAGCGCGTGAATATCCAGGATGGCACGATTGTGCATGTGAATGCGGGGCGCGAACCCACGATCATCGGTGATGATGTCACCGTGGGCCACGCCGCCATTGTGCATGCCTGCACGCTGATGGACCGCGCCTTTGTTGGCATGGGGGCAACCGTGCTGGATGGCGCGGTGATTGAAGAAGGCGGCGTGATTGCGGCCGGTTCCGTGCTGCCGCCTGGCAAGCGCATCGGCGCCATGGAGCTTTGGATGGGCAATCCCGCCAAGCTTGTGCGGGTGCTGACTGAAGAACAGCGCGCGGGATTTGACCGCACGGCCAAGAATTACGTGCAGCTTGCGGGGCGGCACAGGGCCTCACTCGCTGGGGGCTGACGAGGCGCCGTTTTCGTTCATAATATCGCCTCGGGAAACGCCGAGGAGAGACGCGTGAACGCAACCCTTAATGCCCTTCTTGCCAGTGGCGCGCCTGCCGCGCCGGCCATCCGCGCGCCTGGCCGCCCGGCGCTTTCCTATGCGGGGCTGCGGGACCTCGCCGCTGCCACCATTGCGCGGCTGAATGGCATTGGCATTGGCCGCAATGATCGTGTGGCGATTGTGCTGCCCAATGGCCCGGAAATGGCCGCGTCCTTCATCGCCATTGGCGCCGGCGCCACCACCGCGCCGCTCAACCCGTCCTATCGTGCGGATGAATTCAGTTTCTATCTGGCCGATCTGCAGGCCAAGGCGCTGGTGGTGCAAAAGGGTGTCGCCACCGAAGCGCGCGATGTTGCGGCGAAGCTTGGCGTTGCCGTGCTTGAATTAGTGCCGGGCGACCTTGCGGGCAGCTTCACGCTTGAAGGCGGCAGCCCCGCCAAGGCCGCACAGCCCGGCGCGGCTGAGGCTGGCGATATCGCGCTGGTGCTGCATACCTCCGGCACCACGGCGCGGCCCAAGATTGTGCCCTTGTCGCAAGCCAATATCTGCGCCTCAGCCCGGCATATCGGCGCCACACTTGCGCTTTCGTCCTATGATGCCTGTTTGAACATCATGCCGCTGTTTCATATCCATGGCCTGATCGCGGCGGTGCTTTCTTCGCTCGGCGCCGGCGGCGCGGTGATTTGCACGCCGGGCTTTGATGCCTTGCGCTTCTTCCGCCTGTTGGATGAGGAACGGCCAAGCTGGTACACCGCCGTTCCAACCATGCACCAAACCATCCTGACGCGTGCCGACCGGAATGCGGAAATCATTGCACGCGCGAAGCTCCGCTTCATTCGTTCATCCTCGGCATCGTTGCCTGGGCCGGTGATGGAGCAATTGGAAGCGGTGTTTGGCTGCCCGCTGGTCGAAAGCTATGGCATGACCGAGGCTTCGCATCAGATGGCATCCAACCCGCTGGCCGGGACGCGCAAGCCGGGCTCGGTCGGGCGCGCTGCTGGGCCGGAAGTGGCGATCATGGATGATGACGGCGAAATCCTGCCGCAGGGCGAGATTGGCGAAGTGGTGATCCGCGGCCCCAATGTGACCGCGGGCTATGAAGCCAATCCGGACGCCAATGCCAAGGCCTTCACGCATGGCTGGTTTCGCACTGGCGATCAGGGCGCCTTTGATGCGGAAGGTTATTTGACGCTCACGGGCCGCTTGAAGGAATTGATCAATCGTGGCGGTGAGAAAGTGAGCCCCCTGGAAGTGGATGGCGTGCTTTCCGCCCATCCGGCGGTCGCGCAGGCACTCACCTTCGCCATGCCTCATGCCAAGCTAGGCGAGGAAGTCGCCGCCGCCGTGGTGCTGCGCGAAGGGGCGGCCTGCACGGAACGCGAATTGCGTGATTTCGCCGCGCAGCAGCTCGCGGATTTCAAGGTGCCGCGCAAGGTTGTGTTCCTGCCGGAAATCCCGAAGGGTGCGACGGGTAAGCTTATGCGTATTGGGCTTGCGGAAAAGCTTGGGCTTTCGGGGTGACGCGCATGAAAGTCTGTATTTTTGGTGCCGGCGCCATTGGTGGGTTGATGGGCGCCAAGCTTGCCGCCAAGGGTGATGTGGATGTCACCTTCATCGCGCGCGGCCCACATCTGGCTGCGATGCGCGAGCATGGCGTGAAGCTGATCAGCGAAGGCGAAGAACGTATCGTCCATCCGCGCTGTGTCGAAAGTGCCGAGGAAGCCGGCCCGCAGGATTATGTGCTGGTGACGCTGAAGGCGCATTCCCTGCCCTCAGCGGCGAAACAAATGCAGCCCTTGCTTGGCCCCGATACGGCGATTGTGAGTGCGGTAAACGGCATTCCCTGGTGGTATTTCCACGGCCTCACCGGCGCTTATGAAGGGCGCATTGTGCAAAGCGTGGACCCGGATGGCCAGGTTTCCGCGCTGCTGCCGCCATCCCGCGCGATTGGCTGCATTGTCTATCCGGCAGCCGAGGTGACAGCGCCCGGCGTGATTGACCATAGCTATGGTGATCGTTTCAGCCTGGGTGAGCCCGATGGCAGCCGCAGCCCGCGCGCGCAGGCACTGTCTGAAGCGCTGATCGCCGCCGGCTTCAAGGCGCCGGTGCGCCCAAAGATTCGTGATGAGCTCTGGGTGAAGCTGTGGGGCAATATGGCCTTCAACCCGATCTCGGCGCTCACCACCGCGACCCTTGATGTGCTGACCGCCGATGAAGGCCAGCGCGGTGTCGCGCGCGCGATGATGCTGGAAGGCCAGCGCGTGGCGGAAGCGCTTGGCGTGCGTTTCGCGATTGATGTGGATAAGCGCATCGCCGGCGCGGCGGAGGTTGGGGCGCATAAAACCTCCATGCTGCAGGATCTGGAACGTGGCCGGCCTATGGAGATTGAGGCGCTGCTCGGCGCCGTGGTGGAATTGGCCGATTGGGTAGGTGAGGCCGCGCCGATTTCACGCACCGTGCTGGCGCTGGTGCGCGCCAGGGCGCGAGCGGCGGGGTGCCTATAGCGCCTCAATCCTGATCAGCGCTGGCTTTTCCATCACGGTATTCAATTCCGCAATGCGCTTCAGCGCGGCGCGCACGGAAGCCTCGCTCGTTTCATGCGTGGTCAGCACCACGGGCACGGCCTCTCCGGGCGCGCGGCCACGTTGCAGCATGGATTCCAGGCTGATCGCATGGTCGCGCAAAACGCCCGTGACATCGGCAATCACGCCGGGGCGATCCACCACCATCAGGCGGAGGTAATAGGCACCCGTATGGCGATCCATCGGGAAGGAAGGCTCGGGCTTCAGCGCGGCGGCTTCCGCACCCCACACCGGGGTGAAGCGCCCGCGCGCAATGTCAATCACATCGGCCACCACTGCTGAGGCTGTTGGCCCTTCGCCAGCGCCGCGGCCTTCCATCATCACGCGGCCTACAAAATCACCTTCCGCCACCACGGCATTGAAGACGCCATCCACCCGCGCAATGGGGGCGGAGATCGGCACCATGCAGGGATGTACGCGGGTTGCAATGCCACCATCTTCGCGCCGCGCAATGCCAAGCAGCTTGATGCGATAGCCAAGTTCTTCGGCCAGCGCGATATCAAGTGCCGAGACTTCGCGAATGCCTTCGACATGCACGGCGCTGAAATCCACCGGACGGCCAAAGGCAAGCGCTGCCAGGATCGCAAGCTTATGCGCGGCATCAATGCCATCAATATCGAAGGATGGATCGGCTTCCGCATAGCCAAGCTTTTGTGCTTCCGCCAACACTTCCGCGAATTCGCGCTTTTGTTCGCGCATCACGGTCAGGATGTAATTGCAGGTGCCGTTCAGAATACCCGCAACACGCTGGATGCGATTGGCGGCCAAGCCTTCGCGCAGCGTCTTGATCGCGGGAATGCCGCCAGCCACCGCCGCTTCAAAGGCCAGCGCCACACCGCGCGCTTCAGACGCTTGCGCCAAGGCAGCGCCATGCACGGCGAGCAACGCCTTATTCGCCGTCACCACATGCTTGCCCGCGGCAATCGCAGCCTGCACCAGGGCACGCGCAGGGCCTTCCGAACCGCCGATGCATTCCACCACCACATCCACTTGCGGATCGGCGGCCAAAGCGACGGGATCTTCATACCAACGCAGCCCCGAAAGGCTGATGCCGCGATCCCGGTTACGTTCGCGCGCAGAAACCGCGGTGATGGCAATGGGCCTACCAGCGCGTGCCGCAATAATATCGGCATTGGCGCGCAGCAATTTCACCACGCCGGCGCCAACCGTTCCAAGGCCGGCAACCGCAATCGCAAGGGGGCGGGTCATGCATTCACCATGTCAGAAGAAGCATCCTGCGGCGCGGCATTGTCGCCACCCAGGAAGGTTTTGATGCCACGAAGCGCCTGGCGGATGCGGTGGCTATTTTCCACCAGCGCAATCCGCACATGTTGATCACCATGCTCACCAAAGCCAAGGCCAGGTGCCACCGCGACCTTCGCCTTTTCCAGTAGC
>Ga0079301_1000255_pt1 | contig 25611 bp, 19 predicted proteins | sample Wag4_2014_7_11_3_FD_74797 | JGI IMG/M metagenome (GOLD analysis project Ga0079301, IMG submission 74797) | Fresh water mixed with fracking chemicals microbial communities from Ohio, USA - Utica-2 Time Series FC 2014_7_11 | ecosystem: Engineered > Industrial production > Chemical products > Input... | reverse complement strand
CTCCAGCACCCGCCAACGCCCGCCCGGCGGGGCAGCTCACCGGCCGCGACCTCGCCGCCGCGATGCGCAACCCCGCCGACCTCCGGAAGGCGATCCTGCTCGGCGAGATCCTCGGACGGCCGCGCGCGGAACGCCCGATCTGAGCGCGCCCTACGCGCCCCCGACCCTCATCCCGCGTGATCTCTTCCGCATCGCCCCCCGATCGGGCGCGATCGCCCCCGTATCTCCACCGTTCGGGGATTTGTGCTATCTTCCCGCCCCGCGCGGCGCAACCGCGCTGCACACCCGCGGCTTGGCCGCGCTGACTCTCGCGGCTCGGCCGCCCTCATCACCATGATTGACATCCGCAAGCTCAAGGAACTCGTCCGCCTGATGGTCGAAAACGACCTGACCGAACTCGACATCCGAGACGAGCAGGAAACCGTCACCGTCAAGCGTCCCGGCCTCCACGTCGCCCCCCAGGTGGTCGCGGCTCCCGTGATGGCCGCCGCCCCGGTCGCCCACGCCGCCCCGGCCCCCGCGTCGGCCCCGGCCGCCTCTCCCGCCGCCGCGAAGGAAGTGCTCCCCGCGATCGAGAGCCCGATGGTCGGCACCTTCTACGCCACCCCGGGTCCGGACAAGGCGCCGTTCGTCTCGGTCGGCTCGAAGGTCGGCCCCGACACCACCGTCTGCCTGATCGAGGCCATGAAGATCTTCAACGAGATCAAGGCCGAGACCTCGGGCACCGTCGAGGAAGTGCTCGTCAAGAGCGGCCAGCCCGTCGAGTTCGGCCAGCCCCTGTACCGCATCCGCCCGAGCTGAACCGCGACCGCGGCCACACATCACAGCAGCACATCCATGTTCAAGCGAATCCTGATTGCCAACCGCGGCGAGATCGCGCTGCGCGTCATCCGCGCCGCGAAGAGCCTCGGCATCGAGACCGTGTGCGTGTACTCGACCGCCGACAAGGGCGGTCCCTGGCTCGAGCAGGCCGACCAGGCCGTGTGCATCGGCCCGGGCCCGAGCCCGCAGAGCTACCTCCGCATCGAGCGCATCATCGCCGCCGCCGAGGTCTCGCACGCCGACGCGATCCACCCGGGCTACGGCTTCCTCTCCGAGAACGCGCACTTTGCGGAGGTGTGTCGTGATTCCGGCTTCGAGTTCATCGGCCCGTCGCCCGAGGCGATGGCGCTGCTCGGCGACAAGGTGAGCTGCAAGAAGATGGCCCGCAAGGTCGGCACGCCCGTCTTCCCGGGCACCGAGGACGCGATCGAGGACATCGAGGAGGCCGTCAAGGTCGCCTCCGAGATCGGCTACCCCGTGATCGTGAAGGCGACCGCCGGCGGCGGCGGTCGCGGCATGCGCGTCGCCCGCGACGAGGCGCAGCTGCGCGCCGGCATCGAGAGCGCGCGCCAGGAGGCCTCCGCCGCGTTCGGCAACGGCGCGGTGTACATCGAGAAGTTCCTCGAGCACGCGCGCCACTTCGAGGTCCAGACCATCGGCGACAAGCATGGCAACGCCGTGCACCTCTTCGAGCGCGACTGCTCGAGCCAGCGCCGCCACCAGAAGCTCATCGAGGAGGCGCCGAGCCCCGGCGTCGATCCCGAGAAGCGCCGCAAGGTCTGCGAGAGCGCCGCGGCGCTCATCGCGAGCGCCAAGTACTCGGGCGCCGCGACCGTCGAGTTCCTGATGGACGGCAAGCAGAACTTCTACATGCTCGAGGTGAACACGCGCGTGCAGGTCGAGCACCCGGTCACCGAGATGATCACGGGCATCGACATCGTGCGCGAGCAGATCATGGTCGCCTCGGGCAAGCCGCTGTCGGTCAAGCAGTCCGACATCAAGGTCAGCGGCCACGCCATCGAGTGCCGCATCAACGCCGAGGATCCCGACCGCGGCTTCATGCCGCAGGCCGGCCTCATCGAGACCTTCGTCGCCCCGGGCGGCCTCGGCGTGCGGCTCGACAGCCACGCGCGCACGGGCTACCGCATCCCGCCGAACTACGACTCGATGATCGGCAAGCTCATCGTGCACGGCCCGACGCGCGACATCGCGATCGCGCGCATGAAGGTCGCGCTCGGCGAGTTCAAGATCGGCCCGGTCAAGACCACCATCCCGCTCCACCGGAAGCTGATGGACAACCCCGACTTCAACAACGCGACCTTCGACATCCACTACGTCGAGCGCCTGCTCAAGGCCGACGAGGCTGCGAAGGACGCCGCCAAGCCGTCGAAGGACGCCGCCAAGGAGAGCGCGAAGGCCTAGGCCACGGCCTCGGCCCGCACCGCACGCATGCACGCGAGCACCGGCAACGACGACGTGACGATCGCCGACATCGAGGCCGCGCGCGCGCGCATCGACGGAGGCGTGCTGCGGACCTCGTGCATCGAGGCGCCGTCGCTCTCGCGCATCACCGGCTGCCGCGTGTTCGCGAAGCTCGAGTACCAGCAGCGCACCGGCAGCTTCAAGGAGCGCGGCGCGCGCAACGCGCTGCTGCAGATCCCCGAGGCGGCGCGGCGGCGCGGCGTGGTCGCGGCGAGCGCGGGCAACCACGCGCTCGCGCTCGCGTGGCACGGGCGCGACCTCGGCATCCCGGTCACGGTCGTCATGCCGCGCGTGGCGCCGCTCGTCAAGCAGGCGCGCTGCCGCGAGCTCGGCGCGCGCGTCGAGATCCACGGCGCGAACATCGCCGAGGCGAAGGAACTCGCCGAGAAGTTCGTCGCCGACGAGAGCCTCACCTACATCCACGGCTTCAACGACGCCGCGATCATCGCGGGCGCGGGCACCGTGGGGCTCGAGATCCTCGAGGAGGTCCCCGACCTCGACGCGGTCGTCGTGCCGGTCGGCGGCGCGGGACTGCTCGCGGGCGTGGGCATCGCGCTCAAGGCGCGCCGGCCCGAGGCGCTCGTGATCGGCGTCGAGCCGCGCCGCGCGGCCAGCTTCGCAGAGGCCCTGCGGCAGGGCGAGCCGAAGCGGATCACCATGGATCCGACGCTCGCCGACGGACTCGCCGTGCCCGAGGTGGGCGCGCGCGCCTTCGCCCTCGCGCGCGGACGCGTCGACCGGCTGGTGACCGTCGACGAGGACCTGATCTCGCTCGCCATCCTGCGGCTCGTCGAGATGCAGCACGGCGTGGTCGAGGGCGCGGGCGCCTCGCCGCTCGCGGCGCTGCTGTCGGGCGAGCTGCCCGAGCTCCGCGGCAAGAAGGTCGTGCTCCTCCTCTGCGGCGGCAACATCGATCCGCTCGTGCTCGCGCGCGTGATCGAGCACTCGCTCGCGGTCGACGGGCGCCTGGTGCAGTTCTCCGCCACCATCAGCGACCGGCCCGGCGGACTCGCCGAGCTCGCCACGACCATCGCCTCGACCGGCGCGAGCGTGCAGGACATCCGGCACGAGCGCATCTTCGGCGGCTCCGATGTCTCGCGCGTGCGCGTCTCCTGCGTGGTCGAGGTGCGCGACGCGCGCCACGCCGACGAGCTGCAGGAGGCGCTGCGCGGCAAGGGCATCCGCGTGCACGAGCGCGTGCGTCCCGTGATGCAGGGCTGATCGGGGCGCGCCATGCCGACCGTCGTCATTCCCGCCTACAACGAAGCGAACGGGATCGAGCGCACGCTGCGCGCGGTGCTGGCCGATGCGCAGGCCTCGCCGCAGGCGCCCGCCGGTGGCGGCGGGGGGGCCGGCGCCGAGCCGCTCGTCGTGATCGTCGTCGCCAACGCCTGCCGCGACGACACCGCGGCGCGCGCGCGGGCCGTGCCGGTGCCTGCGGGCGCGCGCGTGCTCGTCGCCGAGACGCCCGAGGGCGGCAAGACCAACGCCATGAACCTCGGCGAGCGGCAGCTGCGCGCGGAGGGGCTCGACCTCTTCCCGCGCCTCTACCTCGACGGCGACATCGAGCTCGAGCCGGGGTCGCTGCGCGCGATCCTCGCCGCTGCGGCGCGTGCCGGCGGCGCCGCGCGCGTCGTCGCCGCGCGCCCGCGCTTCGACGCGTCGCGGAGCTCGCTGCCGGTGCGGCTCTTCTACGCGGGCGAGACCTTCAATCCCTACCACCGCGCGGGCGCCCCGAACGGCAGCGGCACCTTCGCCGTCACCGCGGCTGGCCGCGCGCGCTGGGCGGAGTTCCCGACCGGGCTCCTCGCCGACGACAGCTTCGTCGAGCGGCAGTTCGCGCCCTCCGAGCGCGAGACGGTCGCGGGCGCGACGGCCATCGTGCGGGTTCCGCGGACCTTCGCGGCGCTGCGCCGCATCAGCGCCCGCAAGCGGCTCGGCGCCTACGAACTCGACCAGGTCGCGCCGCCGCGCGCCGACGACCGCGGCAGCGCGGGCACCTTCGGCGCGGTCGCGCGCGCGATGCTTCCGAACCCTCTGCGCTGGCCGGCCTTCGTCGTCTGGGCGGCGGTCAAGACCGTCGAACGCCTCGAATCGCGCGCCGTGGCGCGCAAGCAGGGGACCGACCGCTGGCAGCAGGACACGAGTTCCCGCGGCTGAACCCGCCGCGCGCACCGCGCGACCCCTCCAGCCTCCGCGCACAGGTGGGATATCTGTCCGAGAATGGCGCAGGCATCGCGATCGGAGCCTTGGGAACAGGCCTGACGAGCCGCAATCTGCTCAACAGCGGCACATTCCGCGCAGTTGTGTGAATTGCCGCGGGATCAAGGCCGATGGTCAGGGGCATCAGGGGTTCCCGCAGCCAACGGAGGGTTGTCGCGGGTGCGCTACCAACGGAGTACGAAGCCATGCGTGAAGGATTCAATTTCAACGAGAAGGATGTCCTGACCACCGGCGAAGTCGCCCGCATCTGCAATGTGGCGAGCCGCACGGTCAGCAAGTGGTTCGACTCCGGCCAGCTCGCCGGCTACCGCATCCCGGGCTCGAAGGACCGCCGCATCCCGGTCTCGAACCTGATGGCGTTCATGAAGAAGCACAACATCCCGATGGATGGGCTCCGCAGCGGCGCGCCGCGCGTGCTCATCGTCGACAGCGACCCGGCCACCGCCGAGACGCTCCGCAAGGTCCTCGCCGAGCAGACCCGCTACGACGTGCATGTCGCGTCGGGCGCGTTCGCCGCGGGCGCCGAGTGCGAGAAGTTCCGCCCGCACGTCATGCTCCTCGACGTGCACATGCCCGAGGCCGAGAGCGGCGCGTTCTGCGCGTTCGTCCGCGGCTCGGACGAGCTGCAGATGACCAAGATCATCGGCATGTCGAACCGCCTCACCGAGGGCCAGATCGCCCAGCTCGTGGGCCGCGGCTACGACAGCGTGCTCCGCAAGCCGTTCACCGTCCGCCAGGTGATCGAGTCGATCGAGCACGCCCACGCGCTCGTGGCGTAAGCGACCGAGACACATCCCGGTCCGCCGCGGCACCCGCGGCGTGTCCGGACCACGCACACGCGCTGGCGGCCGAAGAGTCCCCTCGACGGTCCCAGCCGAAGCGCAGCGCTCCATGAGGCATGGAGCGCTGTGCTTTTTCGCGTGCGTAATGTCGCGATGGCGCGGGTCGGGCGCACGCGCGGCGATTCGCCGCCACAATGCGGGCATGCCGCTCGCCGCAGGCGACACCTTCACCCTCGACCTCGCGCTGCTCGCGTCGATCGCGCTGTGCGCCGGCGGCTGCGCGGTCGGGTCGGTCGTCCGCGACCGCGTGGTGCACGCGTTCCGCACGCGCGCGGGGCGGGCGGATCTCGGGGTGCTCGCGGTGAACCTCGCGGCGTGCGTGGTGGTGGGACTCGCGTCGCAACTCGGCGGCGTGCGCGGCGAGCTCCGCGATCAACTTCTTGGCGATCTCCTCCGCGATCTCGTCGTCCTGGGCCTCGCGGGCGGACTCTCGACCTGGAGCACCCTCGCGGTCGAGGTCGCGGGTGGCCTGCGCGCGCGGCGATGGTCGCTGGTGGCGCTGCATGTGCCCGGCGCGGGCGCGCTCGCGCTCGCGGCCTACCTCGCGGCGCGCGCGCTCGCGGGAGGTGCCGCATGACGGCCGCGCGGCGCATGTCCCTCGTCGCGCTCGGTGGCGCCTGCGGTGGCGTGGCGCGGATGTTCGCGACCGTGCTCGTGCCCGCGGCCGCCGACGCCGACGCCACGCACTGGGAGCCGATCGCGCTGCTCGCCGTCAACCTCTCGGGATCGCTGCTCGCCGGATTCCTGCGTGGCCTGCTCGAGCGCGGGCAGCACGCCGAGGCGGCGCGCGGCGAGGCGGACGGCGAGGCCGCCCGTGAAACGCTCCGCGATCCGGACCGCGCAGCGACCAATGCAACCGGCGACGCGATCGACGCCTTCCTGCTCGTCGGTTTCTGCGGCGGATTCACCAGCTACTCGGGCTTCATCGCGGCCGCGGTCGCGGATGCGGCGTGGATCGCGGTGGCGACGGTCGTGCTCTGCCCCCTCGCCGCGCTGCTCGGCATGCGCCTCTCGGGCGGCTATCCTGCGCGACCCGCAGGAACCCTGCCCGGAACCACGCGTTGAAGATCGCCCTTGCCCAGATCAACTCCACGGTCGGCGACATCGCCGGCAACGAGGCGAAGCACGCCGCGGCGATCGGCCGCGCGCTGGAGTCGGGCGCGGCGCTGGTGGTCTTTCCCGAGATGTCGCTGCTCGGCTACCCGCCGCGCGACCTGGTCGAGCGACGGGGCGTCGCCGAGGCGTGCCTCGCCGCGGCGGAGCGCCTCGCGGCGTCGGTGCCAGCGGGCGCGCTCGTGCTGGTCGGGCTTCCGGTCGCGTCGCAGGTCGCGCCGACCGCGCGCGGCGGGCGACCGTTCGCGAACGCGCTGGCGCTGCTGCGCGGCGGTCGGATCGAGGGCTTCGCGACCAAGCAGCTGCTGCCGAGCTACGACGTCTTCGACGAGGACCGCCACTACGCGCCGGGCGCCTCCACCACCGTGGTCGAGCATGCCGGCGAGCGCATCGCCGCGCTCCTCTGCGAGGACCTCTGGCAGGCGGGCGACGCGCGCAGCGCGCGCCACTACGCGCACGACCCGATCGCCGAGGCGCGTGCGCGCGGCGCCACCGTGATCGCCGTCGCGAGCGCGAGCCCGTTCGTGGCGGGCAAGGACGCGACCCACGGCGCGCTGCTCGCGGACCGCGCCCGCGCTGCAGGCGCGGTGGTCGCGAGCGTGAACGCGGTCGGCGGACAGGACGACCTCGTGTTCGACGGCGGTTCGCGCGTCCTCTCCGCAACCGGCGCGACGCTCGGGCGGTGTGCGCGCTTCGCGGAGGACCTCCTCGTGGTCGACACCGCGGCGCCGCGCGGGCTTGACGCCAGCTCGTCTGACCTCGACGCCGAGCGCTTCCACGCCATCGTCCTCGGCACGCGCGACTACCTCGCGAAGACGGGACATCGCGCCGTCCTGCTCGGACTCTCGGGCGGCATCGACTCGGCGCTCGTCGCGGCGATCGCGGCCGCGGCGATCGGTCCCGCGAACGTGACGGGCATCCTGATGCCGTCGCGCTACTCGTCCGACGGTTCGCTCACCGACGCGCGCGAGACCGCGCGCCTGCTCGGGCTCGGCCGCATCGAGACGCTCGCGATCGACGCCATCCACCGCGCGGTCGAGTCGACGGCCGCGGGCGCCTTCTCCACCGACGGGCTCGCGGGCGAGAACCTCCAGTCGCGCGCGCGCGGGCTGCTCGTGATGCTCGCGTCGAACGCGACGGGCGCCCTCGTCCTCACCACCGGAAACAAGAGCGAGTACGCGGCCGGATACGCCACGCTCTACGGCGACATGAACGGCGGCCTCGCGCCGATCGGCGACCTCTACAAGACCGAGGTCTACGCGATGGCGCGCATGCTCAACGCGCGCTTCGCCGAGTTCGGCTTCGCGCAGCCGCCGATCCCCGCGGCGAGCATCGACAAGGCGCCGAGCGCCGAGCTGCGTCCGAATCAGACCGATCAGGATTCCCTCCCGCCCTACGACCTGCTCGACGCGGTGCTGCGCGTGCTCGTCGACGGCGAGGGCTCGGTCGACGAGGCCGTCGCCGCCTCGGGCGCGCCGCGCGAACTCGTCGGGCGCATCGCGCGCATGCTCGACCGCGCGCAGTTCAAGCGCGACCAGGCCGCGGTGATCCTCAAGCTCGCGCCGCGCGCGTTCGGCCGCGGACGCCGCTATCCGATCGCGCAGCGCTGGGACTGGAGCCGCTGATGCCGATCCGCGTGCTCCCGACCGAGCTCATCAACCAGATCGCCGCCGGCGAGGTGGTCGAGCGCCCTGCGAGCGTGGTGAAGGAGCTCGTCGAGAACTCGCTCGACGCGGGCGCGCGGCGGATCCTCGTCGAGATCGAGGGCGGCGGCGCCGAGCTCGTGCGCGTGACCGACGACGGCGGCGGCATCCCGGCCGCCGAGCTGCCGCTCGCGGTCGCCGCGCACGCGACCAGCAAGGTCTCGACCAGCGACGACCTCGCGGCGATCCACACCTTCGGCTTCCGCGGCGAGGCGCTGGCCTCGATCGCGAGCGTGTCGCGCTTCCGCATGGTTTCGTGCCTGCACGGCGCCGACGCGGGCGCCGAGATCGAGGTCGAGGGCGGCGCGCTGCGCGGACCGCGCCCGGCGCCCGCGCGCCCGGGCACCATGATCGAGGTGCGCACGCTGTTCCACAACGTGCCGGCGCGGCGCAAGTTCCTGAAGAGCGACGCCGCCGAGACCGCGCGCGTGAGCGAGACCATCGAGGCCGTCGCGCTCGCGCATCCGCATGTCGCGTTCGAACTGCGCTCGAACGGCCGCCGCCTGCTCGACCTCGTCGCGACCGACGAGCCGGCCAAGCGCACGCTCGATGTCCTCGGCAAGGAGCTCGAGCCCGAGCTGCTCGAGTTCGAGGAGCGCTTCCCCGAGCTCGGTGGGCTCGTCGTGCGCGGCTTCGCGGGCAGGCCGTCGATCGCGCGCCCGACCGCGCGCGCGATCCGCATCCACCTGAACGGCCGCCCGATCGCCGACCGCACCGTGCTCCACGCGGTGCGCGAGGCCTACCGCGGGCTCGTCGATCCCGCGCGCACGCCCACGGTCGCGCTCATCCTCGAGCTCGATCCGCACGAGGTCGATGTCAACGTCCATCCGCAGAAGAGCGAGGTGCGCTTCCGCGCGCAGTCGGCGATCCACAGCGCGGTGCGCAAGTCGATCGAGCGCGCGCTGCGGGCGGCGAACCTCGTGCCGCACTTCGTGCCCGATGCGTTCCGCGCGATGCCGGCAGAGCCCGCGGGTCCGCGCGCGCCGCTCTTCGGAAGCGGGCTCGCCTCGAGCGGGGGTGTTGGCGGGGGCTTCGCGGGCTCGCAGCGCCTGCCGGGCAGCGATTTCGGCGCGTTCGCCGCGCTTGCCTCGTCGGCGGTGCTGGAGCGCTCGGGCGAGGCGGGGGAGCACGACGCCGCGGCGGACGGCCGCAGCGCTGGGTCTCAGGGCGGCAGCGCTGGGTCTCAGAGCCGCAGCGCTGGGTCTCAGAGCCGCAGCGCTGGGCAGCCCGATCCCGCGCTGCGCGCCGAGTTCCCCTACATCCAGCTGCTCAACGGATTCCTCGTGACCGAGGACGCCGACGGCGTCGTGATCGTCGACCAGCACGCGCTGCACGAGCGCGCGATGTTCGCGATGTTCATGGAGCGGATCGGGCGCGGCGCGCTCGAGTCGCAGCGGCTGCTCGTGCCGATCGTGCTCGAGCGCAGCGCGCGCGAGGTCGAGATCCTCGCCGAGATCGAGCCGCTGCTCGTCCGCCTCGGCATCTCCGCGCGGCCCTTCGGCCCGCGCTCGGTCGCGGTCGACGGCGTGCCCACGCTGCTCCACACCCGCAACGCCGACGCCGGCGCCTTCGTCGGCGACCTGCTCGCGAAGGCGGTCGAGCACGGATCGCTCCTCTCGCTCGAGGCGGCGCTGCACGAGGTCGTCGACATGATGAGCTGCAAGGCCGCGGTCAAGGCGGGCGATGCGCTCGGCGATGCCGAGATCCGCGACCTCCTCCGCATGCGCGACTCGGTCGAGCGCGCCACCGCGTGCCCGCACGGGCGACCGACGTCGATCCGCATCCCGCGCGCCGAGCTCGAGCGGCGGTTCGGGCGCACGTGAAAGTGGCGGCGCGGCCGCACGTGACGGTGGCTGCGCGGACGCGCGTGACCAGCGCCACGCGTCTTAGGCCTTCTGGTGCTCTTCCCGCGGCAGGATGATCTGGTGGAACACGGTCTCGCCCGTCTCGAGCATGCGCTCGAGGTACGGACGGCACACACCGCAGCAGCTCCCGCAGCCGAATCGCTTGGTGATCTCGGCCAAGTCGACGGTGTCTCCGCCGATCGCGGACTTCAGCTCCGCGAAGGTCCGGTCGTAGCACACGCAACGGTCGATGACGATGTCCCGTGCCATTCAGCGCGGATCGTAAGGTGAATCCCCGTCGGCAAGAAAGCCGTTCTGCGGAAATCCCGTGACGCCGTGCAGCAGCTCCGGTGTGGCGAGCGGGCCTTCATGGCAGGTGCATACCCCAGACACGTGGCCGTCGAGGTAGCACGCATGCGTGCAGCCGCCATGGCGGAACGCCTGTGCGCCCGCATACACCGTCTGCAGGTCGTTCTCCACCGCGTTCGATGGCGCGCGCATGAACTTGTTCGCGCCGCCGCGCCAGCCGCCGTCGCCGAAGAGCGCGGTCGTCGTGGTGCGGCGGTGCTGTCCGGAGGCAAGGCCGTGGCGCGCGACCTTCCACCCATCGCGCCAGCGGCCATCTGCATCGAGCTCGGGGAAGCGGCCCTCGGCCCCGATGTAGGTCGTGTTGTAGTTGTAGCCCGTGTAGGGATCGCCGCCGAACGTCGACGCGCCCTCGAACTCGGGGCACTGCTGCACCTCAGCCGAGCCCGACACGAACTCCCAGATCGCTCCAGGTCGGACCGTGCCGTCGGGGCGCTGCTCGAAGTCCCACGCCTTGGTCACGAGTCCGGCCGAGGTCAGTTCGTAGAGGATCGCCGCGGGGTAGCGGTCTCGGTTCTGCAGCGCGTAGCTGGTGGCGGCCACACCGAGCTGCCGCAGGTTCGACTGGCACTTGCCCGAGCGCGCCGACGCGCGCATGCTCGACATCGTCGGCACCGTGATCGCGAGGAGCACCGCGATGGCGCCGATCACCGCGAGCGTCTCGACGACGGTGAACGCGCGCCGCCCGGAACCGGGACAGGCAAGCCTCGCGCGCGAGACGGGACTCGAAATGGGACAGGCAAGCCTCATGCCCCGCTCCAGTTCGAGAGGATCACCGCGAGGTCGGCGGATCCGACCGTCCCGCTGCCGTCGAGGTCCGCGATCGGATCGACCGCGCCCCACGCCGCGAGCAGCCGCGCGAGGTCGCTCGGACCGACGAGCCCGTCGCCGTCGAGATCCGGATTCGGCGGAAGCGGCGCGACGTCACTGACCGCGTCGATCTCGGGCGACATGCCCGCCGACGACGGACCGTCGATGCGCACGAAGCGGATCGCGCGCAGTCCGAGCGGCGCGAGGTCGATGCCGGTGCCTCCGCCCGAGCCGTCGTAGGCGTCGAGCAGCCCGTCGTAGCCGAGGCCGATGAGGTCGCCGACCCCGAGGCTCGGATCGACCGGACGCAGGAAGTCGCTCGGCACCGCGCCCGCGGTCGTCGCGTACGGCGCCGCATCGAGCCAGCCGAGCGTGGGGAAGAGCCCGTCGGCGTCGAGGCCGCGCGCGAGCATCCACTGCACGCCGTCGACGCTCACCCAGATCGAGCCGCCCTCGGCGGCGAGTCCCGCGACCACGCCCTTGCCGAACGAGCTGTCGGTGAAGAACGCGTTCCCGAACACGAGCAGGTCGATGCCGAACGGATTGCGCGGATCGTCGACGACCTCGTGGTCGAAACGCAGCACCAGCGATCCGCCCACGCCGAGCGACACCAGCTCATCGGGCCGGAACGCCGGCTGGAACGGCGTGACCGCGCCTGGAATGAGCCCCTCGCCGCTGAACCGCTCGGGAGCGCCGAGCGCGACCAGCGGATTGGTGAAGCCGGGCGCCGCGCCCGCGCCGGCGGCGTACGAGACGACCTCCGACGCGAACGGACTCTCGCCGGCCGCGGGCATCGAAGCCAGCGCGGCCAGCAGCAGTGGGGATGACATCAACAGCGGGCGCGTCGTGCGCATCGAACCTGACTCCTCCGGGAGCTCGCGCCCGGGGCCAACATGCGCTCCGATCCGGGAGCGCGCCGCGGCATCCGACGGATGCCGATGGTGCCTAGGCAGGTCTTCCGACTTCAGGGTCCGCGTACTCGCGGCGCGATCGACGCCTTCCCAGCCGCCGAGGCGACCAGTGGCTGCCCGCGCGCATGCACCCACAACGGGTGCGCGACGCAGGCCATCTTTCGCGGGATCAGGGTCTTGGACACCGGCGTGCCGGATGGCGCGCGAGCATCGGACCCAACTCCCCACCTGTCACGGCGGCGCGACCGCGGCGGAATCTCACCGCCTTCCCTCGCTCTCCCGCAGCAATGCGCGGGGGAGCGCCGAAGATCCTCTTCGAGCGCCTAGGCGGGGCCGAGTATAAGGCGTTCAGAGGTTGACGGGTTCCGCATAAAACCGATACATTGCCCGACTCGCGGGTGGCCGTCCGTCCGGGCTGCCCACCGCGCATCCGATCCGCCGTCTGATCCATTTGGAGATCTCGATGTCCCTGCAAGCGTCCTTCGTCCACTGCGTCCGTCTCCCGCTGTCCGCGATGCTCGTCGCGACGGCCCTCCTCTCGGCCGCGCCCACCGCGCTCGCACAGGACGGTGGCGGCGCCTCCGAGAACAGCAAGGACATGACGGGCGTGTCGAAGGCCTTCCAGGACTTCGTCCACTACGTGCTCATCGGCAAGGCCGACCTCGCGCAGGCCGCGGGTGAGGCCGTGCTCGGCGCGTCGGTGTCCGACGCCGACCTCGCCGAGGTCGTCGACGGCGGCGAGATGGCGGACCGCCTCGCGCGCGCCGTGTCGCGCAGCCGCGCGATGGGCGGCGTGAGCGACCTCGCGACCCGCATCGAGAACCGCGTCGAGACCGGCCGCCGCGCGCTGGCCCGCGATCCGCAGCGCATCGCCGAGGCGATCGGCATGCTGTCGAAGACCCTGCGCGAGCAGCGTCTCGGCGAGGAGCGCCTCGCGGCCGCCGGCGAGTACGCCGTGCCGCAGCTCCTCAAGGTCCTCGTCGACGCGAAGGATCCGGCGTCGGAGCTCGCCGCCACCAAGAACCTCATCGCGATCAAGCGCCACGCCGTCGCGCCGCTCGGTCTCGCGCTCAACTCGCTCGACCCGGTCTCGCAGCGCAAGGTCGTCGGCGTCCTCGCCGAGATCGGCTGGCCGACCGCGATCCCGTTCATCGTCGACCTCGGCGCCCGTCCCTCGACCACCGTCGAGGTGAAGGCCGCCTGCGACGCCGCCTTCTCGATGCTCGGCGGCACCACCCGCGACGTGACCGCGCAGTACACCGCGCTCGCCCGCAAGTACTTCGACCGCGAGTCGTCGCTCCTGCCGTACGCCGATGATTCGGTCAACAACATCTGGAGCCACGACGACGCGTCGGGCTTCGGCAGCCTCACCGCCGAGCAGGTCGCGACCAGCGTCTACTGCGACGTGATGGCGATGGGCCTCGCCCGCCGCGCGCTCGCCGCCGACGCCGCGAACACCTCGGCGCTCGCGATCTTCGTCGCCGCCGACCTGCGCCGCGAGAACACGCTCGGCTCCGACTTCCAGGCCGGCCGCTACAGCCCGCAGTTCTTCGCGACCGCGAGCGGTCCGTCGACCTGCTCCGAGGTCCTCGGCATGGCGATCGACGCGAAGGACACCGCGCTCGTGCGCGACGCCATCGCCGTCCTCGCCCAGACCGCCGGCGGCGCCGCGCTGGTCTCGACCGGCGGCCGCACCCCGATGCTCGAGGCGATCGGCTACAGCGACCGCCGCGTGCGCATCGACGCCGCCCTCGCGCTCGCCGCGAGCAACCCGACCTCGAGCTTCGCCGGCGACTTCCGCGTCGTGCCGACCCTCGCCGCCGCGGTGAGCGATTCCGGAAAGACCCGCGCCGCCGTCCTCGGCGGCAGCAACGATGACCGCCGCGCGATCACCGAGCAGCTCGAGCAGGCCGGCTTCGCCGCCGTCGCCTCGGGCGGACGCTTCGAGGATCTCGAGAACGACGTCGTCAAGGCCGAGGGCGTCGACATCGTCGTCATCCGCGGCTCGGGCGAGGATCTCGCCGGCGCCGTGGCGCGCGTGCGCGCCAGCGGCCTGACCGCCGCGAGCCCGATCGTCGCCGTCGCGCCCGCCGCCGACGAGGGTGCGGTCCGCCGCGCCTTCGCCGCCGACCGCGGCGTCATGGTGTGGGCCGAGGGTTCGTCGAACGACACCTTCCGCGCGACCGTGACCGGCGCGATCAGCGCCCTCAGCGGCAGCGCGATGGATGAGGCCGAATCGCTCGAGTACGCCGCCGCGGCCGCGATGGCGCTCCGCAGCGTCGCCACCAGCGGCAGCCGCGTCCTGTCGATCGCCGACGCCGAGCCCGCGCTCCTGCGCGCGCTCTCGGTGAAGCAGGGCGGTCTCCGCCTGATGGTCGCCGACGTGCTCTCGCTCACCGGCTCCGCCGCCGCCCAGCGCGCGCTCATCGACGCCGCGCTCGGCGCGACCGGCGAGGAGCAGGTTGCCCTCTGCGACTTCGCCGCGCAGGCCGTGCGCATGTCGGGCTCGAAGGCCGACGAGCGTCAGGTCGGCGCGCTGCGCGAGCTGATCGGCTCGAGCGAGGGCGCCACCGCCGACGCGGCCGCCCGCCTCTACGGCGCGCTCGACGCCGGCACCGCCGAGGCCGTGAAGCTCATCGTGAAGTGAGGCGCGCCGCGCCTGCCTTCGCGGTGCGCCGCGAAGAGCGGGGCGTCCGGCGAGCCAGTGCTCACGAGGTCAAGAACGACAAAGCCCCCGCGCTCACGCGCGGGGGCTTTCTTGTTTCGTGGTTTGTTGTATCGCGGAGTGTGACGCTCGCCAGCGCGTTCCGCGGGCCTTCGGCGCCGCACGGCGGTCCGCGCGATCCTTTCGCCGCGGAGTCCGCCGGACTCGAAAGCCACCCATGGGATTTGAACCCACGACCTGCGCTTTACGAAAGCGCTGCTCTACCGCTGAGCTAGGGTGGCAGGGGGCGCAAAGCATACACGAAACCGCTTGGGATGTCGCCGCGCACAGGGGACGGCGCACTGTTTGATCGGGCGCGCAGCCGCACAGCCGGCACAGGCCGACCAGCCCGATGCACGGGCGCGCCGACGGGTTATCGATGCAGGGCCTCCGCCGACGGACGAGAGATTTCGCGGTGTCGCGGGTTGACTTGCCGAAGAGGGACGGTGGTCGTCCGCCCGCACGCGCGCGCGTGCGCGCGGCACCGCGACCTCGCCTCGCTCCCGGTACGGCCATGCTTCCCCAGCTCATCCTGCACACCGCCGTCGTCTCGGTGCTCCTGCCCTTCGCGGGAAGCATGCCCGCGATCCCCGCCCGGCCGGCGACGTCGAGCGTGTCCGCCGTCCGCGACGCGGATCCCGCGCGGCCCGGCCTGGTGACGCGCCTCGCCGACGTGCGCGCGATCCCGCGGGCGGCGCGCGGCTGCACCGCGCTCATCCACTGCGACCGTGGCGGACTCGAGCGGTTCGCCGCGACCGGCGGCGGACTGTTGCCGGACTTCCCGCTCGGACCGAACGCGTCGGCCACGCTGGCGCTGACGCCCGTGGAGCCGTTCTCCGCCGATGCGACGCTGGCGCTGGGTGCCGGCGCTGCGACACCACTTCGCGCCCAGGGCGCCTTCCTGCAGGGGCAGGTCGCGGGCGATCCGGCCTCGAGCGTGTTCCTCTCGGTGAGCGACGCCGGCACCTTCGGCTTCGTCGCGACGGAGGAGCGGCAGTATGTGATCTCGAGCGGCCCGCGGTCGCTCGGACTCCCGACGGCCTGCGTCGACCTGACCGCCATGCCGCCGGGCTTGATGGATCCGCCGGCGTGGAGCTGCGGCAGCGGGGAGCTTGCGCGCCTCGTGGGCGGGGCGGCGGGTGAGGCGACCGACGCCGACGGCAGCGACTCGGGTGAGGGCGGCGTCGCGGGCGCGACCTGCCGCCAGATCCGCATCGCCTACGACACCGACTACGAGTTCTTCCAGCTGTTCGGCGGCAGCGTGTCGACCGCGACGGCCTATGTCGCGACGGTCACGGCCGCGCTCAACGCGATCTACACGCGCGATCTTTCGGCGCGCATCTCGTCGAGCTACCTGCGCCTCTGGCCCGAGTCGGACGATCCGTGGGACCAGACCACCACCGTCAACCAGCTCCTGCAGTGCCGTTCGCTGTGGCTCTCCCAGGGAGGCGCGGTGAGCCGCGACCTCGTGCACATCCTCTCCGGGCGCGGGCTCGGCGGCGGCGTCGCGTACCTGCCCGGACTCTGCTCGAGCAACGGCTACGGGCTGAGCGCGAACCTCGCGGGCTACTTCCCCACGCCGCTGGTGAACAACAGCGGCCAGAACTGGGACATCTACGTGGTCGCCCACGAGGTCGGCCACAACTTCGGCATGCCCCACACGCACGAGATGACGCCCATCGTCGACGGCTGCGGCAGCGAGCCCTCGGACTGCACGGTCGCGCAGGCCGACGCGGGCACCATCATGTCGTACTGCCACCTCTGCCCGGGCGGGCTCACCAACATCCGGCTCGAGTTCCACCCCGCGAGCATCGCGCGCTCGGAGAGCTTCCTCTCGGGCATCGCGTGCAGCTACAGCGGCGCGTCGACCGATCCGGTCGCGGCGGCCGACGCGGTCGATGCCTTCCCCGGAGTGCCGCGGGCGATCGACGTGCTCGCCAACGAGGTCGACATGAACTGCGAGTCGATCGTGATCTCGTCGTTTCCCGCGACGAGCGCGCTCGGCGCGACGCTGACGCGCAGCGTCGGCACCGGTGCGGGCGGCCGCGACGAGATCCTCTACGAGATGCCGACGGCCGGCTCCGTGGGCACCGACGCCTTCAGCTACACCGTGACCGACGCGAGCGGCGACACCGCGACGGCGACGGTCACGCTGCGGGTCGCGCGCCTGCGCATCCCCGAGAACCCGACCGGGCCCACGCCGCAGGTCGACGCGCGCTACTACATCATGGGCTCCGAGACCGCGCTGCCCGACTTCGGCGCGCGCACGCCCTACGCGATCGGCACCGTGGGGCAGCTGAACTTCCCGCTCACCTTCAACACCTTCGCCACCAGCGGGCGGGCCGACGCCGTCGGCGCGCGCTTCAGCGGATGGCTCTCGGTGCCGAGCGACGGCATCTGGCGGCTGTACACCTCGAGCGACGAGGGCTCGCGGCTCTCGATCGGCGACACCGTGGTGGTCGACAACGACGGGATCCACGGCGTCGTCGAGCGCTCGGGCGAGATCGCGCTCGGCGCCGGACTGCATGCGATCACCGTCGACTACTTCGAGCGGTCCGGCAGCGCGGCGCTGGTCGTGTCCTGGCAGGCGCCGAACGGCGACAAGCAGGTGATCCCGTCGGGGCAGTTCTACCGCGGCGGCAACAACATCCCGCAGGACCTCACCAACGACGGCATCGTCGACGCGCTCGACATGGCCATCCTTCTGTCGAACTGGGGCCAGGTCGATTCACCGTACGACCTCACCGGCGACGGGGTGATCAACGGCGCCGACATCGCGTCGATCCTGTTCGCGTGGACGGAGTGACCCGGCGGGGTGACCTGGACGGAGTGACCTGGACGGAGTGACCCAGACGGGGTGACCCGTAATGCCGCGTGGCCGTCGCAAAGCGATGCGCCGCGTGCCAATCGCCGCCGGTTCGGTGGGAGTCGATTGACTCGGGCGGTCGGCGTCGTAGACCATGCGAGGCCTGCGCGGGTCTCCGCCCGTGGCGGCACGCCCGCGCAGACCCCGACGACGACGACCACGCCCCGCACCCCGACGCAGACCCCGACGCTGCGCGCGACGAACCGGCAAGACCCCGCATGAAGACCTCGACGATCCTCTCCGCCGTGCTGCTCGCCTCGTTCGCGGTTCCCGCGCAGGGCGGCATGCTGCACGCGGCGCCTCCGGCGGCCGGCCGGCCGGTCGGCGGCGACTCCGGGTCGGCGGTGGCGCCGATCGTGCGCCGTGTCGACGAGGCGATCCTGCGCGTGCCGCGTGCGGCGCGGCCGCACACCGCGATCATCGCCATCGACCGCGCGCGCCTCGAGCGGCTCGCGCGCGATGGCGGCGGCCTGCTCGACATGCCCCTCGGCAACGCGCGCATCGCGACGCTCGAACTGCGTCCGAGCGAGTCGTTCGCCGGCGACGCGCGCGTCGAGGCGATGCGTCCGCGCGCCGACGGCACGCTGGTCGCGGAGCCGGTCGAGGTGCGCGGCGCCTTCCTCGCCGGCAGCATCGCGGGCGAGCCGGGCACGCATGCCTTTCTCGCCGTGAGCGACGCGGGCACCTACGGCTACGTCGAGACCGCCGACCGCACCTACATCATCTCGAGCGGCCCGTTCGGCGCCGGGCTGCCGACCGTGTCCTACGACCTCACCGCGCTTCCGCCGGGGCTGATCGAGACGCCCGCGTGGACCTGCGGCACGCCAGCACCTCAGGACGCGCCGCAGGCACCGGATGCGGGCGGCGAGGGCGGTCTCGCAGGGATCCCGCCGTGCCGGCAGGTGCGGGTCGCGTTCGAGACCGACTTCGAGTTCCTGCAGCTCTTCGGCGGCAGCACGACCGCGGCGACCGGCTACATCTCGACGCTCGCCTCGGCGCTCACCGCGATCTACACGCGCGACGTGAACGTGCGCATCGCCTCGGTCTACTCGCGGCTCTGGACGACCGCGACCGATCCGTGGACCGCCGCGAACACCTCGGACCAGCTCGCGGAGTTCGAGGCCTACTGGGCGTTCAACATGTCGTCGATCGCGCGCGACACCGCGCACTTCCTCTCGGGGCGCGGGCTCGGTGGCGGCATCGCCTACCTGCCCGGCCTGTGCAACGGATCGCCCTTCGGCGTGTCGGCGAACCTCGGCGGGTTCTTCCCGACGCCGCTCGCCGACAACAACGGGCAGAACTGGGACATCTACGTGGTCGCCCACGAGCTCGGCCACAACTTCGGCGCGCCGCACACCCACAACTACGCGCCGCCGCTCGACGGCTGCGGCAGCTCGCCGCAGGACTGCACCGCCGCCAACCAGGACGCGGGCACGATCATGTCGTACTGCCATCTCTGCGCGGGCGGCGTGCAGAACATCAAGCTGCAGTTCCATCCCGGCAACATCGCGACCATCGAGCAGCACCTCGCGTCGGTGGGCTGCAACTACACCGGTCCCGGGCGGCCGCCGGTCGCGTTCCTCGACCGCGTCGCGGTTGCGGCGACGGTGCCGACCCTGGTCGACGTGCTCGCGAACGAGCTCGAGTTCAACTGCGAGGCCGTGGCGATCGAGTTCCCGCAGCCGACGACCGCCAACGGCGGCGAGCTCTCGGTGAGCGTGGGCACCGGCCCCGGCGGACGCGACCAGGTGCTCTACCGCATGCCGAACGCGGCCTTCTCCGGCACCGACACCTTCGCCTATCGGCTGCGCGATGCGAGCGGCCAGACCTCGATCGCGGCGGTCGTGCCCACGGTGACCGCGGTGCGTGCCCCGGAGAATCCGGTTGGCGCCGTTCCGCAGCTCGACGCGGCGTACTACGCGCTGCCAGTGCTGAGCGCGCTTCCCGACTTCGCGCCGCTCACGCCGGTCGCGACCACGACCGCGGCGCAGGTGAACTTCGCCTCGACCAACGGCAACTTCGCGACCAGCGGCCGCGCCGACGACGTGGGCGCGGTCTACAGCGGCTGGATCGACATTCCGGTCGGCGGCGTGTGGAGCTTCTTCACCAGTTCCGACGACGGCTCGCGGCTGCGCATCGGCGGCACCACCGTCGTCAACAACGACGGCCTGCACGGCATGGTCGAGGCGAGCGGCACGATCGCGCTCGCCGCGGGCCGACACGCGATCCGCATCGAGTTCTTCGAGCGCGGCGGCGGCGCGGGGCTGATCGCCTCGTGGTCGGGGCCGGGCGTCGCCAAGGCGGTGATCCCCGCCGCGGCGCTCTGGCGCGGTGGCGTCGACTCGCCGGCGGACCTCGACAACAGCGGCGCGATCAACGGCGTCGACCTCGCGCTGCTCCTCGGCGCGTGGGGCACCGCGGGACCGCTCGGCGACATCGACCGCAACGGCGATGTCGGTGCGTCGGACCTCGCGGCGCTGCTCAACGCGTGGAGCGAGTGACGCGCGCGCGGCGTCGGCGTCCGCCCGGATCGAGCCCGCCGCGAACTGCATGCGGCGGATGCGTTGGCCGTCGAATGCTCGGCGCTTCCGCGTCGCGGACTACCGCGCTGGTTCCCGCGCCGGCACGGCCGCGAGCTCGCGCTGCAGCTCCACGCGGCGCTTCGCCTCGCCGGGCAGCAGCGGATACGGCTCGCCTTTCTGCCAGAAGAGATGCAGGCTGCGGAAGTGCGGCGAGGTCGGCATGCCCGCCTGGCCGCAGGGGGTGACGAGCACCGCGTCCTCGAGATGCGCCGGTGCGATCACCGAGCGCTCGCTCGCGCCGAAGGTCGGCGTCTGGACGCGCACGCAGGTCGGGTGCCCGGGCAGCTGGGCGCGCGGCATCTCGGCCATGCGCGCGGCCGCGCCGAGCGAATCGGCCGCGGGATGGCGGATCGCGCAGATGTTCGACGCGCCGCGGGTGCGGAAGGCGATGGCGCCGTCCTTGCCCGGGATCGCGGCGTCCTCGGCCGCGGCGGCGAGGATCCGCGTGGCGAAGCCCGCCCAGTCGCCGTCGGCCGCCGGCACGAGATGGGGCGCGCGCGACTCGAGGGCGCGGAGCATCGGCTCGTCCTCGAGGCCGTCGGCGCTGCCGGGACCGAGCGCGGCGCCGAACGCGAGCCGCGCCGCGCGGCGGCAGGCGTCGAGGATCTCGGGCGCCGACGCGTCGGCGTCGACCATGCCGTTCCACGGCTCGATCACGGCGCGCGCCGCGATGGCGCGTTCGCCCGCGCCCGCCACCGCGAGGTCGGCGGGAAGCGCCGCGAGCAGCGCATCGCGCCAGCGCAGGAGCCGCTGCGACTGCACGTCGAGCTGCACCTGGTGGAGCTCGCGCTCGGTCCAGTCGCGGCGCGCGGCGATGAGCTCGCGCAGGCGGTGGGCGCGGTCACCCGCGGCCTCGTCGGCCCCGAGCACCGACGCGAGCGCACCCTGCGGGGCGATCGAGAGCTGGTTGCCGCTCGTCAGCACGCCCGAGGCGGGGTCGACGATCATCGGCTTCGCCTCGCTCGCGAGCAGGCCCGTCCAGCGCGGCGCGGCCTTCCACGGCAGCGGCACCGGCGTGAGCGCGGCGCGCGCAGGCAGCGAGCCCGCGATGGTCCAGCCGATGCGGCCATCGCTCGCGGCGACCAGCGTGTTCTGCGGCGGACCGCGCCAACCGCGCGCCGCGGCGAGCGCGTCCTCGAGCGTGCGCGCGAACGCGAGCCCGAACACGCCGCAGTCGAGCGCGCCCGGCTCGAGGAAGACCCAGCGCATCGCGATCGGCCGCCCGTCGGGCGCGGTGCCGACGACCGGCCCCCAGCGCGTCGAGCGCACCGTGATCCGCTCGTCGCGCGGCGCCTTGCCGAGCGTGACCTCTTCGGTCACGAAGGGTTCACTGCCGCCCTCGACGAGGTACCGCGTCGGATCCTTCGGATCGAGCTCGACGAGCACGAGATCGGTGAGGTCGGCGGTGAGGTTGGTGAACGCCCAGGCGACATGTCCGTTCGTGCCCTGCACCACGAGCGGCACGCCGGGAAGCGACAGGCCGAGCAGCCGTCCGCCGCGCCACTCGAGCGCCACCCGGTACCAGATGCCGGGCGCGGTGAGCGCGAGGTGCATGTCGTTGCCGACGATCGCGCGGCCGTCCTTGGTGCGCGTTCCGGCGACGGCGAAGGCGTTCGAGCCGGGAACAGCTTCGCGCGCCGCGTCCTTGTCCGGGGCGTCGTCGCCCGCCGCGGCGGCCGGCGCAGGCTTCGGCGCGCGCGTGCGCAGGTCGATCGCGTCGGCCGGCGGCAGCGGGGGCGCCGGCGGCAGCGCCGCCCCATCGATCGACATCGACAGCGCGCCCGCGCTGCTCGCGAAGAACCGCGCGGTCTCGGGTCCGACCGCCGCGTACAGCGCCGCGCGCCGCTCGTCGAACTCCGCCGAGCTGTCGAGGTACTTCGCCATGCCGAGCTGCACGAGGAGCGTGTCCTCGGGTAGCCACGCCTCGGGCGCGAGCTTGATCATCCGGTACTCGAGCGGCGCGCCCGCCGCGAGCTGCGCATTGACGCCCTCGGCGTAGATCGCAAGCAGCCGCGCATGCTCGGCCGGCAGCGCCGCAAGCGCGCGCCGCGCGACCGCGCGCAGCCCGAGCGGACGCGATTGGCGGTCCATCGCAACCGCCTGCGGGAACAGCGCGCCCAGCTCGCCCGCGGCCTGACGCCGCGCGAGGTCCATCTGCAGGAAGCGCTCGCGGGCGTGGATCCAGCCCTCGGCGCGCACGGCGTCATCGAGCGTCTCGGCGCGGATGGTCGGCACGTCGACGCCGTCGAGGTCGATCGTCACGGGTCCGCCAAGCGTGGGGATCGCGGCCTGCACGGCGTCGATCGCCACCGCATGCAGCGGCTCGATCGCCACCGCATGCAGCGGCTCGATCGCGACCGCATGCGGCGCCTCTGCCGCGCAGATCCGCGAGGCGAGCGCCAACCCGACGAAACACGAGACGATCTGGTTCATGCACCCCGATCGTACCTCCCTCGCGCGGCACTTTCCGATAGCGTGCCGCGCGAGGACACCCCACCCGTGATCAACCGCCGCGACGCGCTCCAACTCTTCGGTCTCGCATCCCTCGCCGCGCTGGCCTCGACCGACCTCGTCGGCGCCGTCGGCGCACTTCCCGAGGACCCCGTGAAGAACCTCGACCCCGTGAAGAACCCGATCTCGCTCGCCCAGTGGTCGCTGCACCGCCGCTTCGGCTTCGGCAAGCCGGAGGAGCGCCCCGCGGTGATCGCCGACCCGATGGACTTCCCGCGCATCACCAAGGAGGAGTTCGGCCTCTCGCGCGTCGAGTACGTCAACTCGTTCTACCGCCCGCGCATCGGCGAGAAGACGCTCGGCACCGAGCTTCGCAAGCGCTGCGACGACCTCGGCGTGACCAGCCTGCTCATCATGTGCGACGGCGAGGGGATCTGCGGCGCGGCCGACGAAGCGGCGCGCGCGACCTTCGCGTCGAACCACGCCAAGTGGCTCGAGCTCGCCAAGGCCCTCGGCTGCCACTCGATCCGCGTGAACGCCATCGGCGAGGGCTCGAAGGACGAGCAGGCCAAGCGCTGCGCCGACGGGCTGTCGAAGCTCGTTGCCGCCGCCAAGCCGTTCGGACTCAGCGTCATCGTCGAGAACCACGGCGGCCTCTCCTCCGACGGCGCGTGGCTCGCGGGCGTCATCCGCAGCGTGAACGATCCCGCCTGCGGCACGCTGCCCGACTTCGGCAACTGGCGCGACGAGAAGGGCGTCCTGCAGGACCCGGTCCGCAACGTCGGACTGGTCATGCCCTTCGCCAAGGGCGTCTCTGCGAAGAGCTACGGCTTCGACGACGCGGGCAACGAGACCACCCTCGACTACCCGAAGATCATGGAGCAGGTGCGCGCCGCGAAGTACGCCGGCGCGATCGGCATCGAGTTCGAGGGCAAGAAGATGAGCGAGGCCGAAGGGATCGTCGCGACCAAGAAGCTCCTCGAGCGCCTCGGCTGCGTGGCGTGATCGCGTGGTCGCGCGCGACCGCGGGGAGATGCGCGGCCGTCACCGCGCCGGCGGCGTGAACCCGTCGCCCGCGATCTCGAACCGGGAGAACTCGAACGCAGGGCTCACCGTGCAGCCGACGAGCGTCCACGCGCCCAGGCAACGCGCGCGCTGCCACGCGTTCGGCGGGATCTCGATCTGCGGACGCTCGCCGTCCCACAGCGCCGTGCCGAGAACCTGCGTCTCGGGCGCCCGCCCGTGCCCCGCGATCGACAGCTCGAGCGGTGCACCCGCATAGAAGTGCCAGATCTCCGCCGCATCCACGCGATGCCAGCGATTCACAACGCCGCCGGGCAGGAGGAAATAGATGCAGGTGCCCGCGCCGCGCGCGCCGTCGGCGGGGCGATCGCGCCACGTCTCGCGGTAGAACCCGCCCTCGGGGTGCGGCGTCAGGTCGAGCAGCCGAATGATCTCGTCGGCCGATTCGGGGCGCCAAGGCAGGGGGATCGCGTTTGCAGGCATCGGTACAACCTATACTCGGCGTTTGCGTTCCGCACCCATCCGTTTCCTGCCATGACCACGATCCACGCCACGATGACCGAGCCGAAGTCGAGCCGAACCGCCGCCACCGCCACGGGCGCCATCCTTGTCTCGGGTGCCGGCGGCGAGATGGGCCACGCCCTCCTCGACGCCTTCGCCAAGCGCTACCACGGCACGCGCGAGATCATCGCGATGGACGTGCGCGAGCTCCCCAAGGACCGCGCCGCGCACGCGAGCAAGGCCTACGCCTGCGACGTGAGCGATCCCACCGCGATCGACGAGATCTGCGTGAAGCACGACGTCTCCGAGGTCTGGCACCTCGCCGCGCTCCTCTCGACCCGCGGCGAGCGCTCGCCCGAGCTCGCGCTCAAGGTCAACGTCATGGGCAGCGCGAACCTGCTCAAGCTCGCCGCCGACAGCGCCGCCCGCCGCGGCACGCCCGTCAAGTTCATGTTCCCGTCGACGATCGCGATCTACGGCGTCCCTACGCTCGCCCAGAAGTGCGCCGCCGGCCGCGTGACCGAGGACCAGTGCCTCGAGCCGATCACCATGTACGGCGTCAACAAGCGCGCCGTCGAGGAGATGGGCCGCTACTACGCGCGCCACTACCGCCTGCTCGCCGCCGACCGCCCCGAGTGCACGGTCGACTTCCGCTCGATCCGCTTCCCGGGCATCATCTCGGCCGACACCGTGCCCACGGGCGGGACCAGCGATTACGGCCCCGAGATGCTGCACGCCGCCGCGCAGGGCAAGCCCTACGCGTGCTTCGTGCGTCCTGACGCCCGCATCCCGTTCATGACCATGCCCGACGCCGTGCGCTCGCTCATGGAACTCGCTGGCGCGCCGCGCGAGAAGCTCTCGCGCCTCGTCTACAACGTGAGCGCGTTCGCCCCGAGCGCCGAGGAGATCGCCGCCAAGGTGCGCGAGTTCTTCCCGAAGGCCGAGACGACCTACGCGCCGACCATCGAGCGCCAGCGCATCATCGACTCGTGGCCCGAGGATTGCGACGACTCCGCCGCCCGCCGCGACTGGGGCTGGAAGCCCGAGCACGACTTCGACCGCGCCTTCGCCGAGTACATCGTGCCGAAGATCAAGGCGCGCTACGGCTGCTGACGCGCGGACGCCCCGCGTCCGGCGGCGTGTTCCCGCGCACGACGCCTTCGCTCCTCGTGAGCCTTCGCCTCTCGTGAGTGCCCGCAGACGAAGTCTGCGGAGCGGATGACCACCAAAGCCGCATCCCGTCTCCGACCTCGGATCCCAGTGCAGCTTCACGTCATCCGCACCGCAGATTCCGGTTGCGCCTGCATCGGCGGGCACTCAGTTCGGTCGCGCTGCTTCGGACCGTGCAATCGATCGGCCTCTCGCGCC
>Ga0079301_1000254_pt1 | contig 25619 bp, 24 predicted proteins | sample Wag4_2014_7_11_3_FD_74797 | JGI IMG/M metagenome (GOLD analysis project Ga0079301, IMG submission 74797) | Fresh water mixed with fracking chemicals microbial communities from Ohio, USA - Utica-2 Time Series FC 2014_7_11 | ecosystem: Engineered > Industrial production > Chemical products > Input... | reverse complement strand
CCTTGGGTGTCCGTTGCACGGAAATATTGTCCACCGGTCAGACTCGCGATTCGCTGCAACGTTTCTTCGTTAATCTGTGGCAAAATCAATCGACCCTCGCCGTCTTTCAACCACGTTTTTCGCCCATCCGCGTCAAGCACCGGAATCGGCGCGCCCCCTGGCTGCCCCACTGCAATCGTGTGCACGCGCACGCCCTTGACGCGTGCCATCGCCGCCGCCTTGAGCGGTTCAAGGTAGCCTGAATTGTTTTCGCCGTCGGTAAACAAAACAATGACCCGCCCCTTGGGATTGGATTCCTTCAACCGGTACAACCCGTTGCCAATCGCGTCCCCAATGGCGGTTCCATCCTGGCGCACAGTCGTAAAATCAATCCGGGCCAACGCCTGTCGCAACATGGCATGGTCACGTGTTAACGGAACCACCGTCACGGAACGCCCCGCAAATGCAACCAAAGCCAACCGGTTGTCCGGATTGTTTGAGATGAAGCCACCAATGACCTCACGCGCAGCAACCAGGCGATTAATCGGTTGAAAATCCTCGGCTCGCATCGAACCCGAAATGTCAAGCGCCAGAACAATATCCACTCCCTGCTGCGATTCATTGACCCACAGTCCTTCACTTTGCGGACGAGCCAACGCCACGACCAATCCCACAACGACCAATCCGCGACACAGTTCAAGCACAATCGTTCGGACCCCGGCAAGCCGATAGCCATTAACCGCCATTGCCGCAACCCCAGGCAACGGGACACCCCGTGAGACACGCCAAAAACGTGCCCGTAACGCCCACAACAAAGGCAAACACAAGAGCAGCAGCAATGCCTCCGGGTCCGCGAAACGCACGCCTAGCCTCCCGTCAAGGAACCAGTTTCGCGCAACTGGTCCTGTACCGTCACATCACCCCAACCCTGTACCAACGCTTGGGCTTCGTGCAAGCGGGATAGCATCTCCTCGGTTCTTACCGAAACATGCGAAAACTTCACCAAATCACAACTCTCAAGCAACGCGCCGAGGCGACCCAACTCACCGGAATCAACCGAGGCCGCATCAAGTCTGCCCAAAAGTTCAGAAGTGGTCAGGCGTTGTGCTGGACACGCAAAGTGCGCGCTCAAGACAGCCCGCAAAATGTAGCTCAGCTTGAAATGAAACTCACGTGCCCGTTCGGTTATTAACCATTCAGGCCCGTCCAGACGTCCCAATTGCGCAAGCGCAGAAACACCTTTAGGGCTTCTGGCCCGAAACTCGGACTTGCCGCGTTCAGGCGCAACGCGACTGCGCCCAATCAACCACAAAAGCCGACCGAGCACCAGCATCAACGAAACAATGACCAGCCAGAACCAGAATCCAGGCGCAATTGGCAGTGCTGGTTTAAGACCGTGTATATCCGTCATTTCTGCGAAACCGTCCACACATTCTGCGGCCCTATCTTATCACGTCAGCCAGCGCATGCTCATTGTATTTCGCCGATCCTTTCAGTGAGAATTGCGATCATGATCACAAACACCAGTCGCGAAATCAGGTAACATAATCACGGTATCCATCAGGCAGTCTTGAGAGCGAGGGTTCACAATGAGCTTGGACAACATGCCGGGAACACAACCTGACGAGCAGTTTCGCTTGCTTCGCGCCGCGCTAAGTGGGGAAGCGGAGAACATGCCAGAGATCGTGGCGATTTTCCAGCAAATCAAAAACTTGCGTGAAAGCGATCGCTCACTGCGCTCCATCCGGCGAAACCTTGACCTGGACAATGTGCCCGTCTTGGAGCCCATCGATGAAGCGCCCCTAACGGCGCAGGAAGAAAACCCGGTCCCGACGGAACTATCCCAACTCATTGAGTCATTTCTACAGTTGAAACGCGAAAAGGAAGAACTGGCAGCGCAATTGGCACGCGTCAGTGCGAACGCTGATGATCTGGAAGCGCGCGTTCGCAATTTTTCACAGCAAGACTGAACTTCACACCGGGTAAACCGTACAGGATTGACTCGCTCCGTGAAACGTGGCAGAATCGACTATCTTTGCTCAGGTGGCGGAATGGCAGACGCGCACGTTTGAGGGGCGTGTGGGAAACCGTATGGGTTCAAGTCCCATCCTGAGCACTCATCGAAGGGAGAGCCTGATCCAAGGCTTTCCCTTTTGTTTTGCGTGGCGATCGTTGACGTCTCAGGTCAATGCGTTGAGGGCGGCGGCCAGTTCGTTCAGGCCGCCGCGCAATTGTTCCGCATCGCGATGTCCAAAGCCAATTCGCAGATATCCCGGATAACCAACTGTCGACGCGGGTACCACGAAAGTGCGCGATGTCTGATACAGCGCCCGCGCAAACTGCCGGTCGTCGAGCCACTGCTCGCATCCGAGCAGAAAAGTGCCGGTGCTCGCGGACAAGCGCGGCCGCTTGACAGACGCCGACCAATCGCAGGCGTTGACGATGGCCTGATTCCGTTCAAGCAAAGCCTGGTTCCAGGCAAGCAAATTTTGACGTTGGGGCCAAAGGGCGTTCACCAGTGCGACTGCACTTGAAGCCAGCGACAATGAAAGGTGTTCACGCCAGACAACGGCGTCATTGATCACCGCTTCTGGTGCAATCAGCCAGCCGACGCGGGCGCCTGGCAATCCCCAGGATTTGGATACTGAATTTGAGACAAGCCAGCGCGGGTGGTGCTTATGCGTTAGCTCAGCAGTGGCGCCAATGCCTACTCCTTCGTACACCTCATCAAGCAGCACCAACGTGTCGGGCCATGCGTCCAAGCGGCGGTTCAATGCCGCCCGGTCCTCGAACGTCAACTGTCGACCGGTCGGACTGTGGGGAAAATTCAAGACCACCAGTCGCGTTTTGGGTCCCCATAGAGCATCCAGCGCGGACCAATCCAGTGGCGCGTCATCCGCCGGCAAAAACCACGGCAAAAACCGTGAGCCCAATCCCTCGACGACGCAAGGCACTTGCGGATACACCGGGTACTGTCCAATGACCTCGTCACCGGCACGCAACAGGCAAGTGAGCGCGAGAAAGTTGGCTTCCACGGCACCGTGGGTTAGCAGCACCTGGGATGCCGTACAGCCGTAAGCGTCGGCAAGGCGTTCGCGCAATCGGCGATCGCCGGCCGGCTCACCGTAAGCCCAGTCGCCAAGCAGGTCGAACCCCTCCGGCAAAAATCGGGCCAAGTCATCTCGGCTCAAGGCACCAACAGCGGTTGAACCCAAGTTGAAGCGGTAAGGACCGGGGTGTTCCGTGAACCACTGTTCCAGAGGCGATCGCTCAAACCGCATACCACATCGCAGCTCACTTTTCGCATGCATCATAACTACCACCACCATCAAAACTGTCGACCGTCTGCTGCTCACAGTGCGCCTCGACCATAGTATCAATGATACCAGTGGGTGGGCACCGTATCGTCGCGACAAAGGGGGAACACATGCCTCGTCGGTTCGAAGCACTTAAAAGCTTGCTGATGCAGCGTGCCACCCGGCTCGCCATCTTGTGTGAACGCGATCACAATCCACCATTGACCGACGTCTCGTGCGGGACACAAGACGCCTACGGCAACTCGGGGGATAACGAGCTCGCGGACTGGGCAACGGACCTGTATGACAGAACCTTGACTAGGAGCATGGATGCGCACCATCGCGACGAGCTGAAAACCGTTCGCGCAGCACTGGGGCGCCTCGAACGTGGCACCTACGGCCAATGCATCCGGTGCGCGCAAACCATCCCGCTTGGCCGGCTCAACGCGGTTCCCGAGAACCCTTATTGCCTGATGTGCGCGCTCGACGTCGAAGCCGAAGGCTAAGCTTTCCGTATGACGAGGCGAACGCGGGTTGAGATGCATCACTGCACGCTCACAAAACGCCTGACCAGCCGGCATGACCAGAGATGCCGCGCACTTGGGCCATGCTGCCGGTTGCCGAGGGGGACCATACTTGCAGGCTTGGCGGATGCGGTGTAGGTTAATAGATTAGTCATCATCGTCGTCGCTCCCACATGGCGTCGGGTCACCGCGGTTGTTGTTTTAATACCCTTGGTTCCCGGATGCATGGGAGAGAGTCACACTTTCAACTGTAGAAGCAGGAGTGAACAGTCTGTGAGCGCACACAGCCATCACGACACGACGCCCGGATCAGCCGTTGCGGCGGGCGCAGTCGATCCCCACGTACTGGAACACGAGATTGCCAGTATTTTTCCTTTATTTACCAGTTTTGGCACCGGCTTGTTTTTGCTTGGCTGTGCCGCTAACTGGAACAGCATTGCTTGGGGCAAAGGCGCGATTGTTCTCGGTCTTGTTGTCATGATCGCGGCGATGACCGGATGGTGGACGGAACTGGTTCGGGACAACAAACTTGACGAAACGACCCTGATCGGAACACCCGAGGCGGCGCGCAAAGGTTTGCACGTCGGCTTTGGGTTTTTTATCGGGTCTGAGGTGATGTTTTTCGCCGCATTTTTCGCCTACTACTTTTACGCCCGTGCGATCGCCCCGACCTGGCCGCCTGAAAATTTCCACTTACCGTGGGCACCGGCATTGATCAATACAGCCCTGCTGGTCACAAGCGGCTTCTTTTACATGATTGGAGAACACCGGGTTGCAAATCATCAACCGAAGGGAATCACGCTGTTTTGGATGTCCCTGGCATTGGTGTTCGGGTTTGTTTTTCTTGGCATTCAAGTCATCGAATGGGCCGATTTGATGCATGAAGGCTTCACCATCACGGATGGTGCGATCGGCACATCATTTTACTTGCTGACGGGCTTTCACGGCCTTCATGTCATCATCGGTGCGATCTTCATTACGGTGGTAACTTTCCGAATCGCTTTCAATCACTTCACGCCGACCAAACACTTCGCAATGACTGCCGCCGGCTGGTACTGGCACTTCGTCGACGTGGTTTGGATCGGACTCGTCGTGGTTTTGTATCTTTACGACTACTTCCGCGACATGGTGGGTTGGAGCAAGCCGGTTGCGCACGCAATGAGCCAGTTTCTGGTTTAAGGGGAATCGACGATGCAGGTAGAAAACACGCACGCAGCAACAAACGTGCCACATCATCACGACGGACACCATGGCCATGAACGACACTGGCTGTTGTCGTGGCTCATGACCACAGACCATAAGCGTATTGGCATTATGTACCTGTGGACATCATTTATCTTTTTCCTCATCGGTGGGGCGATGACCTTTGTGATTCGTGCGCAACTGATGAGTCATCAAAACACCTTGGTTTCGCCTGACTTTTACAACCAGATGATGACAATGCATGCCACCGTGATGATTTTCCTCGCGATCATCCCGGCGATTACAGGGTTTGGAAATCTGGCGTTGCCCCTGCATCTTGGTGCGCGTGACGTCGCATTTCCGCGATTGAATGCACTGGGCTTCTGGCTGGTGCCGGCGGGTGGCTTGGTGGTTTGTTCCAGTTTTTTCCTCGGAGGCGCCAGTGAAAACGGGTGGACAGCGTATCCTCCGCTTGCCAGCAACCAGTATTCGCCTGGCTTGGGCGTTGACTTGTGGATCTTTGGCCTTCACCTGCTTGGTACTTCATCCATCACCGGTGGCTTGAATTTCATTGTCACAATCTTCAATATGCGTGCTCCTGGCCTGACCCTGCACAAGATGAGTCTGTTTAGTTGGTCGTGGCTTGTCACGTCTTGGCTGCAGGTCATCGCGACACCTGTATTGGCAGGCGCCATCACGATGCTGCTGTTCGATCGCAACCTCGGCACGTCGTTCTTTCGTCCCGAAAATGGGGGTGACCCGATTCTGTTTCAACACCTTTTCTGGTTCTACTCGCATCCGGCGGTGTACATCATGATCTTGCCGGTTTTCGGAATTGTCTCACAAGTGGTCCCGGCGTTTTCGAAGAAGCGCATTTTCGGCTACCTGCCCATCGCGTACAGTTCGGTTGCCATTGGCTTTTTCGGACTGCTCGTCTGGGCTCACCACATGTTCGCCACTGGGTTGAGTCCTTGGTTCCTCACCATTTTTATGCTCATTACGATGGCGATCGCCGTTCCCACAGGAATCAAGATCTTCTCGTGGATTGCAACCATGTGGGGTGGCATTGTCGACTTCACGACGCCCATGCTGTTTTGCATCGGATTCATCGCGTTTTTCACGATTGGTGGACTCTCCGGAATCATGCAATCCGCGATCCCCTTCGACATCCAGGTAAGCGGCACCTATTTCATCGTGGCGCACATCCACTATGTGCTGTTCGCAGGGTCGGTGATGGGGCTTTATGCGGGATTGTATTACTGGTTGCCGAAAATGAGTGGCCGGATGTACAGCGAACGGTTGGGACAAGCCCACTTTTGGCTGACCACGATCTTCATGAATTTTGCGTTTTTCCCAATGCACTATTTGGGACTGCAGGGCATGCCACGCCGTGTCGCATATTATGCGCCACAGTTTGAGCAGGTTAACTACTGGATATCCATTTCCGTATTCATTTTGGGTACAGCGCAGTTGCTGGTCATCGCGAATCTGATTTACACGCTCAAGTGGGGCAAAAAGGTGGAGAACGATCCCTGGAATCACCATCCGGATACCCGTACCTTCGAATGGGAAATTTCCTCGCCGCCACCGCATTATAATTTTGAAACCCTGCCAGTGGTTCGCTAAACGCCAGAAAGTAACAACGATGCAGCAATCATTACTTAAACCGTCAGTGTTACTGGCCAACTTGCTTCTTGCATGGGGGGTTCTGTTTTCAAGCGACACCTTGGCCGCGCCATTTTGGTTTGTCGATACTGTCACGCCTTATGGCGACCAGGTTAACTTCACCTATCAGTTGATGGTCTGGATCTCCATTGCCATTCTGGTTGCCGTGGAGGTCGCATTGGTCGTTGCGTTGATTAAGTTTCGCAAAAAGCCGGGTGACAGGCGCGAACCCGAAACGTGGTCGCACAACACCCGTCTTGAGCTCATTTGGACCATCATCCCCGTCATTTTGCTGGTGATTATTCTGGTACCAACGATGAAGGGCGTGATGATGTTGGCCGATGTGCCCAAATCGCCAAGCCTGACGCTTGAAGTGGTGGGTCGTCAATTTTTCTGGGAGTATCGGTATCCAGACCTCAACGTTCAATTCAATTCCAGCATGCGGATGGGTAACCAGCCGCAAGAGCCGCTTCACATTCCTGTGAATCAAACGATCAAGGTGGTCTTTACTGCGGCGGACGTCATTCATAGTTGGTGGGTTCCCGCATTCGGCATCCAGCAGATGACAACGCCTGGCAACCTGGCTCAGATTCCCTTGACCGTGACCAAGGTTGGCGAGTATGAAGGCGCTTGTGCGTACCTTTGCGGCGCTTATCACGGCGCGATGAACATCAAGGTCAAGGCCGTTGAACAGGCAGAATTCGATGCCTGGATCAAGACCAAGGTTGCGGGTGCGCCGTTAACGCCAATCAATGAGATCGGTCGGATCGGAGCCCCTCACCCGAAACTGGACATCCAAAAAGGCGGGGAACAGAGCAAGGAGAAGCCTCAAGGCGCTGTAGACAAAACCATTGCCAGTGTACCTGTACAATCATCGACTGCCTCGCCTGAGGTCAGTGCAAAGCAACAGACACCCAGTATCGATCCTGTCGTAATGGCTAAGCATGGTGAAGCCATCTACAGTGCACGTTGCGCGGCTTGTCACCAAACCAACGGCGCGGGTGTACCAGGTGCGATTCCACCTTTGGCTGGTGCAGAGCAGGTTAATGGCGATGACGAAACCTTTGCAAGGATTCTGCTCAAAGGCCTGACCAACGAGCCGATCAAAGTGAAAGGGGTTGACTACAAAGGCTTGATGCCCGCCTTCTCCGATTTGTCCGATGAAGAGTTGGCCTCAGTTATGACTTATGCACGAGCCAGTTGGGGTAACAATGGCAAGGCCGTTTCACCTGAACTCGTGAAGTCGCTGCGCTAGACGCTGTCGCATCCGTTGCGAGCCAAAGCTTGCGTAGCGGGTACAAAAACCCAAAAAACAGGTACTGACTTTCAATATCAGCTAGAAACGCAGCCGCCTCCCGATACAAAAGACGTATCGGGAGGCGGTCACCGCGTTGCCCTGCGGCCTGCCCGACCTGATGCCCACGAATTTGTCGGTACACTCGTGCTCACACCCTTGGACTGAGGGTTGTATCGCGCTGCACGTGACAGGCAGGATGACAAAAAAACGGTCGGCGGTTGATGAAAGGCCCACTCCGCTGATTCAAATGCTGTGATGATGAGCGTACCACGCAAAGATTGGTCCCAACCGTTTAAGCCTCCGTGACCCTGTAACGCCCATGGCGCTTGGGGGCCATTCGCGTTACAATCAAGACATGGCACGTGATCAATTTAAACTGGATAACGCGTTGATCAAACGCAATCGACTGACCGGCATCGCCCTGTTAATGGTTGTGCTTGGTGTCGTCGTGCTTACCTATGTCTGTCGGACGTCGTTGTACCCAATATTTTTCAAGTTATAAAAGTGGTGCGTCATGAACGAACCCAAGTCTCAAACGGCACATGAAACGCATTGGCGTCGTTTTCGCCTCGCGTCGTGGTTGATTCTGGCTCTGATTGCCACCCAGATTGTTCTGGGGTCAACCGTGCGGGCAACCGGAGCTGGAATGGGATGTCCAGACTGGCCCCTTTGTCACGGTTCGTGGCTTCCGGCCTGGAACTTCGAGAGTGTGCTTGAGTACTCCCATCGCCTGGTTGGTGCATTGGTTTCGTTGTCTTTGCTGGGCGCGGTTGCTGCCATTGCCATTTCAAAGCCGTTGCGTCGGCAGTTGGGAAGGCTTGCCGCAACCTTGGTCTATTTATTGGTGGTCTTGGTCAGTTTCGGGGCAGTAACGGTAGCGTATGACATGCCACCTGCGGTGGTTGCGTGCCACCTGGAGCTGGCCACGTTGTTATTGATGACTTGGGTGGTGATATTAAACCGGTCACGCGAGGCCTTGATGCCCCAAGGGCGGGCCTTGCCAACACCGGGTATTTACCGCTATTTCGCGTGGGTGGCATTGGGAGCTGGCCTGATTCAGTTGTTTTTGGGTGCACTGGTATCGGTGTCGCACGCGGGTCTTGCCTGTCCTGATTTTCCAACCTGTTACGGCATGTGGTGGCCGCCCTTGGTTGGCAACGTGGGTATACAGATGATTCATCGGTATGGTGCCTACACGCTGGCCGTGGTTGTTGCGGTACTGGTCGCGCTGTGCGAGTGGCGTGCATCGGCGGACGTGCGTATGTGGAGTCGCGTGTGTGCGGCCTTGCTGGTCATACAAGTGAGTCTGGGAATCGGGAACGTGTTGATGAAGCATCCTGCGTGGTTATCCGTTGCACACCTGGCCTGCGGTGTGAGTTTGGTGTTGAGTTTGTTTATGGTGGCTTACAGGGGTTGGCCGCAACTTTGGTATGATCGTCGGCAAACGCAAGAGGGCGGTGATGTGGCCACTCTTGGAAAGAGTGAGCGTATCCGGGCCTTCATTCAACTGACCAAGCCGACCATTGTGATGTTGGTGGTGGTAACGGGTTTACCGGCACTGATCATGGCGGGCCAAGGGCAGGTTGATGCGATTCGATGGCTGGCGGCCTTGGTTGGTACCGCATTGGCTGCGTCATCCGCGGCGGTGTTCAATCAATATTTCGAGCGTGAGCGTGACAAGCAGATGACCCGCACGAGGTTGCGGCCATTGCCCTCCGGACGTGTTCAACCGAACGAAGCGTTGGCTTTCGCGCTGACTTTGGGTGTCACGGCGACGGTGCTTTTGTTGGTTTACACAACAGCATTGGCGGTTTTTTTGGCGCTGTTCAGTTTGTTCTTTTATGGTTTTTATTACACGCTGGTATTGAAAGACCGCTCACACCAGAACATTGTGATTGGTGGTGCGGCGGGGGCGTCGGCGCCGCTGATTTGCTGGGCTGCCGTTACTGGTACGGTGGGATTGCCTGCCTGGATTATGTTTTTGATTATCTTTTTGTGGACGCCGCCCCATTTTTGGGCCCTTGCCATTTATCGTTTGGATGATTACAGGGAAAGTCGTTTTCCGATGTACCCGGTTGTTCATGGTGTTGCGGCAACGACGCGATCCATGGCTATTTATACGTTGGTGATGGTGCCACTCAGCCTCGTTCTGTATCCGATTGGTGCGGCGGGTCCTTTGTATTTAACGATCGCTGCGTTACTGGGTGCGGGATTCATCTGGTTGACGCGTGCCGTTTTGCGAACGCAAAGCCATCGTGACGCAATGCGTCTGTTTGCTTATTCCATCGTGTATACGCTGGCCCTGTTTAGCGGATTGACGCTGGATGCCATCGTGGGTGCGCACCACAGCGGAGTTGAATGGAACCTGGTTCTCAGATAGGAGATCCGCACGTGTCAACTGATGACAATAACCCGCCTGTATTCCCCGCTGAATCCTCGACCCCTCGCAAACGCAACAGTACTTTGCTTGTGCTGTCAGTTCTGGTCGTGATGGCCATCTTGCCTTGGGTTTACGCGCCATTGTACCGAAAGGTGTGTGGGGTGCTCGGTATCCCGGTTGCGACGGAGCGCAAGCCGGTTGAGATACTGGCAGACACACTCAAGGAGGGTATTGGTAAGGAGCGTTTCGCTGAGCAACGTTCTTTGGTTAACTTCATGGGTGTCAGTGGTCAGTTGCCGATTGACATTGTGCCGTTGACGAGGCGTGCCTGGGTGAAGACGGGTGAGGTTTTTTCGGTCACCTACCGTTTGACCAACCTGGCTCAGCGAGACCTGGATTATAAAGCGATGCACATGGTGATGCCTGGCACTGATACATCGTTTCAGTTGATTCGTTGTTTCTGCAATGACCATCGCATTATCAAGGCGGGGGTTGTTGAGCAGTTGCCACTCGTGTTTCGTTTGACGAGGCAGGTGGAGGGCGATGCCGGCTTGACGGTGAATTACACGATTTTCGACTACGATCCGGCCGGAAATCGCCAAGGTTTACAAAGGGTGCCAACTTTCAAAGTGGGAGCACTGCTTGGCTGGTGATGAATTCAGCCAGGGTTGATGCGTCGGTGAGGCAGTCGTGCTGGACTTTCCGGTTTTTGAGATGCCTTGGATTGGCAATCGGTGGTTAATTGGTCTTGTTGCCAGTACCCACGTCTTGATCAATCATTCGGCGGCCATCGGTGGCTCGGTCATGGTCGTTCTTGCGGAACGCCAGGCGCTTGTGACGGGTGATTGGCGATGGGAGCGCCTCGCCTACCGGTTGGCGCTCATTTTTTTCGTCTTGACAACCACGGTTGGTGCTTTAAGCGGCGTGGGGATTTGGTTCACGACAATGGTCGCCCAGCCGGTAGCCATCGGCAGTTTGCTGCGGGTGCATTTTTGGGCCTGGTTTATTGAGTGGTTCGTTTTTCTGTCTGAACTGGCCTTGGTGATGGTGTATTTTATGAGTTGGGGGCGTCTGAGTCGCGCGCAGCATCTCAAAGTAGGTTACGCCTACATCGCGATGTCTTTCTTGACTTTGGCCATCATCACGGGAATTCTGGGCTCGATGCTCACACCGGGCGCAGCGGGGTTCGGTCAGGGGAGCGTGCTTCAGGGTTTCTTCAATCCCTCTTATCCTGCCCAGTTGATCCTGAGAACCGGTTTGGCGCTTGGTTTGTCAGCCTTCGTCTGCTTGTGTCTGAGTCTCAAGTTGGCACCCGATGGCTTGGCGCTCTGCGCCCAGCGTCTGTATGCACGGTGGGCGTTTTATGCGCTGCCGCTGGTGTGTTTGGGCGGGGGTCTTTACCTGTTTGTATTGAGTGATCATGCCAAAAGCCTGTTACCAGTCGCGATGCTTACGGCACGCTTCGCCCATTGGCTTCAGGGTGGTGTCTGGCTTTTGCTCATCAGTTTGGTAGTTTGGACGACTTTCACGTGGCTGAGTCTGAAACGTGCCAGGGTATGGTCCATCAGCGTGGCGGTGATACCGGTGATGCTGAGTGCCGGCTTGTTGGGGTATTTCGAGCGGGTGCGAGAATTTGTCCGCAAACCGTATGTCATCACGGGCTACTTGTACGCCAACGGCATCAAGGTGTCGGATCGCGCCACACTCGATCAAGATGGCATTTTGGCCCATGCCCGCTACGTACCGCAGTATCCGCGGGGGATTGAGGGCGATCGTCTGCGGGGCCAGGCAATCTACCGTCTTGAGTGTGCCAGCTGTCATACAATCAACGGTCTTAACGGTTTACAGGCCAAGGTGAAAAACTGGGACGAAACGGCCATCGTTGGTTTCATTGGTATCCAGGAGCGGGTGCATCCATTCATGCCGCCCTTTGTGGGTACCGAAGCCGAAAAAAAAGCGCTGGCACGATATTTGCGCAGTTTGAACCATTCATTACCCCAAGAGGCGCATACCAGTCGTGGAAAGCATTGATCTTCCCTTGCCGGTGCCCTTGGCGCTGGCTAAAGTTGCACTGGTCATCGCGTTTATCTCGCACATCGTGTTTGTGAACCTGATGCTCGGCGGGTGTCTGATTGCGTTGCACACACACTTTCTGGCGCGGCGCCGATCGCATCTATTGCCATTTGTGCAGCAATTGATCGCAGCCGTCACGGTACACAAAAGTATCGCTGTCGTGCTTGGTGTGGGCCCGTTGTTGTTGATCAGTATCGCTTACACAACACCATTCTATACCAGCAGCATCTTGATCGCGTCGGCTTGGTTGGCTGTCATCGCCTTGGTCACGGTGGCCTTCCTTATGCTTTACATCTACCATTTTGGCTGGACATCCCTGCGCATACGACATCCTGGCTGGCACGCCGGTGCCGGCGTGTGTGCCACCGTGTTGTTGTTGATGGTGCCGCTCATTTACTTGACCAATACCAACTTGATGCTGACACCCGCGGTATGGAAACAACAACCCGGATTTTTTTGGTCCTTGCTGCATGTCGGAAACGTATTGCCGCGGTACGCACACTTCCTGCTCGCGAGCTTGGCCATCACAGGGTTTTGGATCAGTTTATGGTGGGGGCGCACCCAATCTGATTTGGCGCCTGAGGCACGCGCGATGGTGGTGCGCCTCGGGATACGCTGGGCGCTGTTTCCCAGTGTCGCACAGTTTGTGGCGGGTCCCGTGGTGTTGTTCACCTTGCCAGGCGGTGCATTGAGTCCGCTTGCGATCGCATTGCTGGCTATCGGAATCATTTGCAGCCTGGGAGCCATCTTTTTGCTCATTGACTCGCTGCGTGGCACCATGCGGGTTAAATCGGCAGCCTTGCTCATCGGTGTGACCATCGTATGCATGGCCAGCTCACGTCATTTGATTCGTGAATCACTCCTCAATAAGGCCACTCGTTCGTTGAGTGGTGCTGACGCCAGCACTACAATTCCTGGCATGCGCAGTTAAACGCGCGCCCTCAACGGACACAAAGGGGAGTTGAGATGAGTGAGATGACGGCGACCAACACGCATCAGTTGGTGGCTTTTTTTTGGCGTGCCGAAGACCTCAAACAGGCACTCGCACGGCTTCGATCGCTCAACTTCGATACGCGCAGTGTCGTTTTGGGATCTCGAGCGGAATCGGTACAAGCACACGATGAAGGGCTTCCTGCTTTTGGCGAGGCGTTGACCACCTGGTGTCAGCCTGTCCCAAACAGCGACAACGCCGCAGTGGTTGGCAGTGGGATCGGCGGGGTGCTGGGAATCGTTGCGGGGCTTGGCTTGCTCGGTTTGCCTGTCGTGGGGCCTTGGTTAATGGGTGCCGGTCCGGCTGCGATTGCGTTTGAAACCACGCTGCACACGCTCACCGGCGCGGCCATCGGCGAGAGCTTGAGCGCTGCGACGCAAACGAATGCCGAAGACGATGAACGCCAGTTTTGCGAACAGTTGCTCAACAAAGGCTACTTGATGCTGGTTGCCTGTTCGGATGGGCAACACATCCGTCAAGCCGCCCAACAGCTCAAGCCTTTGGCAATGCACGTCAGAACCCGCAACATCGTGTAAGCGTTGCTTGCAATCAACCTGGCTACCCCGGAATTTCGGGGGTGGCAAATGTGTAAACATTTAGGTGTTTGGGGGGCTCATTAACGACTTCGGGAAGTCAAAAGTGCTAAAAACGGTTGTAATGCATGTTTGAGTGTGCTTCGTCTGCATACCGAAACACGACTGTTGTGGCTCGCGACGTTTACATTGAGATAGCTATGACTTGATGGTCAGGATTTCAGGCGGTGACCTGTCGAATGCCCGTTGCTCGGACTGTCACGGGTGTAATTCCGGCGGTAGTTTGGTCGCATCGGAGAACAAATGAACCGCCTTGATTTGGGCTTCGCCGACGCCTTCCGCCATTTTCCTTTGCCGCCAGCGGGCAAAACTGCCAATTGGCAGGCGTTGCGGGCAAATTGGCGCAAGCTGGTTCTGTTTCCGCAAGCGTTCATATTGGAAGTGAGATACCTGGCGCAGGCGTTGATCCACAAGCGCCGCGAGCGAGTCAAGTTCCGCGTCTGGCATGGATGCGTGGTCCGGCGCGGCTTCAAAATAGAGGCGATAACGGGGAACGGCCCGTGTGGGATCCGCCACGAGCGCAAACCAGGTAGCCTCCAGCCGCAACTCACTTAAAACGCTGCCGACAGCCTCATTTACCTGGGTTTCATCAAGCAGTTCCCCCACCATGCTGCTTTTGGCACCGCCTTTGCGCACGAAACGAATGCGCGGTGTCGCATGGTAAAAGCCGCATACCTCCACGATGTCTCCCACCACGTAGCGATAGTAACCGGCGGAGTTGCTGACCACAATGTAATAGCGACGGCCGTCTTGCAACTCGTGGGCAAGCAGGGTGTCGTGACGTCCACTTTCATAGGCATCCTCAGGTATGAATTCAAAAAAGACTGAGTCGAGCGCCAAGGGGCCGCCGGTTTCAACATCGCCCAACGTGACGTTGCACCAAGCCTCGGTTGCGGCGTAGATTGCATCACGTATCTGCACCTGAGCACCCAGGCGTCGTTGAAGCTCCTGTTTGTAGAGCCCGGCAGTCGCCGTGGTCCAACAGTAGACCAGCTTCAAATCGGGCCAAAGGTGGGCAACTTTTTCTTCCACCGGGGCGGCTGCGGCCCGTTCAAGCCGTTTAGCCAGGTCGGCACGCGGTTCAAGACGACCAAGCCAACGCTGCACATCAGGGGGTAATGGACCCACGCCGCAGAGCGTGCCGTCGCGCAAGTCTTTGATCAACGGCTCAAGATCGCCTTCAAGGCGGCGCAGAAACAGAATGATCGGCAAAGGGAAAACACCGGTGATTAACGTGAGATTTTTCAAGAGGGCCTGATGCAAGGCCAAGTAACCGCGTAGGTCCTGGTCACGCACGGTACACAGTTCGTAAGGCCAGGCAAACAAAGAACGAATGAGCGGGCGTTGCTCCGTGTAGTTAAAACCGCTCATCTGCCCGATTTCCAAACCGTCGGTCGCCCGATCCCATTCCCTGTAGCCCACGAAATACAGCAGATGGCCCGCAAACGCGCCCGGAAAACGCCGAAACAAGTGCCAAAATGAAATATGCTGCGTTTGCATCAATTCGGCTCGATACGTGGGGGTTATGGGAACATACGAGAGTTCGCCAGAGGTGCCCGATGTCATGCCGTAAAAAATGGGCGCCTCAGTCGTGAGCAACTGTCGCTCACCCGCCATCGACCGTTTGATCCACGGTGCCATCTCTTTTGCCGTAACCAAAGGCACACGGGCCTGATACGCCTGCACGGAAGACAGTGCATCGAAACCGTGGTGACGCCCATAAACACTGTCACGGTTGCGCTGGAGCAATGCCTTCAAATAACGGGCTTGCGCCCGCTGCGGTTGGCGACTCGTTATCTCGAAAGTCAACGCCGCGCGCGTACGCAACCATTGCCCCAAACGGTGAATCGTGGCAGGACCAGGCTGAAACACGACGTTTTTCTCCTTGCCAACATGTTCAGTGATGGTGCTGGTGACATCTGGTGACAAGGCCTTCGCCAAAGAGGCGCTGAATGCCCAGAGTTGATAACTGTGAAACCAGATTTTCCCAGACACCGACATCATCAATCAGGGCTGACGATTGAGAAACCATCAATTTCGCTGATCAGCCTGACGTGCTGCGACAGCAATGTGACCCCCAAAAACCCAGGTAATGGTGCTACCGACCGCCGGGTGTTACCAACATTTAAAAAGCAAACAGTGTGTCTGATGGATGGAACGATTGATGCATTGATTCAAAAATGTTGCAAGCCAAGCGATATTAACACGTCACATTGTGGTACGCATCCCTAAGATGCAACCGGCGCGTCTTTTATTCGCGTGGTGTCTATCCCGTTTCAGTTGATTGGATGTTGAGGACATGGTGTGAGTCATTGGGACCTTTTTTTGTTGGGCTTTCTGCTGGTGTTTCAAGGCAGCTTATTGGTCGTGCGACCGATCCTGACTTGGCGCATGACCGGACGCTTCCCGGTTAAGGTACCGTCTGGTGAGAGCGTGTTTGGTTTCGCCCAGCGTGGGTTGTCGGTTGTTTTGATCGGTTTTAACGTGGTGGTGGCGATAAAATTCTTGTGGCCCGTTGTGTATGAATGGATTCCGCCGATTCCCGTGCTTCAGACCGAGTTGTTTAGACAGTTGGGATGCGTGCTTGGTGTTATGGGTCTGTTGATTGGTTGGATGTCCCAGAGTCAGATGGGGGCTTCGTGGCGGGTGGGGGTCCATTACGATGCGCCGCCGCCCCTGGTGACGCACGGCATCTATGCGTATTCGCGAAATCCGATTTACGTCGCTATCATCATTGGCTCTTGCGGTATTTTCTTGCTGGTTCCCGATTGGCTGATGCTGATGTTGATGGTTTTGAATCTCGTTTTGCATCAGGTGTTAATTCGCGCCGAAGAGGACTATCTAAAGACCGTGCATGGTGCCGACTATGAAGCATATATGGCACGAACCGGTCGTTTTTGGGGCCAAACACAGGTGGCGAACGATAAATAGGGAGGGGTGATCGTCATGGTTGCAATTGATACAGCGACACAAGCGTCGGCAACGGTGGTGGATCTGCTACAGATGCGCGCGCACAGCCAGGCTGACCGGGTGGCTTATCGTTTTTTGGGTCACAACGGCGAAGAAGTTGCGGCTTTGACCTATGCGCAACTGGATGCCCAGGCGCGGGCGATCGCCGCTCGTCTCTGTGCGCATCGGCTGCAAGGTGAGCGCGTGATTTTGCTCTATCCATCCGGCATCGATTTTGTAACAGGCTTCTTTGGGTGCCTGTATGCAGGCGCCGTGGCCGTGCCCACGCCGTTTCCGGAGAAACACCAATCGGTGGCGCGTGTGCAGTTATTGATGCAAGATGCGCGGGCGCAGGCAATTTTAACGGTCAAGCCGCACCTGGCAGCGTTGAGCGCTTCCGTGCAGGGCCGTTGTTTGGTCTTGACAACCGATGATGTAGCCGAGGCGGAAGCTGATGAGTGGAAAGCGCCTCGCGTCAATGCCCAATCGCTGGCTTTTTTGCAGTATACATCGGGTTCTGTGGCAACGCCGCGTGGGGTCATGGTTAGCCATCACAACATTTTGGAAAATCAACGCTGCATCCGGGCAGCCTTTGGCCTTGACGAAGCGTCTGTCGGTGTCGGCTGGCTGCCGTTGCACCACGACATGGGCCTCATCGGCAACGTCCTGCACCCCCTGTATGTGGGATTTCCGGTTGTATTGATGTCTCCTCTGACTTTTTTGCGAGACCCGTTTGTTTGGCTCGATGTGATAACGCGTTACCGCGCGACATCCAGCGGCGGACCTAATTTTGCATACGAATACTGTGTCAAACGCATCAAGGCGGAACAACGGGCGATATTGGATCTGCGTTCCTGGTGCGTCGCGTTCACCGGTGCAGAACCGATTCGAGCGGCGACCATGCGTCGTTTTGCCGAGGCATTCGAACCATCCGGCTTTCGCTGGGAGTCCTTGCATCCCTGTTACGGATTGGCCGAGGCCACCTTGCTGGTCACGTCCAAGGCCAAGCTGGTTCCGCCGACCATTCGCGAGGTGATCGAGGATGACCACACCAGAGAAGTGGTGGGATGTGGCACTGCTTGGCTCGACCATCGGGTGAAGGTGGTGGACCCGGACAGCCGCACGCTTTGTGAGGATGGCACCGTGGGTGAGATTTGGGTGCAGGGTCCACAAGTCGCACTGGGTTACTGGGAGCGACCTGAGCTGACGCAGGCACTTTTTCAGGCACACCTGGCCGATGATGAGTCGGAAGCTTATCTGCGAACGGGAGACTTTGGTTATATTCACGATGGTGAGTTATTCGTGCGTGGTCGTTTAAAGGATCTGTTGATCGTACGCGGTCGCAAATTTTTTCCACACGATATCGAACAGACCGTAGAGGCCGCTGCGCCGCCGTTTCGCTCCGGTTGTTCTGCCGCATTCGGGGTTGTTCGCGATGGTGAGGAGCGCGTGATTGTGGCCGTCGAATTGGATGCCCGTGCGGAGGTAACGGCTGAATCGTTGCAAACGCTTGAACGGGTGGCGCGCGATGCAGTCTGGAACCAGCATGGGCTCACGCTTGAGCATGTGGTGCCGATCGCCGCAGGAACCTTGCCGAAAACCACCAGCGGCAAAGTGCAGCGTCTGGCGTGCCGGGATGCATTCGAATCGGGGGCTTTGCAACGGGTCGGCATCGTTTCCCAAGCTGCGGATTGAAACAGATGCTGGTTTTATTGTTCGATACCATCGCTCTCATCCTGTTGCTCGTCGTTGTCGGCTTGCCCTTGGCAGCGATGGCGATGCTGTTGACGTCATTGCCCTTGCCAATTTGGGCTTTATGGGGTCTGGCGCCGCTATGGCTGTTTGTTCAAGTGTGCGGCATGAGTGTGATTGCGCTGGTTTTGAACCTTCTCATTCCGCGCCTGAGACCCGGGCGCTATCCGTACCCCTTGCACCCACAGTGTGTGAGCTGGCTGCTGCGTTTTGCCATCCAACGCATATTTCATCTTCCTGTCTGGTCAAACCTGATTTATTCCTTTGCCTCGTTGCGTTGGTTCGTTTTGCGTTCACAAGGCGCACGCGTGGCTTGGAACATGCAGACGGCGAGCACGATGATGGTCCTTGACCCGTCACTCATCACCGTGCAACGTGACAGCATGCTGGCATTGGGAACGATCGTCATCGGTCATTATGTTGAAAATGGTCTGTTAATCCTGGCACCGGTCGAAATCGGACGCGGGGTGCAGTTAATGGGTGAGGTATCGCTGATGCCGGGGGTGCGTATTGGTGATGGCAGCAGTGTGGGGCCGGGTACAAAGTTGCTGCCGGACGTTCAGGTGGGTGAGGATGTCTTTGTCGGGATGGGGTGTTTGATTCAGTCAGGGGTGAGAATCGCTGACAATGTGGTGATTGGGCATCGTGTGGTGATTGAGGCGGGTGTGACAATTGAGGAAGGTGCGGTTATCCGTCCCGGTGCCCAGTTGCCAAAAGGAACCGTGGTTGCCAAAGGAACGCGGTATTGAGTAATCGATGGGCATAGCTGAGCGTGCGTGACAGGTTTGTAGTTGACGCACGGCCGAAAGGATCATCAATGACGGTTGAAGCATTAATGCAACAAATGGCTGACTGGATCGCTGAGATCACCGAAACAGAGCCACCGGTTATCACTGCAGAAACCGAACTCGTGCAGGATTTGGGACTCGACTCGCTGGCTCTGGCTGAGCTTGCCGCGAAGTTGCGCATGCGTTATCGCATCAAATTGCGACCAGGTGAACTGCAAAGTGATCTGCGTGCCGGTCGTCTGGCGCAGTTCGTGCTGGATCGGCAGAACGCCTGATGCGGGTCGCCATTAGCGGTTGTGCGTTTGCCTCACCATTCGGCAGCGACTTCGACACCTTCTGGCAAGGACTCTGCCAGGGGCCTATGCCGGTTGCCACCTGGCACTCCGAACCCAATTTTCCAGGCCTTGGCTGCCGACTTGCCGCGTTACCCGGGGCGGATCACCAAGAAGCACCAGGTGAGCGCACCTTGGCACTCAGTATTGACCTCGGACGTCAAGCCCTGGCTTCAGCAGGGCTTATACAGGCACCACGCGGTACGGGTCTCGCACTGGGCTCCGCCTGGATGGAAGGTGACATCCTGGGTGTGCCGCCGAGGCCACCGGGGCGATCGCTCCTTCCTGCGATCGCCAGCACACTGGGCCTGACAGGCCCAATCACCGGTACGCCAATCGCTTGCGCATCCAGCAATTACGCGCTGGCCTGGGCGTATGATCGGCTGCGGGCCGGCGACTGTCAGTACATGCTGGCAGGGGGCGTGGATGTTGCCGGCCCCATGGCAATCGGGGGTTATCTTTATCTCGATGTCATGACCGATACCGTGCCGCGCCCCTTTGCCGTCAATCAAGATGGCTTCTTACTCAGTGAAGGGGGTGCCTTCTTTCTGCTTGAACCGCTCGAACAGGCCAGAGCGGCTGGTAGACGCGTATGGGGCGAAATTGTGGGTACTGGTACAGGACACGACGCGTCCCATCCAACCCGGACGGCCCCCGATGGACGCGGTCTTGCCTTTGCCATGCGTCGTGCACTGCAAGAGGCTGGGCTATCTCCCGATGCGATTGATTACCTGAACGCGCATTCACCCGGCACAGCCGCCAACGATGCCGGCGAAGCAGCAGCCATTCACGCGGTGTTCGGCTCTTACCGCGTTCCCGTCAGTTCTACCAAAGGGTCGCACGGGCATGCGCAAGGTGGCGCCAACGCACTTGAGGCCCTCGCTTGCCTGTTGGCACTCCGGCATCAAGTGGCCCCGCCAACTCTGCATGTCGATCAAGTCGCTGAGGCACTCGGTTTGGATGTCATCGTGGTGCCGCGACCGATGGTGCTTCAACACGTGTTATCGCTTGCATCCTGCATGGGAGGCGCCAATGCCGCGGTGATTTTCGCAAGGGGTGATAAATGGGGTTGAACGTCATACGCATGGGCCGGTGCGTCAATGAACCGGATGAACCGTCTCGCATCATCGGGCCCGTTGGCAAGCAACTCCACCACCTGGCAAAAGACTGGTCTGAATTGCAGGGCACTGGGGCGATCGTCGGAGTTTACCACGCGCTGGGCCGCGAAAAACTGGACGTTCATCAAGTAACGGTCGAGCAGATCGTGTCAAAAGGATTCGACTCGTTCAGGGTATCGGCAATGGTCTTCGAACACATGACCTATGGTCCCTTTGCACAATTGGCAATCACATATGGCTGCACAGGGCCGTTTTGGACGCTGGAAGCGAATGAATTGGCTGCCCCACTGGCACTTTGGACAGCCTGGCATGATTTGCAAAAAAAACGTTGTGACCTGGCCATTATTGGCGCCTATCGCAGGAAAACGCCCACGGCCTGGATGCTGTTGGTGAGCCAGGACGACACCAGTACACTTGAACCAGCCTTGATCCATACCAATGGCCACACACATCCGACGACTGAGCACTTGCACGAACTCAACCAACGACTCGGCGGCGACTGTGCACTTTTGACGCCCACCGCGAAGGACCATGATACCAACGGATTCGATGCACTTTATCAATCCCTGACCCTGGCTCAAGCAGGCAAAGCCACGGCCATCTGGCGTTGCACACCGGATGGCCGTGGCACTTTGCTCGGCTTCAGACGACGCGATGTCGGCACATTGGGTGCTAACTGATGGCACACGTGTGGAATCAGATAGGGCGCAAGCGTGTCGTAAGACAACCCTTGGATCCGCAGGTCGTGGCGGCCGTGATGATTGTTTTCGTGGCCCACGCGATTGGCAACATCATTGGGACATGCAGGTACAACCCTCGCTATGCAAGACTTGGATGATGGCGATGCGAGGATTTTTAGACACACTTTTGATGACATCGGGTGCGCCCACCCATTCGGCACTGACCACAGCCTTGGGTGAGACACTCACTTATCAGGCGCTGATCACAGCCGTGGAACAGGCTGCAGACACATTGCGTGAAGCCGGTGTCCAACCGGGTCAAATCGTTGCCGTTGACACCCGCAGCGCTGCTGCCGTCCTTGCGATGTTGGCTGTCCTGGAAGCTGGTGCCACGTTGATGCCGTGGGACGGGCGGCAAAACGACCTTGGCCTGCTTGAGACAGCGCGGCCGGTCAAACTCATTACACAAGCGAGCTTCGAGGGTGCTATCACGCTGGCTTCACCGTGCGACAACCCCCGTGAACTGGCACCGGGGATTGGGTTGTTGCTCTTCACCTCCGGTTCAACCGGCCGCCCCAAGGGGGTGCTGCTCAGTCTGGACGGCCTGATGGCGAACATCGATGCAATTTTGAGTTATCTGCCGGTGCGCAAGTTTCCGCGCACAGCCCTCACCCTGCCTTTGTCGTACAGCTATGCGTTCGTGGGACAGGCCCTGGTCACCTTGCGTGCCGGGGGCACCTTGTTGATGATGCAGGATCTCCCCTTTCCAGCGCAGCAGTTATCCACGATGCGCGCATTGGATGCCAGCGGACTGTCTGGGGTCCCAACATCATTGCGACGCTTGTGCGAAGCGGCCTTGGATATGCCGGTATCCGAGCGTCCGCAGTTGGGTTATGTCGCATCAGCGGGTGCGCCATTGGATCAAGCGACCCGTGAGCGTTTGGGTGAGGTGTTTCCGTATGCGCGTCGTTTTAACCAGTATGGGCTGACGGAGGCCAGTCCGCGGGTTGCTGCGTGTTCGGATCAAGAGCCCGCGTTTCATGCGGGCTCGGTCGGTAGGCCCTTGCCGGGTCTCACCGTGTTGGCACGCGATCCCCAAGGCACACCGTTACCACCCGGGCAAACGGGAACATTATGGATTCAAGGCCCTTCCATTATGCGGGGATACCTGGATGACGAAACGGGATCTTCAAAGGTACTGATTGAAGGTGGCTTGCTCTCAGGCGATGACGGTTGGGTGGATGACGCCGGCTACATCTTCACCGTTGGTCGGCAGGATGGTCTTATCAAAGTGGCTGGAGAACGCGTGAGCCTGCAACAGGTGACCGCGGTCATTCAAGCGGTGGCGGGAGTCAGGGAGGCTGCCGTGGTTGCACGCCCCGACAGCATGGTTGATCATTACCTGGTTGCGTTTGTGGCGGGCGATCCAGGCATCATCACTGCAATCAAAGCGCACGTGCGGGCGCATTTGCCTTTGGCTGGCCGCCCACGGCGCATCGTCGTGGTGGAGCACTTGCCGCGCAACGCGCGTGACAAGTTGGACTGGCAAGTGTTGCAGCATCTGGCAACTGAAGGGGGAACGTGACCCGATGACGTGGGATGAGTGTTATCGCAGCGTGCGTGAATTGGTTCTCGACTACGCGACGCCTGAGTCAGATGACGCCCCTTTGGCATTGGATTCGTTAGCGGTTGTGTTGTTGGTTGAGGCCATTGAGGATCGCTTCGGGTTAACGCTTGGGGCAAAAGATGTCACACCCGAGCGTTTTGGGAGTTTGGGGGCGTTGGTGCGCTTTGTCTGGAGTCTGGTGTCGTGAAGATTTTTAAACCGGCTGAATTTGGGTGTGGTGTACGCATCGTCACAACCGGCGCTTATCTGCCGGAACGGGTTGTATCGAATGCGGATCTCGTGGCCATGGGCGCCCCGCTTGATGCGGAGGAGATGGTGCGTTTGAGTGGAATCAAATTCAGACGGTGGGTGGCTGAGAATCAAGCGACGAGTGACCTGGCGATCGCCGCCGGTCGGCAAGCACTCGCATGCGCAGGGGATCTCGCAGTATCCTTGGACCGTCTGGTGGTGGCCACGGTATCATCCGATTACTCAAGCCCTTCGACGGCCTGCCTCGTGCACGCCGGTCTGGGCTTGCCTCGTTTGCCGGTGTTTGACCTGACGGCCTCGTGCGCTGGCTTTTTGTATGCATTGGATGCGGCGGCCCGCGCGGTTGCGACAGGCGATCGCGCCGTTTTGGCGGTCGCGGCCGACGTGCGTTCACGTTACCTGGATGTCACGGATCGCGCCACGTGTGCCCTCTTCGGTGACGGTGCCGGTGCCGCCCTTTTGGCACCTGCCCCGCCCAATCAGGGGTTGCTCGCCATCGGCCTGTCCGCTGACGGCACAGGCGCCCACAGCATCTATGTTCCCGCAGGCGGCTCTCGGGAAGCAGCCAGTCCGGAAACCGTCGCCACCAGGCGCCACTGCATCCGCATGCAAGACGGTCCCCAAATTTACCTTTCCGCAGTCGAAGGGATGCTGTTGGCTGCGCGAGAGTTGCTGGACAGTGTCAGCCTCACCTTCAAAGATATTGATTGGCTCATTCCCCATCAAGCCAACATGCACATACTCAAGCGCATCGCCTGGAAAGCGGGCTTGCCCCTTGAAAAGGTCATTTGCAACATTGAGACCGTCGGCAACATCTCAGGTGCCACCGTCGCGGTGGCCATGGATGAGGCGTTGCGCGCCAAGCGCCTCAAAGCAGGCGATCGCGTGTTACTCTTGGCCGCTGGTGCCGGTTACACGGCCGGCGCGGCCCTGTATGTTGTGGATGAAGACCTATTGGCAAATGTTGGCTGTGGTGCCAACATTTGATGCCGCTACGCCTTGGACAGCAGATCCTCGATGGTCGCTTGCAATGCGGAGACGGTGGACGCTTGCTGAATCACGTTATCCGGTACGCTGACGCCAAACTCGTGCTCGATGGCCACGATGATTTCGGCCACGTTAATCGACTCGGCTCCCAGATCGTGAATCAAGTGGGCCTCCGGCCGAACGCAAGTGGGGTCTTCAAGCATCAAAACGTCAATCAAAATGGCGGTGAGGCGTTCTGCAACAGACGTGGACATAGTTGATCTCCTATACTGGCAAATTGGGATGCTTGCGCGGGTGACGTATTCTGGTGGGAGACGGCCCGATTTCTGCCAAGGTATCAATGAGCACCGCGCGGGTTTCTGACGGTTCAATGATGCGATCCACCAAACCTGCAGCCAGCGCCGCCTCTGCATCCGTTGGCACCTGTCTGAGTGCCTGGATGGATGCGTTTCGAAAATCTTTGGGTTCCGAGTGGGTTAAATGTTCTTTCCCGTGCACGATCGCAAAGGTGACTTCAGGGCCTGCGATACCGATCTGCGCGTTGGGGTAGGCATACACGCGATCGCCGCCCGCTTGACGCGCCTGCATCATCACAAAAGCACCGCCGTAACACTTGCGAATCACCACAGCAATCCGGGGAACATCCGTATCCACCGCGTGAAAAAAAATCGCACCGGCATCCAGAATGCCCGCTTGCTCCTCTTCCATACTTACCATCAAACCCGGCACATCCACCAGGTAAACGAGCGCAAAGCCCCACGCGTTGCACAGTTGCGCAAAGCGACTGGCCTTGCGCAGTGACTGTGTATCGAGCACGCCACCGCGCACGCTGGATTGATTGGCCAGCACACCAATCGGACGACCGCCGAGTTGTGCCAGACCGCACACCAGACTTTGACCCCAATCCTTGTGAACTTCCTGAAAGCTCGCCTGGTCCACAATGGCATCAATGAGTGTTCGAATGTCATACGGGATGCTGGGTGCGCGTGGTATCAACGACTCGATTGCCACGGGTGCGGGCGCCTCGAAGGGGCGATTGCACCCCAAAAGACCCAATACCCGCCGTATATCCGCCAAACAAGCCGCCTCGTGCTGGGCGACAAAATGGGCGAAGCCACTTTGGCTCGCGTGCATGCGGGCACCACCCAACTCATCCC